>WNGL01000785.1_pt1 | contig 37871 bp, 35 predicted proteins | sample 5400591 | NCBI WGS metagenome assembly WNGL01 (sample SAMN13153377, study PRJNA577476) | soil metagenome | isolation source: 80 cm soil or saprolite under Garry oak tree replicate 1 | place: USA:California | collected 2016-06-15
GACCCCAGCGTGCACCGAGCCAAAGGGCTCTCGAGAGTGCGGATGGAAGCGTGGGTACCGGGCTCGGGATCGCCGTGACAGACGGAGGAAAGCAAGAACGACGCAGTTGACAACGGACGGCCTTCTCATGGAAGGCCGGGCCTGCGTGCGGACTGGGTCGTCAGTACGCCAGCCGGCTGCACGCGCAGTGCCGCGCGGGACCGCTCACCAGCACTGTCGCGCTCGTGCGCGGCACGCCTGCGCGTGCTCCGGCCCCGCGCGCTTCGCTGCCGTCCGACCGACGGCGTGCGGCAGGCCATTGCCGAGCACCGCCGGCAAGCCCACCCCCGTGCCCAGCCAGCGGCCGCGTCCCGGCAGCTGTGCTCAACCTAGCCCGACCCGGCCGCCCTTCCAGCCGCGCGCAGGAAAGGGCACAATCCGGTCATGCCCGAGCCCGGCAGCGAGGAGCTGGTGCTGGCCTTCCTGGCCGAGGCGGGGGATGAGTTCGTCTCGGGCGAGGCGATCAGCGACAAGCTGGGCCTCTCCCGCGCGGCGGTGTGGAAGCACGTCAACGCGCTCCGTGCGCAGGGTTACCGCATCGACGCCCTACCGGCGCGCGGCTACAGGCTGGTCGAGATTCCCGATCGACTGGGCGAGCTCGAGCTCCGGCCGCTCCTCAACACGCACGACCTCGGCGCGACCTTGCACTGGTTCGCGGAGGTCGCGTCGACGAACGACGTCGCGAAGCAGCTCGCCGAGCAGGGCGCGGCCCACGGGGAGGTTGTCCTGGCGGAAGCGCAGAGCGCCGGACGTGGCCGGCGCGGCCGCGTATGGGCCTCGCCTCCGGGCAAGAGCGTGTACCTCTCCGTCATCCTCCGGCCCGACCTGCCGCCCACGCGCGCGCCCGAGCTGACGTTGCTGGCTGCGGTCGCCATCTGCCAGGCGGTCCGACAGGCGGGGGTCGCCACGGCGGAGATCAAGTGGCCGAACGACGTCATGTCGGGCGGTCGGAAGCTGGCGGGCATCCTGACCGAGATGGCCGCAGAGATGGAGCGGGTGCAGTGGGTGGTGCTCGGGATCGGCGTCAACGTGAACGGCGGGCCGGAGGACTTGCCGCCCGAGCTGCGCGCCATCGCCACCACCATCGCCACGGAGCGCGGGAGCCCGGTGCCGCGGGTGCTCTTCGCCGCAGCGCTGCTGACGACGCTGGAGGCGTGGTTGGACCGCCATGCGGCCGAGGGTTTCGAGCCGGTGCGCGCTGCGTGGCGCGAGCTGTCGGGGACGCTCGGGCGCGAGGTGCGCGTCCGGAACGGGCCCGAGGATCTCACCGGCCGGGCCGAGGACATCGACGAGGCGGGTGCGCTCCTCGTCCGGACGGCGTCCGGGGTCCAACGGGTCCTGGCGGGCGACGTCGAGATCCTGCGGCCGACCCCCTAAATTGACCCTGAGGAGGGCCACGGCTAGGCTCTCGCCGTGCTGCTCGCCGTCGACGTCGGCAACACCAATACGGTGCTGGGGGCCTTCGAGGGGAAGGTCCTGCGGCAGCATTGGCGCGTCGAGACGAGCCACCGCCGGACCGCCGACGAGTACGGCATCCAGGTGCGGGAGCTCTTCGCCGCCGGGGGCCTCGACCCGCGAGGCGTCGATGCCGTTGCGGTCTCGAGCGTGGTGCCGCCGCTCGCCTTCGCGCTCACGGGCATGAGCGAGCGCTACTTCGGCGTGAAGCCGCTCTTCGTCGGACCGGGCGTGAAGACCGGCCTGCCCATCCTCTACGAGGACCCACGCGAGGTGGGCGCCGATCGGATCGTCAACGCGGTCGCCGCCTGGGATCGCTGGGCATGCGGCATGATCGTGGTCGACTTCGGGACGGCCACCACCTTCGACGCCGTCTCTCCGCGGGGCGAGTACCTCGGCGGCGCCATCGCGCCGGGGGTCGGAATCTCCATGGACGCGCTCTTCCGGCATGCCTCCAAGCTGCCGGAGGTCGAGTTCGCCCGCCCGGCTCACGTGGTGGGCAAGAACACCATCGCCTCCATCCAGAGTGGCCTGGTCTACGGGTACGTCGGGCTGGTCGACGGCATCTGCGCCCGCATGTCCGAGGAGCTGGGGTTCTCGCCGCGCGTGGTCGCCACCGGTGGACTCGCGCCGCTCATCGCCGGAGTGTCGAAGTCGATCGCGGAGGTCGACGAGCACCTGACGCTTCACGGACTCCGCCTCATCCACGAGCGAAACCGATGACCGACGAAGCGCGGAGCGGTCGCGAGCGTCTCACGCCGCCCGAGGCGATCGCCTCCTTCGACGAGGGCCTGCAACGGTACCGCGAAGGGGACGCCGTGGCGGCCCACGCGCTCTTCGAGCGGGCGCACCGACGAGCGCCGTTCGACGCCCGGCTCATGTCCTGGTACGGCCTGACCCTCGTCATGGTCGAGCGCAACTCGAACCTCGGCATGCTCTTCTGTGACCAGGCGCTGCGCATGGCCGGGCCCGACGCGGAGCTGAACCTCAACCAGGCGCGGGCGCACCTCGCCCTGGGGCAGCGCGACCGGGCCGTGCGGTCCGTCATCCGCGGCCTCGCCGCGGCGCCCCTCGACCCCGCCCTCACGGCGGCGCAGACCAGCATGGGCTGGCGCCGCAAGCCCGTGTTGCCGTTCCTGCACCGGAACAACCCGCTCAACCGCTGGCTGGGCAAGCTCCGCCACAAGTGGTCCCGCCGCATGAACCCGGTGCCGGAGGTCTCCCCCATGATGCTGGGGCTCCTCCCGCCGGCCAGCCCGAGCGGCGACCCACCCCGGAGCGAGTGATGGAGCTGCCGTTCCCGCTCGAAGCGCTCCCGAAGCCGTTGCAGAAGCACGCCGACCCGAAGGCGCCGGCGCCGCTCCGCATGATGGGGGCGAAGGGCCTCGTACCGGCGGTGGCGCCGGTGGATCTCGTCACGCTGCTCTTCTTGCTCACCTTCGATGCGGACGAGCCGGTACGCGTCACCGCCTCCACCACCGCCGAGGGCCTGCCGGACAAGATCTACGGGGTGGCGCTCCGTTCGGACGGGCTCCGGGGCGAGGTGATCGACTGGCTCTCCGACCGGCTCGCCACGAAGGACGCGGCGCTGGAGCTCGTGCTCCTCAACCCCGCCACCCGCGACGAGACGGTGGCGCGCCTCGCGCCCATCGTCTCGCAGCCGCTGGCCGAGATCGTGCGCCAGAACGAGCTCCGCCTCCTCCGCCACGATGACATCATCCGAGGCTTGTGCCGCAACCCGAGCACGCTCGCCTCGACGGTGGACGGCGCCTGCGAGTTCTGCGTCCGCAACGGCCTCACGCTGCTCGACGTGCCGCAGCTGGTGGAGGCGCACAAGCGCATTCACGGGGTCGATCCGACGGCCAAGCCTGCCGAGGACACCGCGCTGCAGCTCATGCAGGACTTCTCGGCCGAGCTGGCGCAGGAGACGCAGCCGGCCCCCGAGCTGGAGACGCCGGCCGAGGAGCAGAAGAAGCTCAACATGACGCAGCGGGTGCTGCGCATGTCGGTGGCGGAGAAGATCAAGCTCGCAACCCTCGGCAACAAGGAGGCGCGGACGCTGCTCCTGCGCGACTCGAACAAGCTCGTGTGCATGGCGGCCGTGACGAGCCCGCGCATCACCGATGGCGAGGTGATGGCGCTCGCCAACTCGCGCACGCTCAACGCCGAGGTGCTGCGGCACATCTACTCGAACCGCGAGTACCTCAAGATCTACGTCCTCAAGATGTCGCTCGTGAAGAACCCCAAGGTTCCGCTGCCGACCGCGCTCAAGTTCATGTACACGCTGCAGGAGAAGGACATCAAAGACCTGGCGCGCGACCGAAACGTGCCGCAGACCATCCAGTCGCAGGCCAAGGCGTGGTTGATGAAGAAGGAGGCGGCCAGCAAGGGCCCCTCCACTGGCAAGCACTGACCGGATGATGATCCCGCTCCCCCACCGGGAGCGGGTGGTGAGGGGCGGGTGGGGGTGACGGAGCCGATGAAGACCGCGTCGCCCGTCCGCATGGCGCGCGCCCTGTGGATCAGCGCCGCCACCCTGGCCTCGCGCGTGCTCGGACTCGTCCGCGACCAGCTCTTCGCGGCGCTGGTGGGGGCGAACGCCTTCTCCGACGCCTACATCGCGGCCTTCCGCATCCCGAACCTGCTGCGCGACCTCTTTGCCGAGGGCGCGCTCTCCGCCGCCTTCATCCCGACCTTCGCCGACTATCACCGGAACCGCAGCGCGGCGGAGGCCTTCCGGCTGGGCAACCTGGTGCTGGGCCTCATCGGGGTGGTGGTGGGCGCTCTCACGCTCCTCGGCGTCCTCTTCGCCGGGCAGGTGGTGGCGCTCGTCGCGCCCGGCTTCTCCGAGCAGTGGACGCTGACGGTGCTGCTGACGCGCATCATGATGCCGTTCCTCCTGCTCGTCTCGCTCTCGGCGGCTGTGATGGGCATGCTGAACGCGCAGTCGCGCTTCACCGCGCCCGCCCTGGCGCCGGCGCTCTTCAACGTCGGGTCGATCGCGGTCGGGCTCGGGCTGTGGGCCGCCGGCGCCGGCCCCGAGCGCGCGGTGATGGGCTGGTCGGTGGGCACGCTCTTCGGCGGTCTCCTGCAGCTCCTGGCGCAGGTGCCGAGCCTGCGCGCGACCGGGTTCCGCTTCCGGCCACGGCTCGCCGGCGCACTCGCCGAGCCCGGGGTGCGGCGCATCGGCCGGCTCATGGGCATGGCCGTGATCGGCCTCTCGGCGACGCAGGTGAACATCGTCGTGAACACCATCTTCGCCTCGCACCAGCGCGGCGCGGTGAGCTGGCTCAACTACGCCTTCCGCCTGATGCAGTTCCCGCTGGGGGTGTTCGGGGTGGCCATCGCCACCGTGGCCGGCGCCGGGGTGGCGCAGAAGGCGGCCGCCCGCGACCTGCCCGCCGTGAAGGAGACGATGGGCGCCGCCCTCCGGATGGTCGCCTTCCTCAACGTGCCCTCCTCGGTGGGTTTGATGGTGCTGGCCGAGCCCATCATCGGGCTCATCTACCAGCACGGCCGCTTCGGGCCGTCCGACACCGCCGCCACCGCCCAGGCGCTCGTCTTCTACGCGGTCGGCCTCTACGCGTACTCGGCGGTGAAGGTGTTCGCGCCCGCCTTCTACGCCCTCGACCGTGCTCGGGTGCCGGTCCTGGCGAGCTTCCTCGGCATGGCCAGCAACGTGGGGCTCAACCTGGCGCTCTATCCGGTGCTCGGCTTCCGGGGGGTCGCGCTCGGGACCTCCCTCGCGGCGACGGTGAACTTCGCCGTCCTTGCTCTCGCCTGGCGGCGGCTGTACGGGGGGCTGGGCGGGACGGGGGTCGTCCCGCAGCTCGGGCGCGTCGTCGCCGCTTCGGCAGGGTTGGCTCTCACCGCATGGGGCGTCCGGTCCGGGCTGGCGGAGAGCCTGCCCGCGCACGGTCTCCCCGGGCAGCTCATGCTGGCGCTCGCGCCCATCGCCGCCGCCGCCGGCGTGTATTTCGCGCTGGCACGCCTGCTCGGAATCGGCGAGATGGCGGAGCTCGTGCGCGCCGCGCGGCGCCGTCGCGCGAGCGCTCGCCCGTCGGCACGGCCCTGAGCGGGCCAAACCGGCGCACGCCCCGGGCGCGGCCTTCTCCGCTCACCGGAACCACCTAACTTACGTCCGACGCTTTTCTGCCGCGGAGGACGGGATGGCCATGAACGGGAGCAGGGACGTGACCGAGGGCGCGCGAGATGCGATGCGCCAGGTCCAGGGCAAGGTGACGGACGGGATGGAGGGTCTCCGCGGCTATGCGGATACCGCCGACAGCACCATCCGCGAGTTCGCGCGCGAGCGGCCGATGGTCGCCATCGCCTGCGCAGTCGGGATCGGCTTCATCATCGGGCGGCTCGCGTCTCGGGCCTAGGGAGCGGCGAACATGGCGGAAGGGATCGGCTCGATGGATCCGCAGGAGATCGCGCAGGCAGTCTCGGCGGTGAAGGATCAGGTCGTCCGGGCCGTGCAGCAGGCGGGCGAGCAGCTCGAGGTCGAGCGGCGGATGCACGAGAACCCGTGGATGGTGCTCGGCATCGCCGCCGGCGCGGGCTTCCTCCTCGGCGGCGGCCTCTGGCCCGCTCTGCGGCCCATCGTGAAGGCCACTGCGCGCGCCGCGCTCTCGCCCGCCAACGTGCTCGCGATCGCGGCGGCGTTCGGGGCGATGAAGGCGGCCCAGAGCGAGGGCGACGGCGCCGAGGCCGCTGAGCCCACGCCGCAGCCGACGTCTCACTAGAGCCGAGCGCGGGCGCCCCGCGCTACTCCTTGCGCGGCTGCACGTCGGCGATGGTGCCGTTCGGGCCGCGCTCTTCGAGCAGCTGCAGCGCGATGGTGAGCGCCTTGCGCGCCTTCTCGCGGATCTTCTCGTCGGTCTTGATCTTCTGGTAGGCCTTCACGACACGCTCCTCGTGCTTCGCGAGCAGCGCCTCCAGCTCCGCCACGCGCTTCACGAGCTCGGCCGTCGTGCGCTCGGCGTCGGCCTGGGCGTTCTCGACCGTGGCTCTCGCCCCGGCGAGCTCGCCATGGATGGCCGCGAGCTGCGGCCGGAGCGCGCCCAGCTCGTTCTCGAACCCGCTGGCGCGCGACTGGGCCGCGCCCAGCTCCCGACCAAGCTCTTCGGCGCGCTCGCGCGCCTGCTGGGCCTCGGCCGCCACGCGCGTGGCTTCGTGACGGCTCGCGCCGAGCTCGCGCCGCACCGCCGCGAGCTGCTCCTGGGCAGCTTCCGTCCGAGCTGCCGCCGCGCGGGCGTCCCCCTCCGCGATCGTGGCCCGTTCCTCGGCCGCCCGGGCCCGCTCGGCCGTGGCGCGCACGCTCTCCTCGGCGGCCGCGGCGCGCCGCGCATGCTCGCTCGCGCCCGCCTCGGCGGCCGCGGCGCGCCGTGCGTGCTCGCTCGCACCCGCCTCGGCGGCGCGCAGCCGTTCCTCGGCCGCCGCCCGCTCGGCGTGGGCACGCTGCCCCTGTTCCCGCGCCTCCTCCAGCTCGCGCGCGGGCGGCGCGGCGGGACGCTCCTCGTCGAGGAGCGCGGCCGCGGCGGCGAGGTCCAGGTCGTCGTCGGCGCCGAGCGCCGCCAGCGCCGCGTCTGCCTCGTCGCCGAGCCGATCGACCTCCGAGTTGGGCTCGGCCACGGCGGTTGCCAGCTCGAGCGCCTCGGGCTCGGGCTCGGGCATGGCCGCCCGCTCCGCATCGCCGGTGAGGTTGGCGATCATGGTGGTCGGGTCGGGCGAGGCCAGGTTCTCGAAGGCGTCGTCGAGGAGCTTCAGATCCTCGTCCTCTTCGGCGGCCAAAGCCGCCGCGGCCACGCCCGCACCGGCGTCGAGGTCCTCGACGTCCTCGAGGGTGACCTCGTCGAGCGTCACCATCTCCTCGGCGGCGGCTTCGGGCTCGGGCGGCAGCTCGATCAGCGCCGCGAGCTTCTGCAGGAGCGTCGCCGCGTCGAAGGGCTTGATGAGGTAGTCCTCGGCGCGCGTCTTCAGCTTGCGGTGCTGCTCGAACGTCTCCGGCGTCGCCTCCGCGCTGATGATGACGAGCGGGATGTCCTTCAGCTGCTCGTCCTTCTTGAGCTTGTTGCAGATGGAGTAGCCCGACATCTTCGGCAGCTCGACGCACAGGATGATGCAGTCGGGCCGATCGATGTGGGCGAGGTCCAGACCCTCCTTGCCATCGCCGGTGACGCGCGCCTGCAGGCCGCGCGCCTCGAGAGCGTCGGCGAGCTCCTGGGCGAAGGCGCCGTCGCTCTCGATGAGGAGGATCTTCTTGGACATGCTTCGTTCCTGGCGGCCGCCACGGGCGGGGGCGCCCAGCGCGCGAGTCGCGTAAAATCGAGCAGATTCTACTGTCGAGCAGGAACGGGCGTCAAAGGCGCGGCCTGCTGCGCCTTCACTTATCGCCGAGGCCCTGGGCGGATTCGACCAGGCGGGCCAGGTCCTCCTCGTCCAGATCGGACACGAGCGAGTAGACGATCTCGTTGCGGCGCCACATCGCCACGTTGAACCCGCGGGCATTGATGAGCCGCACGGTGGCGGGGCCAGCATGGACGATCCGACCCGCCTCATGGAACCGCCGCTCGGGGTCGTCCAGGATGAAGAGTCCGAGGTGCCCGCGCGGGAGGTCGTAGCGCACGTACGCCGCCGGGCGGTCCTGGATGTGGGACAGCCGCGCACCGACGAGGCGCACATCTGCGCCGCGGAACTGGGGCGGCGAGGGATTGAAGTCGAGCTTGCCCGCGAACCAGCCCGCCACCGACTCGGGTCCGACCGCTGCGGAGGTCACCTCGAGCGGCAGGTCGCGCGTGTGCTTGCGGATCGCCTCGTCGACGAGCGGGTTCGATCCATCCTGCGTGACGAGGACCAGCAGCACCCCGGCCGCGCAGGCGGCCACTGCTGCCACCCGCAGCGGCGTGAGGAGCCGCCGCCAGAGCGGCGTACGCTCTTCGACCAGGGCGAGGTGGATGCGCGAACGCAGCTCCGGCGGCGCGCGGCCCTCCCGCGCGCCCGCGCCCATCGCGCTCCGCAGCCGGGCCCGCAGCGCGTCGCGCAGCCGGCCCTCTGCGTCGGCTCGGGCCCAGCAGCTGGGGCAGCTGGCGAGGTGCTCCTCGACCTGGGCGTGCTCCGGCTCGGCCAGCTCGGCGTCGAGGAAGGCGTCGAGCGAGCTGGCGAGCTCCGCGCAATCCATCGAGGCGCTCGCGTCGGTCGGGTCGGTGGACAAGGGAGCGGTCCCGCTGCTCAGGCGGTCTTGCCGCGGCTGCGGCGGAACGCCTCGAGGTCGATGGCCTCGCTCACCACCGGCGCCTTCAGCACCCCGGAGGACACCGCGTATCCGGCGAGCGCCTTCTGCAGCAGGCGGCGCCCGCGGTAGAGGCGACTCATCACGGTGCCCACCGGGACGTCCAGGATCTCGGCGATCTCCTTGTAGGAGAACTCCTGCAGGTCGGCCAGGATCACCACCATGCGGAAGTCGATGGGCAGTGAGTCGACGGCGCGCAGCACGTCATCGGAGAGCAGCCGGTCGAAGAAGAACTGCTCGGGGTTCGCGGCGTAGTCGCTCGCCTCGCGCGAGATGAAGCGCTCGTGGACGGCCTCGCGCTCGGAGCCTTCGACGATGCTGCGCTCCTTCACCGACCGGCGATAGCGGTTGATGAAGGTGTTCGTCAGGATCTTGAAGAGCCACGCCTTGATGTTCGTGCCGCGCTCGAACTTGTCGAAGAAACGGTAGGCGCGGAGGAACGTGTCCTGGACCAGGTCCTCCGCGTCGCGCTCGTTCTTGGTGAGGCGCAGCGCGGCCGAGTAGAGCGGGTTCACGTGCTTCATCGCGAGCCCTTCGAACTCGTGCCGGGTGACGTCGTTCTTCTCGAGATCGAACATGCGCGCTGAAGCCCCCATTCAGAGTCTATTCCTACGCCAGCACCTGCGCCTATCGGGTTTCAAGGGACTCGAACGAGCGAGCGGGCGGTGACATTCCCGGCTCGCCAGGGGCCGGCGAGGTAGGCGCGTGTAGGATGCGCGCCTCCCTGGACGCGGATCGCCGCGCGCTGGGACGCGCAGCGCGCGGCCGCGGATCACGTGGGCCCGGCCCGGGCCACGGGCGGCATCGCGGAGCTGCTTCGGCACCCCGATGATCACGGGTGCCTCCTCATGGGCCGCGGGCTATAACCGCCGCGCTCGGGATGGCCGCAGCTCGGACGCTCGCCTGCCCTCGACCTCCCACCTGGATGCGCTACCGGCTCCTTTTCGCAGACGCCCAGGGCGTCGTCTACGATCATCCGCGGCTGCTGGCGGCGGTGCGTTCGGGCGACGAGGTGCGCGCGCCTCGCGAGCGCGCGGCCCCGCTGCCGGAGGGCGCGACGCTGTGCTTGCTTCCCGGTCGCAGGCCGGTGGGGGTGGACCCCGCCACCGGCGAGACGGTCGCGCTCTCCGAGGTGATGGTCGGCAGCCGCACGTTCGTGCCGCACGCCGTCGGCGCCACGCTGCCGCCCGGGTGGACCCGGGCGCTCCTGCCGGCGGCGGCGCGGCCGGCGCTGCCCACCGCGACGGCGCCGATCCTGCCTCAGTGGGCCTACACGGCGGCGGCCCTGGGGGAGGGCGGCCCGGTCGTCTTCGCCCTGCACACCGACCGGCGGCGCCACTGGAGCCCGATCACCCACTCCACGCCCGACCTGGCCCGCAGGGTCGAGGAGCGCCTGGCCTCCACCGACAACCCGGTGTGGCGGCAGATCGCGCGCTGCGCGCTCGAATGGCGCTGCTTCACGGCCCAGAACACCTTCTACGGCCGCGACGAGGGCGCCATCCCGTCCTCGGCGGCCTGCAACGCCGCCTGCGTCGGCTGCCTCTCCGAGCAGGAGGCGGGGATGCCGCCCGCGTCGCACGAGCGCATCGCTCGCCCGCCCTCGGCGGAGGCGATGGCGGAGCTGGCCTCGGAGCACCTCGCCACCGCCCGCGGCCGGGTCATGGTGAGCTTCGGCCAGGGCTGCGAGGGCGAGCCGCTCCTGCGCTGGCGCGAGATCGCGAAGGCGATCCGGCTCACCCGCGCCCACACCGGCCGCGGCTCGATCCACCTCAACACGAACGGCTCGCTCACCGCGGGACTGGCGGCGCTCTTCGACGCCGGCCTCGACGCCTGCCGGATCTCGCTCAACAGCGCCTCCCCCGACCTGTACGCCGCCTACTACCGGCCGACCGGCTACCGGCTCGAGGACGTGATCCGGTCGATGGAGCTGGCCGTCCGCCGCGGCGCGTACCTGTCCCTGAACCTGCTCACCTTCCCGGGCGTGACGGATCGTGAAGAGGAGGCCGAGCGCCTGTGGCGGCTCGTGCGCCAGGTGCGGCCTCACCAGATCCAGACGCGTTCGCTCGCCATCGATCCCGACCTCTACCTCGACCTCGCGCGGGACAAGGGCGGCGGCGGGCAGGCCATCGGGATGAAGGCGCTCCTCGAGGGGCTCCGGCGGGCCCGCCCGGGGCTCGCCATCGGCAACTTCTCTCGGGCGCGGAGCGAGCGCCCTTCGACTCCGCGCCGACCGCGCCACGCCCAAGGGTGAACGGACTCCATGACCGACGTCGCCGCCCGCCTCAGCCTGCAGAAGGACCTCGCGCGTCACCTGCGCGCGGGGCACCCGTGGGTCTTCCGCAAGGCCATCGAGCGAGGGCCGCGGAGCCTTCCGGCCGGCGCCATCGTCGACGTGGTGGAGGGCGAGCGGTTCGTGGCGCGCGGCTACTACGACCCGCTCTCGGCCATCGCCGTCCGCGTGCTCACCCGGGATCCGGCCGAGGCCATCGACGCCACCTTCTGGAAGCGCCGCGTGCAGCGCGCGCTGGCGCTCCGGCGCGAGCTCATCACCGGCACCACCGGCTACCGGCTCCTGCACGGCGAGTCGGACGGGCTCCCGGGCGTGGTGGCCGACCGTTACGACCGGTTCGCGGTGCTGAAGCTCTACTCGGCCGGCCTCACCCCGCACCGCGAGCTCATCGTGGAGGCGATCCGCGAGGCCGCCGCCGAGGGCGGCGAGGCGCTCGCCGGCGTCTTCGGCCGGGACGAGATCCCGCACGACGAGGAAGACGAGGAGGCCAAGCCCCTCGGTCGGGTGCTGTGGGGGGAGGCGCCGCCCGAGCGCATCGCCATCGACGAGCACGGCATGAGGCTCCTCGTCGACGTCCGCAGGGGCCAGAAGACCGGCACCTTCCTCGACCAGCGCGAGAACCGGGTCCTCGTCCGGACGCTGGCGCGCGGCCGGGCCGAGGTGCTGAACTGCTTCTCGTACACGGGTGGCTTCTCGGTGGCGGCGGCGCTGGGCGGGTCGAAGCACGTGGTGAGCCTGGACGTCGACCAGGACGCCATCGCGCTGGCGCGCGAGAACTTCCGTGAGAACGGGCTCGACGCGGCCGACCACGCCTTCGCGGCCGAGGACGTCTTCGAGATGCTCGCCCGTTACAAGCACGAGGGGAGGCGCTTCGATCTCGTGGTGTGCGACCCGCCCGCGTTCGCCAAGTCGCAGAAGGCGGTCGAGGGCGCGCTGGCCGGGTACGCCTCCCTCAACCGCGCCGCGCTGGCGGTGCTCTCGCCGGGGGGACTCCTCGTCACGGCCAGCTGCAGCGCGCGGGTCTCGTCCGAGCAGTTCTTCGACGCGGTGAAAGAAGCCGCCTTCAAGGCGCGCGTCGACCTGCAGCTCGTCGAGGAGCGGCGCCAGCCACCCGATCACCCGGTCAGCCCGCAGTTTCGCGAGGGCCGGTATCTCAAGCTGTTCGTGTACCGGCGGTTGTCCTGAACCCCTCACCCCTACCCTCTCCCCTTGCAGGGGAGAGGGTGTGTGCCCAATTCCCTCTCCCCCGACGGGGGAGAGGGCAGGGTGAGGGGGCTTTCACATACTGTCATCGCTTCCCGGTGGCCGCGATCGCGCACAGCGCGAGGATCCCCACCAGGAACGCGAGCAGCGCCGCACGGGGCACGCGCGACCAGCGGAAGGGGCCCGGCGCCTCGCCAGTGCGCGCCACCAGCGCCGCCTCGACCGACGGTGGCTCCGGCGTGACTCGACGGTAGGCGAGGGTGAGCGCGCGCACGACGGCACCCGAGAACGCGAGCAGCACCACCGCCGAGAGCGCCAGCTGCGCGCCGTGAGCCCGGGCCGCGAGGAGGTCGCCGTCGCCGGCGCCGCTCACGCCGATCGCGACGCCGAGCGAATTGTTGACGAAGTGGGCCACCACCGCCGGCCACACCGAGCCGGCCCGCCAGGTGAGCCACGCGAAGAGCGTCCCCAGCGCCAGCACCGCCGTGAACCGCACCGGATCGAGGTGGAAGAGGGCGAAGAGCAGGCCCGACAGGAAGAGCGCGAGGCGGGTGCGGTGTCGCGTGCGGAGCGCCGACAGCACCCAGCCGCGGAAGGTGAGCTCTTCGCATACGGGCGCCACGACCGCCGCCGCCACCCACACGCCGAGCCGCTGCCGCGGCGGGAGGTCCAGGATGGCGCGCCCCAGGTCGAAGTGCTCCACCCAGCGTGCCGGGACCAGCAGCGAGGTGAGCGACATGAGCGCGCCGGCGGCGAAGAAGCCGGCCAGCCCGATGAGCGCGGCGAGGGCGAGCTGGGCCGGGCGCGGGCGCCGGGCGAGGAGGAGCCCGTCCCGCGCGCCGAGGCCGGAGCCGAGCGCGGCCAGCGCCGCCGAGCCCGCCAGGAGCACGAGCTGGCTCACGAGCAGACCGAGCGCGGGGTTCGCTCCCTGCGCGGCGCTGCCGAGGAGCGCGTACGAAGGCAGGACCAGCGCCACGAAGCCGAGCGCGCTCTTGCGAAGCGGCTGCTGCGCGGCGGGGTGCGGGGTGAGCGCGGCGGGGGACGCGACCGGCGCTTCGGGCTCGGGGGGTGGGGTATCCAAGGGTGCGACGATGATAAGCGGTGTGGAGCGGGCCGGCGCGCCGTGATGGGGACGCCCGGCCCGCCGCGCCTCGGCTAGGATGCGGGGCCATGAACGACTTCTCCGGCCGGACCATCGTCCTCGGGGTCGGCGGTGGAATCGCCGCCTACAAGGCCTGCGACCTGGCGCGGCTGTTCGTGAAGGGTGGCGGACAGGTACGGGTGGCGATGACGCCCAACGCGACGCGCTTCGTGGGGCCGCTCACGTTCCAGGCCCTGACCGGCGCGCCGGTGCTGGTGGACCTCCTCGACCCGGAGGCCGAACGCGCCTACGGGCACCTCGCGCTGGCGCGGGCGGCCGACCTGCTCGTCATCGCGCCCGCCACCGCCGACCTGCTGGCGCGGTTCCGGGCCGGGATGGCGAACGACGCGGTCACCACCACCGCGCTCGCCTGCCAGGCCCCGGTGCTGCTCGCGCCGGCCATGAACACGCGCATGTGGCAGAACCCGGCGGTGCGGGAGAACGTCGCGGCGCTCTCGCGGCGGGGCTGGCACCTCGTGGGTCCCGCCTCGGGGCAGCTCGCCGACGGCGACATGGGCGAGGGGCGGCTCGCCGAGCCGTCCGAGATCGCAAGCGCGGCGGCGCGGCTGCTCGTGGGGCGCGACCTCGTGGGGCGGCGGGTGCTCGTCACCGCCGGTCCGACCCGCGAGCCGCTCGACCCGGTGCGGTTCATCTCGAACCCCTCCACCGGCCGGATGGGCTTCGCGGTGGCGCGGGTGGCGGCGCGGCGCGGGGCGGAGGTGGTGCTCGTCAGCGGCCCGGTCGAGCTCCCCGATCCACCTGGGGTGAAGACGGTGCGGGTGGTCACGGCGGAGGAGATGGCGCGGGCGGTCGACGGCGAGGCGGCCGACATCGACCTCTTCGTCGCCGCGGCAGCCGTGTCGGACTTCAAGCCACGCACCGTCGCGTCGACGAAGAAGAAGAAGTCGGACGAGGACGAGGAGCTCACCCTCACGCGCACCCCCGACATCCTGGCCGGGATGGGCAAGCGCTTCGCCGGCAAGCAGGGCGCGCCCATCCTGGTCGGGTTCGCGGCCGAGACGGAGGCGCTCCTCGCGAACGCTCGCAAGAAGCTGGCCGCAAAGCGCTGCGACCTCGTCGTCGCGAACAAGGTCGGCCGCCCCGGCGTGGGCTTCGCGAGCGAGCGCAACCGCGTCACGCTGGTCGGCCCCGGTGAGCGGGCGAACATCGAGGGCAGCAAGGAGGAGGTCGCCGAGGCGATCCTGGACTGGGTGGTGCAGGTGCTGGAGGATCGCAGGCCGAGGGACTAGGCCGCGCCGGGGATCAGGCCGCCGCCATGCGCGAGAGCGCCGGCGGAAGGACGAGCGTCCCCTGGATGCCGCGCCGGAAGCTCTCGCGGGCCTCGACCGAGAGCTCGTGGGCGAGCGCCAGCGGCAGGCGCCGGTGGCGGCGCGTCAGCTCGCGTCGGAGCTGGGCCGCGAGGCGGAGGTTCCGCCCGCCGGTCGCGTCGGCCAGGGCCGCCTGGCAGCGCTCGCCCTCGCACAGGACGCCGAGGATCGCGCGCACCGAGAGGCGCCGCGTCTCCTCGAGGAGATCGTCCTCCAGCGGGAGGTGCCGCCGCCGCGCGAGCACCCGGCGCGAGAAGGTCTGGAAGCGGCTGTGGCGCGCGCTCGCGAGGAGGGAGCCGAAGAGCCCCTTCGAGACCGCGAAGGGGAGGACGGAGGCGCCTGGCATGGCGCGCCGGAGCAGGTCGTCGTGGCTACGGCAGCCGCGGCCGCTCACCCGCCGCGCCACCGCGGAGAGGGCGACGTCCATGCGCTGGTCGAAGCGCAGCTCCCAGTAGGCGTGTCCGGTGCGGCGCCGGTGGAACGAGGCGACCGTCTTGTAGGGCACGAAATAGTTGTGGGCGACCGTGTCGGCGGCGAGGTGCGCCAGGAACCCGAGCGCGAAGGCCTGCTCGGCGCCGGTGCGCGCGGCGCCGCGGACGTTGAACCCGACCCGCCAGTTGTGACAATGCTGGGCGAACCGGGCCAGGTTCTTGCCGACCACGATGTCTGCGGCGAGGGAGCCGTAGAGGAAGTCGTCCGCGAACTGGAGGAGGAGCGAGCGGGTGGTGCCGGGGACGTCGCCGAGCTGCCCGAGTGCCTGCGCGGAGAAGCCGAGGTGCGCCAGGGGTCCCCAGGCGAGGGCTGGGGCCGGTACCACCAGGATGGCCAGCGCGGCGAGGGCGAGCGCGGCGGCGGCGAGGGTGTGGAGGGACCTTTCGTTCACGAGTGGCGGAGTCTAGGGAGCGCCCCGCCAGCGCAGCAACGGGGAGGAGCGGAGTGAAGGTGAGCGACGGCACACAGCGGACCGACGACGAGATGGGGCAGATCCTGGCCGAGGCGCGAGCGCATCTGGACTGGCTGCGTGAGAGCGGGGTGGGGGAGGTGGAGGCGCGCCGGCCCCCGACCCCGACTGCGTCCGCGAAGCCGACCGCGACCTCGACGCGCGACCCCCTCACCCCGACCCTCTCCCCCGCCGGGGGAGAGGGAGAGCGGGCCTCTCGGTCGACCTCGACCGACGCGTATCACCTGACGGACAAGGGCTGCGGCTCCGAGGCGCTGCTCGCCGTGCGCCGCGAAGTCGGCGAGTGCACCCGCTGCAAGCTCGCCGGGGGGCGGAAGATGCTCGTGTTCGGGGTCGGGAATCCGCAGGCGGAGCTCATGTTCGTGGGCGAGGGTCCCGGCGCGGACGAGGACCTCCAGGGCGAGCCCTTCGTGGGGAAGGCGGGGCAGCTCCTCACGAAAATGATCGAGGCGATGGGCTACCGGCGCGGGGAGGTCTACATCGCGAACGTGGTGAAGTGCCGGCCGCCCGGGAACCGCGATCCCGAAACCGACGAGATCGCGGCCTGCGAGCCGTTCCTCAAGGCCCAGATCGCGGCCGTCGGTCCCAAGGTGGTGGTGGCGCTGGGGCGGTTCGCGGTGCAGACGCTGCTTCGTGACCCAACCCCCATCAGCCGGCAGCGCGGGCGCTGGCGCGATTACGAAGGCGTGAAGCTCATGCCGACCTTCCACCCCGCCTACCTGCTCCGAAATCCGCCCGAGAAGAAGAACGCCTGGGAGGACCTGCAGCTCGTCATGCAGGAGCTGGGGAAGGCCCCGGTGACGAGGTGAGCCCGCGCGCCCTCCTCCTCGCTGCGTCGCTGGCGGCGTCCGCGCTCGCCGCCGGCCCCGGCGTGCCGTCTGGTGACGTCGCGGCGCCGCGGGTGCTGCACCTCACGGTGAAGGACGCCATCACGAGCGGCACCGCCGAGTACCTGGAGGCCGGTATCAATCGCGCTCAGGCGGAGGGCTACGACGCGCTCGCCGTCACGCTCGACACGCCAGGGGGACACCTCGAGGCGACGCGCGACATCGTGCAGCACATGCTCGCGAGCCCGGTGCCGATCGCCGTGTGGGTGGGGCCGGCCGGGGCGCGGGCCGGCTCGGCGGGCGTCTTCATCACACTCGCCGCCCACGTGGCCGGCATGCACCCGGCCTCGAACATCGGCGCCGCCCACCCGGTCACCTCCGGGGGCGGCGACGTGGAGCAGTCGGCTGGCAAGGACATGGCGAAGAAGGTGGAGAACGACACGGCCGCCTTCGCCCGATCCATCGCCAAGCTGCGCGGCCGGAACCAGGAGTGGGCCGAGAAGGCGGTGCGGGAGAGCATCTCCGCGACCGCCGACGAGGCGCTGCGCCTCCACGTCATCGACCTCACCGCGCCCGACCTCTCGACGCTGCTCGCCGCCGCGGACGGACGCATGCTGGAGATCGGTGGAAAGCAGGTGACCTTCCGCGGCCGCGCGGCGCGGCTCACGCCGCTCGAGCCGACCGTTCGTCAGCGCACGCTGAGCTTCCTCGCCGATCCGAACGTGGCAGCGCTGCTCATGCTGGTCGGGACGCTCGGCCTCGCGCTCGAGCTCTACCACCCCGGTTCGCTCGTCCCGGGCGTCGTGGGGGGCGTCTGCCTCTTCCTCGGCTTCGTGGCGACGCGGGTCGTCCCGGTGAACGCCGGGGCGGTCATCCTCATCATCGGAGGGGTCGCGCTGCTGGTGGCGGAGGGCTACGTCACCACGCACGGCATCGCCGGCGCGGCGGGCGCGGTGTGCGTCGTGGTCGGGACGCTCCTCTTCATCGACCGGAGCTCGCCCGACTACCACTTCGACCCCGCCGCCTTCACCCTCTCGCCCTGGGTGGTCTGGCCGACGCCCGTCGTCATCGCCGGGCTGCTCGGCTTCGTCGGATGGAAGGTCGCCTCGTCGCGGCGCGTCCGTCTGTTCAGCGGCGCGCCCGGGCTGGTGGGCGAGGAAGGCGAGGCCATCTCCGAGCTTGGCCCGGACGGGGGACAGGTCTTCGTGCACGGTGAGTATTGGCGGGCCCGCGCTGCGGCGCCGGTGCCGCGGGGCGCCCGGGTGCGGGTGATGGCGGTAGAGGGCCTGCTCCTCACAGTCGTGGAAGCGGCTCGCGGGAAGGAGTAAGACAAGCGCATGCCCGTCCCTGTGCCCTTCCTCGGTCTGCTCCTCCCCATCGTGCTGGTCGCCCTGTGGGTCTTCATGGGCATCCGGATCATCAACGAGTACGAGCAGGGGGTGGTGCTGCGGCTGGGCCGCTACGTGGGCGTGAAGACGGCTGGCCTGAAGTGGATCATCCCCTTCGTCGACCGGATGATCGTCATCGACATGCGCATCACCGCGGAGCAGGTGCCGCCGCAGGACGTCATCACCCGCGACAACGTGTCGATGAAGGTGAACGCAGTCATCTACTTCCGCGTGCTGCAGGCCGATCGCGCCTTCCTGCAGGTGACGGACTTCCTCTTCGCGACGAGCCAGCTCGCCCAGACGACGCTGCGCTCGGTGCTGGGCCAGGTGGACCTCGACGACGTCCTCAGCCAGCGAGACAAGATCAACCGGCAGCTGCAGGAGATCATCGACCGCCACACCGAGCCGTGGGGGGTGAAGGTGACCGCGGTCGAGGTGAAGCAGGTCGACCTGCCCGACGAGATGCGGCGCGCCATGGCTCGCCAGGCCGAGGCGGAGCGCGAGCGCCGTTCCAAGATCATCAGCGCCGAGGGCGAGTTCCAGGCGGCCGAGAAGCTCGGCGCGGCGGCCGACGTCATCGCCCGCTCTCCAGGGGCGATGCAGCTCCGCTACATGCAGACGCTCATCGAGATCTCGACCGAGAAGACGAGCACCATCATCTTCCCGCTCCCGCTCGACATGCTGGAGCCGTTCCTGGGGTCGCGGAAGCTGCCGAAGTAGGCTCCAAGCGCGCCATCCGTGGGGCGGGTGGTCCCCCGCCGCCCTTCACGGCCGGCAAACCGCGCGCGGGCGGATCGGGTCCGGTTCGCACGGGCATGATGTCACCCCCGCGCCCAGCTAGCGGCCGCGCCCGGCAGCTGAGCCCAGCCCGGCCCGCCGGGAGGCTCTAGCTGTCCCCGCGCATCACATCTCCGCGACGATGGTCCCGTCCGCCCTCGACCACGCCCGCGCCATGATGGGGGAGTTGTGGGCGAAGCCGACCTCGCCCCGCGGCCCGACCACGATGAGGCCGCCTTCGCCCCGCACGCGCGCGCCGAGGCGTCGCACCGCCTCCTGCGCGGCCTCCATCGCCGACCGTCCGCCGCCGACCAGGTCGGCGCAGTGGCGGGCGAGGGTGAGCTGGATGATGCGCTCGCCGTGTCCGGTGCAGGAGACCGCCGCCAGCTGGTCGTCGGCGTAGGTGCCGCAGCCGATGATGGGCGTGTCGCCGATCCGGCCGGGCCGCTTCATGGCCATCCCGCCGGTCGACGTCGCCGCGGCGAGGTGGCCGTGGCGATCCCGCGCGACTGCTCCCACGGTGCCATGGCCGTTCGGTGCCGCGCCGCGCAGCCGCTCCCAGCGCGCCCGCTGCGGCGGGCTGACGAGCAGCGAATTGTCGTAGGCGGCGATGCCGACCTCCCGCGCAAAGGCGGACGCGCCCGGGCCGGCGAGGAGCACGTGCTCGGAGCGCTCCATCACGCGCCGCGCCAGCACGACCGGGTTCTTCACGTCCTTCACCACCGCCACCGCCCCGCAGCGCAGCGTCGCCCCGTCCATGACCGAGGCGTCGAGCTCGACGTCGCCCGCAGCCGTGAGGCAGGCGCCGGTGGCGGAGTTGTAGGTGGGGTCGTCCTCCAGGACCCGGACGGCGGCCTCGACGGCGTCGAGCGCGCTCCCTCCGGTGGCCAGGATCTCCCACGCCGCGCGGGCGGCGTCGCGCACGCCCGCCAGGCGGGGTGCATCCGTCCCGAAGGAGGCAGGATCGTCGGCGCCGAGGTTACCGGCGCCGCCGTGGACCAGGATGGCAGGGGTGGGGTCGGGCATGGCGGCGCGGACCTTAGCAGGGGCCGGGCGCCGCGCAAGGCAGCGCCGCATCCCGTCGCCGAGAGCGCCTTCCGATCGCTGGCGCCGCCAGCCCGCGCCCCTTAAGCACCGTGAGTTCGAACCACGAGCGAGGTCGCCATGGCAGGTCGGGAGGTCGTCATCGTCGGGGCGGTGCGCACACCCATCGGATCGTTCCTGGGGTCGCTCGCCGGCGTGCAGGCGACGCAGCTCGGGGCGGTCGTCATCCGCGAGGCGCTGCGGCGCGCGGGGGTCGAGCCCTCGGCGGTGGACGAGGTGATCATGGGGAACGTCCTGCAGGCGGGCGAAGGCCAGGCCCCGGCCCGGCAGGCGGCGCGCTACGCCGGCCTCCCTGACTCGACCCCGGCCTGGACCCTCAACAAAGTGTGCGGCTCGGGGCTCAAGGCCGTCATCTCCGGCGCGCAGGCCATCGCGCTCGGCGATGCCGAGGTGGTGGTGGCGGGCGGGATGGAGTCGATGTCGAACGTGCCCTACTACGATCGCGCCGCGCGCAGCGGCGCGCGCATGGGCCATGTCGAGTTGGTGGATGGCATGATCCACGACGGCTTGTGGGATCCGTACGACCGGGTGCACATGGGCGTGTGCGCCGAGGCGTGTGCCCAGAGCCAGGACATCTCGCGCGCGCAGCAGGACGAGTACGCCGTCGAGTCGACCCGCCGGGCCTCCGAGGCTGCCCGCTCCGGCGCGTTCCGGGCCGAGATCGTGGGGGTCGAGGTGCCGGGGAAGAAGGGCGAAGCGACGCTCGTCACCGAGGACGACGGGCCGAAGCAGGCCAGGCCGGACAAGATCCCGACGCTGAAGCCGGTCTTCAAGAAGGACGGCACCATCACCGCCGCCAATGCCTCCTCGATCAACGATGGCGCGGCGGCGCTCGTGCTCATGAGCGCCGAGCGCGCCCGGGCCGAGGGCCGGCCGGTGCTGGGGCGTCTCACGGCCTGGGCTGGCGCGGCGCGCAAGCCGGTCGAGTTCACCATCGCGCCGGCCGACGCCGTGAAGAAGCTGCTCGCCCAGGTGAAGCTCCAGACGAAGGACATCGACCTGTGGGAGATCAACGAAGCCTTCGCGGTGGTCTCCATCGCGAACAACCGCCTCCTCGGGCTCGACCCCAAGCTCGTGAACGTGCGCGGCGGTGCGGTGGTGCTCGGTCACCCCATCGGCGCGAGCGGGGCGCGCATCCTCGTCACCCTGCTGCACGCCATGAAGGACCTCGACCGGAAGCGCGGCCTCGCCACCCTCTGCATCGGCGGCGGCGAGGCGGTGGCCGCCATCGTCGAGCGCTAGCGCCCGCCCGGGAGGAGCTTCCGTGAACAAGATCCAGCCCTCGGCCGATGAGGCCATCCGCGACGTCTCCGACGGCGCCACCGTGATGGTGGGCGGCTTCGGCCTGTGCGGAAACCCCGAGAACCTCATCACCGCCCTGGCCCGGAAGGGCGCCCGGAAGCTCACGGTCATCTCGAACAACTGCGGCACGACCGACCAGGGCCTCGGGGTGCTCCTCCAGGCGCGACAGATCCGCAAGATGGTCGCGTCGTACGTGGGCGAGAACAAGGAGTTCGAGCGGCAGTTCCTCTCAGGCGAGCTCGAGGTCGAGCTGAACCCGCAGGGCACGCTGGCCGAGCGCATTCGCGCCGGCGCGGCCGGCATCGGGGGCTTCTACACCGCCGCGGGGGTCGGGACCCAGGTGGCGGAGGGCAAAGAGACGCGCGTCATCGCCGGGTGCGAGTACCTGCTCGAGCTGCCGCTCCAGGCGGACTTCGCCCTCGTCAAGGCGTGGAAGGCCGACACCTGGGGCAACCTCCTCTTCCGCAAGACCACCCGCAACTTCAACGCCGTCATGTGCGGCGCGGCGAAGGTGACCATCGTCGAGGTGGAGGAGATCGTGCCGGTGGGCCAGCTCGAACCGGACGCGATCCACGTTCCGTCCATCTATGTGCAGCGGCTCGTGCTGGGCAAGGACTACACGAAGCCCATCGAGCGCCGCACCACGCGGAGGTCCTGACGATGCCCCTCACCCGAGAGCAGATCGCCCAGCGCGTGGCGCGCGAGCTCCAGGACGGCTTCTACGTGAACCTCGGCATCGGGATGCCGACCCTGGTGGCGAACTACGTTCCCCCCGGGGTCGAAGTGGTGCTCCAGTCGGAGAACGGCATGCTCGGCGTGGGGCCCTATCCGCGCGAGGAGGAGCTCGACGCGGATCTCATCAACGCCGGGAAGGAGACCGTCACCGAGCTCCCGGGCACGGCCTACTTCTCGTCGGCCGAGTCGTTCGCCATGATCCGCGGTGGCCACATCGATCTCGCCATCCTCGGCGCGCTCGAGGTCTCGGAGCACGGTGACCTCGCCAACTGGATGGTGCCGGGCAAGATGGTGAAGGGGATGGGCGGCGGGATGGACCTCGTCGTCGGTGCCCGCCGGGTGGTGGTCATGATGGAGCACGCCACCAAGGAGGGGAAGCCGAAGCTCCTCCGTCGCTGCTCCCTGCCGCTCACCGGGAAGCGCTGCGTCTCGGCGGTGTGCAGCGACCTCGCCTGGATCGACGTGACGAAGGACGGGCTGCTCCTGCGCGAGCTCGCGCCCGGCGCGACCGTGGAGCAGGTGCAGAAGGTCACCGAGCCGAAGCTCATCGTCGGCCCCGACGTGAAGACGATGGGCGTGTGACCCGACGCCCGATCGTCACGCTCCTCACCGACTTCGGCGCGGGTTCCGGCTACCCGGCGCAGATGAAGGGCGTCGTGCTCGCCCATCTGCCCGACGTGCAGCTGGTCGACGTCTCGCATGAGGTGCCGGCCTACGACGTCCTCGCCGGAGCGCTCCTCCTCGAGGCGTGCGCGCCGCGCTTTCCCCGGGAGGCGGTCCACCTGGCGGTGGTGGATCCCGGGGTCGGCACGGCACGGCGGCCGATCTGCGTCGTCGACGGCGCCGGACGGCGCTTCGTCGGACCGGACAACGGGCTGTTCACGCCGTTCCTCCAGGGCGCGCGGGTGCAGCTGCTCGCCCCAGGCGGCGCCGTGCCGGTCCCCGCCTCGGCCACCTTCCACGGTCGCGACCTCTTCGCCCCGGTGGCGGCCTGGCTGGCGGCGGGCGGCGAGCCGGCGAGGCTCGGTCCGGAGGTGGTCGATCCGGTCCGGCTGCCCTGGCCAGGCGCGGAGCGGCGGGGTGACGAAATTCACGGACAGTGCCTGAGGGCGGATCCGTTCGGCAACGTGCTGACGAGCATCCGCGCGGTCGATCTCGGGACGCGCCCGCTCAGCGTTGCCGTCGCGGGGGCGGTGGCCCGCTTTGTGACGACGTACGGCGAAGGGGGCCCCGGCGAGCTGCTGGCCCTCCTCGATAGCTCGGGGCGGCTCGAGCTCGCGGTGCGCGAAGGGAGCGCGGCGGCGCGCCTCGGCACCTACCGCGACGTACCCGTGGCAGTCCGGGTGACGTGAGGTCAGCAAGCCTGTGCGCTTTCGCTCGGTTGGCCGGCTGGAAGACGCCTGCTACACTCGCCCCACGTGTCGAAGGCGAACTCCGACAATCGACGGCGCTCCGAGCGGCTCGAACACGAGCTGCCGGTCGCCTATCGCACGGTCGGCAGCTTCCTCACGGACTGGGCCACCAACATCAGCCAGGGCGGGCTCTTCATCAACACCCGCAGGCCGCTGCCGGTGGGCACGCTGGTGAAGCTCATCATCCAGCTGCCCGGCGCCGCCTTTCCGTTCGACATGACGGGCCGCGTCACGCGCGTCGCCGAGTGGGACAACAACACCAACGTCTCGCCGGGGATGGGCATCGAGTTCATCGACATCGATTGCTCGAAGCGCGACCGCATCGAGACCTTCGTCGAGCGGCTGCGCCGAGATCTCGCTTCCGGCTGAGGGCCCGGCCCGCGCGCCGCGCCGGCGACCTCGGAATGCGGTACTTCTCTCGCGGTGCGGACCATCATCGACATCGTGGACCTCGCTCCAGGCGGAGAGGGTGTCGGCCGCGCGCAGGACGGACGGGCCGTCTTCGTCCCGTTCACCGCCCCGGGCGATCGCGTGGTGGTGGACCTCCCCGGTGGCACCGGAGCCGTCCACCCACCGCTGATCGAGGTGCTCGCCGGCGGCCCCGATCGCCAGCCGCCGCCATGCCGCCACTTCGGACCCTTCGAGATAGGGGGGGCGCTGGTGGCTGCCCCCGAGCTCGCCGATCGCATGTGCGGCGGGTGCGAGTGGCTCCACCTCGCCTACGCGGTCCAGCTCGCCGCCAAGGAGCGCGCCTTCCACGAGGCGCTGCGCCGCATCGGGCGGCTCGAGCCCGGGAGCTATCGCGCGCTGCCGATCGCCGGCTCCCCGCGGCCGTTCCGCTACCGCTCGCGGGCCAAGTTCCACCTCGATCGCGGGACGGGCCGGCTCGTCTTCTTCCGCCGCCGCTCGCACGCACCCGTGCAGCTCGCCGAGTGCCACCTGCTCGACGAGGCGCTCGATGGGCTGCGCGAGGTGACCGGTCCGGCGCTGCGCGACGTCCGGCTCGACGCGCGCGAGGTGACGCTCGAGTGGTCGGCGTACGAGCGTCGCGGCGCGGCCTGGGTGCAGCTGAGCTCGCTGGGGACGTCGGCGCGGGCCCGCGGCCAGGCGCTCCTCGCCGCCCTTCCACAGCTGGCCGGGATCGTGCTCGGCGCGGAAGGTGCACCGCCGCTCGTGGTCGGCCAGCCGGTGCTGCGCCACGAGCGGCGCCCCGGCGACCCCTCCGGCGGCGTGCAGCGCTCTCGCCCCGACGTCTTCCTGCAGGCGAATCGCGGCGCGAACGCCCTCCTCGTCGAGCGGGCGCTCGACCTGCTCCGGCCCGACGGCGAGGACGTGCTGGAGCTCTTCTGCGGGGCGGGGAACTTCACCGGTCCGCTCGCCGCGCGCGCACATGGTGTCGACGCGGTCGAGGTGCTCGGGCCCTCCCTGGAGCTCGCGAGGGCCGACGTCTCGGGAGCGAACATCCGCTTCATCGCCGGCGACGCCCTGGCGGTGGCGCGCGGCCTGAGCAGGGAGGAAGGCCCCACGCGCCGCCCCTACGGCGCGGTGCTGCTCGATCCGCCGCGCGACGGCGCGCGCGGTCTCGGGCTGGTGCTGCGCGAGCTGGGCGTCCCGCGCGCGGTCTACGTCTCCTGCGACCCCGCCACGCTCGCCCGCGATCTCAAGGGCTGCCGCGAGGCGGGGTACACCGTCGCCGCGGTGCAGCCCATCGACCTGTTCCCCCAGACCCACCACGTCGAGGGCGTGGCGCTCCTCACGCGCTGAGCGGATCCTCGCTCGGTCGAACTCGGACGATCCCATGCCCATCCCCGGTACGGAGCCCTTCGGTCCCGCTACGCTCCCCCAGGCGCTCGTCGCCACTGCGCGGCGCAAGCCCGACGCGGTCTTCCTGCAGGTGGTCGACCCGCGCGCGCCCGACGCGGCGCCGCAGGCGATCACCTTCGGCGGCTTCGAGCAGCTCGTCCGCCGGGCGGCGGCCTTCCTCGCCGGGCTGCGGATCGGGCCGGGGGACCGGATCCTGATCCTCTCCGAGAACAGCCCCGCCTGGCAGGCGTTCTCTCTCGCCGCGCAGGCGCTGGGGGCCGAGCCGGCGGCGGTCTTCGCGCAGCTCGGCGCCGAGCAGGCCGCCAGCATCGCTCTGCGCGTCCGGCCGCGGGTGGTCTTCGCCTCGACGGAGGCGCAGTGGGCGAAGCTGGCGTCCGTCGCGGCGCAGCTCGCGGAGGCGGGGCTCGGTGCGATGGTGAGCGACGAGGCGGTCCACCCCAGGTCGCTCCCGGCGGGGGTACAGCCCGCCTCCGCCGGGCAGATCCTGCGTGCGGACGCGGCGCCCGAGCTGACGGCCGGCGACCTCGAACAGCGCGTGCGTCTCCAGCACGGCGAGGACCCGTTCATGCTGCTCTTCACGAGCGGCACCACCGGCCGCCCGAAGGGCGTCCGTCTCCCGCAGCGCGCCATGATGCGCGCCATCGAGGGCGGGCGGGCCTCGACCGGCTGCCGCGAGGACGACGTGGGGCTGCACTTCCTGCCGTTCGCCCACGTGGCCGGTCACGATCAGTTCATGCTGGCGCTGGCGCAGGGGCACGGGCTCATCATGGTGTCGCGGCGGGAGGACCTCGCGCGCGGGCTCGCCCTCGGACCCACCTACCTGTTCTCGGTGCCGCTCGTGTACGAGCGCATCCGCGAGGAGGTGCGGGCTCGGCTCGCGCGCGTCCCTGCCCTGCTGCGACCGCTGGCGCGCCTCCTGTCGGGCCGGGCCGTGCGCCGGCGGCTCGGTGGGCGGGTGCGGGCCCTCTACGCGGGCGGCGCCGCCACCCCGCCCGGCCTGGCCGAGTTCTTCGAGGGGCTCGGCTTCCCCTTCGTCGAGCTCTACGGCATGAGCGAGACGGCGGGGCTCATCTCGGCGAACCTCCTGGATGGAGCCCGGACGCCGGGCTCCGCGGGCCACCTCGCCTCGCACCTCGAGGCGCGCGTCTCCGGCGACGGCGAGCTGTGCGTCCGGGGCGGCACGCTCATGACGGGCTACCTCGACCCGGCGGACGACGAGGGCGCCTTCACCCCGGACGGCTTCTTCCGCACCGGTGACCTGGCGCGCTTCGCGCCCGACGGGACCCTCGAGGTGCAGGGGAGGAAGAAGAGCCTGCTCGTCCTCTCCACCGGGAAGAAGGTCTCGCCCGAGCCCATCGAGCAGGCCATCGCGGCCATCGCGCCGTTCGCCGGGGCGGTGCTCCTCGGCGATGGTCGGCCCTTCGTGGCGGTGGCCGTCTTCGTGCCGCGGCCAGAGCTGGAGCGGCTCGGCGCTGCCCACGCCGACCTCCCGGCGGAGCTCCTGCGGCGCGTCCGCGCCGCGCTGGGGACCCTCTCCGACTACGAGAAGCCGAAGCGGCTGCTGGTGGTGCCGGGCTCGCCCGACGAGGTCCCCGGGCTCCTCACGCCCACGCTCAAGCTGAAGCGCGAGGCCTTCTTCGCCCGCATGCGCGAGGAGGTGGACCGGCTCTATGCCGGCGCCGCCTCGCGCGCCGCCGCCTCGTAGCGCTCGATGGCGGAGAGCCGCTCGAGCAGCGTCGGGTGGGAATAGTTCCAGGCGCTGTACCAAGGGTGAGGGTGGAGGTTCGACAGGTTCTGCCCGTTCAGCTTGACGAGCGCGGAGCGCAGCGCCGCAGGGGCGCGCGCCACGTCGACTGCATGGCGGTCGGCCTGATACTCGTGCCGCCGCGACACCCAGCTCGAGAGCGGCGCCAGCCAGAAGGTGAAGGCGCCGCCGCCGAGTGAGGCGAGCGCGAGCGCGGCCTGGAGCGACGGGGCGGGGAGGCCGAAGGCGGCGAAGAGGGGCGGCCAACGCACCAGCAGCGAGAGCACCCACAGCACGGCGAGCTGCCCGGCGAGCCCGACCAGGAGCCGCTGGTGCACGTGCCTCGCCTGGTAATGGCCGATCTCGTGGGCGAGCACGGCGGCCGTCTCCTCGACGGTCATCTGCTGGACCAGCGTGTCGAAGAGGACGATCCGCGGGCGGAAGAACCCGGTGAAGTAGGCGTTCGAGTGTCCGGACCGGCGCGATGCGTCCATGAGGTAGAGCCCGCGGGTGGCGAAGCCGGCCTCGCGCGCCATCCCCTCCAGCCGCTGGCGCAGGGGTCCCTCCGGGAGCGGCTCGAACCGGTTGAAGAGCGGCGCGATGAGGGTGGGGTAGAGCCAGACCATCCCGATCTGGACCGCGGTCATGAAGGCGAAGAGCCATAGCCACCAGGTCCGGCCGGTGAGCGCAAAGAAGCCGTGCACTGCATAGAGGAGCGGGAGCCCGAGGGCCGCCGCCAGAGCGAGGCCCTTCAGCCGGTCCTTCAGCCAGAGGGGCAGGGTGGTGCGGTTGAAGCCGAAGCGGTGCTCGAGGACGAACGTGCCGTAGAGCGCGAAGGGCAGCTCGGCGAGGCCGCTCAGGACGGAGAGCGCGACCAGGAAGGCCACGAAGCGGTGCGCACCCGCCAGGCCATGCCGAGCCAGTGCCGCGTCGAGGCCGGGGAGGAGCCCCGAGAAGAGGAGCACGAGCGTCACGAGCGCGCCGTAGCCGAGGCGGAGGAGGCCCAGCCGGCCGCGGGCGAGCGTGTAGTCGCGGCTGCGCCGGGCGGTGGCCTCGTCCACCCGCTCGGGCAAGGCCGACGGGATCGCGGCGCCGGCGCGCGCGGCGTGGCGCAGGTTGAGGAGCGCGAGCCCGCCCTCGACCGCGAGCTGCGCGAGGAAGAAGGCGAGGAAGGCGGCGACGACGAGGGTGGTCATGGGGTGGCGTGCCGGCGCCAGCCAGCGCGCGGCCCCTGATAGACGGCGCGGCCCTTGGCGAGCTCGAGCACGTGGTCGATGGAGGGCACGAGGTCCTCGGCGTGGTGGGTGACGAGGACGAGGGGGGTGCCGGCTCGGGCGAGCGCCTCGACGTCGGCGAGGAGCGCGGCGCGGCTCTCCGGGTCGAGGCCGTCGCACGGCTCGTCGAGGACGAGCAGCTCGGGGTCGCGCACGAGCGCCCGGGCGAGCAGCACCTTTCGCACCTCTCCGAACGAGAGCTGGTGGATGCGGCGGCCGGCGAGGTGCGCCACGCCGAGCCGCGCGAGGCACCGCTCGATCACCGCCAGCTCGGCGGGGGTGGGCGGCGCGTCCACCCCGATGCTGGCCGTGAAGCCCGAGGCGACCACGTCCTCGGCCAGGAGATCGGCGCGGTGGCGCGCCTGCAGCTCGGGGGAGACGATGCCGACCCGAGCCTTCACATCCCATACGCTCGCGCGCTCGCCCAGGGTGAGCCGCGCCACGCGTCCGCCGGGCATGGCCTGCTCGTCTCCCACCACGAGGCGGAGCAGGGTGGACTTGCCCGAGCCGTTCGGGCCGACCACGGCCCAGCTCTCGCCGGCGCGGACGGTCCAGGAGAGGTCGCGCAGGACCGTCTGGCCGCCGACGTTCACGTCGGCGTGGGAAATGTGGACGAGGGTCGGCCCCCTCACCCCGTCCCTCTCCCCCCTCGGGGGAGAGGGGGAGGGGGGCGAGGTCGCTGGCGGAACACACTCCCTCTCCCGCTGCGCGGGAGAGGGTTGGGGTGAGGGCGTCCGGGCCGCGGCATGCCGGTGGAGCACCTCCTCCCGCCCCCCCTGCGCCAGGATCCTCCCGGCGTGCAGCACCGCCACGCGCGTGATCTCCGGGACCAGCTCGTCCATCCGGTGCGTGGCGAGCACCACCGGCGTCCCGCCGCGCGCCACGCCTGAGACGAGGGTCAGGAACGACGCGCGCGAGGGGGCGTCGAGTCCGTGGCAGGGCTCGTCGAGGAAGAGGAGTCGCGGTCGGCCCGTCAGTGCCCGGGCGAGGAGGACCTTGCGCGCCTCTCCCGAGCTGAGCTCGAGCACAGAGCGCCTGGCGAGGTGCGCCACGCCGACCTCGGAGAGCACCTCCGCGATGCGCGCCGCCTGGGCCGCCGTGGCCGCGTCGGGCGGCCAGACGCTGTCGGTGAAGCCGCTCCGCACCACCGCCTCGACGGGGAGGTTCCAGTCGCGGCGGAGATACTCCTGCTGGAGCTCCGGCGAGACGAGCCCGATCTGCTCGCGCACGCCGATGGGGCTCTCCTCCGGGCTCCCGCCGAGGTGGAACGTGCGGCGGCCGCCGCCTTGGTGGTGCGGCCACAGCTCGCCGCGCAGGACGCGCAGCAGGGTCGACTTGCCGGACCCGTTTGCGCCGAGGAGCCCCCACGACTCGCCCTGGCGCAGGACGAGCGAGAGGCCGGCCAGGACGGTCCGGCCTCCGAGGCGGGCCTCGACGTCCTCCAGCTCGACGAGCGGCGCGCTGCTCACGCGCCAGCTATAGCCGCAGGGTGGAGGCGCGCCTCGTCCAGTTCGCCCGGCTGCTGCGCCAGAACGGCGTGCGGGTGAGCCCGGCGGAGGTGGCCGACGCCGGACGGGCGGCGGCGCTGGTCGGGGTCGGCGAGAAGGCCCACTTCCGCGCCGCGCTGCGCGCGACGCTCGTGAAGCGCGCGCCCGATGTGCCGCTCTTCGACCAGCTCTTCGAGCTCTACTTCTCGGGGCTGGGGCGCGTACTCGACGGCCTCGATCGAGGCCTCCTCGCGGAGCTGGAGGGGCGCGGCGCGCTCGCTGGCGACGACCTGCGCGCGGTCGCGCTCGCGCTGCACGAGGTCATGGCCGGGCTCTCGCCGCTGGCGCGGGCGGCGCTCACCGGGGAGCGTGGCGCGGTGGCGCGGCTCCTGGAGGGCGCCATGCGCGAGGTGGACTTCGCGGCGCTCGTCAGCGCGTCCCAGCTCGGGTTCTACGCGCGGCGGCTCTTCGGCGCCGCGGGCGGGGGCGCCGCCAGCCGCGACCTCGCGGCGGTGGAGGAGCGGCTGCGCGCGCGCGGGCTGACGGCGCGCACGCTCGAGCTCGTCTCGACCCGCATGCGCGCAGTGCTGGAGGCGATCGAGCAGGCCGCCCGACGCTACGCCGAGCTGGAGCTGCGCGCCCGGGCCGAGGCGCGCCGGCGGCGCACGCTCGCGCCGGCGGGCTTCGCCGCCCTCTCGCCGGCCGAGCTCGCGCGCATGGTGGAGGCGGTGCGGCGCCTGGCGGAGCGGCTCGAGACGCGGCTCGCCGCGCGCGCGCGGGCCCGGCGCGGCGCCCTGCACGTCCGCCGCACGCTCCGCCGCAACCTGGCGCTGGGCGGGTTCCCGGCGCGGCTGGCCTTCCGCCGCCGCCGGCGCGAGCGGCCCGACGTGGTGGTGCTGTGCGACGTGTCGGACTCGGTGCGCCACGTCTCGCGGCTCATGCTCGTCTTCCTGCACACGCTCCAATCGCTCTTCACGCGCGTGCGGAGCTTCGTCTTCGTCTCCGACGTGGGCGAGGTGACACAGGCCTTCCACGAGGAGCGCGACGTGGGGCGCGCCGCCGACCTCGCCACCGCTGGACAGGTGGTGAGCCTCTCCGGCAACTCCAACTACGGCCGCGCGCTCGTCGCCTTCCACGAGCGCCATGGGACGGCCGTCACGCGCCGGACGACGGTCGTCATCATCGGCGACGGCCGCACCAATTATCACCCGCCGCAGGCGTGGGTGCTCGACGAGCTGCGCCGCCGCGCCCGCCGGGTACTCTGGATCTGCCCCGAGGAGCGCTGGGCCTGGGGGCAGGGTGACAGCGAGATGCCGCTCTACGCCTCCAAGGTGGAGCGGGTGGCGACAGTCACGAGCCTGACCGAGCTGGAGGCGCTCGCCGACGCGCTGCTCCCGCATGGGCGGAGGCGGTGAGCCCGGGCGCGCTTACACCCACGGCATGAACCCGGAAGACGCCGCGCTCCTGCGCGAGCTGCTCGATCAGCGCGTCCTCTCGCTGGGCGTCCTGGTCGACGGAGCGCCCTACGTCGGGCTGCTCCCCTTCGCGCTGGCGAGCGATCGCCAGACGCTGCTCGTCCACGCCTCGGAGCTGGCACGGCACACGCGCGGCCTGACGGAGGGGGCCCCGTGGTCGGCGCTCCTGCACGTTGCCGACGCACCAGGCGGCGACCCGCTGCAGGTCGGCCGCGTGACGCTCTCGGGTCAGGTCCAACGCTTGGCGGAGGGGACGCCTGGCCACGCGGACGGCCGCGCCCGCTTCCTGGCCCGCTTCCCCGGCAGCGCTCAGACCTTCGAGTTGGCCGACTTCGGCCTCTACGCGCTGCGCGTGCGGGAGGGCCGGCTCGTGGCCGGTTTCGCCCGGGCCCGCAACATCTCCCCGGGCGACCTGGCGGCGGCAGCGTAGGTTTCCGATCTCGACCTTGCCCCTCTCCCCGACCCTCCCCCCGCCAGCGGGGGGAGGGGGTGAGCACATCCCCTCGCCCCGCGAAGCGGGGAGAGGGCCAGGGAGAGGGGCAGAGCCCTCGACTCCGTGGCGCCGGTTGACTCAGCCGGCGCTCCGCCCCTACGTTGCCGCCCCCATGCCCGAGATCGCGCCCGCGCCGCGCAAGGTGTTCGTGCACACCTTCGGCTGCCAGATGAACGAGGCGGACAGCGACCGCATGGTCGAGCTCCTCGGGCGCCACGCCTTCTCGCGCACGCCGCACCCCGAGGACGCGGACCTCATCCTCTTGAATACCTGCTCCATCCGCGAGAAGGCCGAGCAGAAGCTCCTGTCCGCGCTAGGCCGCTACCGCGCCTACAAGGCCCGGCGCGGCACGCTCCTCGCGGTGGGCGGCTGCGTGGCCCAGCAGGAGAAGGACCGCCTGCTCGCGCGCGTGCCCTACCTCGACTTCGTCTTCGGCCCGGACAACATCTCGAAGCTCCCGGAGATGGTGGAGCGCGCCGCGCGCGAGCGCTTCGTCGAGACGGGCTGGATGGCGTCGGAGGAGTACCTCTTCCCGCGCGCCGACGCGGAGGCCGCCCGCGGCCGCACCACCGCCTTCGTCACGGCCATGAAGGGCTGCGACAACGTCTGCTCCTTCTGCATCGTCCCCCACACGCGCGGGCGCGAGGTCTCGCGGCCGCGCCAGGAGATCCTGGGCGACTGCGCCGCGCTGGCCGAGGTCGGCGTGCGTGAGGTGACCCTCATCGGGCAGAACGTGAACTCGTACGCGGGAGGCTGCGACTTCGCGACGCTCCTGCGCGAGGTGGCGGCGATCTCCGGCCTGGCGCGGGTCCGCTTCACCACCAGCCACCCGCACGATCTCTCCGACGCGCTGATCGAGGCCTTCCGCGACGAGCCGAAGGTGATGCCGCACTTCCACCTTCCGGTGCAGTCCGGCTCGGATCCAGTGCTCGTGCGCATGCGGCGCGACTACACGGTCGAGGCCTACCTGTCCCGCTTCGAGAAGCTGCGCGCGGCGCGGCCCGGCATCGCCGTGACCACCGACTTCATCGTCGGCTTCCCCGGCGAGTCGGAGGAGGACTTCGAGCGCTCGCTCCAGCTGCTCGAGCGCGCCCGCTTCGACAACTCCTTCTCCTTCATCTACAGCCCGCGCCCGCACACCGGGGCGACGCGCCGGATCGGCTCGGCGCCGGAGTGGACGGAGGTGCCGCGCACGCTGGCGGTGGCGCGGCTCGAGCGGCTGCAGGCCGTCCAGCGGCGCATCTCGTCCGAGACGCTGGCGGGCGAGCTGGGGAAGACGGTGGAGGTGCTGGTGGAAGGGGCGCTGGAGGGCGAGGAGGGCCGGCGCTTCGGTCGGACGCCCGAGAACCACGTGGTGCACCTCGACGCGGACGTCGCGTGCGCGCCCGCCGGCGCCCTCCTCCCCGCCCGCATCACCCGCTCCCACGCGAACTCGCTGAGCGGCGAGATCGTCGGGTGGCGTCCGGCAGCCATCCTCGACGCTCGCCTTGCGGCTCGTCCGATCGCGGGCTAGCATCCCGCCCGGTTCGAGGGAGACCCCACCTGGCGACGATCCGGCCCTTCGACGGCAAGGCCCCTCAGATCCACGGCTCAGTCTTCGCCGTCGAGAGCGCCGTGGTGGTCGGCGATGTCACCATCGGTGAGGACGCCTCGCTGTGGTTCGGCGCCGTGGTGCGGGGTGACGTGAACTTCGTCCGCATCGGAGCCAGGACCAACGTGCAGGACCACTCCATCCTCCACGTCACGAGCCACACCCACCCGACGCTGGTGGGTGACGATGTCACCCTCGGGCATCGCGTGACGTTGCACGGCTGCACCGTGAAGGACCGCTGCCTCATCGGGATCGGGGCGGTCGTCATGGACGGGGCGGTGGTGGGCGAGGAGTCGATGGTGGGCGCGGGCACGCTCGTCCCGCCCGGGATGATCATCCCGCCGCGGACGCTCGCGCTCGGCTCGCCCGCCAAGGTGAGGCGCGAGCTCACGGCGGACGAGATCGCTTTCTTCCGCACCTCTGCCGCGAACTACGTCCGCTACGCGCAGCAGTACCTCCGGGAAGGCTGGTCGGGTCGATGACCGTGATCGAGGCGCTCCAGCGCGTGCCGCTCCTCAAGGACTTCAGCGCCTCCGGCCTGGAGACCTTGGCCGACATCGCTCGCGAGCGGACGCTGCCGGCGGGCACCGTCCTGTTCGAGGAGGATCAGCCCGGCGACTCGCTCTTCCTCGTGTGCCAGGGCTCGCTGCGTCTCCTCCAGCGCGACGGCGGCGCCGGGCGCGAGCTCGCCACGCTCGGACCGGGCGACCACCTGGGCGGCCTCGGCCTGCTCGCCCGCACGGTCCGCCTCGTCACCGCCGTGGCCGCCACCGACTGCGAGCTGCTCGAGCTGACCCGCCGCGCCTTCTTCAAGAAGGCCCAGGAGAAGCCGCTCACCTGTCTCAAGCTCGCCGCCGTGGTGGCGGGCGAGATCGCGCGCCGGGCCGAGGCGAGCCGCGGCGCGCTCCGCGAGCTCGGCGCCCGCCAGGGCTGACGGCCGATCACCCATGCTGCAGCGCCTCGTCGACCTCCTGGGAGAACGCTCGCTCCACGTGGGCTACGCCTTCGTCTTCGGCGTCCTGCTCCTGTGCGGCTTCGGCCTGCCCATGCCCGAGGACGTCATCCTCGTCACGGGCGGCGTGCTGGCCTGGCTGGCGTCCCCCCTGGAGACACCCGCGCTGCGCGCGATGCCCTTCGACCCGGGCCTGCAGCGCATGGCGCTGGTGGGGCTGCTCGGCATCCTGGCCGGCGACTCCGTCATCTACTGGATGGGCCGGCGGCTCGGCTCCCGCATCGCCGAGTTCCGGCTGCTGCGCCGGCTGGTGCCTCCCGACAAGCTGCAGGAGGTGGAGCAGCGGCTGCGCCGGCGCGGCAAGGTGGTGGTGGTCATCGCCCGCTACCTGCCCGGGCTGCGCGCCCCCACCTACTTCGCCGTGGGTCACTCGCGCCTTCCGTACTGGCAGTTCCTCGTCTTCGACGGGCTGGCCGCGCTCATCTCGGCGCCGCTCTGGGTCTGCATCGGCTTCTGGTTCGGCGATGACATCGAGCGCGCAGCGAGGGAGGCGTCTCGGTTCTCCAACTACATCCTGCTCGGGCTGGCGGCGGTGCTGGCCGCGCTCGGCTTCCGCTGGTGGCAGCGGCGGCGGGCGGAGCGGGCGGCGCGCGAGGTCGAGCCGCAGGACCCAGAGTCGCCTGAGCGGTAGGGCCTACCGGCCGAGCAGGCGCTCGAGCATTCCACGCACGCCGCCGGGGCGCTGCTCCTTCACCGGCGACGGGGTCGGCAGGCGGTGGATGCCGGTGACGAGGTGCTGGCCGGGCTCGTGCGCGTTCCCGGCGGCGAGCGCCTTCGACGGCCGCTCGCGCGCGGAGAGGGTGGCGCGCACGGCGCGATTCGTGGCGAGCTCGCGCGCGGTCACGGTGAGCAGGCACTCGGCGCCGAGCTCGAAGGTGACCGAGATCTTGACCATCCCGCGCGGGCCGGGCGGCAGCCCCTCCAGGCGCACCGTGCCCAGGTAGTCGCAGCCGTCGGCGCGGCGAGACGCACCCTGCACCACCGCCAGCTCGAAGGCGGTCTGCCCGTCGGCCGTGGTGGCGAGCCCGTACTGCTTGCGGGCCGGGAGCGATGTGTTCCGCTCGAACACCGGCCGCACCGTGCCGTCCGGCAGCGCTACGCCGATGGCGAGCGGCAGGACGTCGATGAGCACCGGTCCGTCGACCGCGCCGAGCGATTGCGCCAGGACGGCGGCGCCGATGGCGACGGCCTCGTCGGGGTGGACGGCGCGCGAGGGAGGCCGCCCGAAGAAGGCGCGCACCTTCTCCTGCACGAGCGGCATGCGCGACTGCCCGCCGACGAGCAGCACCTCATCGAGATCGGCCGGCGCGAGCCCCTTGGCGGCCAGGACCTCGCTGCAGACCGCCAGCGTGCGGTCGACGAGAGGCTCCACCAGAGCCGCGATCTCGGCGCGGGTGAGGGTGGTCTCGAGCGCAACGGGCTGGCCGCCCAGCATGGCGAGGAAGGGCAGGTGGATGGGAAAGTCGAGCCGCTCGGAGAGGGCGCACTTCGCCCGCTCGGCGGCGTCGTAGACGCGGGAGAGCGCCACCGGGTCGCCCTCGAAGGGGGCTCCTCGAGCCTGCCGGAAGAGCTCCAGCAGCCGCCCCACGATGCGGTGGTCGAAGTCGGACCCGCCGAGGAAGGAATCTCCGCCGGTCGAGACGACCTCGTAGACGTTGTCCTGCAGCTCCAGCACCGAGGCGTCGAAGGTGCCGCCGCCGAGATCGTAGACCAGGATCCGCTGGTGCAGGCGCCGGCCAGAGGCGTAGGCGATCGCGGCTGCGGTCGGCTCGTTGACGATGCGCTCGACGTGCAGCCCCGCCAGCTCGCCGGCCCGGCGCACGGCCGCCCGCTGCCGCTCGTTGTAGTAGGCGGGCACCGTGATGACGGCGCGGTTCACCTCCTCGCGGAGGTGGTCCTGCGCCATCTCCTTGACGTTGCGCAGGATGAGCGCAGCGATCTCCTCCGGCGTCACGCGCTGGCCGCCGAGCTCGACCGCCGCCAGCCCGCCTTCCCCCTCGACGACCGGGTAGGGGTAGGTCGCGCGGATCTCCTGGACCACCCTTGATTCGAACGGGCGCCCGATGAGCCGCTTGGCTCCGTAGACCGTGTCGCGCGGGCTGGAGAGGAGCTGGGCGCGCGCGAGGTGTCCCACCACCACCTGGTGGCGTGGGTTCACGCCCACCACCGAGGGGACCGTGTTGTAGCCCTCGCGCGAAGGGATGACGTAGGGCTTGCCGTCCTTCACCACCGCCGCGCAGGAGTTGCTCGTGCCGAGATCGATCCCGATGACCAACCGCGAGCGGCGGCCGTGTGGCACCGGCTCGGCCGAGAAACCGAGGTCGAGCGCGAGTGGCCCCGCCTGGAGGCGCTGCACGGGGGGGCGGGATTGCTTCACGGCGGCATCATGGCGTGCCGGCGTGCGGGCGGGCAAGCGCGCGCTGGAGGCGCGCCTTGACCACTTCGGCCCACGTCCGCTATAGGTCCGCATGCTCAACCGCGACGAGCTGCGCGAAGCGCTCACCTTCGACGACGTCCTCCTCGTCCCAGGCGAGAGTGACGTCCTACCGAAGACGGTCGAGACGGTCACCCGCCTCACCCGCAACATCCAGCTGAACATCCCGATCGTCTCTGCGGCGATGGACACCGTCACCGAGGCGCGCATGGCCATCGCCATGGCGGCGGTGGGCGGGATCGGCTTCATCCACAAGAACCTCACGGTGGAGCAGCAGGCGGCCGAGGTGCTGAAGGTGAAGAAGTACGAGTCGGCGGTGGTGGGCGATCCCATCACCATCGAGCCCGAGGCGCGCCTCGCCCAGGCGGTCAAGCTCATGCGCGACAACGGCATCAGCGGCATCCCCGTCACCAGGAAGGGGCGGCTGGTCGGCATCCTCACCAACCGCGACCTGCGCTTCGAGCGGAACCTGGACCAGCGGGTGGAGGAGGTCATGACGAAGGACCTCGTCACCGCGCGCGAAGGGGTCACCATCGAGCAGGCGAAGGACCTGCTGCACCGCCACCGGATCGAGAAGCTCCTGGTGGTGAACGAGGCCTTCGAGCTGAGGGGCCTCATCACCATCAAGGACATCGAGAAGGTCCAGCAGCACCCGAACGCCGCCAAGGACGCGAAGGGCCGGCTCCTCTGCGGCGCGGCGGTGGGCGTGGGCGGGGACCGGGAGGCGCGGGTGGCGGCCCTCCTCAAGGCGGGCGCCGACGTCATCGCCATCGACACCGCCCACGGGCACTCGGCGGGCGTGCTGGAGGCCGTGCGCGCGACCCGGGCCACCTTCAAGACCATCGAGCTGGTGGCGGGCAACGTGGCCACGGCCGAAGCGACCGAGGCGCTCTGCAGGGCCGGCGTCGACGCCGTGAAGGTGGGCATCGGGCCCGGCTCCATCTGCACCACGCGCGTGGTGTCCGGGGTGGGGGTGCCGCAGATCACCGCCGTCGACGACTGCTCCCGCGCCGCCGAGAAGCACGGCGTGCCCGTCATCTCGGACGGCGGCGTGAAGTTCTCGGGCGACGTGGTGAAGGCGCTCGCCGCCGGCGCCGCGAGCGTGATGGTGGGCTCGCTGCTGGCCGGCACAGAGGAGGCGCCGGGCGACGTCATCCTGTACCAGGGCCGGAGCTACAAGAGCTACCGCGGCATGGGCTCCATCGGCGCCATGAAGGAGGGGTCGAAGGACCGCTACTTCCAGGCCGACGTGGCGGAGGCCGACAAGCTCGTGCCGGAGGG
>WNGL01000787.1_pt1 | contig 37858 bp, 25 predicted proteins | sample 5400591 | NCBI WGS metagenome assembly WNGL01 (sample SAMN13153377, study PRJNA577476) | soil metagenome | isolation source: 80 cm soil or saprolite under Garry oak tree replicate 1 | place: USA:California | collected 2016-06-15
TTCCGCGGCGGCCCGCTGCGTCACGCCGACGACCTCGGCCCGGCCCGCATCGTCGGCGAGCTCGAGCGGCTCGCCGAGCGCTACGGCGCGCGCTTCGCCCCGTGCGACGTGCTCCAGGGGCACGCGCGCGCCAACACCAAGTTCTATCCCTGACAGCCAACACCTGACCCCTGATGATTCGCGCCGGCCTGCTCTGGCTCAGCGAGCAACCGCAGATCTTTCGATTCGTCCGCACCAACGGCCTCGCCCGCAGGTTCGCCGCCCGCTTCGTCGCCGGCGAAACCGTGGAATCGGGCGTGGCCGCGCTCACGGGGCTGAACGCGGCCGGGATCACCGCGAGCCTCGACCTGTTAGGCGAGTCGGTGCACAACGCTGCCGAGGCGCGCGCCGCTCGTGACACCTACCTTCAGACCCTGGACCGAATCGAGGCCGTCGGCGCCGCCGCGCACGTTTCGGTGAAGCTCACCCAGATGGGGCTCGACATCGACGAGGGGCTGTGCATCGAAAACATGCGCGCCATCATTGCGCGGGCGAAGCAGCTGGGCTCCTTCGTGCGCATCGACATGGAGCAGGCCGACTACGCCGAGCGGACGCTGCGGCTCTTCAAGCAGCAGTTCCACCCCGAGTTCGGGAACGCGGTCGGGGTGGTGCTGCAGTCGTACCTACGGCGTACGGAGGGAGACGTGGAGCAGATGGTCGCCCTCGGCGCGCGCGTGCGGCTGTGCAAGGGAGCGTACAAGGAGCCCGCCACGGTCGCGTTTCCGGACAAGCGCGACGTGGACATGAACTACGTGCGTTGTATGGAGCGACTGATGCTCAAGGGCAACTACCCCGCCATCGCGACGCACGACCCGCGGATCATCGAGCGCGCGAAGACGTTCGCGCGCGACAAGGGCATCCCGCCCGCCCGCTTCGAGTTCCAGTTGCTGTATGGCGTGCGACGCGACTTGCAGCTCGCGCTGCGACGTCAGAGTTACAACGTGCGCGTCTACGTGCCCTTCGGCACGCAGTGGTATCCGTATCTGATGCGCCGGCTGGCCGAGCGGCCGGCGAACGTAGCCTTCCTGCTCGGCAATGTGGTGCGGGAGTCCCTACGGCGGAGCTGACAGGGGCGGGGGGGGCCGCGGCGGCGGGGGCGGCGGACGACACGCTGGGCGGCTACCAGCGCGTGCACGAGCGGGCGCCTGCCTTCGGCGGCAAGGACGGCCAGGCCTACTCCGTGGCCACGTTCGTGGACGACGCCCCCGACGCGACCGGCCGATACGGCGCGGCGCTCCTGTTCGTGCGGTGGTCGGAGGCGGGCGACCGCCCCGTCGGCCACGTCGAGACCGAATACCTCGCGTGGGGCGACACGCCCGCCGCGGCGCTCGCGCCCCTGCTTGCCCTCACGCTGCACGACGTGAAGCAGCACCTCGACCGTTGTATCGACCTCAAGGGACAGGTGTGACGACCGGCGTGGTTCTGGCCCGCACCGGGTCGGCGTACCGAGTGCACACCGAGCGCGGTGCAGTCGTCGCCACGCTGCGCGGCAGGCTCAAGCGTCGGGACGACGACCGGGTGGTCGCAGGGGACGTGGTCGAGCTCGAGCTCCGTGGGGACGGGGAGGCCTCGATCTGCGGCGTGCGGCCGCGGCGGAACGTGCTCGCGCGCCGTGCCGCGGGACAGCGCAGCCCGCGCCCCCAGCCGATCGCCGCCAACGTGGACCAGGTCCTCGCCGTCGCCGCGGCGCATGACCCGGACCCGAACCCGCGGATGCTCGACCGCTTCCTCGTGATCGCCGAGGGGAACCGGCTTCCGAGCGTCGTGATCCTCAACAAGATCGACCTCGACCGCGCCGCCCTCGAGCGGTTCCGGCAGCGCTACGGGCCCGCCGGCTACCAGGTGCTCGCCACCTCGGTGAAGCAGCCGGAAGGGCTGGCGGCGCTGCACGACCTGTTACGCGGGCGGGAGTCGGTGCTCGCCGGCCAATCGGGGGTGGGGAAGTCGAGCCTGCTCAATGCGCTCTACCCCGGCCTCAATCTTCGGATCGGGGAGGTGAGCCAGAAGTGGGGTGCGGGCAAGCACACGACCCGCGCCGCGCTGCTGGTGCCGCTGGCGGGCGCGGGAGGGGGCTACGTCGTGGACACGCCGGGGCTGCGTGAGATCGGGACGTGGGGGATCGATCCCGAAATGCTCGGCGTGTGCTACCCCGAGTTCCGTCGCTTCCTCGACCAATGCCGATTCGACAATTGCCGCCATCTCGCCGAGCCCGAGTGCGCCGTGCGGCAGGCGGCGGACGCGGGGAAGTTCGACCCGGACCGTCTGGTGTCCTACCAACGCATCTACGAAGAGGTCAGCGTTCCTTCCTGGTCCAGCGCCCGGCGTCGCGCGAGGTGACCTTCCGCATCATCTGCGCGAACGCGTCGTCGAGGTCGATCCCCTGGGAGTTCGCGAGGCACATCACCACGAAGAGAATGTCGGCGAGCTCCATCGCGATGGAGCCTTCCGCCTCTTCCGGCTTCTTCGTCTTCGCTCCGAACCGATGGTTGATCTCACGCGCGAGCTCGCCGACCTCTTCGGTGAGCCGCGCGAGGTTGGTGAGCGGGGGGAAATATCCTTCTTTATATTGGCCGATCCAGCGATCCACCACCTGTTGCGCTTCGCGGAGGGACACGGGGGGAGGCTCCGGGTAAACGTGAACGCCGATCTGCCGCCGCTCGTCGCACCGTTCCGCGGCGAGCGCTACGCCGCCACGGAGCGGCTGAGCGCGCTCCTCGCTCCTCCCTATGACGTGATCTCGCAGGAGGACCGCGCGCGCTACGCCGCGCGGGATCCCCACAATATCGTGCAGCTCATCTTGCCGGAAGCGCCGGCGGGCGAGGATCGCTACGCGCGCGCCGCAGCGGCGCTCGCGGCGTGGCGCCGGGCCGGCGTGCTCGCGGCGGACGCCGCGGAGTCGGTGTATGTCGTGGCCCAGGACTATCCCCTGCCGTCTGGCGAGCGCCGCACCCGCCTCGGCATGTTCGCTGCGGTCCGGGCCGAGCCGTTCACTACGCGGCGTGTCCGGCCGCACGAGCGGACGCACGCCGCCCCCAAGGCGGATCGGCTCGCGCTCCTCCGGGCCACGCGCACCAGCCTCGAGTCGATCTTCCTCCTGGCGCCCGATCCAGACGGCGCCCTCGCCCGGGCGCTCGCGCAAGCCGCGGCGGGCGTCCCGGCGGCGCGCGCCGAGCTCGACGGCGTCGGCATCCGCCTCTGGGGCGTATCGGACCAGCAGGCCGCACGGCTCGCCGCCCTGGCGGGTCGGGCGCAGCTCTACATCGCCGACGGGCACCACCGCTACGAGACCGCGGTCGCTTACGCGCAGCAGGAGCCCGCGGCCGACCGGGTGCTCTCGTTCATCGCGTCGGCGAGCGATCCCGGGCTCACGCTCCTCCCCACGCACCGGATCATCTTCGGCCCCGGGCGCGACCCGGCGAAGCTCATCGCAGCGTGGCGCGCATGGTTCGAGATCGGGCGCGTGGCGCCCTGCATGGACCGGATCGAGCGGCTCGCCGAGCTGGGCCGGGACCGGACGGCGTGCATCGTGGCGTTCCCCGGCGCGTACGACGTGACCCTCGTTCTCAAGCAGGACGCCCCCCTCGACACGGTCGCCGAGCTGGGCGCGACGCCCGCCGTGCGCGCGCTCGACGTCGCGCGCATCGAGGCGCTCGTGGTCCAATACATCCTCGGCGCGGGCACGGCCACGCCGTCGCTCGGCTATACCGCCGACCCGCACGCGGCGTTCGACGCCGTGCGCAACCGGGGCGCCGCGGCGGCCGTGCTGCTCAATCCCACCAAGGTGGAACAGGTCATCGCGGTGGCGGACGCGGGAGACGTGATGCCGCCCAAGTCCACGTACTTTGTGCCGAAGGTGCCGAGCGGGCTTGTGGTACGGCCGCTCTAAGAGGCGTCGGACGGTACGGCGACGGATGGTGGAACGACGGATGGTGATGCGCTGGAACCCTAACCGCTCCTGGCGCGCCCCGCGATCGCCCGGTACAGGCCCCACAACAGCTTGGCAGTGCGGGATCGAAGCTGCTCAAGTCCCCTTCGCTGTTCTGCGGTCAGGTAACCCATCTCTTCGCTGAAGAGAAGCAAGTACCACATCTCGGCAAGCGAGCCCCAAGCGATGTCGAGAAAGCGGCGACACTCCCTCGGTCCCTTCTTGGCGGTACCCTCTACGATGTTCGTGGGCACGGAGAGTGAGGCTCGTCGCATCTGTGAGACGACCCCGTAGAGTTCGCTCTTCGGGAACGACTGGGTAGCACGATACACCGCCTTGGCGAACTCGTGGGACACACGCCAAGCGAGAAGGCGCTCGCACTTGACCATGCGCGGAACGTAAGTGCGGGAGTGATCGCGACCATCATCGTTTCGCGGCAGCTCGTACCATGATTCAACGCCTCAACATCCGTCGCATGCCATCAGTCGCGTTATCGTCCGTCGCCTCTATATTTTATCGCTATGGCTCGCCCACGGCAGCGAATACTCGACAATCTCGAAGCCATCTACCGCGAAGCCTACGAGCGCGCCAAGGCTGCGGGCGATCAGGCGCGCATGGCCGATCTCGACGCCGCCTACCAGCGCGAGCAGCTGCTCCTCGAAGTGCTGCTCGATGTCCGCGACGCGCTCGGCGCGCTCCCGGCGCCCGCCGAGCCACGGTCCGACAAGAGCTCCGGACCCGATCCGATCACGGCGCTCGAGACCATCCGTCGCATCACGAAACTCCGTTGAGGGAACCCATGAACCGAGGCCGCTCGGTCGTGGCACTGCTGTGCCTGTCGCTCGCTGGCTGTGACCAGAAGGCCGACATCGTTATCACGGGCGGCGTGGTGTGGACGGGACTCTCCTCCGGCGGACCCCAGCCGGGCGCCGTAGCGATCGCCCGTGGCAAGATCCTCGCGGTCGGCGATTCAGCCGAGGTGGCGCGCTACGTGGGGTCGGGCACCCGGGTGATCCGAGCCGACGGCGGGCTGGTGACGCCGGGCTTCGCGGACGGCCACACCCATTTCATCGACGGTGGGTTTCAGCTCGCCTCCCTCGACCTGCGCGACGCGGCGACGCCTCAGGAATTCATCCACCGGTTGCGCGAATTCGCGCGGACCCGCAAGCCGGGTGAATGGATCCTCGGTGGTGACTGGGACCACACGCTCTGGAGGGGGGCGCCGCTCCCGCGCCACGAGTGGATCGATTCGGTGACGCCGCACAATCCCGTGTTCGTGAATCGCCTGGACGGCCACGAGGCGCTCGCCAACGCCGCCGCCATGATGGCGGCGGGCATCACCAGGGAGACGTCGCCGCCGCCCGGTGGCGAGATCGTGCGCGACGCGCGGACCGGCGAGCCGATCGGCATCTTCAAGGACCAGGCGCTCGACTTGATCGGCCGGGCGATCCCGCCCCCGTCAGCCGAGCAGCGCGACTCGGCGCTCGCCCGCGCGCTCGCCCATGCGGCCTCGCTCGGCGTCACGGCGACCGCGCACATGTCCGCCTCCTGGGCCGATCTCGCGAGCTACCGCCGCCTCGAGCGGTCCGGCCGGCTCACGCTGCGCGTCGCGGTGTACCTGCCGCTCGAGTCGTGGCGTGCGGTGGCCGACACCGTGAAGCGTGCGGGGCCGGGGGACGACTGGTTGCGGATCGGCGGGCTCAAGGGCTACATGGACGGCTCGGCGGGCTCGCGCACGGCGTACTTCTTCCAGCCCTACTCCGATTCAGCGGGCTACTACGGATTGACGCAGAACAGCGAGCGCGACATGCGCGCCTGGATCGGCAACGCCGACTCGGTGGGGCTCCAGGTCGCCGTGCACGCGATCGGCGACCGCGCCAACGCCATCATCCTGGCGATCTACGACAGCGTGGCGCGGGCGCACGGCCCGCGCGACCGGCGGTTCCGCGTAGAGCACGCCCAGCACCTGCGCCCCGAGGACATCCCCCGCTTCGGCAAACTCGGCGTGATCCCGTCGATGCAGCCCTACCACGCGATCGACGACGGCCGCTGGGTGGAGCAGCGCATCGGCGCCGAGCGCATCAAGACCACCTACGCGTTCCGCACCCTGCTCGACACCGGAGCGAAGCTGGCGTTCGGCTCGGACTGGACCGTCGCCCCGCTCGATCCGATCCTCGGCATCTACGCGGCCGTCACGCGCCGTACCCTCGACGGCAAGAACCCCGGCGGTTGGGTGCCGCAGCAGAAGATCACCGTCGGCGAAGCACTGCGCGCCTATACGGCGGGAAACGCTTACGCGACCTTCGGCGAGAGAAAGTGGGGCGTACTGGCGCCGGGCCTCGACGCCGACGTGGTCGTGATTGACCGCAATCTCTTCACCATGCCGCCCGATTCGCTCGACCGGGCGCGCGTCGCCGTCACCGTAGTCGGTGGCAAGGTAGTGTACGAGCGGCACCTATCCCGCGTACTCCAACCCCGCCTCCCGCAGGGTCAGGGGCTGGGCCCCGTCGTGCTCGACGCCCGCCGCCATCACCTCGCCGAGCACTAGGGTGTGGTCGCCCGAAGGGAGGGTTGCGACGACGCGACAGTCGACCCACCCGAGCGCATCTGTGAGGACCGGCGCCCCCGATACGGGCGCCGGCTTCGTCTTGATCCCCTTCAGCTTCTGAGGCGCGCCCGGCGACGGGCGGCCCAGCTTCCCGGCCAGCTCGCGCTGCCCCTGCTGCAGCAGGTTGAGGGCGAAGTGGTGGGCGTCGCGGATCATCCCGATCGCCTTCGAGGTGTTCTCCACAGCCGCCGCCACCATCGGCGGCGCGAACGACGTCTGCGTGACCCAGGTCGCCGTGATCCCGTGCTCCTCACCCTCGTGCCGCACCGTGAGGGCGTAGACGCCGGAGGGGAAGAGGCGGAGGACGGTCTGCGTGGCGGCGGCATCCATGGCGTCAAATATTGACCGCCCTCCGGCGCGGCGCCAAGTTGTCGCGAACGGACCCCCTTGTGCCGCAAAAACGCCCTAACGTCGCCCTGCGTGAGGCGTACGATTGCACCATGCAACGGCCCCTGCTCCTGGGGCGGCGGCTGCTGGTAGCCGCGCTGGTGGCGCTGCCCACTGGCCCAGTCGCCGCCCAGGGGATCAAGGTCTCCGCGCCGCTGGAGGTGCTCCAGGCGAACGCCCAGAGCGACTCAAACGACGCCGTGGCGCAGTACCAGCTTGCGCTTGGCTATTGGAGCAAGCGCCGCTACGACGACGCCGAGCGAGCCTTGCGGGTCGCGGTCACGATCGAGCCGCGCTTTGCGGAGGGCTGGCTCGCCTTGGGCGTTCTTCCCTTCGCCCGCCGCTCCAAGCTGCGCGAGGAGCAGGCCAAAGGGAAGGTTCCGGACGAATGGAAGCCCGCCCTCGACGAATCGCAGCGTCTGATTCGGCGTGCCTTTCTGATCAACCCACTCGTCGACCTGCGGATCCTCGGGGCGGTTGATCCCCCCCAGACCATGGTGACTCGCCTGGGCAGGAATCGGTTGGTCTTCTCCACGAACCCGTTCACCGCCCTGGAGGAGGGCCACTACGAGCTGGCGTACGCTTTCTTTGAGCACCAGATGCATCCGTCCACATACTCCGTCCCCCGGGACTCGCTCCCGTCCGGGCTCATCTGGTTCCACGGGCTCTGCGCCGCGCATTTGAACATGGACTCCGTCGCGATCTCAGACTTTCAAACGCTCCTCGATCGCGCGCGTGCTTCGGAGGAGGGAGACTCGGTACTCAGGGCCCCCTTGCGGACCAACGACTACCGGTACCTGCTCGCGCTGATGTACCAGCGGGAGCAGAGGTGGCTCGATGCGATGCGGCAGTACCGCGCGGCCCTGGAGAACGATCTGGGGCTGTACATGGCCCACGTTCAGCTGTACAAGATCTTCGATGCCCGCGGCTTCTTCGACTCTGCCGCGGTCGAATCACGCGCCGCAGTGCTCACGAATCCTGAGGATCCGACGTTGCTGCTCGAGCACGGATTGGTGCTCACCGAGGCGGGGGAGCTCGCCGCGGCCGAAGACACTCTGCGGCGGGCCATGGCAGCCGATCCGCGCGATTCCCGCGTCCCGTATTTTCTTGGGGTCGCGCTCCAGAAGATGAACAAGCCCCTCGAGGCGCGCGCGGCGTTCGAGCGCTTCCTGGCGCTCGCGCCCAGTCGCTTGTCCCAAAAGATCGCAGACGCGAAGCAGCGCCTGGCGCAGCTGCAGTAGAGTAGAAAGGGGGAGGCGGTGCTGCGAAGCGCGATGCTGTGGCTCGTTGCCGCCCTGTGCGGGGCGGTGCCGCTTTCCGCGCAGCGGATCAAACTCTCTGCAAGCTTGTCCGACCTCGAGGCCCGCGCTCAGAAGGACTCGGATGACGCGGCCGCGCACTACAACGTGGCACTCGCCTACTGGAGCGCGGAGCGCTACGACGACGCTGAGCGCGCTCTGAAGCAGGCTGTGTCCATCGATCCTCGCTTCGCCCCCGGGTATCTCGCGCTCGCGTACCTGCCCTTCGCACGGCGCCGCGCGCTCTGGCGGGAGATCGACGAACGCCGGGTCCCCGACGAATGGCGCAAGCCCCTGGAGGAGGCAGACCGGCTCTACCGGCGCGCCTATCTGATCGATCCGCTCGTCGATACGCGCATCATCGGGGCCACCTTTCCCGATAAGTCCGTGCTCTGGTCGTTAGATCCGGATCTGGCGGAGGTGTACGACTACGTCTTTCGGGGCATCGACGACCTCGCGACCGGGAAGTACGACGACGCGTACAACCGGTTTCAGCGCATCGTCAATGACGTCAAGGGAGACCGTCATCCCGACAGGATTCCGACATGGGTGCTGTGGTACAACGGGCTCGCCGCCGCGCACCCGAACCGCCGGGAAGACGCCGTGTGGAACTTCCAAACGCTCCTGGACCGCTACCTCGCGAAGGAGCGGACCCGCCGCGACTCTCTCGTCCGCGTCCCCCTCGAGACGAATCAGTACCGCTACGTGCTCGCGTGGTCCAAAAACCTCGCGGGCCAGGTGAACGAGGCGACCCAGCTGTTCCACGAGGCGTTGGTTGAAGACGCGGGATTGTATATGGCGAACGTCCAGCTCGCCGGGATCTACGAGAGCAACCGGATGTGGGCCGAGGCCGTGGCCGAGCGCCAGCGCGCCGTCAACGCGAACCCCGACGACCCGAGCCTGGTACTCGACCTGGGCGTGACCCTCGCGAAGGCGGGCCAGTGGGCCGAGTCGGAGAAGACCCTGCGTCAGGCGCTGGATGGCAATCCGCGCGACCCGCGCGTGCCCTACTACCTCGGCATCGTCGAACAGCAGCTCGCGAAGAAAGACGATGCCCGTGCCGCCTTCACCCGTTTCCTCGCGATTGCCCCGAGCCGCTATGACCGACAAATCGCCGATGCGAAGCAGCGTCTCGCCACCCTGCAATAGGACGGCGTCACTCTGGATTGCGCTCCTCCTGGCACTCCCTCCGGGCCTGCGGCCGGTCGCCGCCCAGTCCGCCTACGAGGAGCTCCAGACCTTCTCGGCGGTCCTGAACCACATCCGCCTCAACTACGCCGACTCCGTCTCCTATCACGAGCTCGTCCATGCCGCGATTGACGGCATGCTCCGCTCCCTCGACCCGCACAGCTACTTCCTGTCCCGTGCGGACTGGGAGCGCCGGTCGGCGTTCGAGCGCGGCGAGCTCGCGGGAGTCGGCATCCTGCTCGAAGCGGAGGACAGCGCGGCGACGGTGGTGAGCGTGCTGCCCGAGAGCCCGGCGGATAAAGCGGGGGTGCAGCCGGGCGATCGCATCGCCGAAGTCAACGACACGTCCGTGGCCGGGCTCAAGGCCGAGGAAGTAGCGCTGCGCCTCGCCGGGCCGAAGGGCGCCAAGGTGCGCATCCGCCTCGAGCGCGGGGTGCGGCTCGAGCCGGAAACGCTGCGGGTCACGCTCAAGCGGAACTTCCTGAAACCGCCACCGGTGGTGGTCACCGGCATGGCGGACTCGGTCACCGGATACCTGAAGCTCGTGTGGTTCGGGCCCAAGGCCGGCGAGGAGGTGCACGACGCATTGAAGAGCCTGAGGCGCCAGGGAGCGCGTCAGGTCATCCTCGACCTCCGGAACAATCCGGGCGGCGTGGTCGACGCGGCCGTCGAGATCGCATCGGAATTCCTCCTCAAAGGAACCGTCGTCTTCCGCGAGAAGGGACGGAAGAAAGACGCGAACCAGGACTTCGTCACGAAACGGGATGGCGACTCACGGGATCTGCCGCTCGTCCTGCTGATCAACGGGCGGAGCGCCAGTGCGTCGGAAGCGCTGGCGGGGTCGTTGCAGGATCACGACCGAGCGCTCATTCTCGGGCGCCGCAGCTTCGGCAAGGCGCTCGTGCAGACGGGCTTCGTGGTCCTCCCGGGCGGTGACGTCGTGGAGCTGACGATCGCGCGGGTCTTCACGCCCAGCGGCCGCGTCATCCAGCGCCGCTACAAGGGAATCGGCTATCAACAGTACTGGTCGTTCGCGGGCAAGTCCGGCGCCGAGGAAGACACGCTGGCGGTGTACCGGACCGATCACGGCCGCGAGGTGCGCGGGGGCGGCGGCATCGAGCCGGACGTCCCGCTGCCGGCGCCCGCCGCGCTGCCCGTGTGGTGGAGCGTAGCGACCGACAGCGGCTTCGACGTCACCGTCGCCGACAGCGTGGCGCAGACCCTGACGGCGACCCCGGCGGGACGCGCCCAGTGGCTCACGGGCCGCGCTCGCTGGTCGCAGGGCGTGCTCGCACCCTTCCTGACCCGTGTACGCGCCCGGCTGCACGTGGTCGCCCAGCCCGATAGCCTGCTCGCCGAGCGGATCGCACTCTTGCTCGCGGCGCGGGCCGCCACGGTCCGCTGGCCGCCGGATGGCGGTGACGAACTCCTGCTCCGCAACGACCCCGACATCCGCGCTGCCGTCGGGTACTTTCCCCGGCTCGCGGAGCGTTTGAGCGGCCCGAAGTAGGCGCTATCTTTTGGGCATGGCGACGCGCACCCAGCCTCGGCCCAGGGCCGCCAAGACCCTGTCCAAGGCCGACCTGCTCGATGTCTATCGGCTGATGCTCCTCTCCCGGCGCATCGACGACAAGGAGATCCAGCTCAAGCGGCAGAACAAGATCTTCTTCCAGATTTCGGGCGCCGGGCACGAGGCCGTCCTCGTCGCCGCGGGCAAAGTCCTCCGCCCGGCCTATGATTGGTTCTATCCCTACTACCGCGACCGCGCCCTCGCCCTCACCCTCGGCATGACCCCGATGGAGATGCTGCTCTCGGCGGTCGGGGCGGCGGACGATCCCAACTCGGGCGGCCGGCAGATGCCGTCGCACTGGGGCCACAAGGCGCTCCACATCGTGAGCCAGTCGAGCCCCACGGGCACGCAGTTCCTGCAGGCGGTGGGCTGCGCCGAGGCGTGGCTGCGCTACGAGCGCCGCGGCGCTGCGGGCGAGCAGCCTGTCCACCAGGACGAGCTGGTCTATGTGTCGGCGGGGGACGGCACCACGAGCGAGGGCGAGTTCTGGGAGGCGCTCAACAGCGCCGCCAATCTGAAGCTGCCCGTGCTGTTCCTGATCGAGGACAACGGGTACGCGATCTCGGTGCCGGTCGAGGTGCAGACGGCTGGCGGCTCGGTCTCGAAGCTGGTGCGCAACTTTCCCGGCCTGCTGGTCGAGGAGGTGGACGGGTGCGATCCGGTCGCCTCGTACGACGTGCTGCTCCGCGCCGCCGAGTACGTCCGCCAGCGCAAGGGTCCCGCGCTGGTGCACGCGCACGTCATCCGGCCGTACTCGCATTCGCTCTCCGACGACGAGGTGCTGTACAAGGCCCCGAAAGAACGTGAGGAAGAGGCGAAACGCGACTGCACCCTGACGTTCCCGAAACGGCTCATTGCCGAGGGCGCGGCCACTGCCGCCGAGATCGACGCGATCAAACACCAGGTCGAGGACGAGGTGCAGGTCGCGGCCGACATGGCCCTCGCCTCGCCGCAACCGCAGCCCGAAACGGCGCTGCTCTACGTCTACTCGCCCGACGTCGATCCGACCTCCGAGCAGTTCGACACCGAGGACGACCCGCACTTCATGGGCGACCCCACCACGATGGTGGACCTCCTGAACGCGTGCCTCAAGGACGAAATGACGCGGGACCCTCGGATCCTCGTGTTCGGCGAGGACGTGGCCGACGCGAGCCGTGAGCAGTACCTCGAGCAGGTGAAGGGCAAGGGAGGGGTCTTCAAGGTCACGTGGGGGCTGCAACGGCAGTTCGGGAGCGATCGAGTCTACAACTCGCCGCTCGCCGAGGCGAACATCGTCGGCCGCGCGATCGGCTTGGCGACGCGGGGCCTGAAGCCCGTCGTCGAGATCCAGTTCTTCGACTACATCTGGCCCGCGTACCACCAACTCCGCAACGAGCTCGCCACCCTGCGGTGGCGGTCCAACAACGCGTTCAGCTGTCCCGTGGTGGTGCGGGTCACCTACGGCGGTTACCTGAAGGGCGGTTCGATCTACCACTCCCAGACGGGCGCGGTGGTGTTCACCGCCGTGCCCGGGCTGCGCGTGGTCTGCCCGAGCACTGCGCTCGACGCCAACGGCCTGTTGCGCACTGCCATCCGCTGCGACGACCCGGTGCTGTTCCTCGAGCACAAGCACCTCTACCGTCAGACCTACAACAAGGCGCCGAACCCGGGTCCCAACTTCATGATCCCGTTCGGGAAGGCCAAGGTCGTGCGGGAAGGGCGGGACCTGACGGTCCTGACCTACGGGGCCGTAGTGCAGCGCGCGCTCGTTGCGGCGAAGGAGCTCGAGGAGCGGGACGGCGCGAGCGCCGAGGTCGTGGATCTCCGCTGCCTCTCGCCCGTGGACTGGGACGCGATCGTCACCTCGGTGAAAAAGACGAACAAGGTGCTGGTCGCCTACGAGGATTCGCTGTCGTGGGGGTACGGCGCCGAGATCGCCGCACGGATCGCGGACGAGGGCTTCCCCTGGCTCGACGCACCCGTGAAACGCGTGGCCTCGACCGACACCTTCGTCGGCTACGCGCCCGATCTCGAGGACTTCATCCTTCCGCAAGTGGAGGATCTCGCACAGGCGATGCGCGAGCTGCATGCGTTCTAGCGCCGCGCGCGCGTATGCCGTCCTCTTCTTCCTCTCCGGCGCCACGGGACTCGTCTACGAGCTCCTCTGGGTCCGGCTCCTGTATCAGGCGTTCGGCTCCACCATCCAGTCGGTGACGACGGTGGTGGCCGCCTACATGGGCGGCCTCGGCCTCGGCGCCTGGCTGTTCGGACGCTACGCGGACCGCCATTCCAAGCCCGGTGCGCTGTACGGCCGGCTCGAGATCGCGATCGGCGCGTTTGGGCTGCTCTCCCCCCTCGTGCTGGCCCTGGCGCACCGGGTCTACCTCGGCACCGCCGAAGCCTTCCCGCTCAGCGCCGCGGCGAGCGTAGCGGTGCGGTTCGGGTTGGCAGCGGCAGTGCTCTTGATTCCCACCACCCTCATGGGCGGTACCCTGCCCGTCCTCACCCGGGCGTTCATGGGACGCGACCGCAATGAGCTGCGGCGCTCGCTGGGCCTCCTGTACGGAGTCAACACGCTCGGCGCCGTGGTAGGCACCGCCCTCGCTGGCTTTTTCCTCGTCGAGTACGTGGGCATTCGGGCGAGTCTCTGGGGGACGGCCGCTGTGAATCTCGCGCTCGGGACGCTTGCCCTGTGGCTGCAGCCCCGGGCTTTCGCCCGTGGTCAGACCGAGCTGGTTGGGGCGTCAGGCGTGCCTGACCCCGGGCGCGAGCCCGGGGAGCCCCCAGGGTCGGACCTGCTTCGCCGCCCGGCTCTCGTGCTGCTCGGGATCACCGCGTTCGCGTCGCTGCTCGACGAGATCGCCTGGACTCGCGTGCTCGTGATGGTCGTCGGTGGCTCGACCTACGCGTTCACGCTCGTGCTGCTCGTCTTCCTGCTCGGGATCGGACTCGGCAGCGGCATCGTGGCACGGCGGGGCGCGGTGCGGCGCGCCGTCGCCGCCGATGCGGCGCTGGCCCAGGGGATCACCGGCGCGGGTGCCGCGCTGCTGCTCCTCTTCTTCTCCGCCCTGCCGCTGTACGTCATCTCGGTCTTCGGGCACGTCGCGTTCGGCGCCGTGACGCGCCTCCTGCTGCTGGGCGTCGCCGTAGGTGCGGTGGTCTTGATCCCGGCGATCGGAATGGGCCTCAGCTTCCCGCTCCTGACCGACCTCGCCGCGCCTCAGGATCGCGCCCGCGGTGCCGACGTAGGAACCGCGTACGCGCTTAACACGCTCGGCAGCATCGCGGGCGCTGTGCTCACCGGCTTCGTCCTCGTCGTGGTACTTGGCACCGAGACGACGCTCCGGATCGGCCTCGTGATCAACGGCGTCGCGGCGCTCGCCCTGGCGGCGCTGGCGGCGCGCGGGGTCGCCGACCGCGCGGCCGAGCAGCGCGCTCTGCGCCTTCGCGTGCTCGGGGCCGGGGCCCTCGCGAGCGTGACGCTGGGGGTCGCCGTCGGGCCGTCCGGCTGGAGCACCAGGCTGATCGATCTCGGCCCGACGATCTACGGCCGCGAGGCGATGGACGCTGGGGCCCGGCGGGCGTTTCTCGAGCACCGCGGCGCCCGCCAGCTCGCATTCCGCGAGGGTTGGAACGCCACCGTGAGCGTGTGGGAGACGCTCAGCGGGCGCACGTTGCACGTGAACGGCAAGGTCGATGCTTCGGATCGGGGCGACATGAACACCCAGATCATGCTCGGCCTCGCCCCGGCCGCCGCGCGGCCGGAGGCGGCCTCGGCCTTCGTGATCGGCTTCGGTAGCGGCGTCACGACGCACGTGCTCGCAGCGGTCCCCGGCATGCGTCGCGTCCGGGTGGTGGAGATCGAGCCCGCCGTCCTGGGCATGAGCCGGTACTTCACCAGCGTCAATGACTCCGTGCTCGCGCGGCCCGTCGTATCGGCAGTGGTCGACGACGCGCGCAGCGCCCTGCAGCTGCAGCGCGACCGGTTCGACGTGATCGTGTCGGAGCCGTCCAACCCGTGGGTCGCGGGGGTCGCTACGCTGTATACGCCGGAATTCTTCCGGATCGTCCGGGCGCACCTCGCGGAGGACGGCGTTTTTTGCCAGTGGGTGCAGTTGTACCAGCTGTCTCTGCCGGTCGTGGCCGGCATCGTGGGCAATCTGCGCGCGGTGTTCCCGCACGTCGAAATCTGGTTCTCGACGGGCCTCGACGTCATGGTGCTGGCCTCCGGCCGGCCCCTCCATTACGAGCGCGCTTGGCTCGATCGACTGTTGGCCCCCGCCACGCCCGTCGGGCAGCTGAGCAGTGAATGGCTGGGAATCGATTCGACGGGCGACTACTTCGGGCGTCGCCTGCTCGGCGACATCGGCGTCGCGCGGCTCACCGATGGGGCGACGCTTGTCCACCGGGATGATCGCCCACAGCTCGAGTTTGTGGCGGCTCGCCGCTTCCTCGATCCGGTGTGGGACGCTGGGTTGTTCGACTCGCTGCTGGCCATCGGGGAGCGCGCGGGGGACTCGTCCGGCGCGTCCCCGGTGCTGCGCGCGCGCGCGATGACGGCGCCCCGCGTGCAGGCCGTCATGCGCGAGATCGTCGAGGCCGCATCGCGGGCCCGGCCCGACGACGCGATGTGGACGGTGCGCGTGGCGCGGGCGCGCTATGCCCAAGGTGACACGGCATTCGCGGACAGCGTCGTCCCGCGGGTGCTCTCGCGATCACGCCAGCCGGAGGCTCTGTTCTTCGCCGCCTTTCTGGCGCAGCGGCGGGGCGACGCCTCCCGGCAGCGGGCGCTGCTGGAGGAAGCCCTGGCGCGCGGCGGCGACACGGCGGAGGCCCGCGCCGGCCTCGGGGCCCTGGCGGCTCGCGCCGGGCATTGGGCCGAGGCCGCGACCGACGCGCGGGCTGCCCTCGCCGCCGGCCGCGGCACCTACCGCCATCCGTTCCCTGGGGACGCGCTGCGGGACGCGCTCACGCGGTTGGCGCTCGCCGGACCGCCCTCGCTCGCGGACAGCGTGCTCACCGCCGCGGTGGCGGCCCGTCCGGGGTGGGCGACGCTGTACGAGCTGCGCGCGGTGGTCGCGCTGCGCGACGGCCGCTGCGACGCCGCCGCCAGCCAGTTTCTCGTGTTGGTGGATTTCGGGATCGAGCGGGCGGACGCGCCTGACCTTCTCAGGCGCTGCCACCGCGGCGAGACGCGCTAAGCGCCCGGCCGCTCGCCCAGCGCCTCCCTGATCTCCCCCGCCGCCGCGATGGCGTGATCCACGTCGCGCGACAGCGCGCGTGCGTGCTGCGTCGCGTGCGTCAGGTCCTCCAGCACGGCGGCGACGCCCGCCGATCGGAGCCGCAGCAGGTCGAACCGCACATTCTGCATTGCCAGCACGCACGACTCAATCTGGTCTTCGATCAACTGTCGCCGGGTGAGCAGGTCGGTCAGCGTCTGCCGTTGCCGCTCGAGCAGGTCGAGCTGCCGACCGCGCTCAGGATTGTCCGCTTGCCGCTTGGTCGCCTCGATCTTCTCGTGGAGCCGATTCAGGGTGCCTGGGTCCACGCCCGCACTCACCGCCTGCAGCGCGCGCGCCAGGTCCTCCGCCCGGTTCAAGAGCCCGTCGATGGTCGCGACGACGTCGGGCAGCAGCTTCTTCTCCGATTTGGGGAGCCGCTCCATGATGCGGAGAATCGCCTTGCGATCGCTCCGGGCCTGCTGGATCGCCTCCGTCTGGCGACCGAACTCGCCGCTGGTAGCCGGTCCGAGGTCGGGCGGTCGCGATCCCGCTGCCGCCAGCTGCGCCTCGATCGCGTCGGGCGCCGCCGGGCGCTGGAACACGTCGCGCCACGAGTACCCGGCGTGCCACAACCGGAGGAACTGGGGCAGCACTCCGAACGCACCCCACATCCCGACCCCCCAGATCGCCCAATCCCAGCCACCCGTGACCACGTGCAGGATCACCACGCCGCTCGACACGGACGCCCAGGAGATGAAGCTCGCGCGGGTCTTGCGCACGATCCCGGCCTCGCCCCCCGGCACCGCTGGAGCAAGCTCGCGTCCCCGCCCGGGCGGGCGACCGTGGCGACCGAGCCCCCCGGGGGGGGCCGCCGCACCGGCCGGCCGCCGGGCGGGCGGCGGCAGGCGCATCGGCGCGGCCCCTGGAGCCGCTGCGCCGGAGCGGCGCGGCTTGTGCATCGTCGCGCTGCGCGACTCGAGCGCGCGCCGCAGCGCATCCGCAGTGGGCCAGCGATCCTCGGGGTCCTTCTCCAGGCAGCGCATCACGCAGGCGGCGAGGTCCTCGGGTATGTCGGCCCGCTTGTCGGTGATCATGGGGGCCCGCTCGGTGATGTGCTTCATGAGGATGCCGGGCACCGTGGGCGCGTGGAACGGCAGCTCGCCCGTGAGTGTCTGGTACGCCACCACGCCCAGGCTATAGATGTCCGAGCGGCCGTCGATCTCCCGGTCTCCCGCGGCCTGTTCGGGGCTCATGTAGTGGGGCGTGCCGATCGCGACGCCCGTCGCCGTCAGCGTCGCCGGGCCGGTCGTCGAGGAGAGCGCCTTCGCGATCCCGAAATCCGTCACGACGACCCGGCCGCGGCTCCCCTCGAGCAAGATGTTGTCGGGCTTGACGTCGCGGTGGATGATCCCGAGCGCGTGCGCGGCCCCGAGCGCGTCCGCCGTCTCCTGCATGATCCGCCGCGACTCGTCCGGCGGGAGGCGTCCTCGGCGCTTGAGCTTGGCCGCGAGCGACTCGCCGTCCACGAAGGCCATCACGAAATAGACGAGCCCGTCCGGCGCCTCGCCCACGGAGTGGATGGGGACGATGTGCGGATGCGACAGCCGCGCCGCCGTCTCCGCCTCGCGCAGGAAGCGCAGCCGGATCTCCTCACGGAAGGCGAGCTCGGGCGGGAGCACCTTGATCGCGACGTGGCGCTTCAGCCGCTCGTCTCGGGCGGTGAACACCACGCCCATCCCGCCGCGACCGATCTCTCCCTCGACGGTGTAAGACTTGCCAAGCGCCTGGATCAGCCGCGCGTTGAGTGACCTGTCCGCCTCGTTCATCCGCGTCCGCGTGAAGTGCGCGCGCATAGATTAGCCGCGGGGGCGCGGGCGGGCAACCAGCCAGCAGGTTTCGACTTACGGCCCCGATCCAAGGCGCGTCCGCGCGCCTCCGCGCCAACCTGACCGCCAGGGACGCCCCGCTGGTGGCTATTCGGCAGCTCCTGCCTTATTGGCCGCCGGCGTCCGGAACGCGCGTGCTCTCCCGCGTGTTTTCTGTTGGCACGGTCGATGCTGTGCGCCTGTGCGTCCATGGTGTTCACTCACTCTCACGCGAGAACGAGTCTATGTCTGAGCGACTGACGCTTCCGGTGCTTCCGCTCCGGGAGGTCGTGCTGTTTCCCGGCGTCTCGACGCCGATCGGCGCGGGGCGCCCATCCACGCTGCGCGCCATCGAGGCGGCGTTGAAGAGCGACGCGCATCTCGTTTTCGCCGTCGCGCAGCGCGAGAACGTCGATCATGTCACCCCCGACGTGCTCTACACGACGGGGACCATTGCCAAGATCAGCCAGGTCCAGCGTGGCCTGGGTGGCGTGCAGCTGCTGCTGCACGGCGAGAACCGGGGTGCCGCGCTCCATTATACCGAGACTGGAGGCTACCTCTCGGCCGTGGTGCGCGAGGTGGACGACTTGCCGCCCCTCAACTCCGAGGATCCTGCCTTCGTGGCCTTGCACCGCGAGGCGCGCGAGCGCGCCGCGGAGCTAGGCCAGAAATCGGGTCTTCCCGAGGAGGTGGTGCGCCAGGTGCTCGAGGGGGTGTCCGAGCCCGGGCGCCTCGCGGATCTCGTCGCGGGCTATCTGGAGATCAAGCCGGCCGACCGTCAGGCGTTGCTCGAGACGCTCTCGGTCGAAGACCGGTTGCGGCGGGTGCTGGTGCACGTGCAGCGCCACATCGGCGTCCTCGACGCCCAGGAGCAGATCAAGACCCAGGTCCAGGAGGAGCTGGGCGAGCGGCAGCGCGAGATGTTCCTGCGCGAGCAGATGAAGGCGATCCGTAAGGAGCTCGGCGAAGGGGACGAGGGGACCGAGGTCGAGGAGCTGCGCAAACGGTTCGCGGCGCTCGATCTCCCGGAGGCGGCCAAGAAGGAAGTCGACCGCGAGCTCGAGCGGCTCGAGCGCGCGAATCGCGACTCGATGGAAGCGCAGGTGATCCGTACCTACCTCGAGACCATGGCCGAGCTGCCGTGGAATAAGCGCGCCGAAGAGTCGCTCGACCTGAAGCGCGCGGCCGCAATCCTCGAGCAGGACCACTACGGCCTCAAGGACGTGAAGGACCAGGTCCTCGAGTTCCTGGCGGTGCGCCAGTTGCGGCAGCGCTCCCCCCAAGGGGAGGCCCGCGGCAACGAGGACGACAAGCAGGCGAAGGGGTCGATCCTGCTGTTCGTCGGCCCGCCCGGCGTCGGCAAGACGTCGATCGCCAAGTCGATCGCGCGCGCCATGGGCCGGCCCTACGTGCGCATCTCGCTCGGCGGTGCCCGCGATGAAGCTGACATCCGCGGCCACCGGCGCACCTACGTTGGGGCGATGCCCGGACGTATCATCCAGGGGATGAAGCAGGCAGGCGCCAAGAACCCGGTGTTCCTGCTCGACGAGGTGGACAAGCTGGGCGTCTCCTTCCAGGGCGACCCGGCGGCGGCGCTCCTCGAGGTCCTCGATCCGGCGCAGAACGACTCGTTCACGGATCACTACCTCGGCGTGCCGTTCGATCTGTCGGAGGTCCTGTTCATCGCGACCGCCAACTTCCTCCAGAGCATCCCGGGACCGCTGCTCGATCGGCTGGAGACGGTGAACTTCGCCGGCTACACCGAGCGCGAGAAGCTTGAGATCGCCAAGCGCTACCTCGTGCCCCGGCAGATCGTCGAGAACGGGTTGACTCCGGAGCAGTTCGCGGTCACCGATGCCGCGCTGAGCGAGATCATCACGAGCTACACGCGGGAGGCCGGCGTCCGCCAGCTGGAACGGGAAATCGGCAAGCTCGGCCGCAAGGTCGCGCGCAAGATCGCGAGCGGCGAGGTCGACCGCGTGGTCGTCGATGCCAAGGACGTGGACGACCTCATCGGGCGCCCCAGGGTCCACCCCGAGCGCAAAGCAGGGGAAGACCAGATCGGGGTGGCCACTGGCATGTATTACACGCCGGTCGGCGGCGACATCATGTTCGTCGAAGCCAGCGTGATGCGCGGCAAGGGCGACCTGGTCCTGACGGGCCAGCTCGGCGACGTGATGAAGGAGTCGGCCCGCGCGGCGCTCACGTACGCCAAGTCCCATGCGGACCGGCTCGGCATTCCGGAGGAGGCGTTCGCCGATACCGACATTCACGTCCACGTCCCCGCGGGCGCGATCCCGAAGGACGGGCCGTCGGCGGGCGTGACGATGGCGACGGCGCTCGTGTCCGCGCTGTCCCGGCGCCCCGCGCGTCACGACCTCGCCATGACCGGCGAGATCACCCTGCGCGGCCGGGTGCTCCCGATCGGGGGGGTCAAGGAGAAGGTGCTTGGCGCTGTCCGCGCCGGCATCAACACCATCGTGCTCCCCAAGGAGAACGAGCCCGACCTCGAGGATCTTCCCGAGGACGTGCGCAAGTCGCTGCAGGTCCACCTCGTCGAGGACTTGGGCGAAGTCCTGAGCCTGGCCTTGCGGGGTGCGAAGTTCGAGGCGGGCCATCTGGTGTTCGAGGGCCCCGTGCCGGTCGAGCCGAGCCTGGTGGCAAAAAAGAACTAGCGGGAACCGATCCAACCCTTTCCCCGTAGGGCCTGTCTAACCGTCCGACCAGGCCCTGGGGACCCGTCATGCCGCTCGCCGTGCTCGGCCTCCTCCTGCAGACCGCCGCCGGCGTGCCGCCCGCGCCGACCGCCACAACGGCCACCGCCCTGCGCGCCATCCGCGCGCCGGCGATCGATGGGCGCGACGACGACGCGGTCTGGCGCGAGGCCCCCGCCATCACCCAGTTCCGCGAGTTCCAGCCGAAAGAGGACGGCGATCCTCGCTTTGCGACCGCAGCGAAAGTCGCCTATGACGACCGCAACCTCTACGTCTTCATCCGCGCGTTCGACCCGCACCCCGACAGTATTCTCAAGTTGCTCGCGCGGCGGGACGTTCGAGCCGCGACGGATCAACTGAAGATCATGATCGACTCCTACCACGACCGCCGCTCGGGCTTCGAGTTCGCAGTGAACCCGGCCGGCGTGAAGCGCGACTACGCTATTTACAACGATACGCAGGAAGACGACGCGTGGGATGCGGTGTGGGAGGTCGCCACGACCGTCGACTCGCTCGGGTGGACGGCCGAGTTCCGGATCCCGCTGTCGCAGCTCCGGTACGTGCCGCGCGCGACGAACACCTTCGGCTTCGCCATCTGGCGCGACATCCAGCGCTACACCGAGCGGGTCAGCTGGCCGCTGTACCGGAATTCCCAGACGGGAATCTCATCCCAGCTCGGGGAGCTGAACGGTCTCGCCGGCCTGCCCTCGCCGCGGCGGCCGGAGGTGGCGCCGTACGTGGTGACGAAGAACGTGTCCGTCCCGCTTGCCAACGGCTTCGACCGTTCCCAGAAGCTCACCGCCGGAGCCGACTTGAAATACGGGATCACCTCGAACCTGACGCTCGACGCGACCGTGAACCCCGACTTCGGCCAGGTGGAGGCCGATCCGGCGGTGCTCAACCTCACCGTGTTCGAGACGTTCTTCCAGGAGCGGCGGCCGTTCTTCGTCCAAGGGGCCGGGATCTTCCGCTTCGATGTGAATTGCAACCAGGTGAACTGCAACGGTGAAGGCCTGTTTTATTCGCGCCGCATCGGGCGCGCGCCCCAGCTCGGCTTCGGCGACGCCGCCTCGCCCACCGCGACGACGATCTACGGCGCGGGGAAGCTGACCGGCCGCCTCCCGGGCGGGCAGACCGTGGGCGTGCTCGAAGCGATCACCCAGCGCGCCACGGGGACGTTGGACAGCACCACGGAGCCGACCACCAACTATGCGGTGGTGCGGGGGCAGCAGGATTTCCGCAACGGCGAGAGCGGCATCGGCGTCATGCTGACGGCGGTGAACCGCAGCCTCGACCAGCGGACCGAGGACGTACTGCGCCGCAGCGCCTACGTCGGTGCCTTCGACTTCCGCCACCGCTTCCTGCAGGGACACTACCAGGTCTCCGGCTCGCTCGACTTGAGCCACGTCGCCGGCACCGACTCGGCGATCGCGAGTACTCAACGAGATCCGGTCCACTTCTATCAGCGCCCGGGCGCGGGCGTGACGTACGACTCGACGCGGACCACCCTCTCCGGCGACGCCGAAGAGCTGTTCTTCAGCAAGCTGGGCGGGGGGATCACGCGGTTCGAGACCAGCTACCAGCGCCGCTCCCAAGGCTTCGAAGCAAACGACCTCGGCTTCCTCCTGCAGGCGGACCAGCAGAGCTGGAGCACGTGGTTCGGCCTGCAATCGCTGCACCCGACGGCGCTGTACCAAATAGCCTACTGGAACTTCAACTGGTGGCAGTACTGGACGGCGGCCGGCACGCCCGTCGAGCGCGCCGCCAACACGAATGGGCACGTGCAGTTGAATAATCGGTGGTGGGTGCACGGCGGGGTTACTGCGGGCCAGCTCGGCGCGACATTCTGCGATCGCGACTGCACCCGCGGCGGGCCGGCCGTGCGCGTCGATCCCTACCTGTCGGTTTGGGGAGAGGTGGACGGGGATGAGCGTCCCGCGTTCACGCCGTACATCTGGTTCAACTACCGGCGCGGTGACGTGGGCCGGTCCGAGAGGTTCAACGGCAACGTCCAGGTCGCGTTTCGCGTCGCGTCCCAGTTCAGAACGACGCTGATCTTGAGCGCCACCCACAACGTGAAGGACGTCCAGCCGCACGGCGTCATCACCGACCCGACGCCACCGTTCGCGACGCACTATACGTTCGCGCATCTGAATCAGAAGGAGGTGTCGCTCACCGGGCGGGTCGACTACACGCTGTCGACCGCCCTCACCCTTCAATTGTATGCGCAGCCGTTCGTCAGTAAGGGCACGTTCTCAAATGTGCGCGAGCTCGCCGATCCCAGCGCCGCCGCCTTCGACGATCGTTACCAGCCGTACCCGGCCGCCTCCGACGGGTTCAACAAGAAGGCGTTCAACTCGACTGCCGTGCTGCGTTGGGAGTACCGACCCGGCTCCGCTCTCTTCCTTGTCTGGACGCAGGGGCGCCAACATCGCGACGGCGCCGAAGGGCTGCGGTCTATGGGCGGCGACTTCCGTGACCTCTTCGACCTGCATCCGGAGAACACGTTCCTCGTGAAGGCATCGTACTGGATCAACTGGTAGGGCATCAGTGCGCCGCCACGCCATCTAGCACCAGCCTCACCGCCGCCTCTTTCCAGCGCTCGCGCAGCGCCGGTTCGTCGGCGCCGAGCGGCGGCGCGCTGGCGGCGATGAGCGACTCGAGGTCCAGGTAGGCGACCATCAGGACGAGGGCTTGCGCCGCGGCGAGGTGCGGGTCCACGTCGTCGCGCACCTCGCCACGGCCCTGCCCCTCGGCGAGCAGCACGACCAGCCGCTTGATCGCAGGCGCGAACGGGCGGGCCTCGGACCGACCTGCCTGCGTGAGGAGCGCGACCAGGTCCGGATGAGCGGCGAGGAACGCGAACTGTGCCTCGAGGGCGGCGCGGATCCGTTCGAGCGGGCGCTCCCCCGACACCGGGAGGTGGGCCAGCGCCTGCTCAAGCTCTGCGGCCCCGCGAGCGAGCACGGCGGTGAACAGGCCCCGCTTCGAGTGGAAGTAGTAGAACAGCAGTTGCTTGTTCACCCCGGCCCGGCGCGCGATCTGGTCCACGCGGGCGCCGTCGAAGCCGCGCCGCGAGAACTCATCTCGCGCCGCGGTGATGATGCGTAATGCTCTGGCATTGCTGAGCTTTGGCTTCAGGGCACTACTTCCTCAACCAGATGGTTGACAAAGCATACACCCCCGAGCTACGAATTGCCAAGTTCTCGGGTACTCGCGGCAGGCCTTGCTTTAGGAACTCGATCAGGAGGCGGTTCGTCTCGTCCGGGGCTTCCTCCGGCACGGCGTGGCCGGCGTTACTCACGGTGAGGAACGCGGAGCGGGGGATCTGGCTCGCCATCAGGCGACCGAGGTTGATCGGGACCCAGCGGTCGTGCTCTCCCCACAGCACGAGCGTCGGCGCCGCGATCCGATCCAGGCGGTCGGCCAGCCCGTCGAACCGGAACGCCCGTAGCGCGGCTCGTAGAGCGTGACCGTAGTCGGGCTCGGCGACTGGAGCGTAGTACTGGTCCACATCCGCCGGCGTGACCTTCCCGGGGTCCGCGTAGGTGGACCGGAGAATCCGCTGGGTGACCCCCCGGCTCCGGAACGCCAGCATGAGCGGACCGACCACCGGCCAGCGTGCGACGCGAAACAACAGCGGCTCCCGGGCGCCGAGCCCCGCCGAGCCGATGAGCACCAGGCCGCGCACCCGTTGGGGGAACTCGATCGCCTCCTCGGCGGCGATGGCACCGCCCATCGAGTGGCCGACTAGCACTGCGTCGGCCAGCCGCAGCGAATCCATGAGCCCGGCGAGCAGCCGCGCGTACGCGGCGTTGTCGTACCCGCTCGCCGGCTTGTCCGAGAAGCCGAACCCGAGGTTGTCGAAAGCGACCACGCGGAACCCGGCCGCCTTTACCGGGCCCAGAGTCTTCCGCCACGCGTACATCGAGGCACCGAGGCCGTGAAGGAAGATCACGGGAGTTCCCGTGCCGGCGTCGATGTAGCGGATCCGCACGCCGCCGATGTTGAGAGATCTGGCCGTAAACTCCGTGCCTGCGGGGAACCGCTGCGCCGCGGGGACGGGAGCCGTGCGGCAGCCTGCGGCGCAGGCAAGGGCGAGCGCGATCCGGCCCCCCCCGCCCCCCTGGCCCCTCACGAGCGGCTCCGCAGCGCCGCCCGCGCGAGCGCGGCGACCGCTGGGTGGGTGCTCCAGATGCCGGCGACCGTGGCGCCGGCGGGGGCGACGGCGACCGTGTGCGCGTCGTCAATGAGAAGCATCGTTGGCACGTCTGACGCCACCGCGCCGGCGACGAGGGAGCCGGCGTCCGCCGGGATGTCGCCCGCCACCCGCAGCTCGAGCTCGGCCCGCGCCGCGGCGCGACGCCAGGCCGGGAGCGTCGGCCGCAGCAGGTCGGCGGCGATGACGCCTTCGACCCGGCGCTCCGCCCGCGCCACGAGCTGCAAGATGAGATTCGCGATGGCGCGTGCCCCCTCGATGCTTCTCGTCTCGGGCTCGGCCGGCGCGCTCAAGTTCCGGAGCGCACGGCTCAGGCGCTCGAGGGCTTCCCCCTGGAGCGCCGCGAGCTGGGCGAGCAGCGCCTGGGGATCCGCCGCGCGGTAGCGCGCCGGCCGTCCGGGGAGCCGCGTGGCAGCCCCGCGCGCTACCAAACCCTCCAAGGCCCCGTACGTGTTGGCGCGGGCGAGCCTCGAAGCGTGCGCTGCGGCGTACCCGGTGGAGGGTCCGAGACGCAGCAGGGCGGTGTAGACCCGGGACTCGGTGGGCGTGAAGGCAAATGGGGTGAGATCGATACTGGACATCGTAGTAGCAGATACTACTACGTATATGGCGATCGGCAAGTCAGACGTTGCCACGGCAGCGGAACGCCCGCTACACGACCTCCACGGGGATGCCCATCAGCCTGGCGATCAATGCGAGCCGGAAGGTCACGTCCGTCTGGCGCTGTGCCGGGCTCTTGCCCGGCCCCTCCAGCGGAAAGTAGTGCGCCGTGAGGGGGCTCGTGGCCTTGGGCATCGCCCGCAGGCTCTTGGGGCTCCAGATCCCCTGGTCGTCGGACTCGCTGTAGAGACGGGCCAGCACACGGCTGGCGCTCGGGATCTGACGGACGAGGCTCAGGCGGGCGAGTAGCTCCAGCCAGTACAGGGCGAAGGGGACATCCGTCACATGCCCCTGGGCGTCTGAGCGCAGCGGATCGCCCAGCAGCTCGAACATCGGCTTCAAGAGCTTCCTGCCCGCGAGAATGGAAAACGCTCGCCGCGGGGCCGGGGACGAGAAGTAGGTCCCCAACCGCTCAATGAACCCGGCGCGCTCTCGTTGCACGGGGGGCAGAAACGCGAGCATCTCGACGGCGAAGATCGTCGGGGGGCCGGCGGCAGGGTCGAGGATCGTCTTTCCGTGCGCCTTCTTGAAAGGCTTCTCGGCGAGCTCGCTGCGCAGGAACAGCGAGATGCTGCTGGCGACGTTGTGCGCGGTCCCCCGCACGCGAGGGTCGTCGACATGCCCTCCCCGGGCGAGCGCGCATGCCGCCGCCTCACGCCCGAGCTGCCGCGCCCAGCGGCCCAACCCCGGGTCGGTCTTCGCGGGCTTCTGAAACTCGACGAGCAGCTCGTGCGCCCGCTGGGCGACCATCCGGTCCGGATCATCCGGCTCGATTCGCGACAGCAGCTGGAACAGGAAGCGATCGGCGTCGCGGAACGGCCGCTCCGAGGGCGGCCAGCCCAGTTCGAGCAGGCGCCGATACTGGTAGACGGTGCCGATCTCGGTCCAGCCGTACGCCTTCGAAGCGGCGGGCGCGAGCAGGTTGCCGCCCCACAGGCCGGTGGGCCGTTGCTTCCGGGCGATCGCTTGCGCCGGCTTGTACTCGAGCACCGCCTGGCGCAACGCTGCCAGCCGCTCCGGGTCCCGCTGTGCCTCGGGCACGATTTCGGCGTACGCCCGGTATTGCAACGGCAGACTCGCCGCCTCGAGCAGCCAGGACAGCGGCAACCGATGGGATGTCGGGAGTTCCAGGTGCTCGCTCCGCGGTGTTGAGTGCGGGCAGGTTCGACTGTCAAAAAGCGGGCGCAAACTTACCCGGGTCCTGTGCAATCGGCCAGAGGGAGCCGTTGCCCGCTCGACGCAGCAACGTATCACGCTGATCGCAAACACGTTAACTGTGGTGCAGCGACTTGCATGGAGGGCCGGGCCGCTGCTGCAATCGCTTGCTCCACTTGTAGCAACGGGCCATTTTTCGCGCATGCTCCAGGCGTTGCAATCTCGTCGCGTCGAGAAGCTGCCGAGCGCGGTGCGGCTCGAGGGTCGGATTCTCTTCCTCACCGAGGATGCGCAGCTGGTGCGCGAGCAGCTCGAAGGCAAGGATCTCGACTGGCGCCCGCCGCTCAAGCTGCGCGACAACATCTCGACCGACGAAATCACGCCCGCCTACATCTGCTACTACTATGACGAAACGCTCGGCGACTTCCCCTACCTGGGGCTCAAGTGCGGCGAGGAGTTCCCCGTCACCCGTGGCTCGGTGAAGCGGGGCGGCTTCGTGGCGTCGGTGAGCGGGAAGCGGCGGGGCAAGGGGTCGTCGCGCGAGCAGTCGCCGTACGCCGAGATGTGCGCCGGGATCAAGCTCGTCGTCGCCGAGAACATCGAGCGGATCTATCGCGAGAACTGCCAGAACCTGGGAGTCCTCACCACCACCGACGTCACGATCATCGACAAGGTGCGGCGCGGCGCCGCGATCCCGCTCAGCACCTTCACCGAGGGAGAAGGCGAGATCACCCGCGGGATCATCGAGTACGGCGGGCTGTTCAACTTCAACGTCGCGCGCCTCCAGGGAAAGGTGGTCCTCGCGCCTCCCGGAACGCCGACCCGCCCGATGACGCTCGGCGAGAAGATCATCGCCCGTCACTGGGTCGTGGATCCCTCCAAAGGGAAAGTCGGCGTGCCCGCGGTGAAGCCGGGGGACGAGGGGTTTGTGGTGACCGACATCCGGTTCAGCCATGAGTACGTGACGCCAATGGCGGCCATCTTCTTCGAGCAGCTGGTGGGACCGGACGAGAAGGTGTACGACCCGGGCTCCGTGCTGCTGTTCCGGGATCACCTCACGTTCCTGGGCGAGGCGATGACGCCCGAGCGCGTCAAGGAGGGGCTGCTCGACGTGGCGTTGCAGCTCGAGAAGAAGCAGCGCCAGTTCGCGGAGAAGCAGGGCATCAAGCTGTACGGCGAGCTGCGGCTCGGCCACCACGGCTCGGAGGCCATCTGCCACTCGAGGATCCTGGAGGGGCACGCCGAACCTGGCATGGTCATCATCGGGAGCGACTCGCACACCCCGCACGCGGGCGCAGTGGGGTGCGTGGCCTTCGGCGTCGGCACGACGGCGATCTTCAACTCGTGGATCACCAAGGATGTCCGCCTCACCGTGCCCGAGACAGTGAAGGTGGTGGTGCGCGGCCGGAAGCCCGAAAACGTGACGGCGAAGGATTTCATGCTCGAGATCCTGCGCCAGCCGTACGTCAAGAGCGGCCAAGCGATCGGCAAGCTGGTTGAATACTGTGGGAATGCTGTCGCATCGCTGTCCGTGGACGAGCGTGCCACGATGACGAACATGACCGCGGAAGTCGGTGGCTTCACGGGGTACGTCGCGCCGGACGACAAGACGGTCGAGTACCTGATGGCGTATCGCCGCATGGCGCGCCGCGAGGCCGAGCGGCTGTGCCGGGACCTGGCGAGCGATCCCGGCGCGCAGTACTGCGAGGTGATCGAGATCGACGCGGCCGCGATCCGTCCGATGGTCGCGCTGCCCGGGGATCCGGGGAATGGGCTTTACTTGGACGATGCGGCCGAGCGGGTGCGCGTGGACATCGCGTACGCCGGCTCCTGCACCGCCGGGAAGAAGGCGGACATGGACATGTATGCGCGCGTGCTGCAGGAGGCGACGGACCGCGGCGAACGGGTCGCGCCGTGGGTGCGCTTCTACATCCAGTGCGGCTCGCAGGACGTGAAGCGATACTGTGAGGAGCAGGGCTATCTGGAGCTGTTCCGGAAGGTCGGCGCGACATTCCTCGAGCCGTCGTGCGGCGCCTGCATCAACGCGGGGCCGGGAGTCTCGACGACGCGGGACCAGGTGACGATCAGCGCCATCAACCGGAACTTCCCGGGCCGCTCGGGACCGGGGCGGCTCTATCTCGCGAACCCCTACACCGTCGCCGCTTCGGCGATCGCCGGCTACATCACCGAGTGGCAGCCGGGGATGGCCCTGGCATCCAGCGAATAGAAAGCCCCGCCGTCACGGGCGGGGCGAACGCTCAGCCGCCGCCGCCGCTGGCCGGCGACAGCTCCCGCGCCACCGGCGGCGAGCCGCCGTGCTTCGGCCGCAGGGCGCCGCGCTGATAGACGCTCCGCGGGTTCCACAACACCCACGACGTGATGCCGACGTCCTCGGCCGCCCGGATCTGCTCGCGGATCTCGAACGGCGTGTAGCGGGGCAGGCGGCGGCCCAGCGTGAACGCCTGCAGGAACGGACGGATCTCGGCCGAGCCGGAGAGCGGGCGGGAGCGCTCGAGGGCGGCGCTCAGCGCGCTCCGCACCACGCGGTACGGTTGACCGTTGGGCCACGCGAAGCCGAAGGCGCCGCTGTAGTAGTGGCTGGGATAGACCATCGGCAGCACCACGTCGGCGACGTTCGCGAAGTCTTCCCACACCTGGCCGATTCCCAGATCGCCGGTGGCGGAGGCGGTGAGCCCGAAGATGTCGAACGTGACCGGCACGCCGAGCGGCTTCAGCCGGTCGCGGAGCAGCTGGATGTGCGCGCGGACCGCTTCACGCTGCGTTTGGCCAGCGCGGTGCGCCGGGAAGATCGCCGTCGCCATCCGCTCGCGGGGCTCGTCGGGGAAGCGCACGTAATCGAATTGGACTTCGGCGAATCCCATCCGCACCGCTTCCTGCGCGAGCTGCGCCGCGTAGATCCATACGGAGTCGTTGTATGCGTCGACCCACGCGATGTCGATCCGGTCGCGCCACAGGCCGCCGGTCTGCCGATCCCGCATCGACCATCGGGGCTTCCGCTCCGCGAGCAGGGGGTCTTTCGCGACCACGATGCGCGCGATGGGATAGATGCCGTGCGCGTTGAGGGTGTCGAGCCGTGCCTGCGCGTCCTTCGCGCGCACGCACCGGTTCGCGCCGATCTGCTCGGCGGTGGGCACGGCCGACGGGTACAGCAGGCAGCCGGTGTCGTCCTTCACGTCGATCACGAAGGCGTTGATCTCGGTCTCGTCGGCGAGCCGCACCAGCTGCCACAGCTTTTGCGACCCGAACGCCCACGCGTTCACGTACAAGCCCTTGATGGACCCGCTGGCCGGGAGCAGCACCGACTCCTGCTGGACGTAGCGGATCTCCACCGGGCGGAGCAACACCTTCACCTGATCGGGCGGGGCCGTGGTGACGGCGTCCTGCGCAAAAAGGCCGCGACTCGTGAAGAGCGCGGCCAGCAAGAGGGCGCCTGCCTGCCGGACCACATTCATAGGGGGCTACACGATAGGAATCACCGGGAAATCCGACAAGTCCACACGTCACGCTACCGGGTGGTCAACTGCAAGCTGTTGAACAGTAAGGGGTAAGTAGCGATGCTCTGCCCTCGGTACTGGGGCCGGAAGCCGAATAGCACCACCCGCCCGGAGCCCAGTTTGACCTCCACCAGCGCCGCCCTTCCCGCCACCCGTTCAGGATGCAACGCCCAGCCCGATAGGAGCACGCGGTCGGGATCGGTCGGGTAGCGGCCGACGACGCGCGCCGCGCTCGAGTCGAGCACCTCGAAGGCGGGACCGCTCTCGTACCACGCCACGCTCTGCGCGGGCATGTCGCGCGCGAGCGGATCGCCGGTGTCGAGCTCGAGCCGGAAGATGGATCCCGGCGCGTAGAACTCGTCGTCCGCCACGCCCTCCAGCACGTTGCGCACGGGGAGGAGCAGCTGCTCGACGGCGAAGCGGCTGGCATCGTTCAGGGCGACGAGCGTGCCGCCGTCGCTCACGAACTGGCGCAGCGCCTTCACGCCCTCCGGCCCCAGGCCGCCCGCGTACGGCGCGGGGTACTCGCGCGGCAACCCCTCGAGCAAATCGTGCGGCTCCTGGTCCGGCAGCACGATCACGTCGAACTGGTCGTTGAGCTTCCCGGCGCGCACGACCGAATCCACCACGGACGCGTAGGGCACCTTCCAGGTGTCGAACACCCAGCGCGTCCACCCCTCGTCGATCGCGCCCTTGTCGGTGTTGTTGACGTACGAGCGATACAGCGCCACGCGCGGCGCGTCGGGGCCGGAAAAGCCGGGATAGCCGGGCGTCGCGGCGGGCGGCTCCAGCGGCGGTGACAGCCCAATGCGGAGCGAATCGCGCGCGGGCACGGCCGTGACGCCCATGAGCAGCGGGAGCGTGTTCGCGGTCACGTCGTACGGCGGCAGGGGCGGCCCGCCGGGATAGAGCCGCAGATCGGGGTAGTGCTGCGGCTCGAGCAGCGTCTTCGCGAACGCCGCATACGGCTGGCGCAGTACGACCACGTAGCTTCCCGCGGGGAAGCGCTGGCCGCCGATCGTCATGGGGTGCAGCGCGGTGCGGATCTCCACCTGCCCGCGGCGCAGGATGCCGAGCAGCGTGGCGAGCCCGACCGTGTCCTGGTGCTGCCGCGGGATCACGTACGCGTAGGGCCAGCCCTTCCAGCCGCGCACCGCCCGCCCCTCGACCACGAGGAAGTTCGCGAGCCAGCGATCGTGGTAGCGCGCGGCGTTCTCGAGCAGCGCGTACGCGCCGTCGGTCTGATAGCTGACGATGTCGCGCAGCGTCCAGCGGCCGCCCGGCCACGGGTTGGTGAAGTTCCACGAGCGCTCGCGCGGGTCGAAGCCGCGCGCCCGGGTGGCGAGCTGGTCGAATGGGATATCGATCGGCGACGCCAGTTTGGCGCTCGCGGCCTCCGATAGGATGCGCACGCCGCCGTGGTAGTGCTGGTACGCGCGCGCCGGCGTCCAGGCGTCGTACAGCGCGTTGATCGCGATGCCGGTCTTCCCTTCGCCCGCGAGCTCCCACGCGATCGCCGTACCGAGCGCGTTCACGCCGTCCACGAGCAGAGGGTCCACGTTCGGCTCGATCGGATCGAGGTAGGGCGGCAGGAAGAGCCGCGAGCCGTCGCTCTCCTGCTGGTGGATGTCGTGCACGACCTGCGGATGCCACACGTTGTAGATCGAGTCCACGACGAGCTGCGTCTCCACCTGCGTGAAGGCGTACCAGTCGCGGTTGTTGTCGTGCCCCACGTAGTGGTGGTACAACTCGGGCGGGTCGCTGCCCTCGGCGACGGTCCCGAGTGTGCGGTTGTACCACCGCGTCACGATGGTCACGCCGTCGGGGTTGAGCGACGGTACGAGCCAGAGGACCACCTTGTCGAGGATCTCCCGCGTGGCGGCGCTCGTGTCGCTGGCGAGCCGGTAGGCGAGGACGGCCGGGGTGAGGTGCCCGCCGACTTCGTCCGAATGGATGCCGGACGTGATGAGGACGACGGTCTTCGCGTCGCGCAACGCCTCCTGCCCCTCTCGGGCCGTCTTGAGGGTGCGGGGGTCGGCGAGCCTCGCGTTCAGCTGCCGGTAGCGCTCCAGCCGCCTTAGGTTCTGGGCGCTCGAGATCACCAGCGCGACAAGCGGCGCGCCGAGGGTCGTCTTGCCGAGCTCGCGGTACTGCATCCGGTCGCTCGCCTGGGCGAGCGCCTGGTAGTAGCGCGTGAGCGTCGGCCAGTCGGCGAGCTTCCGGTCATCGCCGGGGTCGAACCCGAGCACCGAGCGCGGGGTGGGGACGTGCGACGCCGCGGCCGGAGCGACGCGCGGGGGCGCGGGGGGAGGGGCGCGGCGCCGCGGCTGCTGGGTCGCCGCGGGAGCCGCGGCCGCGAGCCCTGCCGTGAGCAGGACCGCGAGCGCACCGTTCCTCACGGCCTACTTCAGCACACCGGCGGCGGGTGGGGCGTCGCCGCTGCCAAGCCAGTGCGCAAACCAGGTGCGGACACGCTCCAGCCGATCGACCAGGAGCCAGGGCGGGCCGGTGCGCGACAGCCCGTGGTAGGACCGCGGGTACCGCACGAACTCAGCCGGGACCCCGCGCTTGCGGAGCATCACGAACAGCTGCTCCGCGTCAGTGATGGGCGTGCGACGGTCGTCCTCGCTGTGCACGATCAGCAGCGGCGTACGCAGGTTCCCGGCGTACCTGAGGGGCGACAGCGCCCGGTACAGCGAGTCCGCCTGCCACGGAGGCCCGGAGAACTCGTAGTCGGTCAGTCCCTGCGCGTCCGACGACCCGTACCACGAGAACCAGTCGTAAATGGACCGGTCAGTCTCCGCGGCCGCGAAGCGGCTCGTGTGCCCGAGGATCCAGTTGGTCATGAAGCCGCCGTACGAGCCGCCCGCCACGCCCAGGCGGGTGGTGTCCACGCCTCCCCGCGCCCGCGCGATGGCGACGTCCAGCGCCTTCATCAGGTCCTGGTAATCCTCGCTCCCCCAGCGGCCGCGCGTGGCGAAGGTGAAGGCGTGCCCGTATCCGGACGAGCCCCGCGGATTCACCAGCAGCACCCAGTACCCTTGGCCCGCGAGCATCTGGAACTCGGGGAAGAAGACGTTGCCGTAATTCGAGTGCGGGCCGCCGTGGATGTAGAGGATCAGCGGGTAGCCCTTGCCCGCCCGGTAGCCGTGAGGACGCATCAACCACGCCTCGATCTGGAGGCCGCCGCCGCCCGCGAGCCAAAACGTGTCCGCCGGGATCGTCACGAGCTGCGCGAGCAGGGAGTCGTTCAGGGCGGTGAGCCGGCGGTCCGACCCGGCGCCGCCGGAACCGAGCGGCGCAACGTACAGCTCGCTCGGGTGCGTGACATCGCTCGCCGTGTAGACCAGGGCACGGCCGTCGCGGCTCAGGCCGAAGCCACCGAGCTGCCGCTCGCCGGTCGTCACCTGGCGCGTCGGTCCGCCCCCGGCGGCGACGGCGAAGAGATGGACGCTGCCGCGCGTTTCGGCGGCGAAGTAGACCGTCCTGCCGTCCGGCGCCCACATCGGGCCCTGCGGATCGAGGTCCCAGCCAGCCGTCAGGTTGCGTGCCGGACCGCCCGCGACGGGGATCACGCACACATCGTTTTCCTCGCCGCGTCCCTTCGAGCAGATGAACGTGATGGCCTTGCCGTCCGGCGACCAGGCGGGGGCGTGGTTCTCGGCGTACTGCGTCGCGAGCAGGCGCACCGAGCCGTCCGCGAGGGTCAGGACGTAGAGTTGCGGGCGGACCTCCTCGCGCGCTTCCTCGGTCTCGGTGGAATCCTGCACGAACACGACCATGCGGCCGTCAGGAGACCAAGCGGGGTCGTTCTGGCTCAGGTCACCGCCGGTGACCTGCTTCGGCTCGCCTCCGGCCACCGGCACGAGGTACAGGTGACGCGGCCGCCGGGTCTCACGCGGCGGCACAAGGCCGCGCTCGTCCTCCACGAACGGCAACGACGTGTACACGCGGCCGTCGAACCGCTTCACGTCGGGCCCCCGCGTGATGGCGAGCGGCGAGACGCGGCTCCGCCATGTCTGCTGTTTCAGGCTGTCGGGCTCGGCGCCGCGCCAGCCGTAGAGCAGCGATTTCCCGTCGGGTGAGAACACCGGCTGGGCGTGCACGCCGCGGATCTGGAACGCCTCGCCCCCTGGCGCCGCAGTCCGCAGGAACCAGACGTCGTCATCGAAGCCCTCGCGCTTGCTCGCAAACGCGAGCAGCGATCCGTCGGGCGCCCACACCGGGCTCGACGCCTCGGCGGCGGGACTGGTGTAGCGGAACGGGGGTGCCGAGCCGTCGGTCGCCGCCATCCAGATCTCCGAGTGGCGACGGTCCTTGTCCTCGACCACCGCCGTCACGGTGAACGCGACGCGCCGGCCGTCCGGCGCGAGCCGCGGCTCGCTCACGAACGTGAGCCGGTAGTAGTCGGTGGCTTGAAACGGTCGGGGGGCCTGCGCGGTCAGGCGGTCGGGCGGTCGGGCGGTCATTACGACGATGGCAACAGATACTATACGGAGCACGCTCATGGCTCAGCTCGTCGTCCCTCGGGGCACGAAACATACCGAGCGTCGCCCCTCGACGCGACGGGCGGTCCAGCGGACTACCGACCGCCGACCGCCCGTCCGCCCGACCGCCGCCGTTACGGAAGCTTGTGCAGCTCAACCCTGCGGTTCTGCGCCCGGCCTTCGGGCGTGCTGTTGGGCGCAATGTAGCCGGTCGCGCCGTAGCCCTTAGCGATCATCCGGCTGGGCAGCACGCCCTTGCGAGCCAGGTAGGCACGCACGGCCGCGGCGCGGCCCTGCGACAGCCGGAAGTTCCCGAACTTCGTCCCAGTGCTGTCCGTGTACCCCGCGATCTCGATCTGGATGTCCGGGTTCGCGAGCAGCGACGCCGCGACGGCGTCGAGCACTGTGTACGAGTCACGCGTCAAGGCCGACCGGCCGGTCTGGAAGTTGACGCCGCGCAGCACGAGCGTCGGCCGCGGCGGCGCTCCAGGGGCGGCGGCCCGTACCGATTCGGGCGCGAACAAGATCAGGCAGCCGTTCGCGTCCACCGGAGCTCCCGGCGGCGCGGGCGGGCACTTGGGGGGCGCCGCGGGCGCCGGAGTCGGCACGGCGGGCGGTGCCGCCTGCACCGCCTCCGCGGGCAGCGGGCAGCCCGTCGCGTCAACCTTCGCGCCGGGGGGCGTGTTGGGACACTTGTCGATGCCGTCCGGCACGCCGTCCAGGTCGGAATCGAGCGGGCACCCGCTCGCGTCGACCTGCGCGCCGGCCGGAGTGTTGGGGCACTTGTCGAGCCCGTCGGGCACGCCGTCGCCGTCCGCGTCGGCCGGGCATCCCTTCGCATCGACGGTGGCGCCGGCTGGCGTGTTGGGACACTGATCGATGCCGTCCGGCACGCCGTCGCCGTCGGAGTCGGCGGGACAGCCCTTCGCGTCCACGGTGGCCCCGGCGGGCGTATTGGGACACTGATCGATGCCGTCCGGCACGCCGTCGCCGTCCGTGTCCATGGGACAGCCCTTCGCGTCCACCTGTACGCCGGGCGGGGTGTTGGGGCAGGCGTCCCGGCTGTCGGGGACGCCGTCGTGGTCCGAGTCCTTGGGGGGACCCCCGCCCACCCCACCCAGGTGGAAGACCGATAACCCCGCGGTGCCGACGTAGTGCGTCGCGGTGGTCGGACCGAAGGTGGACTGAGTCTGCGGCGTATAGATCGCCCGTCCCTCGACCCGCAGCGCGATGCGGTTGGTGAGAAACAGCCGCACGCCGGCGCCGCCGTGCGGCCCGTTGTCGGTGAAGTGGTAGGGCGCCCGGGTACCGAAGTCCAGCAGGGAGTAGCCGCCGAGCACGTAGAGCATCAAGCGGTCGGCGCGCACCACGTTGAGCACGACGGAGGCGCTGCCGATCAGCGGCTCGAGCGTCGTGGCCGTGCCGCCGGTCGAGACGGTGTACTCGGGCTGGAACAGGACGTCGCCCTCAATGCCGACCAAGTCGCCGAACAGATACCCGAGGCGGGCGCCGCCTCCCACCTTGCTGGCGAGCCCGAAGGCGGCATCGTAGCGGGTGTAGGAGCCGAACGCGCCGGCCTCGAACTGGCCCGCGTGCTGGGCGGCGAGCCCTGCCGCTGGAAACGCCAGCGCGGCCAGCAGCAATCCGAACCGTCTCATGTCGGCTCCCCCGCGTCTCGAGCGTCTAGGGTAATTGGTGCAGCTCCACGCGCCGGTTCTGGGCGCGGCCGTCGGGCGTCGTGTTCGGCGCGATCGGGTTGGTGGCCCCGTAGCCCTTCGCGATCATGCGGTCCGGCGCAACGCCCTGCTTGGCCAGGTACGCGCGCACCGCATCGGCGCGCGCCTGCGAGAGCTTCAGGTTCGTCGCCGAGGAACCGGTGTTGTCCGTGTACCCTGCGATCTCGATCCGGATGTCCGGATTCCCGATCAGCGATTGCGCGACGATGTCGAGCACCGTGAAGGACTCTGACTTGAGGGCCGACTTGCCGACCTCGAACGTCACGCCGCGCAGGATCACCGGCGTCCGCTCAGGCGTGAACAGGATCGGGCAACCTGCGGCATCCACCTTGGTGCCGGCCGCGGTGCCGGGGCACTTGTCCTTGGTATCGTCTACGCCGTCACCGTCCGAGTCCTTGAAGCGCTGGCAACCGACGCTGTCCACTTCCAGTCCGGGCGGCGTATTGGGACACTTGTCGATGCCGTCTGGCACGCCATCCTTGTCCGAATCGAGGGGACAGCCGGCCGAGTCGACGGTGGCGCCCGCAGGGGTGTTGGGGCAACGGTCGAGCCCGTCCGCCACGCCGTCGCCGTCCGCGTCCGCGGGGCAGCCTTTCGCGTCCACTTGCGCGCCGGCCGGCGTGTTGGGACACTGGTCGATGCCGTCGTATACGCCGTCGGAGTCCGAGTCGGTCGGGCACCCTGCGGCGTTCACGGGCACGCCGGTGGGGGTGCTGGCGCACTGGTCCAGGCCGTCGGGCACGCCGTCGCGGTCCGAATCGAGGGGGCAGCCGCGCGCGTCGACGACGGCCGTCGCGGGCGTGCCGGGGCAGGCGTCCCGCTTGTCGGGCACGCCGTCGTGGTCCAGATCCGGAGCCGGTCCGCCACTCGTAAAGAGCGACAGGCCGAGCGAGCCGACGACGTGGCCAGCCCAATCTCCGCCGGCGAACCCGGTGCTGGGCGCGTACAGGGCACGAACCTCAAGGCGCAGCGCGACCCGGTCCCCCAGAAACATGCGGTCGCCGATCGCGCCGTGCGCGGCGTTGTCGGTGAACCGGTACGACGCCGCCTTCTCGAAGTCGAGCCGCGAGTAGCCGCCGAGCAGATAGAAGATGTTGTGGGCGCCCCCGAAATTCAGGACGAGACTCGCGCCGCCGAAGGCGAGCGTGGGCGACGCGCCGCCTGTCTTGGGGCTCGGGCTCTGGTACCCGCCGTCGAGCTCCGCGCTGAGGACGTCGCTGAAGAAATAGCCGAGGCGGGCGCCGCCGCCGAACTGGTTGTCGAGGTTGAAGGCCTGGTCGTAGCGCGTGAA
>WNGL01002143.1_pt1 | contig 37837 bp, 30 predicted proteins | sample 5400591 | NCBI WGS metagenome assembly WNGL01 (sample SAMN13153377, study PRJNA577476) | soil metagenome | isolation source: 80 cm soil or saprolite under Garry oak tree replicate 1 | place: USA:California | collected 2016-06-15
TCTCGACCAGCTGAACCTGTGGAGGTGACCGGCCACCGTCAGGTGGCCACGAAACAAGGGCCGCGTTAGCGGCCCTTGACCAGCCGCTTTGAGCGGCTCACAACCTAAAGCCCCCGGCTCTGCCGGGGGATACTTACAGGAAAGGCACGTCTGGATGCAAGTCGGCAAGCGAGTCTGTCCGCGCATCATCGTCGTGCTCGTCCCGTTTACAATTGCCCGTCCGGTTGGTCGATCGGCCCTGTCCAAGACACTGTCGGTGGGCAGTTCCCGGAGCTAGAGCCTGCATCGGCGGCGCCGGCCAACCATTGACAACCCTTCGTGCTCGGCGAGAATGGACACAGACAATTCCGAGTGACGTGCCCCTCCGAGACGCAAGTTCGCACGAAATACGGCCACGGGCCATGAGCTACCAGCAGCGCCTTCTCATCAGTTTGCCAACCCGAGACATTTCTCTGGATCACCGAGCCAACAGCGGCACGCTCGGGCATCGACGCGCGACATTCGAGGCGAACCACTCCACGCCAACCGTCGATTTGCGCACGCAACAATGGCACGTTGGGCTCACCGGAACAAAGGCTGATGTTAGACGCTGTCCTGCTGGCGGCAGGGCGAACGGACGGATCTTGTCGGTACCTGGCGACGTCCGAGCCAGCAATGGCCTGAGGGCCGCACGGTGTCTCCCCCGCTGCTGTTCCTGAGCCACGCTGGCGACGAGGCAGTTGCCGCGCGGGAGATTGCGCGCCGGCTGCGCAAGGCGGGCTTGGGCGTGTGGCTAGACATCGAGGAGCTGAAGCCCGGTGACCGGTGGATGGAATCTCTCGAAGTAGCCATTACGCAGGCTGACGCATTTGCTGTCTATGTCGGTCGAGCGGGAGTGGCACACTGGGTCGACCGCGAGGTCCGCCTCGCGCTTGACCGCAACACCCGGGACGCGAGCTTCCGTGTCATCCCAGTCTTGGGCCCGGGAGCCGACCCGAGGTCGTTACCCCCGTTCCTTCGACAGCACCAGTGGCTGGACCTGCGCGCCGCCGAAGCAGTAGATCTCCAGAAACTCGTGGACGTCATTCTGCAGCAGCCGTCGGTTGGGGCTTCCTTGCTCCCCCCCGAGCAGCCACCTTTCCGAGGGCTCCTCTCCTTCGACGTGGAACATGCCCTCCTCTTTTTCGGCCGCGACCGGGAGGTGGAGGAGCTTCTAGAGTGCTTGGCCGACGAGCGATTCCTCGCCGTGGTCGGGGATTCCGGGAGCGGGAAGTCTTCGCTGGTACGCGCGGGTTTACTGCCCGCATTGCACCGTGGGCGATTCCACGATGGGGCGTCCGGGGCGGAGCCCTGGCGCGTGGCCATCTTCCGCCCAGGGGATGACCCATTCCGCGAGATGGGCAACGCGATGCCAGACCTAGACTCGGGGCTCTCGATGGCCGAGCGGTTGGACGTCCTGGACTCATGCCGTAGGCGCTTGAGGGAAGACACGGGAGGCCTATACGACTGTGTGGTTGCGCTAGTGCCGCGCACGGCGCAAACTCTGCTCGTCATAGACCAGTTCGAGGAGCTCTTCACCGCGGGCTGCAAGCCCGAGGAGCAGCGGCGATTCGTCGACTCCCTTCTGTGGGCCACGGCGGGAGTCGGCGACCACTCCATCCACGTCGTCATCACTCTTCGGGCTGACTTCTATTCGCGGTGCTGGGAGCATCCGGAGCTGCCCAAGCGGATTGCTCGGAACCAGTATGCAGTCCGCCGCATGGATCAAGAGCATCTCCGCGAGGCAATCGAACGGCCGCTAGCGCTGGCCGGTGCAAGGCTCGAGGCTGGCCTTCTCGACACACTCCTTTCGGAAGTAGGCGACGAGCCCGGGAATCTACCCCTCCTCGAGCATGCTCTCCTCCAGCTTTGGGAGAGGCGTGTAGGGGCGGTTCTTACGCACGACGTGTACAAGCACATCGGCCGTCTTTCGGGAGCTCTTAACCGGCAGGCAGACCAGGTTCTTGCCGGCCTTGGAACTGAGCACGACGTGCGACGGTTGTTCACCCGTCTTGTCCGGGTGGGCCGGCCGCCGGAGACGAGCGCCGACACCCGCGCCCGCGTGTATATCGATGAGCTCGACCCGTCACTCCAGCGCATCAGCGAAGCTCTCGCGGCTCCAGAAGCGCGCTTGGTGGTCAGGACTCGGGATCCTTCCAGTGGGCGCGAGACCGTGGAGCTCGCACATGAGGCACTGATCAGGGGATGGAGGCGGCTTGACTCCTGGCTAAACGACGATCGCGAGTTTCTCTTCTGGAGGCAACGTCTCTCGGCCGCCCATCACGACTGGAAGGAGCGGGCGCGAGAGGCGGAAGGGCTCCTTCGCGGCAGCGCGTTGAACGAAGCGGAGCGATGGATCGAAGCACGCGGCTCGGAGCTGAGCGACGGCGAGTCCCGGTTTGTTCTAGAGAGCAGATCTGCTTCGCGCCGCGCCAGAAGCCGAAGGCAAGCGCTGCAGATCTCTGCCATAGGTGCGGTCGTGGCGTTTGCGGCTACGACAGGCGTTCTGTGGCGCAATTCCGAAACGGCTCGTCGCCAGTCCGAGCGCACTCTTGCCAGTGCCGACTTCAAGGAGGCAAGGCTTCTTTCGGACAAGGGCCGACCAGATCACGCTCTAGCATACCTTGCACGTGCCGCGCGGCTTGATGCCACTAACTCCGCAGTGATGAGCCGCATCCTGACTGAACTAATGTCGGTGCGCCGTCCTCTGCCGGTTGGGGCCTTTTGGCATGATGTGGCCGTCAACGTTGTGCGCCTCAGTCCGATCGGAGACCGCGTTGCAACAGCTGCCCGGGACAACGTTGTGCGCGTGTGGGCCCTGCACGCCGACAGCAACCCCCTGGAGCTCCGTGGTCACAGGGACGAGATTCTCACTCTCGAATTCTCCACCGACGCCCGACACCTTTCCACTTTCTCTGCTGATGGCACAGCGCGCTTGTGGAGTCTTCCTTCGGGGGATCCAGTGGGCCGACCGCTCCAACTTGCCGCAGCGAGGTTCGCACGCTTCAGCCCAGGCTGTGGGCGGCTGTTGACGGCATCCCCGGATGGTGTCGCGCGGCTCTGGAACACCGCAACCGGTGGCGCGGTGGGTGTTCCGATGCGTCATGGGGCAAGGCTGAATTCGGCGGAGTTCAGTGCCGATGGCCACATGGTGGTGACTGCGTCCGAGGATCGAACAGCCCGCGTGTGGGATAGTGAATCGGGACGCCCGGTCGGCGAGCCGCTGAGACACAGGCGCAGGGTCTGGTCTGCTGAGTTTAGCCCCGACGGGACAAGAGTTGTAACGGCCTCAGCAGACGCGACGGCCCAGATATGGGAGGCACGATCCGGCCGAGCTATCTCCCAGCCGCTCAATCACGGGCGACGCGCAGAGGTATGGGTTGCGCATTTTAGCCCTGACGGCCGTTTCGTCATGACAGTGACCGGCGGAACCCTTCAGCTCTGGAGTGCCGCTGACGGGGCGCTTCTTGGGAAGCAGATAAAGCAAGAGGGTAGTATCTTGGTTGCCCGATTCAGTCCAGATGGACGGTTGATCCTAACGGGCTCATCGGATGGAACAGCTCGGCTCTGGGCCGCAGCGACGTCGACGCCTGTGTGCCCGCCACTGCGCCACTCTGGCGGAGTGGACGAGGTTGAATTTGGCCCGGACGGGACGCACGTTCTAACTGCTTCCGAAGACCGGAGTGTCCGTGTGTGGGACGTCACATCGAAGTGGATGGGGGCCCAGGTACATCCGCACCTTGGGCTAGTCACGCATGCGGAGTTCAGCCCCAACGGGCGGCTGATCGCCACAGCGTCAGCAGATCGCACGGCTCGCGTTTGGGATGTCCCCTCGGGAGTAGGTGGACGTCCGCTCTTGCACGGGGCGCCCGTCAATTCAGTCAGATTCGACCCGGACAGCCACCGCGTCGTGACGTCGTCGCAGGATGGGACGGCGCAAATTTGGGACTCGTGGTCTGGCCGTGCTCTAACCAAGGCGGTGCAACTCGGCGCGAACGTGATTGATTCGCGCTTCTCCCATGACGGCCAGCTCGAGACCATAGTGTCCCTACTCGAGGATGGAGCCACACAGCATTGGGCAGCCGCATCTGGGCAATTGCTGAGAAGCTTCAAAGCTCCTTCCCAAAGGGCCGAATGGATTGGGTTCAGTGAGGATAGGAACTATGTGATTGGCCTTCTTGAGGACAAGACCGCATACCTTCGCGACCTTCGCAGTGGACAACAGGCACGTGAGTTGGGAAGGTCCACTGGGCGTGTAAACGGCGTGGAGAAAAGCAGCGATGGCCGGCTCCTTCTGACGATAGCCGAGGACGGTGGTGTTAGGGTGTGGGATCAGGAGAGTGGTGAACCTGTCGGCGTTCCGTTGCGCCACGTATCGCCGATTAGGGTGGCCCGCTTCAGTGCAGGCGGTCGGCATATCTTCACTGCGACGGGAACTGGCGAGGCACGGCTCTGGAACACGATGACTGGCCAACCGATCAGCCAACTGGCCAGCCAAGTGGGCTGGGTCTCGGCTGCAGTATTCAGCCCTGATGGAAATCGGGTTGCGACGGCTTCCGAGTCGTCCACTGTCATCTGGGATGTCAACACTGGCCTGGCCCTGTCGTGGCCCCTAACATTTGAGATTAGACCGAGGTCTGTCTCGTTCAGCCCAGATGGGCAGCGACTCCTCGTCGTCTCGGGTTGCGCGGCGTGGCTGTGGGACGTCCCGGTCGGGCAGAAAGAGGATGCGCGCCTACTGGCTGATCTCGCGGAGGCGGTGTCGGGTTACGAGCTGGCAGGCGGCAGTACGCTCGTTCCCCTACGCGATCAGACGACAAAGCTCCGCCGGTTGCGCGAGGCCAGTCTCGCCTTGAGGGGCCCCTGCCCGTTCGCATGGTGTTTCATAAGATGGCTGCTTGTTGACCCGTGCTGCAGTCAGGTTTCCCCTCTCTCGAAGCAGAGCCTTGCAACATACGCCAAGTCGTTAGAAGACTATGGTGCCCGGCATGGCCTTCCCTGTTGGCGTTGAACCCGTACCTCGCCTGAATCGCGTGGGTCGCGCTTGCGGCCTCGCCGGCTATGCGTGTGCAGCTCGGGCGTCCCCGTGTGAATGAGACCAAGCACGTTACGTCGACCTAGCCGACTCCCGTGAGGCCATCGCGGTTGTCGCAAAACTTGGCAGGCTTGGACTGGGGTCAGGGGATTAACCGACTATGCTGACGCTAAGCCTTGCGACTCACCCGTCGCAGGCGGGGGCGCCTCGGTGATGGAAGGTCCTTCCCCTAGGACCATGGCTCCAACCTGTGATAGAACCGCCGGCCAGGAGGTCGTGGAGCCCGATGCGAATTACGTGGGTACCCGGTGCGACGATGGTCTTGCTCACCGCCTTGAGGCTGGACGCGCAGCAGGCGCCTCAAGCACCCGCCCCCAAGCCGGCCGAGAAGCCGGCGGCGCCGGCGCCGGCGCGCCAGCGTCGCCCGGAGGAGCCGCAGTTCGACGAGGAAGCGGTGAAGCGTGGGCAGGAGCTGCTCGTGGCGCGCTGCGGCTTCTGCCACGGCTCCAACGCGCGCGGCGGCTCCAGCGGACCGGACCTCACGCGCTCGTCCATGGTCCAGGAAGACGAGAACGGCAAGCAGCTGGGCGACTTCCTGAGAGTCGGAAGGCCCGAGCGCAACATGCCGAAGTTCGAGCTCAGTCCCCAGGAGCTCACCGACCTCGCCACCTTCCTGCACTCGACCATCTACCAGATCGGGAACCGGGGCAGCTACCAGATCCTCGACATCGTCACCGGCGACGCGAAGGCGGGGGAGGCGTTCTTCCATGGCGCAGGTGGTTGCGCCTCCTGCCATTCCCCCGCAGGCGACCTCAAGGGCGTCGGCGCGAAGTACGAGCCCGCGACTCTCCAGGGACGGATGCTGCTGCCGCGGGGAGGCCGGCGTCGGGGAGGCCCTCCCGGGGAGCGGGTCTTCACCCCCCCCTACACGGAGGCGAACGCGGTGAAGGCCACGGTGACCCTTCCGACCGGCGCCTCGTTCGACGGCGCGCTGGTGCGCCTCACGGATTTCGACGTCATGATCTACGACCCGGAGACGCGGCAGATGCGCTCCTGGCTGCGCAAGGACGGCATCCCCAAGGTCGTGCTCACGGATCCCCTGCAGGCCCACGTGGACCTGTGGCGCAAGTGGAGCGACCCGGACATGCAGAACGTCACCGCCTATCTGGCGAGCCTCAAGCAATGAAAGCCCACACGCTGGTGCTCTCCCTGGGCGTGGTCCTCCTGCCCCTGGCCCTGCCCGCGCAAGGGCTTGACCCGTCGCTGCTGACCAGGCCGCCGACCGACGCGTGGCCCACGCATCACGGCGACTACTCGGGCCGTCGCTACAGCACCCTGAAGCAGATCGACACCAGGACGGTCAGGAACCTGACCCTGGCGTGGATCTATCGCGCGAACACCTCCCAGGGGGGAGCCCAGATCGGCGGCGAGGGACCCGAGGGGCCGACTCCGGGCGGGGGCATGGCGGCGTTCGGCGGCCTGGCCATCAAGTCCACGCCGCTCCTGGTGAACGGCGTCCTCTACTTCTCGGCTCCGGACCACGCGTGGGCGGTGGACGCCCGCACCGGCCGCGAGCTCTGGCACTTCTTCTGGCGCACCCGGGGCGGCATCCACATCGGCAACCGCGGCGTGGGCATGTACGGCGAGTGGCTGTACTTCCTGACCCCCGACAACTACTTCGTGTCGCTCGAGGCCGCCACGGGGAAGGAGCGCTGGCACAAGGAGATCGCCAGCATCAAGCGCGAGTACTTCTCCACCGCCGCGCCCATCATCATCCGCAACCACGTCATCCTCGGGGTGGGCGGCGACTCTCTGGACGTGCCGGGCTACCTCGAGTCGCGCGATCCCGAGACCGGCGAGGTCCAGTGGCGTTGGTACACGACGCCCCGCGCGGGAGAACCGGGGCTGGAGACCTGGCCCGACGAGTACTCCGCGGCGCACGGCGGCGGGATGCCCTGGATCCCCGGGACCTACGACCCCGAGCTGAACCTGTACTACTTCGGAACCGGCAACGCGAACCCGGTGCTCGCCGGGCAGAGCCGGGCCGGAGACAACCTCTGGACCTGCTCGATCGTCGCCCTCAACCCGGACACGGGGAAGATGGCCTGGTATTTCCAGGCCACGCCCCACGACACCCACGACTGGGACTCGGCGCAGGTGCCCATCCTCATCGACGGAGTGATCGACGGGAAGCCGCGCAAGCTGATCGCGCAGGCGAACCGCAACGGCCACTTCTTCGTGCTGGATCGTACGAACGGCAAGAATCTGGTCAGCGCCCCCATGGTGGACTCCCTGAACTGGACGAAGGGAATCGACGGCACGGGCAGGCCCATCCCGAATCCCGCCAAGGACGCGAGCATTCCGGGAACCTTCGTCTCGCCGACCACGGACGGGGTCACGAACTGGCCTCCCCCGAGCTTCAGCCCCGATACGGGCCTTTTCTACGTGGGCACCCACGAGTCCTTCAGCGTCTTCTATCTCACGGACACCGACCCCCGCCCGCAGGGCTGGGGCGCCGCCGAGCGCCACGTGGGCAGCCTGGGGAGCTCGCTGAAGGCGATCGACTACAGGACGGGAAAGGCGCGCTGGAGCCATCCCCTGGCCATGAGCGCCGGGGGCCCCTCCGGCGGCCCCATGGGCCTGCTCAGCACGGCGGGGGGGCTGCTGTTCGGGAACGACGGCGCCGGCAATTTCGTCGCCTACGACGCGGCCACGGGGAAGCCGCTGTGGCACGCGGGGCTCGGGGCGAACACGAGCAACGGACCGCAGGCGTTCCTGCTGGACGGCCGGCAGTACGTGGTGGTCGGCGCGGGCGATTCCTTGTTCGCGTTCACGCTTCAGCCGTAGGCGGCGAGGTGCGGCGGCGGCTGGGCGCTACGCTCCTGGCGGCGATGAGCCCGCTCGTCGCCTGCTCGGATCGGCCGGGACGGGCGCCCGCGGCGGGCCCCCGCCTCTACGTCACCAACGAGCGTTCCGGCGACCTGAGCGTGATCGACCTGGGCTCGAATCGGGTGGTCGCGACGGTTTCCCTCGGGAAGCGCCCGCGGGGCATTCGCGTGAGCCCCGATCGAACGACCCTGTACGTGGCTCTGAGCGGCTCGCCGTTCGCACCTCCGGGCGTCGACGAGAGCACCCTCCCTCCGCCCGATCGGTCGGCCGACGGCATCGGCGTGGTCGACGTGGGCCAGGGCAAGCTCGTGAAGGTGATCCCGGCGGGCACGGACCCTGAGCAGCTCGCGCTGGACAAGGACGGCTCCCGCTTGTTCATCGCCAACGAGGACGCGGCGACGGCCAGCGTGGTGGAGCTGGCGGGTGGCCGGGTGGTCGCGAGCGTTCCCGTGGGCGGCGAGCCCGAAGGCGTCGAGCTGCGCCCTGACGGCGCCGTCGTCTACGTGACCTCCGAGGAAGACGGCGAAGTGTTCGCGATCGATGCCGCGAAGCCGGCGGTCCTCCGGAAGATCGCCGTCGACTCGCGGCCGCGATCGATCGCCTTTCTCCCGGACGGGACGCGGGCGTACGTGACCTGCGAGAACGGCGGTTCGGTGGTCGTGATCGACGCCAGGAAGCACGAGCGTCTGGGCACGATCAAGCTCGCCGGCGAGAGCATCCGGCCGATGGGGGTGGTCGCTTCCCCGGACGGGGGATACCTCTACGTCACGACGGGGCGCGGCCGAACGGTGGTCACGATCGACACCCGCACGAACGAGCCGATCGCCTCCCTCGAGGTCGGCACGCGGCCCTGGGGCATCGCCCTTTCGGCGGATGGCCGGACACTCTACACGGCCAACGGCCCTTCGAACGACGTCGCGGTCGTGGACATCGCGAGGCGCACGGTCACGGCGCGCATCACGGTGGGCGAGAGCCCCTGGGGAGTGGCGATCGTCCCCTAGGTCGTGCTCAGGCGAACTGATTCCAGTTCATCTTGGGGTCCAGCACCTCCTTGGAGCTTAGGAGCTTCTCCCAGGTGACCTCCCGGCCGGTGGAGGCGGCCATGCGGCCCAGCATGGCGCTCAGGGCGGCCTCCCCTCCGGAGGCGGCCTCGTTGATCAGGTTGCCGCTGACGATGCTCTCGATGAAGGCCTTCTGCTTGTTGGGATCGGCGTCGTCGAGGGCGCCCTTGAAGGTTCCGGTGACCGCGAGCGCGGTGTCCGTGGGCTGGGGCTGGCTGAGGCCGGGGTATTCCCAGGGCGGCTCGGCGGAGATCCGCACCGGAGCGTCGTAGCGGGCCTCGGCGCACCCCTGGGTGCCGTAGTACTGCATGCCCACGCCCCAGGCGGCCTTGCCGAACTGCGTCGAAGCGAAGCTCACGTGCACGTCGTTGGGGTAGGTGAAGACGCAGTCGTAGTGGCTCCAGCAGTCGCCGCGGTCCGTGCGGCCGGCCCGCCCGCCGGTGCCCGTGGCCTTCAGCGGGTGGGCCCGGAGCAGCCAGTTGGTGACGTCGATGATGTGGACGTTCTGCTCCACGATGATGTCGCCGGAGAGCACCTTGTCGTGGACCCAGTTGCGGAGCCGGCGCTCCGCCGGGGTGGCGTCCGGGAAGGGGGGCCGCTCCAGGGCCGACGCGAAATAGTGGATCTGTCCGCAGACGGGCTGGCCGATCTGGCCGTCGTGGATGCGCCTCGCGAGCTCGACGTAGGGCGAGGCATGCCGGATCTGGAACCCCACCGCCAGGCTCCGCCGCCCCTTGGCCTTCTCGCCCAGGGCCATCACCTTCCTGGCCCCGGGAACGTCCACCGCCACCGGCTTCTCGAGATAGACGTGCTTGTCGGCCGCGAGGGCCGCCTCCAGGTGGGCGGGATGGAACCAGGGGGGAGTGGCGATGTAGACCGCGTCGACCTCCTTGGAGGCGAAGAGCTGCTCGTACGCCTTGGGCCCGCGGAACATGCGGGAGGGGTCGATCGCCGGCTTGCCGTACTTCTGGGAGGCCTCGTCGAGGGTGCTCCTGCCCTTCTCCAACTGGTCCGCGAACATGTCGCCGATGGCCGTCACCACGGCGTCCGTATGCTGGAGGAAGGAGGAGGCGACGTTCTTGCCCCGGCCGCCGCAGCCGAGAAGCCCCAGCCGCACCGCGGAGTTGGCCGTCGTGCCCCGCACCAGCTCCGGCTTGATGATGATGACGCTCGCCGTCGCCGCGGCGCCGAGGAACTGGCGCCGAGAGGTCTTGCGGTCCATCAGGTCGCTCATCGCATCTTCTCCTTCGTCATAGGGGGTTCAATTCGACCCGGCGAAAATAGATCTCCGCGCCCTCGGATTGGATGAGGATCTTGCCCTCGGTCAGGCTCGACTGGGAGCCCCGGTTCACGACGCTTCCATTGACGATGTTCGTGACGCGGTCGCCCTCGGCGATCACCTCCAGGCGGGTCCACTGCCCGAGGGGGCTCTCCACGTCCTGCCGTCCCCGGAAGCCGAGCTTGTCCTCCCAATCCACGTCGCGGCCCTGCCAGTTGATGCGGCCTCCCTCGAACTCCCGGCTCTCGCCTTCGGGGTCGTAGACCGGCTCGCCGTCCCGGTCGCGCGTCACCGTCGCCGTGAGGCGGGGCACGATGCGGCGTCCGTCCGGATCGAAGCCCGCCACCAGGATGAAATCGCCCACTCCGCCCTCGATGATCTGGGCCTCGAGGGAGCGCATCCACGGGCCGTTGAGATCCTGGGCGGTGTTCCCCTCGGGCCCCTGGCAATGGATCAGGATGCCGCTGTCCCGGGCGGCGTTCCGGCGCTGACCCCACGTGCCGAGGCCCCAGCGGAACTCCGCCACCAGGCGGTAGTCCCGGTAGGCCTCCCTGGTGATCAGGCCGCCCCAGTCCTCTCCGCTGATGCGAAGGGCGGGCGCGCCGTCGATCTGGTCGACGACGCGGAAGACGCGGTGCGGATCCTCTCGACGGTGGTCCTTCAGCCAGGTGGAGAAGCGGCCGAGGTCCTTCCCGTCGAAGAGCTGGATCGTGCGATCCGGCTTGATGACCGGGGGCGCCGGGGCCGGCCCGGGCGAGGCGAGCAGCAGAAGCAGGAGGGACGGAAGGGCTCTCATGGTCTTGAGCGCGGATATTGGCACGGAGCCGGGAAAGACGGAAGGGGCGTACACTCTCGACCACCTGGAGAACCTGGAATTGAAGAGCACGATGGCCTTCGGCCTCGCCCTCGCCGTGTCTTCGATCGCCCAGCTGGCCGCGGCCCGCGCGCAGGACCGACCCGGCGGGGGGATCAAGACCGTCGGTTGCCCGGCCATGGGCAGCCTGCGGCTGCCCGACGTTCGGATCACGGAGGCGGTCGCGGTGGAGGCCGGCGCTCCGCCGGGCAGAATCAAGGTGGCCCACTGCAAGGTCGCCGGCGTGATCGGCAGGGAGATCCGCTTCGAGGTGCTCTTGCCCGATGAGTGGAACCAGCGGTTCTTCATGGGGGGCGGGGGTGGCTTCGTGGGCGCGGTCGTGAACCAGGCGGCCGCGAGCGTGAACGCGGGGTTCGCCACCGCAGGGACCGATACGGGGCACCAGGCATCCTCCCCCCTCCAGGCCGGCTGGGCCCTCGACGACCTGGAGCGCCAGCTCAACTTCGGGCACCTTGCGGTTCACCGGACGGCGGCCGTCGCCAAGGCGATCGTCCGCGCCTACTACGGCTCCGACGCGACGCGCTCCTACTTCTTCGGCTGCTCGCGGGGGGGCGGCCAGGCCCTCATGGAAGCGCAGCGCTACCCGGACGACTTCGACGGGATCGTGGCCGCGGCGCCGGCCATGGACTGGCCCGGCATCGCCGCGGCGTTCGTGAAGAACTCCCAGGCCGCGTTTCCCGATCCCGCCACCCTGAGCCGTTCCGTGATCACCCGGGACAACCTGAAGCTGCTCGAGTCGAGGATCCTCGCGGCGTGCGACGCCAACGACGGGGTGAAGGACGGGGTGATGGAGGACCCGCGGGACTGCGCGTTCAAGGTCGCGGACATTCCCGTATGCGCGGACGATCGGCCCCGCCCCGAGTGCCTCACGAGGGCCCAGTGCGCGGCCATCGAGCGGATCTACGCTCCCACCATCAACCAGGACGGTGCCATCTACTACGGCCAGCCGTTCGGCGGGGAGGGCGAGGTCGAGGGTTGGCAGAACTGGATCACGGGCGTCAACGAGCCGTTGCTCGCGAATGCCAAGATCCCCAGCCTCCAATGGGCGTTCGGCAGCGAGTTCTTCAAGTACTTCGTGTTCCACGACCCCTCGTGGGACTACAGCCGGTACGACCTGTCCACCTGGAGGCGTGACACCCGGCTCGTGGCGACCTTCATGAACGCCACCAACCCGGACCTGGCGGGGTTCAAGTCGGGCGGGCGCAAGCTGCTCCTGTGGCACGGCTGGTCCGACCCTGCCCTGAGCGCGCTCGCCACGATCGGGTACTACCAGCAGGTCGAGGCGCGCGACCCGGCCGTGCGCGACTACTTCCGGATGTTCCTGCTGCCGGGGGTGCTGCACTGCGGCGGGGGCCCCGGCCCCGACACCGTGGACTGGTTCACGGCCATCGCGGACTGGGTGGAGCGCGGCCAGGCCCCCGACCGCCTGGTCGCCACCAGGCTGGACAAGGACGGGAAGGTGACGCGCGCGCGCGCCTTGTGTCCCTACCCACAGCGGTCGGTGTATCTGGGAACGGGGAGCACGGAGGTCGCGGAGAGCTACGCCTGCAAGGCGCCGTGAGGGCTCCGAGCCTCCTCACCGTGCCTTGACGAGGTCTGGCCCTATCGTTCTCACTCGCAGCCGGAGGAAATCATGAGGTGGTCTCAGCGGTTTCGGAGAACAGTGGTGGCGGTCGCCGTGACCGCCGTGGTGGCGGTCGCGCCGAGCACCGCACCGGCCGCATCTGCGAGCAGCGGCCTTCCCAGCGGCTGGATTGCGGCGGGGAGCGCGCCACGCGATTTCGACATGGGGGCCGATCAGGCGGTTGCGCACGGAGGCAAGGCGAGCGGATTCATCCGCTCGAAGGCGCCCAAGCCCTCCGGGTTCGGCACCCTGATGCAAATGTGCAAAGCCGACCACTACCGGGGCCAGCGGGTGCGCATGTCCGCCTGGGTGAAGTCCGAATCCCTCACCGGCTGGGCCGGTGTGTGGATGCGGGTGGACGGCGAAGACGGCAAGGCGCTCGCCTTCGACAACATGCAATCACGTCCGATCAAGGGCACGACGGCGTGGACCCGGCAGGAGGTAGTGCTGGACGTGGCGCCCAACGCCAAGAACCTGGCGTTCGGGATCCTCCTGGACGGCACCGGCGCAGCCTGGATCGACGAGGTCAAGTTCGAGGCCGTGGACAAAAGCGTGGCCACCACCGGAATGGCTACCGGCGAGGAGCTCGCGGCCGAACCCACGAATCTTGACTTCGAGAAGTGACGGCCGAGGCGGCTGCGCGATCGTATCCGCTGCGCGGGGCCAGTTTCCGTCCTTTGATCATGTGCATAGGGCGTTCGCCCGCGCAGCACTGGCGCCCGGCCGACTCGGCGCGGTACTCTCAGCCGTGCCGATGAGGTACGAAGTCCGCTGCGGGAGCTGCCAGGCCGAGCTGGAGGTGGAGGTCCAGCTGGAGACCAACGAAACCCTCGCCGACGACGAGCCCGAAGACGTGGTGCTCCACTGCCCCCGGTGCGGAGGGCCGGTGCCGATGACCCTGGATACCGGGACCGAGGGCGCCGAGGTCCGCGTGCGAAGCGCCCCGAGGTAACGGCGCGGGCGCCGCTCTAGGGCGCCTTATGGAAGGCGGGCTTCACGCCGGCCGAGAGGGCTGTGGACGCAGTGCTTCCCGATGAATGGTGACCCGCCTAGGACTCGAACCTAGAACCCAGAGATTGAGAGTCACTCGCTCCATGGCCAGAAAGCAGTGGCGGGTCGCTGCTTTCCTCCCCTGGCGGGTGGCCGCAGGCGCAGGAACTCCTGCTCCTGGTTGTGCGTGACCTGCTCCCGCCCGGAGGTGTCGAGGTCCATCACGTTCAGCTCCCAGCCTCCCGAGCCGCTTGCCGCGCCGGGCGCCGGCTGGCCGGCTGTGGGCGCCATGAAGACGATCTGCGCCCGGGAGACGGCCGAGCCTCCGCGGGCCTCGGGAGGACCGCACGCGTCGAGCGCGAGGAGGGGCCCCAGCGTTACCAGGGCGATACGTCGAAGTGCGGCTCTCATCGGGCCCGAGAGGAGCAATGTCCCCGCCACCCCCGCTCGCCGCGCAATCCGCGGACTCGGATCGAACGGCGACTGCGCGCCGGCACTCATTCGAGGGATTCTCCAGTGACTTCGGCGTCTCGTTGAGCGCCCACGGGAAGCCCTCGGTGTGACGAGCCCCCGCTGGGCGCGTACGGTTCGTCTATTGAGGTTAGTTGCCCGAGCCCGCGGGTCATATGACCGGCCGCCCGGCGCCGCTTTCAGTCGCGCAGCCGTCGGGGCCACGCGTGTACGGACTCGAAGTGCTTGCGGACCAGCGAAGGTGACCGACGCCCAATGCCTCTCCTCCTCGTCACGCCCATCGTTCTCCATCGACAACGCGGCTATGATCGGGGCCGCCGGCTTCTTGAACTTGGGGGGGGGATCGCGATGGGACCTGAGCGCCGAGCCGAACCTGCCCCTCGCGTGAGGGGGGGACGTTGAGAGCGTCGAAGCGCGAGTTCTGGAGGACCGTGCCGTCGCGGGGACAGGCCCTCTTCCTCGCCGGCGTCTTCTTCACGTTCGGGTCCTTCGGCTTCATCTTCGACAGCATGTCCCTCGGCGAGACGTCGCTCCGGCAGCTCGCCTTCGCCTTCCTGCTCTCCGGCAGCGTGGGCATCGGCTATGCACTCTCCGCGATACGGAAGCGCCTCCTCCTCCCTTTCGTCGTCGCCGTCCACCTGTCGCTAATGCCGCTCGCCTTCGCCCCGCGCGGAGTCAAGCTGCCCGACGCCGCCGCGGCCCTCCAGGCCGCACGGCAGCGTGTCACGCTCGACGCGCCGGGGGCCGCGGTCGCTATCGGCGTGGGCTACGCCTTGTTCGTGGTGTTCATTGCCCGGGAAGGCATCAAGCGCGTCCGGTTCCAGACCGAGGTGAACCTCGCGAAGGAGATCCACGATGTCCTCGCGCCTGAGATCTTCGAGCGGGTGGGGCGCTACGCGATCCACGGCCGCGCTTCTCCTGCCGCCGAGGTCGGCGGCGACCTCATCGATGTTGTCAGGAACGACGGAAGCGCGATTGCGCTGGTGGCCGACGTCTCCGGCCACGGCGTCAAAGCAGGGACGCTGATGGCGATGGTCAAGAGCGCCACGCGAATGCGCCTCCGCTCCGGGGGGACCTCGCAGGGCTCTTCACCGACCTCAACAACGTGCTCTTCCCCCTCAAGAACCCGAGCATGTACGTGACGTGCGCGGCCGTCCGCCTCGACGAGAGCGGCCTTGCCCAGTTCGCCCTGGCAGGACACCTTCCGATACTGCACTACCGCAGGAGCGCGGGGAGCGTTGAGCGGCTCACGATGGGCGGGCCGCCGCTGGCGATGTTCGAGGCGACGGAGTTTCCGACGGGAACGGTGCGGCTTGACGTGGGCGATATCCTCGCGTTCCTGACCGACGGGCTGGTCGAGGTGGAGGATACGCGGGAACAGGAGTTCGGCATCGAGCCGATCGAGGCGCTGCTCTCGGTGCGCGCGGAGGATCCGCTTCCCGCGGTCTTCGCTGGCATTCTCTCGGCCGTCCGGGCCCACGGCCCCCAGCGGGACGACCAAACGCTGCTCCTCGTACGTGCGGGGGCGTGACCGCGACGAGCCTCCGCGAGGGGCGCAGGAGGTCGGGCCAGAGATAGATGGTGTGTGTCTGCAGCTCCACCAGGCCTCGTCGAACTGCGGATTCGGGAGCGCACGGGCATCAAGGACTTCATGATGCGCGACATCAGACGCACGGTGGCGACTGGTCTCGCCGAGCTCGGTGTTCCGGCGAACATCATCTCGAAGGTCCTGGATCACACGCTTCCGGGCGAGTCGCCAGTGACGCCGATCTACAGCCGTTATTCCTTCCTGGATGAGACGCGGAAGGCTCTCGATTCCTGGGGATGCTACCTGGAAGGGCATCTCCGCTCGCAGCTACCGGCCAGAAGCGCAAGGCGGCAGTCGCGTGGGCACTTGGCGGCTGTTCCGGGACGGCGCCAGCGTGTCGGCGCCTAGACTGGCGACTTGACGAGCCTACGCAAGTTGCGTATGCTTGGATGGCTCGAGTTCATCGAGGCGCCGCGCTTCACGCAGCTCCTGCCGGCTTACTTGAGCGATGACGACTACGGAGACTTGCAGATGCATCTCGCGAAGAACCCCGAGGCGGGGGAGATCATCCAGGGCACGGGTGGCTTTCGCAAGGTGCGGTGGGCGGACCCGAGGAGGGGCCAGGGACGGCGAGGCGGCCTGAGGGTGATCTACTACTACTTCGAACAGGACATGCAGATCTGGTTCCTCACGCTGTACGGGAAGAACGAGGCTGCGGACTTGACCCCGAAGGAGAAGCGGCTCCTGAAGGCCGCGATCGATGAAGAGACGCGGCAGCGGGCCAGGCGTCGTGCGTTGAGGAGAAAGTAGCCGATGGCCAAAGCGATGAAGCGAGCGAGAAAGCGGAGCCTGTTCCGCGAGCTCATTTCCGGCGTCCAGGCGATGCGCGAGCACCGCAAGGGCCGGCTTACCCTTCGCACCCACCACGTCGAGCCCATCGCCCTGCCCACGCTGAATCCGAAGCTTGTCCGAGAGACGCGCGAGGCGCTCAACATGTCGCGTCAGGTGTTCGCGTTCAAGCTCGGGGTCAATCCCAGGACTCTCGAGCGCTGGGAGCAGGGGCGCAGCAAGCCCAACGAGCAGGCAGCGGCTCTTATCTGGCTGGTGCGGAAGTACCCCGATACTTTGGAACGGCTCGAGTCTCTCAGCGCCTCCGCCTGAGGCGTCGGTAGACACCCGCACCGTTCTGCGACTCGCGAGTCCGGTACTACATGTCTCCTGTCACCTACGTGGCTGCCGGCTCCCGAATGTCAATAGAGACCATCCTAAAACGACGAGGCCGACGAGAAGGACGGTCGCTTCGCCAGGCATCGTTAGCCAGAGCGGACGCATCAGACACGCGAAGAGAGCCACTGTCGGCAGGGCCATCCATAGGCGGGGATGAATAGGCGGTGGCGGGAGCGATCGTCTCCCTTCCCAGAACAGCATGACCGTCAGGACAATCAACACTCTGGCATCCCGAGGACGCCCGCGACGCGACCCAGGAGATCCTGGTCCGAATCGTCACCCGCCTCGCCACCTTTCGCGGGGAGAGCTCCTTCTCGACCTGGGCCCACCGGGTGGCGGCGAACTACCTGCTGACCGCCTTCCGCCACCGCCCCTCGAACCCGTGGCCAGGTTCTGCGCGAGCTCGGCGTCCTCCACGAGCATCGCTGCGAAGCGTCCTCCGTTCTTGGTCGAGTGCCGCAACTGCGGCGAGCACAAAGTCAGGGGATCGCGATCGTGGCGACCACCTGCTGCTGGTAGTGCTGCGGGTTCGAGCCGTCGTCATAGGTGCTGACGAACGTCGAGTAGTCGGTCGATCCGGCGGCGGTGTTGCCGAAGTAGTCGCCGATGAAGGTGTAGTCGTCGTTCGACGCCGTGCCTGGGCGCGGGCCATTCAGCTGCGGGTCCCAGGTGTGGGCGGTCAGCCGAATATTGTGGCCGATCGGGGTCAGGTCTGCCCGGTAGAACTGGATGGCGGCGTTCACGCAGTAATTGGCCGCGCCGTAGGGCGGGAGGCTCCCCGAGTAGTTGGGGTTCACGGTGTCGCGGCTCAGGCCGGCGGCCAGCGCCTCGGTGCTCCCGCCGGGGGGGCAGCTCAGCCGACGGTCGTAGAAGTTGACGCTGACCGTCCCGTTCGCTGCCGTCGCCAGGTTCGGCTGGAACTCATCGGTGTTCGAGTCGGGGTTGTCGTTGACCTGGATCGGGTCGGTCCAACTCTGGCCGTCGTCAAAGGAGGCACTCAGGACGATGTTGTCGAAGCCGGTGCTGAAGTCCTCCCATGCGGCGTAGAGCGGGTAGTGGCCCCTCACGAGCCGCCTCCCGACCCCGAAGGTCACCGCGATGCCGTCCCTGAAGGTGGTGTTTGAGTACCCGGGTCCAGGGAATGGCGGGAGCTGGATCATGCTCGAGATGACCAGCGGGCCACGCCAGGTCTGCCCGCCATCGGTCGAGAAGTCCACCGTGTGCGTGACGCAGCACTGGCCCTTCTTCCCCGGGAACTGGTCCACGCTCGTCCACACCACGCCCGAGGGGGCGACGTGCGGGAGCAGGTCGGTGTTGCTCTGCTTCGAGTTCAGCACGGGAAGCTGCGCGGGCGTGGTCCAGTCGGTGTGGGTGCCGTCCGGCAGCGCCGTGGCCGTGGAATAGAAGGGCTTGCTGCCCACGAGGCCGTTGAAGTTCACCCACATCGCGTAGATCCGGTTGTAGAAGGGGCTGGCCGGGTTGGTGTCGATGGCGATCCATTGCTTGTCCGGCTCCTGCCCGAAGCTGGCGTTGGTCGCGAACAGGATGTCCGGCCGCCCGTTATGGGTCGTGATCCACTGCCGCGCGCTCGTCGCGCCGCGCGGCCGGACCGCGACGCTGACCGCCTCGTTGCTGACGCTGGGGTTGGGCTCCTGGCCGGTGTTGTACTGCTTGCTTCCGTCCTGGGCCTTGTAGTCGAACTGGTACGGGAGGATCAGCTCGTAGTAGTTGCCGTAGCCGTCGAAAGCCCCGACGGGGTCGGTGTTGTCGGTCCAGCCCTCGTACCCGGGTATGTGACCCTGGACCGGCCAGGTCCTTCCCCCGTCCCACGACTCGTAGAAGCCCAGGAGGTGGTTATAGCCCTCCGCACTGGCGAACCACTTGCTCGAGCCAATCACGTGCCTGGGGTTGGTCGGGTCGACCTGGATGTCGGATTCCGAGCGGTCGTTGACCATCACCGGGGCCGACGCCGGGAACCCGGCGTTGCTCCCCTGCTGAGTGGCATACGGGCCCAGGTCCTCACCCGTGGTGGCCGTGCCGTTGCACGGCGTCTCGCCTGAGTACCAGTCGACGGGACCATCGCTCACCGTGTAGGGAACTTCCGGTGTGTAGCAACTGGCCTGCTGGGTTGTGGCAAAGACGTTCGTGACATGGTTCGCCGCGAAGCTGTTCGCGAAAGAGTCGTCGGTTTGCGTTCCCTGGGGGATGTTGCCGACTCCTAGGCCGACGGAGGCGGCACCCGGCGAGGCTCCGTAGCTGGCGACGAGGACGAGCAGGACAGCAAGCCAAAGAAGGCGGCGGATCACGTGCATCCCTCCTTGAATTCCGGCCCCAGGTGCCGGTGGGCGGTGCTGGCCAGCATAGGGCGTCAAGTTTCAGAAGACAAGGGCCAAGATTCCGTCGGGGCGTGATGGGGTGCCCGCCGGCCGATTCGACCGCGCCACGAGGTGAACGGATGAGTCGGGGCGTCTGACCCTTAGTAATCGACGATCGCGGCGAAGGTATCGGTGTTCCCGAATCCGGGAGTGCAGGCGGCGTCCGGGTTGGGGGCGACGGCCGTTTTCGAACCGGCGTAGACGGTGCTGCGGTAGTCGTCGACCGCGGTGCAGGCTGCGGCGTTTCGAGCATCGGTCCAGACCGCGACCGCGCTTGTCGGTCCGGCGAAGATCCCGATGTAGTCGCCGATGAACTGCTCTTGGAGGTTGTTGTAGCTCGAGGCGTCGGGGTTGGAGGACTGTGTGCTGAGTCGGTGGGGCGAGGTGAAGGCGGTGGTCCCGGGGGCGAGCTGCGCGTAGTACGCATCGTAGACCTGCACCCCCGTCTGGAAGAGGTCGTTGGGGGGTGGCTGCGTGAGCGCGTCGAAGACGAGCGCTACGAGGCCGCTCGGCGCCACGCTCGCCTGTGGGAAGAAGGCGTTGCGACCGGTCACGTGGGCGATGGTGCCGAGCTCGGTCCAGAAGAGGCCGTCGGCCGAGACGGCCGCCTTCACCACGCCCTGCACGCCATCGAAGTCGCACCACACCACGTAGACCTTGGTGCTGCTCGGGTCGGCCGCCGGATGCGGGAAGCAGTCGACGCGCGCGCTCATCCCCGGGACCCGGTTGAAGAGATCGACGACGTCGAAAGGCGTGCCCCTGAGCGGATAATCGTGCACCTCGGCGATCACGATGGGCGGCGTGAAGCTCCGGCCTCCGTCCTTCGACACGGCAACCACTTGCAGGCTGGGGAAGTTGGTCGCGTCCGCGTTCTCGGTCCAGAAGACCTCGACCGTGCCGTCGGAGCTCACCGCCATCTCGCCCGTCTCACGGAAGCCTTGGGGCGTGTTGTTATTGGTGGCGCTCACCTGGACCGCCGGCGACCAGGTGCGCGCCTCGTCGTCGGAGTGAGCGAGGAAGAGCTTGACGTTGCCGTTCCCCGCGCAGTTGTTGCAGAAGAGGGCCCAAAACAGGTAGACGCGACCGAAGTCCGGGCTCCCCGCCGTGTGGTCGACGGCGACCCACTCGTGGTCGACGAACTTGCCCGGCTGGTCGGTGCTCGTCGCCAGGACGGGATCAGACCAGCTGGTGCCCGCGTCGAACGAGCGCGAGACGGTGGCGACCTCGCCGCCGTGCTCCGGGAACGGGTCGCCCAGGCTCGCGTAGTAGATGACCGAGCCGCAGGAGTAGCTGAAGCTGCCGTCGGCGCAGCGGCGCGGGCCGAAGTCGAGGCTGGGATCGCCGCCCGAAGTCCGGCCGATGGCGTCGAAGCCCGGGAGCGGGCCCCCGCTCCAGGTCTGCCCGTTGTCCGTCGAGCGGTAGAAGAACGAGATCGGCACTCCCGCCCTGAAGGGGCAAGGGGTGGCCAGGGGGACTGTGGTCCCGCGGCAGGGCGGCTCCTCGAGCTCGTCGTTGGCGCCGGCGATGAGGGTCCCGGTGACTGGGTCGCGCGTGATGGCGGGCTCGTTCTGCTTGTTCTCGGGGAAGGGCTGACCGTGATCGAGGTCCACCGGGAAGTTGCCCCTCACTTTGGGTCCGGCCGCGAAAGCGGGCCCGGAGAGCAGATGAGCGGCCAGCATCAAGGATGCGGAACCGATCGCTACCGGTCTCATGTGCAGCCCCTCCCTTGCGCGCTGGAACTCGGCAACCCACCACGACGACCCCCCACGCCCTTCCCGCGGGTACGCTACGCCCCGCCTGCTTTCTCGTCAAGGACGCGAAGGAGACGCTGTGGGGAGCGGGGGATGAAGATTCAGGAAGTGATAACGACCTCCCTCACCTCCAGGTGACGAGCATCCCCACCGTGGCCGCGGTCATCACCGCGGCCGTGGCCCAGCCCAGCCATCGCAGAACGGGAGGGCTCCGCCGTTTGCCCATCACGGTCTCGTCGCTGGCGAGGAGCGTGACCACCACCACCAGGGGTGGGGCGAGGACGCCGTTGACGACCGCCGACCAGAAGAGCATGCGGACCGCGTCGAGACGCAGGAAGTCGAGAGCAAGGCCCAGGAGCGTGGCGGCGGCAATCACTCCGTAGAACTTCCGGCCGTGGGCCGGCCGGTCGGAGAGGGTGCCCCGCCATGCTCCGGCCTCGGCGATGGCATAGGCGCAGGAGCCGGCGAGGATGGGCACCCCGAGCATGCCGGTGCCGATGAGCCCCGCTGTGAACAGCCAGTAGGCGCCGTCTCCGGCAAGGGGCCGCAGCGCCTCCGCCGCCTGCTGGGCGGTGGCGATCGAGCGCATCCCGTGGGCGTGGAGGGTGACCGCGGTGGTCAGGATGATGAAGTACATGATCAGGTTCGAGAAGAACATCCCGGTGAGGACGTCCACGCGGGAGCGGCGCAGCTCCTCGTCGGTGGCCCCCTTCCGGGCGCCCACGCTGCGCCGCCCCATCCGGCGCTCCTCTTCCACCTCCTGGGCCGCCTGCCAGAAGAACAGGTACGGCGAGATGGTCGTGCCCAGGATGCCCACGAAGGTGGCCAGGGAGTCGGAGGACCACACGATGCGGGGCACGAAAGTGGCATCGAGCACCGCGGACCAGCGCGGACGAGCCAGGAAGGCCGCCGCCACGTAGGCGAAGAGGATGAGGGTCAGCCATTTGAAGATGCGGGCGATGTGCTCGTAGGAGGAGAAGAACAGGAACGAGACGACGAGGGCGGCGAAGAGGGGGGTCCAAAGCCGTGAGTCGATGCCAGTGACCATCTCCGTCGCCTCCGCCATCCCCCCCAGGTCAGCGCCGATGTTGATGACGTTGGCCACCACGAGCAGGGCGCACGTCCCCCACAGCACCCACCGGGGATAGCGGCGCCGGACCACCCCCGCCAGGCCCCGGCCGCTCACCATTCCCAGGCGCGCGCACATGAGCTGGACGGACGCCATGAGGGGGAATGAGAACAGGGCCGTCCACAGCGGGGCGTAGCCGAAGGCGGCTCCGGCCACCGAATAGGTGGAGATGCCCGAGGGGTCGTCGTCAGCCGCGCCGGTGATCAGCCCGGGCCCGAGGTGGCTGAAGAAACGCCGCACTCGGTTCCGGCGCTCGGGACCCGTCCAGGCGGAAGCGGGGAGGGACGAGCCGCCGTTGCGGTGCGTGAGTCCCTTGTGGGTCTGCAGCCGGCATCCTCCCGGGAGGGGACCGCGTCTCTAACCGCCGCCACATTATGTCAGAGAGCGGACAGCGCGCTGCGCCTCCCGGGGTGCCGATCGCGTCCGCACTCACCTCACTACCGGTCGTCGCTGTCCTCCCCCTTTGAGGCGGGCACGGACGGGCTCACGAATACCAGCATTCCCGACAGTACCCAGGCTTTCTGGCTGGGAGCGAACCGGGGCGCGAGCAATCCGTCGTTGATCTCCCTGGTTACGGCGAAGCGATTGAACTGCGTCGCCGGAATGAAGAGCCGTGTATTGTCGCCAAAACCGTCCGAAGCGGTGTCAACGTCACCCTCGGCAGCCGAAATGACACCGTCGCCGTTCACATCAACCCTCGCGACTTCCGCCACGTAGGCGTCGAACAACCGTCGCTTGAAGTCGGTGATGCCTGGCTCAAACGAAGCCAACCGCTCGTAGACGTCCAGGAAGATCTCGTTGGCCAGACCGCTGGGGATGAACCGCTGACGGAATTCGCGCTGTGAGTCGACTTCCGCGTCGAACTTGTCGGGGTCGCGCGGGCCGGAAGCCTGGATCACGCCCTTGTTGTTCGGGTTGTCGCCGTAGAGTACCGGATCATTCTTCACGCCGTTGGGCCCCGAGCCGGGAACGACGGACACGAACGCGCCCACCTGACCGGCCTCGAAGGTGCCCGGGATGCCACCGGTGAATGGCAGTTCGTACAGCGGATGGATCCAGTTCGTGGTGTAGTTGAACTCCCAGTAGGCGTGGCCGTCGCTCTGCTGCAGCGTGTTCCAAGCGCCCATGCTCAGCTGAATCGGGACGAGGTTGGTCTGAAGGTCCGGGAAATGGTCAGTTGGCTGTGGGAAGAGGGGTGGCTTGCCGTTCGTGGTGAAGACCTTCCCCGGGAGGTTGTTGCCGCTGCCCATCGCCCCCAGCGCCGCCGCGTCCGCCGGCAGGAGGGTCCCAAACTGCGCGTGTCCATCGGGCCGTGGCGCGGCATTGACGGGAGCCACGGTCAGATCGTGGATCATCCAGCCCTCATACCATCCACTCTCGTTGTTGATCACGAAGAGGCCGGAGACGTCGGTGAATATGTCGATGAATGCCCCCACGTCGTTGGGATCGGTCGGCAAGCCGGGCTTGGGCTCCAGGACCACGCGCACGGCGCCCATGGTGGGCAGGCCGCAGTCGGGCCCGGTGGCGGTGAGCATGGCGGTGTCGTTGACGCCGGGTATCTGGCTAGTGAAAGGGTTCGGCTCGAAGCCGGTGGTGTCCAGGAGGTAGTACTGGAAGAGCTGGCTCGGTTTGGGCGCGAAGGGCGGGTGGTCCAGATGAGCTTCGGCGTAAGCCTGCGTGGGGAGCTGGCTGTGGGGCCGGCCGGCCATGCGGACCAGCCGATCTTTGAGCGGATCGGGCAAATGACGGATGTCTCCCCGGTTACCGACCATGGCCATGTCCAGATTGGCGAGCGGATTGGGATGACAGGGGGATGGCGGCTGCTCCGCGCGGGCAACGGTGGGCCCGAGGCAGGCGAGAAGTAGTGCCGCGAACGGCTCAATGGGCAAGGAGGACCCCTCGCCGAAGCTTTGCCTCGGCGTCTCTACGCGGTGGGCGGGGCAACCTCTTGCTACTCGCGATCCCCGGCAGAGCAAGGGCCATGCCACGCCAGAAGCCCTGATTCGACGAGGAATCCGCTGTCGCGATGTTTACGGGGAGTCGCAGCTGCTTACGGGACCTGTAAGCAGGCAGGAGCCTCAGAAGGGCCCCCGCCCGATGGCGCGGGTCAGGTCGAGCGAGTCCACGAACGTGTAGTCGGCGGCGCGGCCGCCCGTCCGGAAGAAGTGCCCCATGAAGGCCAGGACCCGCCATTCCCCGCGCTCCAAGGAGAAGAGCCCGCCCAGAGTGACTCCCCGCCCGTCGTTTCCAAAGACGCCGTAGAGGAGCTCGGTCTGAGCCGGCGCGAGGCGGGCCGCGCTCGCCAGAGCGACCGTCGTGGCGAGGATGGTCCACGGGCGACGCACACGCGCCTCAAGCACTGGTCGGTAGTTCAGCTCTACCCAGACCCACGCCGCGGATCACGCAGATCAACAACGGATATACACAGATAGCGCCCGACAGACTACAAACGGGCGCTTTTTGGTTATCTGCGCAAATCAGGGTTCGATCCGTGTGATCTGTGGCTGCCAGTGCCATTGACTCAGGCGCCAACCAGTCCCCTCGATGGCCAGGGCTCCGACGTAGCCTGGAACAGGTTGGAGGGTGTAGAGCGACCAAGGCCGGGCTAGACGCCGATGCCGGCTTCCGTGGTGATGGCGATCAGGGCAAGATCGGCCGAGTGAGAGAGGTTGAACCTGAGCCGGCTGCCGAATTCAGGGCTCAGCTCGGGCTTGCCGAACGCGTTATAAGCGAAGCGTATCTGGCCAGGGCGAGTTCCGAGGTAGCGCCCCAGAAGGTCACGCAGGACTCCTCGCGCGGCAATAAAACGCTGCCGGTCACGCGCAAATCGAAGACGTGCGCTCCGATTTCGTTCGTCAAGCGAGAGGGTCACGTCAAGGCGGGCGGAGGTTTCAGGCGGCACGTCCAGCGGGACGCACCAACTGTGGACTTCGTTGGACGCCAGTCGAAAAGGGTCCGTTGCGCTGCAAGCCGCCATCGTCAGCTCCCGACCAGGTCGATCGTGGGCGAACCGTCGGTCACGCGCACGGCGTCGGCCATGGCGACAACTACTTCGCGGGGTCCCTCGAAGGGCTCCCGGCCGTGCGCGGTGCGCAGGTTGTCCACCAGCAGCAGGTCGCCGGCCTGCCATCGCTCGCTTACGGTGTTTGCCTCGTAGACCTCGTTGATCGCCTGGACGACGTCCGCGCCGATCGGATCGCCGTTGCCGAAGCGCGTATTGAACGGCAGCCCGTCCTCGCCGTAGACGTCCACGAGGTACTCGCGCAGCTCCGGGGCCATCGTCCACTCGCTCAGAAACGCGATCTGGTTGAACCAGCACCGCCGGCCGGTGAGCGGGTGACGCACGACGGCGCGGCGGCGCTGCCGCGTGCGCAGGGCGCCGTCGGGCTGCCACTCGCACGTGATGGCGTTGGCGTGGCAGTAGCTCTCGATGGCCCGACGGTCGTCGGTGCCGAACGCTTCCGCGAGCGAGGCCCCGATGTCCTCGTTGTAGTTGCGGATCAGGAGCCAGCCCGCCCGCTCGAAGCGCGCGACCAGCTCGGCGGGCAGCGCGTGAAGGACGGTCGGCGAGTCGGCCACCGGAGTCGCGCCCCCGCCCGTCGGGGCAACGAGGCACGCGAACAGCATGAGGCTGGGGACCTCGAGCGCATAGCTGAGCTCGTGGTGCATGCACATGGGCTGGTTGGGCGGCCACTTCGACGAGGAGTACAGGCCCTCCGAGAGGCGTCGGCGGGGCGTGAAGGCCTCCCTCTCGGTCATCAGACTGCCCAGCTGTCGACAAACCGCTTCGGTCTCGGCCACGTCGCGCAGCCCGAGGCCGCGAACCAGGAGCGACCCGTGCTCGGCGACGAAGCCGCGCAGCGCGTCGCGGTGCTCGGCCGCCCAGCGCGCCGCGTCCCCGGTAGCCTCGACCCGCAGGATCGGCGGCCTGCCGGGTTGCCGGTCCACGTCGAGCAGTGAGCTCGGGGGCGAAGACGTCATCTCAGGGCAACCCTTCGCCGCCTCGAGCCGCCGGCGGGCCGGTGGCTGCGCAGGGGCCGCTCGGGACAGACATCGGATCCGCTCGGACGCTCCCCTCCAGCCGGCGGTCGATCACCTCCGCCTGATCGGCGAGGATGGGGTGACGGGTGAGGTCCTTGATGGACAGCGCCCGGTCCAGGGCGATCGCCAGCTTCACTGCCGAGAGCGACGTGCCGCCGAGGTCGAAGAAGTGATCCCGTCTGCCGATCTGGTCCGTGGGGATGCCGAGTACCTCCGCCCAGGCGGCCGCCAGCCAACGTTCGGTCGCCGTACTCGGCGCTTCGCGGTCTCGCTCGACGACATCGAGGTGTCCCGCGAGCGCCGCCAACGCCTTCCGGTCGATCTTGCCGTTGCCCGTCAGCGGCAGCGTCGTCCGCCAATGGAAGGCCGACGGAACCATGAACTTCGGCAGCGACCGACCGAGCTCGTCCCGCATCACGGCCGGATCCCGCGGCCGGTCGCCGGAGTAGAAGACCACGAGCTGCTTGCTGCGGTCGGCGCTCTCGGTCACCACGACCGCGCCTGCGCGGACGCCCGGCAGCCGCAGGAGTCTGTCCTCGATCTCGCCGATCTCGATCCGGAAGCCGCTGATCTTGACCTGCGTATCCCGGCGGCCGAGGAACTCCAGCTTGCCCTCGGGCAGCCAGCGGCCATGGTCCCCACTGCGGTACAGCCGTTGGCCCGGGCGGTGCGGATCGGCCACGAACGCTCGTTGGGTGCGCTCGGGATCGTTGACGTAACCGCGGCCGACACAGACCCCGGAGAAGACGATCTCACCGGGTGCCCCGAGCGGCACCGGCGACAGGTGCTCGTCGACGACGTACAGGTACACATTGTTGATGGGGCGGCCAAGCGGAACGCGTTCTCGGCGCGGCACGCTGTCCATGATTTCGTGGTTGGTGTCGTCGGAGGTCTCGGTCAGCCCGTACGCATTCACCAGCCGGATCCCAGGCTGGACGGCGAACCAGCGCTGCACCAGCTCCTTCTTCAGCGCCTCGCCGGTGGCCGACACGCACCGCAGGTCGGGCAGCGGGCGGGGACGGTGCGCCAGATGGGACACCAGGACTTCGAGGTAGGAGGGCACGACCTGAACGACGGCCGCCTTGCCCTCGACGATCGTGTCGATGAAGCGCGCCGCGTCGAGGATCGTGTCCTGCTCCACGACCAGGGTCCGCCCGCCGACCAGGAGCGCAGAAAGGAGTTGCCACAGCGAGATGTCGAAGCACTGGGGCGCGGTCTGGGCCACCACGTCCCCCTCGCCGATCCCGAAGTCGTCGATCTTGGCGAAGAGGTGGTTGAGCATCCCCGCGTGCTCGCACATCGCGCCCTTGGGCTCGCCGGTGGAGCCGGAGGTGAAGTAGATGTACGCGAGCTGGTCGGGCGCCACGGGGACCCCGAGATCGCCCTCGGGATGGCCCTCCTCGTAGACCGCCTCGATGAAGAGCTTCTCGACCCCGGACCGCGATCCGACCGCCTGGTCGAGCATCGCGGTGCTGGCACGCTCGCTCAGCACGAGCCGGCAGCCGGCCCGAGAGAGCGTCTTGGCGATGCGGTCGGCGGGGAAATGCGGCTCGATGGGCAGGTACGCGCCCCCGGCCTTGAAGACGGCGAGCACGGCGGTCATCCAGTCCAGATTGCGCTCGGTCACCACGCCCACGACACCCTCGCGGCTCAGCCCCCGCGCCAAGAGGGCCCGGGCCAGCCGATTGGCGCGGGCGTTGAGCTCTCGGTAGGTCAGCCGTCGGTTGCCGTGCGCGGCCGCGATGGCGTCGGGGCGCGCCCGAGCGCGCTCCTCGAAGAGCTCGTGGGCGCGGCGGTCGGGCAGCTTTCTGCTCGGGCCGGCGAGGCCGTGGATCTGCAAGCGCAGCTCTTCGGCCGAGAGCAAGCTCTGCCGCTCGTGCTCGGCATCTGGACCGGCCGCGATCAACGACAGCGCGGTGACGTGGTAGCCGGCGATCCTTGCGGCGGCGTCCGCGTCCAGGACGTCCGTCCGGTAGCGGAGCCGCAACCCGAGGCCGTCCCGGTCCGCGAAAGCGGCCTGCAGGACGGTCCCCTCGGGGAGCTCGCCGCCGCCCCCCGCCGTCAGTTGGAACACGGTCTCAAACATCGGCTCGCGGAGGCTCTGCGAAGGCAGCTCTGACTCGGCTCGAGCCGCTTCCAACAGTACTTCCCGCCAGGTGCGCCCTCCGATCGTCATTCGGCACGGCCGCGGCAGGCCAGGCTCCGCCGCATAGCCGACGCACACCTCGCTCTCGCCCGAGAGCGCGGCCAGCACCTTGGCGTGCGCGGTGAGCAGGACGGAGCGGATCGGCATCGCCAGGTCGTCCGCCAGCCGGCGCAGCGCCGCCGCAAGCTCATTGTGGATCCGCACCTCGTGCTCGCCGACGCCGAGCCCGGGGTCGAGGGTCCACTGCGGGACCGCCGTGAATCCGATCACCTCACATCTCCCTCGCCGGGTTCCCCGCCCACCGGGTGTGTGGCGGGACATCCTCCCCCTTCATGAGGAAGGAGTCGGTCTCGAGCACGGACCCGTCGCCCATCGTCACCCCGTAGTGGACGAGCGCGTCGACGCCGATCGTGCAGCCGGCGCCGATCGTGCTGTGGTCGCTCTTGAACGTGCCGTCCTCCTGCGAGTGGCACTGGATCTTGCTCCGGTAGTTGAGGACGGACTCGTCCCCGATCGTGGTGAGGGTCGGCTCCGGGATGTGGGTGCCGTCGTCGAAGACCCTCTTCCCGATCCGAACCCCCATGAGCCGCCAGAGGACGTTCTTGAACGGAGTGCCGTCGAACGCGTGGAGATAGTGGATCGGATGCAGCTTCCACAGGCGCTCCACCGACCAGAAATCGGGGTGGTAGATGGAGCAGATGGTGGGCTGCACCGGGCGCAACCCTTCCATGCCACGCTCGACCAGGGTGAAGTGGATCGCGGTGACCACGAGGCTGAGCGCGAAGAGCACGGCGCTCACCGCGTGGAGAAGCACGTCGTAGAGCTCGAGGGCGGCCAGGTAGATGAGGGCGAAGGAGAAGAAGCCCATCCACCGCGTGAGGAGCAAGACCCCCATCGTCCGAAGGTTGTAACGGTCCTTCGCCGCCAGGCCGCGGCGCAGGACGTCCCCCGTCCGGAGATGATCGAATTGCGTGTCACGCTCGACGGTCCGCGGGATCTCGAAGCACGGGGCGCCCAGCAAGCCGACCCCCTCGCGGATCTTGCCGTCGAGCGGAACCATGACCTTGGTGCCCAGGAGGACGTTGTCGCCCGTCCGGCCGCCCGCCGGATAGGTGATGTCGTTTCCCAGGAAGTTGCGAGGGCCGATCGCCACCCGGGACACGCGGAACGAGGTGCTCGAGACCTCGTCATTCATCAGGATCAGCCCGTCGGCGACCATGGTTCCGGTGCCGACGGAGCAGAGGAACGGGTTCGCGTGCATCACCTCGTTGCCGAAGTTCGACCCGGTCTGCTCGACCGGGGAAAGGTGATAGCCGAGCCACTGCAGATAGGGGACGATGTACGAGCTGTCGCCGAAGAGAAACGTGAAGAACTTCATGCTGCCCAGCCGCGCGATCGCCCGGTGGATCGCGTCGTGGAAGCCGTACAGCGGATAGACCGTGTCGGGCTCGATGAACGGCTTCAACACGCGGGGAACCGCGATCGTGAGCAGGAGGCCGGCGAGGGCGAGGGCGAAGAAGAGCACGAGCGACAGGATCACCGCTTCGAGGACGAGCGCCCCCAACGTGCCGGCGCCTGGGCTGGGCGCCAGCACGTGAGCCACCGACGCCGCCGTGTCGACCGCCAGATTCGCGCCCCCCTCGAGCAGCGGCAGGTACAGCAGCAGGACCACGAGCACGGCGGCGGCGGAATAGGCGGCCCGCCGCAGTCGGCCGGAGCGAGCCGGCGGGACCCTGACGTAGTTCACGTCCGTGCGCTGTGCGGGGGATCCGTGCCAGCGCTCGGCCTCCGGCACCGCCTGGCCGCTGTGCAGCGCCGAGGCGTGACCGAGCTGCGCCCCGTCGCCCATGGACGTGTGGATGTCGAGCACGCTCCGTTCGCCGACGAAGGTGTCCCGGCCGAGGGTCACCGGCCCCGTCTCGATCCGCCCGGCCTGTGCCCGGTAGCCGTTGAGGATCGCCTCTTTGCGGATCACCGCCCCGGCGCCGATCGTGAGGAGATCGGTGCACACCGGGACGCGCCGCGAGAGGATCACGGCGCCGGGCCCGATCTTGGCGCCCAGCGCCCTCAGATACAGGACGTAGAGGGGCGTACCGATGAACAGGCGGGCGGCCGGGCACGACCGGACGAGCGTCTTCACGATCCAGAAGCGGACGTAGGCGAGGCTCCACAGACGGATCTGCCGGGGCTTCCAACGACCGACGAGCAGCCACTTCGCGGCGATCGGAACGGCGCAGACGGCGAGCAGGCCCGCGCCGCTGGACAGGACCAATCGCAGGTACGTCGCGAGCCCACCCGAGGCCGCCGAGACCCACTCGTAGTCCGCCACGATGGCGAGCACGGCGACATAGGAGTACGTCAGGAAGAACAGCCCCTGCAGCGCTCCACAGAGGATGTACTCCCGGGCGCTCGCCGGGGTCGGCGCCTCGGCCGGCGGTGAGACCGGCGGCTTGGCAGGCCGGGGCGCCACGTCCGCGAGCGCCGCCGCCAGGCTTCGAATCGTCGGATGCCGGTAGACGTCTCGCATCGATACCGGCGGCAGGTTTCCTCGCTTCCGCACCCGCGCGCAGAAATGGGCCATGACCAACGAGTCGGCGCCGAGGTCGTCGAAGAAATGACCGTCCACCGACACCCGGTCGACGTGCAGAACCTCGGCGAGCAGCTCCGCGAAGACGGCGTCGAGGTCGGCCGGCGCGGGGCCGCGCCGCTCCTCGATGGCGGGCGTGGACCTGGAGGCCGCGCTCATCGCACGGTCTCGTAGAAGAAGTCCGACAGGCGCTGGTCCTGCCCGGCGGCCACCGCCTGGTCGTACACCCACTTGCCCACCGCGACGTCGAGTAACCCCATGCCGAAGGGGGAGAAGATGATCGGCCGGCCGCGATCCACCGATCGGCGTCCCAGCACGACCTCGGCGAGGGTACCCGTCACGAAGCTTCGGGTTCCCGTCTGCTGCTCGGCGAGATGGGGGGAGGTGTTCGCCTTCATGACGTGCTCGACGTCGTCGACCACGTTCTGGGACCTCAGGAGGATCTCGGGCGCGAGGTCGCGAAGCGAGATGTGCAGCACCAGCGGGTTGTGGTCGAACAGGGAAGGGTCGGCGACGTGCGGCGCGGACGCGACGGTCGTGAAGACGATCAGGTCGGAGGCGCGCAGGAGCTGTGTCACGTCGGGAACGACGGTGACCGCGCGGTGGTGATCGGGGCGGCACGCCGTGCTTCTGAATTTCTCGCTCTCGTCAGGCGCGGTGTCGTATAGCCGTACCTCCTCGATCTCCCATCCCGTGTCCACGAGGAAGTCGTACACGTACCGGGCGATGAACCCGGTGCCCACGATGCCCAGCGAGCGCGCCTGGCGCGCCCGCCCGTTCAGCCAGTACGCGGCGAGGGCGGCCGAGGCGGCCGTCCGTGCGGCCGAGATGATCGAGCTCTCGAGGATGGCGAAGGGATAGCCGGTCTCGTAGCTGTTGAGCACGAGCACGGCCGACGCGCGCGGAAAGCCGCGCTGGACGTTGCCCGGATAGCTGGCGATCCACTTCAGCCCCGCCACGTGGAAGCCGTCTCCCAGGTAGGCGGGAAGCGCGATGATCCGGCAATCGGGCTTCTCGGGGAACCGCAGGAAGTAGCTGTCCGGGTTGACGGACTGCCCGTGGGCGTGCGCGAGATACGCGTCCCGGACGATGTCGATGCACTGGGCCCGGTGGGCACGGACGATGTCGAAGACGGTCTTGCCGTTGATGATCGACAGCTCGAAGCGCATGGCCCTAATCGAGCTTCGACGCCCACGCGGGATCGAACACCGTATCGAGGTAGGGCGTCCCGCGGTCCGCGCACACGAACAGCACCGTGGGGGGCCTGGGCCCGGCCATCCGCGCCGCATATCGCTTGACCGCCGCGAACGCGGTCCCGCTGGAGCCGCCCACGAACATGCCGTGGGTCGTGAGGAGCTCCCGGCACGCGGCAACCGTCTCCCGCTCGGGTATCAGGACGACGTCGTCGATCCGGGCGTGCGACAGCAGCGGCGGGACGATGCTCGAGCCGACGCCGGGGATATGGCGTTTGCGGGGCGTGTCACCGAAGATGACGGAGCCCTGGGTATCGACGGCGATGATCCGCACGTTCGGATAGCGCTCCTTGAGCCGGCGGGACATGCCGGCGATCGTTCCCCCCGTGCTGACGCCGATGAAGACGTAGTCCAGGGAGTGGAAATCGGCGCAGATCTCCTTCGCCGTGAGCTCGTAGTGCGCCTCCACCGCGTCCAGGTTGCCGTACTGGTTCGTCCAGTAGGCGTTCGGAATGGTTGCGCACAGGTGCTTCACCATCTGCAGGCGGGTCTTCAGGAACCCGCCGGTGTCGTCGCGCTCCTCCACCTTCACCAGCGTGGGACAGAGGCGCCGGAGGAATGACTCGTAGGTGCCGGAGATGTTGGGGTCGATCACCGGGATGAACCGCAAGCCGACCAGGCGAGTGAAGGCGGCGAGAGCGGAGGCAAAGTTCCCCGAAGACGACTCGATCACCGTGGTCTCGTCGACGATCTCGCCTCGCTCGGCCGCCCGCTTGAGGATCCAATAGGCGGGACGGTCCTTGATGCTTCCGACCGGGTTGACGAACTCGAGCTTGGCGAACAGCCTCAGGCCCGGCACGGTCAGCGGCACGTGCGGTGTGGGCCGCAGGGTCTTGCGGAGCTGTTGCAGGCGCGTGACGAGACCCGGCGCGGGCTCCCCCTCCCGGCGCAGGGCCGGGAGAGTGCCCGGGAATGTGTGGACGGCGGCTGACGAACGCATCTAGAATTCGCCTCCCGTGGTCAGCTTGACCAGGACATACGTGGGCCGCACCACGTCCGCGCCCGCGCGTACCCCCCGGTCCACGATGGCGCTGAACTCGACCTGGGGGCCGATGTAGAAGTGGCGGTTCACGTGAGCGGTCAGCCAGCCCTCCGCGAAGACGCGATTGAGGGCTGACTTGGCGACGGCAGCATACGAATCGTTGAACTTCGAGGACGCCCATCCGGCGCCGAGCGAGCCGCCGATCCGGACCCTTGGCGACACACGCCGCTCGGACCCGATCCCGGCTTCGCCGTAGTACGCGCCCCGGTAGGTCAGGACATCGAGGCTGTGGTTCGTGAAGAGGCGGAACGGACCCACGTCACACGTCATGTGCAGCCAGGCTTCGATCGAGCGGCTGCTGTAGGCGCTGGGGGCATCGCGGTAGAAGACCATCGTGACGGCGGGCCGGATGCTGATGCGTCCCTGCTTGTGCTCGTGCGTCAGCTCCATTTCCAGGATGGTCGGGCGCGAGGCGTCCGTGGTCTCGGCCAGCGTGAAATTGCTCCAGAGGGAAAACTCGGTGCCGCTCCTGGACACCCACATCTCGGGCTGGACGACCGGACGATCGCTGATGACGAACCCGCGATCCGCATGCCCCGAGCCGGACGCGATCTCCACGCCATAGGTGAGCCCTCGCTCCTTCTCGGGCGGAGGCTCCGCCTGCACCGGAGTCGGATCCTGGGCGAAGGCAGGCGGGCACCACGCGACGAGGGCGAGCCAGGCCGCGACACACGCCAAGTCGGCAAGGTGCACGCACCAGCGATGCTGAGTCGGATCGATCAAGATCAGCCCCCTGGCGGTGCCCAGTGGCGGTGCGCGCAGACAGCGGCCTGGAAATGAGCTGATCAAGCGTCATGCCAGCGGGGAGCGACCCGTGATGATTCGCTGTAACTTGTTGCAGCAAGGAAGATGGCAAGACGATGTCAGGGGATTACCGGATAGCGCGAACCGGATGGCCCTCAGTCATGGGAATGCTCACTAGTGGAATGGAACTACCCTTGTGGCCGCGTCGGCCTCGGCCGTCCTGCATGCCTCACCTTGAGCAACCGTCGTGCCATGGCGGGAGCCCAACGAACGTATCCGATGAAGCGGCAGGGGCTGGGCTCGGGGTCCGTCAGCCTTGAGGCATGGTCTGCGGCGTAGAAGATTCTACAAGTCCTTTGTAGAACTGGGCCTTGGACTGCGGTCGGAAGGAGAATGTCGCCTTTGCAAGCCTGTCGATCGGACGGCGTCATCTTCAACGTTGAGCTATAGGGATTTGAATGGTGACCCGCCTAGGACTCGAACCTAGAACCCAGAGATTAAGAGTCTCTTGCTCTACCAATTGAGCTAGCGGGCCACGGCAGAACGCTGATCCTACAACAACCCCGCGACCCGCCGCAAGGTCTGGTCAGCGCACGACGGTCATGCCGAGCTCGATCCGGAGGGTCTCGCCGCTGACGGGATCGGTCGCCACCACGTGGGTCGCCGTCTGTCCATCGCGCAGGAGTGCCTTGAACGAAGTCTTGAAGGTGCGGAAGAGCGGCGCTTCGGCCGTGCCCGGAGTCCGCTTCTCCACGGTGGTGGTCACCGAGGATTGCTCCACGTTGGCCTCGATCCGGTAGCGCCCGTCCTTGAAGTCGTCTGCCCGACAGTCGATGTTGATCCCCACGTTGCGGTACTGGAACGACGTGGCGGGCGGGACAGCGGACCCGGGCGTGCTCGTGAAGGTGGTGACCGGTATCGGCATCTCGACCCCCATGCGCAGGCTCGTGAAGCCTCCGTCGCCGGCATTGACCATGAGGGTGAAGGGGAGGTTCGCGACCTTCTTCTCGCCCTCGAAGCGGGCGATCGCGATCTGGACGCGGAGGGGGACGGGGGACGGCCGCGGAGGCGGCGTTTCCTGGGCGGCCACGGGGAGAGCCGGCAACAGGCAGAGCAGCACGGCCCACACACCCATCTTGGTCATGGCATCACTCCTTCGTTCTCGGGGCCCTCCGGCCGGAGAGGCTCGATGGCCAGCGGAGGGAGGGACAGCTCGGCCGGCGGGGCCAACGGCCGGGTCGGATCCGGGGGATCGACGAGCGAGGCAGGTGGCGCGACCGTGCCCGTCGCGACCAGGGCGGCCAGGCGAACGAGGGCCTCCTCCTGGCCGGGGGGAACCAGCACCGCGAGACGGTCTTCCGAAGGACGGACTGACCGTGGTGCGCCGGGTGGCCACGCCGCCGGGGGTCGGGACAGGGTGGTGGCCGGAGGCTCGGGCACCGGGGGGAGGCCACCCGGGGAGGAAGCGAGCGTCGGGCGCGCGGGCTCGGGCAGCCGCCTGTCGCGCGCCACGATCACCCCGAGGGCCACAGCGAGCGCCACCGCGGTCACGGCTGCGGCGGGATTCCAGGCCAAGCGGCCGAATTCGCCGAAGCGAGGCGAAGGGCGCGACGCGTCCAGGGCCGCGGCCCGCGCCCGGGCCAGGAAAGCCTTCGAGGGCTCGATCTGCCGCACGCCGTCCAGCACGGCGTCGATCGCGGCCCGGCGCCGCTGCTCGGTGGCGAGCCTCGCCCGACAGACCTCGCAAGGGGCCAGGTGCGCCTCGAGGGCGGGGGAGAGCGGCTCGCCGAGCGCGTGCTCCCTCAGCGCGGCTTCGTATCTCTTGCAATCCATCGCAACCTCGGGTCCGTCGTGATCGCCGCCAGCCTCTCGGCGAGCGTTCGACGGGCATGGAAGAGCCGGGACTTGACCGTGCCCACGGGGAGGGCGAGCAGGCGGGCCACCTCGACGAGGTCGTGTCCCTCGATCGCGGCCAGCACCACGACGATCCGCAGCTTCTCGGACAGCTTGTCGACCTCGGCCCACACCCGGCCTTCCAGCTCCCGGGAGGAGGCCAGGTCCTCGGCAGATGGCGCCGCCGGCGCGTCGACGGCCGCCTGCTCGCGGCGGTCGCGCCGGGTCTCGGCCCGGCGTCTGTCCAGGGCGCGGCGCCAGGTGATGCGGACCAGCCAGGCTTCGAATCGGTCGCGGTCGCGCAGGGCGCGGAAGCTCTGAAAGGCCTTGGCCAGGGCCTCCTGGGCGACGTCCTCCGCGTCCTCACGGTGCCGCAAGACCGCGTACGCGACTCGGAAGGCGAGGGGCGCGCCGGCCTCCAGCCGGTCCGCGAGCTCGTGGTCCTGGGCGTGGTCCCCGGTCACGAGGCTCCCGGGCCAGGGGCCCACCAGCTCATTCATGCCAACCCACGTCCATGCTCTCATCCAGCCAGACGCCGCCGGGGCCCGGCGGGTTCAACGGGCGGCCCGAGGGTACGCCACGACGAGCACGGGGCCAAGGACCAAGGAAGCGCCCGGAGTAAGCTTGAGCGATGACCGCGCGCATCGAGGCGGGCTTCCGCCATCGCTTCCGCGAGCTCCTGGCCCTGCTGAGCCCGCGCCGGCTGGAGTTCGGGGTGGAGCTGCTCATGGGCCGCGGCCGCGACCGGGCCGCGCGCGAGGGCCTGCCCCTCGCAACAGGGCTCGCCCAGGTCTACGAGCTCACGCGGGTGCGGGTGAAGAGGCGGGTGGAAGTGACCGGGGCCTGCGCGGTCGTGAGATCCCCCTGGTCGCTCTTTTCGGAAGCCCGGCCGCCGCGCTTCCTGTGCGATCCGAGCCTCGGTGGTCTCGCCCGGTGGCTGCGGGCCGCGGGCTACGAGGCGCGCGACGCGAAGGGGCGAGAGGCGTCGATGGCGGCGCCCGCGGATCCCGGCCTCGTCCTGCTGACCACGGACAGCGCGGTGCTCGACCGCCGCCTCGTTCGGGAAGGCCAGGGGCCGGTGCTCTGGCTGCCCTCGGCCCTGACCATGCGAGAGCAGCTCGCCATGGTCCTGCGCGACCTCGGCCTCCGACCCCGCGAGGCGCGCTGCATGGCCTGCGGGGGCGCCCTCGTCCAGGCCCGCAAGGAAGACGTGCACCCCCGCATACCGCCGCGCACCGCCCTCTGGAAGGACGAGTACTTCGTCTGCGCGGCCTGCGACCGCCTCTTCTGGCAGGGGACCCACTGGGAGCGCATCGCGCCTGCGCTCGCGGCCGCCGCAGGACCGTGAGCCGCGCCCGTCTCGCGGTCAACCTCGGGCTGAGCGTGGCCGTGAGCCTTTTGTTCCTGGGTGGGCTCGAGGGTCTGGCCCGGCTCCTCGAGCCCCGGCGCCCGGCGCCGCCCCCGGTGGCCGACTACATCTGGGACTGGTCGGAGAAGATGCCGGGGGACTTCTATACGATGAAGTCCGAAGCCGTGGGCTGGCCGCCCTGGGAGGGGTTCAACCGCGACGGGCTCCGCGACCGGACGCGGGCCGAGGAGAAGCCGGCCGGCTTCTGGCGGGTGGCGGTGCTGGGAGACAGCGTGACCCTGGGGGCGGAGACCCGGCCCTACGAAGCCTACCCGCAGGTCCTGGAGGCCCGCCTGCGCGGGGCCGGTCGGCGCGTCGAGGTGATGAACGTCGCCCTCTGGGGCTGGTCCACGCGCCAGGAGCGGATCGCCTACGAGCGCATCGCGCGCCGCTACCACCCCGACCAGGTGCTGCTCGCGGTCTGCCTGAACGACATCCCGGAGCTGCAGAACAACCTGGCGCGGCCGCCCCG
>WNGL01000793.1_pt1 | contig 37776 bp, 23 predicted proteins | sample 5400591 | NCBI WGS metagenome assembly WNGL01 (sample SAMN13153377, study PRJNA577476) | soil metagenome | isolation source: 80 cm soil or saprolite under Garry oak tree replicate 1 | place: USA:California | collected 2016-06-15
TCAACAGTTCCCGGCGCAACCGGAACAGTACTGCATGGGATAAGCGCAGGAGCACCGGTATTTTCAGCGGTTGATCTAACAGCAGATGTAACAGGAATACTAGCAACAGGAAACGGCGGGACAGGAGTCAACGGTACAGCGACGAATGGACAGGTATTGATAGGGAACGGTTCTGGTTACCAGCTGAGTACTCTCACCCAAGGCGCAGGGATCGGGATAACCAACGGGGCAGGGTCAATCAGTATAGCAAACAATGGCGTACTGTCTCTTACTGGTACAGCTAGTCAAGTGAATGTGTCAGGAGCAACCGGAGCGATCACCGTTTCCCTGCCGCAAAACATAGCGACAAGTTCGACACCGACGTTTGCATCAATGAGTTTGACGAGCAACATCAATGAACTGACCCTTGGGAGTGGAAATACCGGAGTGATAACCCTGGGGACGCTCACTAGTGGAAGGACATATACTTTTCCGGATCAGAATGGGATAGTGTGTTTGGATACAGGTAATTGCTCGGGAGTGGGAGGGAGTATAACTGGCTCGGGGACGACCAACTTCATACCAAAGTTCACGAGCAGTTCGGGGCTAGGGAACTCGAGCATCTTTGATAATGGCCGGGTTGCCATCGGCACAGTCAGCCCGCAAGGGCTTTTTTCCGTTTCTGGGGGAGTAGCTGGGCTAGCCTTAGTTAACCTCAACGAGACGGCTGAACAGGATATTTTGGTGGGATCTGCATCGGGAACGACGAGATTTGTCTTTGATGCAAGTGGAGATCTCAACATCATCGGCGGTTCGTATCAGATCGGGGGCATCAATGTGCTTTCAACCAATACCCTGGGCAGCGGAGTTATCAACTCCTCACTCACGAGTGTCGGGGCCTTGGGATCGGGATCAATTACTGCGGGATTTGGTGCTATAGACACGGGTACAGATACTATTTCAGGGGGAACATTGGCAGCAACAAGTACTACAGGATTTACGGCGTCAGGTGATGGAGCAGGACTGACTTTTTCCGGACCCAATAATCATATCATAAGCGCATCAGCAGGAACCCTTGAGCTGGGAGCTACCACATTGACCGGCGCAATTGCAGGAGGAGGACAAAATATCACCGGATTTGGGACAATCAATGGATTGGCAATAACAGCAAACTCCGGAACGATAACCACCGGTATCTGGAATGGAACGCCAATCGGCGCACAGTATGGAGGAACAGGAATAAATACCTCGGCATCAACAGGCGTACCGATTATTTCTGGTGGTACCTGGAGTGTTGATGCGAATGCACTTTCGGCGACACATGGTGGTACTGGACAGACAGCGTATGCGGTTGGCGATATTTTGTATGCAGACACAACGACACATCTTGCAACACGGACAATTGGCGGCAATGGACAAATCCTTACTTCACAAGGCGGAGTACCTGTCTGGTCAAGCGCCGGCGGAACAATTAATTTCTGGCAGGAGAGCGTTGGTGCACTTTCACCGCTGAATATCACCGATGATCTTCTTCTGGGGGCCACTTCGACAACGAGTGCAAAATTTGCCTTCGAGAATGTTGGCGGCGGGACACCTACGGCATCAATTTCGGCAAGTAGCGGAAACAACGCAACATATCTGACTGGAAACGGGACACTGGGAACAACGAACAAACAGACCTTAACATTGGGAAGTAATTCAACCGGCAACATTGATTTATTTAATTTTGGCGCGGGAGCTCTCCAGACAAATGCAAGCGGAGTCATTTCATCAGGAATAGTATCAGCTGGTAATGGCGGAACCGGAACAAATACTTTATTCACTCAGGGTTCTGTTGTTTTTGCCGGCGCATCGGGAGTGTATTCACAGGATAACAACAATCTTTTTTATGATGGTGTCAATCACTTTCTTGGTCTTGGTACTGCAACACCGGAAACCAGACTTGCTGTGGCTGGAGCAATCGCAGGAAAGGCGCTTTCTATATTCAACTATACCGGAACAGATCAAAATATCCTCGTAGCGTCTAAGTCAGGTACCACAGAATTTGCAATCAACAATAATGGCAGCGTGCAGTTTACCGGAGGAGCAAGCGCTTTGCAGACGCTCACAGTAAGCGCCACATCGAACAAAAACACCTATAACTTTCCCGATATAGGCAACGCCACTGCAAATATCTGTCTTGATACAGGAAATTGTCTTGGCGGCGGCGGAGGCGGGGCGACTACTTCTTTAAATAATCTTTCAAGCGTTGCCATTAATACTTCACTTCTTCCAGGCGTTGATAACACAATTGATCTGGGATCATCAAGCAAACAATTCAGAAGTGCTTATCTCGGGACAGCACTTACTATTTCATCAACAAGCAATCAAATCGTCTTTGGAAATGGGACAACCGGGACTGTGACGTGGACGCCATCTGCAACAAATAAAACAATCACGTTCCCCAATGGAACAGGAACAGTTTGTCTCGTAGAACTTGGCAACTGTGCCGGATCAGGAACAGGAATTACTGGTTCAGGGACGGCAACGCAGCTAGCTTTTTTCAGTGGACCTCAGGCGCTCTCTTCAGATTCAACGCTCTATTTTGATAGTACCAACAAACTTCTTGGTATTGGCAATGCCTCACCGGTTGGGAAATTGGACGTGAATGGGAAAGTAACTGGCAAGGCGCTGGCAATCTTCAATGAAACAGGCGATCAGGCAATCTTTACCGCATCCGCGTCAGGTACTACAGAATTTACTATTGGCCATAACGGCAATATTACGGCAAATGGGACGATTACCGGACTTGGTGGTATAACTTCAAGCGGGACGATTAACTTTTCAGGACTTGGCGCTTCTTCGTTCATTGTCACCGATGGTTCAAAGAATTTGACAACAGCAGCAAATGCAGCAACTTCAGCAGAACTAGCAAGTATTTTATCCGATGAGACAGGATCAGCAGGAGGAGGAGCTGTCGTATTCAGCAATTCACCAACAATTAACACAAGCTTGGTAGCAGGATCAAGCAGTTTTGACTTGGCAAATACTACCGCAACAACATTGAATGTTGGAGGAGCAGCAACTGCGCTTAATCTGGGAGCGTCAGGAGGGACGATAACCGTGGGAAATAATGGTGCGTCAACTATTACCACCGGAACCAATGGGAATTTGAGCTTGACCGCGGCAGGCTCAGGCAATCTCACGCTTTCTTCAGACTTTAATTCTTCTGTCTTTGTAGGCAATGCGACAACACCAGCACCACTCTCCATAAGTGGGGGCATCGGTAACAATGCAGCACTTATCGTTAACAATAATAATAGTGGTGATCTCTTCACCGCGTCGCAAGCCGGGATAACGAAATTCGTTATTAATAATACTGGAGCTGTTACCTCTGGAGTCTGGCAAGGAACACCAGTTGGCGTCACCTATGGCGGAACAGGAATTAATGCGTCAAGTGTAACGAGCGGGCAGTTGTTAATCGGGAACAATGCCGGAGGCTTTGCGTTAAATGCCTTAACAGCGGGCTCAGGGATTACGATTACCCCTGGATCAGGGAGTATCACTATAGCACAAACAGGATCAGGCGCATCAAAATTCACAGAGGATGATGCAAAGGGAATTCTTTATCCAAATATCTCAACCCTTGATTTGTTAGTTGGAGGAACAGCAACGAGCAGTGCTGACTTTGCTGTAACAGGAATTGATACAGCAACACCACAGGCATCGGTTTCAGCATTCAATAACTCAGGGAACAAGAATGGAATTTCACTTGATGCATCAACATCGACAATTCAATCCTTGAATAAAAATAGCTTAACCCTTGGTGGAAACACCACGGGGAATATCATTCTTTCAAATACTACTTTTGCAAATTCCGGATTAACCGTCGCGTCAGGGCAGAACTTAACATTGGCAGGAATTATCGGGAACAACCAAGTACTTTTTGCAACACCAGTGACGGGTGTGAGCGCAGGAGTAGGAGCAACAAGTACCGCAAATCAATGTTTGCTTTCCGGAGCTTCAACGCCCACCTGGGGTTCCTGTGATTTGGGGACAACCAGTTGGGTGCAGGCAAACGGGACGATTTATCCGGGCAACAGCACGGAAGATCTGCTTGTGGGTGGCACAGGGACTGCGAGCGCGAAGTTTGCCTTTATCAATGTTAATAGCGGGGCACCCACAGCATCCATCTCAGCAAATTCAGGAAATAATGCCTTATCGATTGCCGGAACAGGAGCGATCCAAACAACAAATGGACAATCGTTAACGCTTAATGGTAATGGAATAGGTAACGTTGGAATAGGGACAAATACACCGGGAGCAACACTTGACGTCAATGGGAGTTTGTTGCTCGGAGCAAACAGCACGATTGATACCAGAGCATCAGGAACAATAACGATAGCAGGTGGAACAAATACGACGGGATTGACCCTTGGGAAATCAGGAGCAGGGATAACCCTGGCAAACTTCAACAATTGTGGAGCATTAACAACAAGCGGGACAGCCCTTACCTGTAGCGGGACACCAAGCGGCACAAATTTCTGGTCGCAAATCAGCGGTGCACTATCACCGTTTAGTACGACACTTGATCTGTTGCTTGGTGGAACGAATCCGACGGCAACTTCTTCAGCAGGATTCCATATCTTTGGGACATTGGCAAGCGGAACAACACCAGTCGCATCAGTATCAGCAAAATCATCGTTTGCCGGATTGGTGGTTGATCAAGCAGGCTCGGGTGATCTCTTCACCGCCAGTAAGAGTGGGGCGAGTAAGTTCACTATTACTAACGCGGGGAATATTGTAGCCCCGAATTATGCAGGAACCAATGCGATACTCTATGCTGGAGCAGGAACAGGGGCATTCACAGCAGCAACAACAGGAGCAGCAAATCAATGTTTGTTATCAGGGGCAAGTATCCCCACCTGGGGCTCCTGTGATTTAGGGACAACCAGTTGGGTACAAGCAAACGGGACGATCTATCCAGGGAACAGTACAGAAGATCTCCTTCTAGGTGGGACAGCAACCGCATCGGCAAAATTTGCTTTCACCGGTGTTAATACCACTTCACCTGTTGCCAGTATTTCAGCACAGAATGGGACAGGGACAACAGGATTAGTTCTAGGCGGCAATGGGACAATTCAATCACTGAATAACAATACGCTGACACTTGGTGGAACAACAACAGGGGATATTCAATTCAAACCAGGCAATTCAGCAGCAAGTTTGTATCTCGCATCAAATGGCAATGTCGGAATAGGGACCAATCTCCCGGGAGGTACACTAACAGTAAAGAGTACCAGTGTCGACGCTTTTGATGTGGGAGCAAATGGCGCTACCAATCCTGTTCTGCAAGTCAGCGCCAACAACGCAAGCGTTGCAAATGGAATTCAGATTCTTGGAGCAGCAGCAGGTAGCGGTGTGTCAATTAATACATTATCGACTGCATCCAATGAGAACTTGAGTATCACTCCAAAAGGTACAGGAGTGGTTATTATAGGTGACAACTTGGCTAATTATATTGACTTTTTCGGTGCAAATACCGGAAATAATCCTGATATTCAAGCAGCAGGTGATACCAATGTCCGCCTTGGTCTTTCAGGCGGAGGCAATAGAGGAGTAGCGCTCGCATTCAACGGGCCCAACTATATCAACGTAGATCCCGGTACGACTGGGAATCCACCATTATATTGGACGAATGGTGCTGATAGCAATATCGGGGCGACATTCCAAACAAAAGGAACAGGATCATTCTTATTCCAGGGCAATGATGCTGGGACAGCTGGGACAGGTTTCCAGATCAACTTCGCGTCGGCAAGCAACAATATCACCGGGTTATCATTGGCATCCAGAGCAGCGGGATCAGGAGCAGCTCTCTCAGCAACCTCATCAAATGCCAATGAGACACTGAGTCTTGACGCAAAAGGAACAGGGAATTTACTGTTGCAAACGGTGAGTACAGGGAGTGTCGGAATAGGTGCAGCAACTCCGCTTGCAACACTTGATGTGAGAGGCAATATAGCAACGACGCCAACAGCATCATTCTCAGGCGCGACGACGAATGCAGCAGTAATTGTAGACCAGTCAGGATCAGGTGATCTGTTCACAGCCAGTAAAAGTGGGGCGAGTAAGTTCACCATTACTAACGCGGGGAACATTGTGGCTCCGAATTATGCAGGAAACAATGCGATACTCTATGCAGGAGCAGGAACAGGTCAATTCACAACAGCAACAACAGGAGCAGCAAATCAATGTCTGCTTTCAGGGGCAAGCATCCCCACGTGGGGTTCCTGTGATTTAGGGACAACAAGTTGGGTACAGGCAAATGGGACGATTTATCCGGGGAACAGTACAGAAGATCTTTTGCTTGGTGGGATAGCGACGACGAGTGCGAAATTTGCCTTTATTAATGTTAACTCAGGAACACCAACAGCATCCATCTCTGCGCAAAGCGGGACAAATTCTGCACTCGTTCTTGGTGGAGATGGCAGTATCCAATCAGTCAGAGATCAGACATTAACCCTTGGTGGAACAACAACAGGAGATATTTCCTTCCGGCCGGGGGGACAAGCTGTAGGGAACAGTCTCTATCTTGCATCAAATGGGAATGTAGGAATTGGAACGACAACAACAGCAGCGTTGCTTGATGTACGAGGACGTTCCGGTTCGACACCTGTTGCCTCCATTTCAGGTAATACAGCAATCGCAGGGTTTGTGGTTGACCAGTCAGGAACCGGCGATATCTTTACAGCATCAAAGAGTGGGGCGACGAAATTGGTGTTAACCAATGCGGGAGCACTGAATCTCGCCGGAGGATTGACATCGGATATCGATACACTTTCCGGGACATCACTTAAGATTGGCGCAACGACTGCAACCTCGCTGCAGTTGGGTAGATCGGGTGGAGGATTTACCAACATAAATATTCCAAGCTTGGGCGGAGTAAATAATAGTATCTTGTTTGCAGATAACACAGCTAATGGCGTTTTGACCAAAGTTGCTTCCACCTCAACAGCAAATCAATGTCTCCTTTCAGGAAGCAGTGGAACACCATCATGGGGGTCATGTGATTTGGGAACGACAAGTTGGGTTCAGTCATTGGGAGCCATTTATCCGGGCAACAGTACGTTAGATTTGCTCGTCGGCGCGACGTCTACAAGTAGTGCGAAATTTGCTGTTCTTAATATGGCAGGCGGCACACCGACAGCATCAGTTGCCGGTAACTTTATCGTGATGCCGACAATAATCGGCGGAAACCAGGTTGGTGGCAATCTCGGTGTCGGAACAACAAACCCTACCTCCGCTCTTACCGTCAATGCAGGAACCCAGTCAGGTAATGGAATATTGTTAACCGGAAATGCGCTTGATACATCATTGTATTTACAAAATATTAATAGTGGTCAACTTTGGTCACTTGATACATCTGGAGCAGGAAGCCTTAACGGCACAGGAGCCTTAACGATAGCAACATTTACTAATCAACCTCTTCTAAGCATGTTTAGTACTAATACAGTGGGAGGAACAGGGGGAGGAGAAGTGGGTATCAATATGCCGACATTGGGTACCCTGCATGCAACCTTGGATGTGAGAGGAAACTTAGCAACGCAACCTGTTGCATCATTCTCAGGAGCGACAAATTTTGCCGCAGCAGTTGTTGACCAATCAGGAAGTGGAGACATCTTCACAGCCAGTAAGAGTGGAGCAACCAAGTTCACTATTCAGAATAGTGGCACAGTTGTTATCGGCAATAGCACGAATGGCCTAACCTTTGATCCCAATAATGGTGGCCCGACTTATGCAGGTACTGCCCGTCCGACCAAACAAATTATCCTTTCACCTGAATATGCCGGTGCTGTCCTGACTGCATCAGGTTCTGCTGCTGCAAATACCAACGGCTTTATGACATCTGATGCATCACCGTCAGCAAGTTCAAGTACGTATGACTTTGAAAACTACTACCAATGGTTATCAACGCAGACATCGGGATTGATGGATTACACTGTTGCTGTTCGTGTTACTTTGCCTAAAGACTTCTCTGCATGGGCAACGAGTAATGCAGTTCAGGTGGATTACAACACCAATATTAAGGATAAAAATTCGAATAAATTTGATGTGACAATTTATGACCCACTGTTTAGCGTGTCAACTCCGGTTCTGTACGATCAAGCCATCTTCTCGGCAACAGACAATACGTGGGCAACGAAATCATATACAGGCGCGCAACTTTCTAACTGGGCAACACAAGGACATACAGCAGTTATTTATCTGCATATGTATGCAAAGAATGGGTTGTTTGTTCAGGTTGGTGATATCAAGTTGAATTATCTGTCTGCCTTCTAGTTTTATTATGAATAAATCAGAAAGAATTATCAGTATCATAATGCTTTTTGTTATCAGCCTTTCTAACGTGGCAACGCCGGTTGTGTACGCGGCTCAATTGGGGAAGATTCATTTACAATTACCTCATTTTCACCTTCCTTATGGGAATTTATATAAATCAGACGTTCTTACCAAAGCACCTGATTTTTACCTGCCCGATCATACAAGTGTCCTCGGAGCATCGACCACGCTGTTCACTGTTGGTACGCAAAAGTTAGATCTCCGGGCAGGAAATGCAGGTTCAGCCCATCAGCGAATCCCGATCCGTGTGCAGCAGCTTGAGAAAAAAGTGTATCAAACAACTGAGGACGTCACATTTGCCGTAACCAATCCTGATAATCAAGCCTTCACAACAACTGTTCAGGACGCTGATGGTAAGTCAGTTACCGTGCCGATAACTGAGAGTAATAACGGCACGACAACAACCGTTGATTTGGCTCCTTCAAATGAGATTAAGCCGGGTTTGTATAAGGTTTTGGTGAGCGATGAAGAAAATAACTCAACTGAGCAAGACTTCACGTGGGGTGTTCTGGCACTCAACTTAGACAAAACACTTTACCATCCGCAAGAGACAGGAGATATCGCAATGGCAGTATTGAATGATAAAGGAGATATGGTTTGTGATGCAAAGGTAGAATTGCGAATTACGAATCAAGGATTAGGGATTGATGACACGTTATCAACAACGGAAGCGAGTGATAGCGCAAACAAAAAAATCACCATCAGTCCGCAATGCCAGAAGCATGATTATAGCTTGGAGCCTGATTATAAGGCACAGTATCAATTCGGCGCGGCAGGAGTTTACAACCTGCAATTAAGCGCAACCACGACCAACGGTACGCATAGCATATCCGATTCTATTCAAGTTACAGACAAGATACCTTTTGACGTACAACGAGTAAGTGCGACACGTATTTATCCACCCAACACCTATCCAATGACCTTTAACGTTACTGCCAATCGTGATTTTTCAGGAACGGTGACTGAGACTGTGCCGGATAGTTTTACTATAACGCCTGCAACCCAATCGGCAAGCCAATCGTACACTGCGATGCAGACTCTGTATCTTAATTCAAATGATCCCACCGCAAAGCTCCAACAAACGCTTCTTGCGAGTGGGCAGTCGCTTTTGGTCATGCCATTTCAAGGCGACTTCCCAATTACACAAGGCTTTGGTGCGCAGCTGACTGATCCCACACTGCAAGCATTTTATTCGCAGTATGGGTTGGGTGGTCATGATGGAATCGATTTCGGATTGCCAATAGGCACGCCGCTGTATGCAGTAGACGCGGGAGATGTGGTGTGGTCAGGATCGGGGGATTATGGAACAATGGTCACGATTCAGCACGCTTGGGGAAAGACCTATTATGGACATATGAGTAATACCAGTGTCACGCTCGGTCAGCATGTTATCAAAGGACAGCTGCTCGGGTATTCAGGAATGAGTGGAGAAGCCACAGGACCGCATTTGCATTTCGGGATGAAACCCAACAATCCGGATATGACCAATGGTTATTTCGGCAAAGTTGATCCAATGCTATATCTGCCGTTGGGACATGATCCCAAATCGATTTTATCACTCGGTCCAACGAGTCTGATCAGCAAAACGAATGTTTTAGGAGATGCAACTACGGATGCAACAAGTTCGGGAGTTTCATCAATCGTTAGTTCAACACCGACACCGTCTGTTAGCCCGGCGCCAACAGTGTCTCCGACTCTCTCTCCTTCACCTGAACAATTAAATGCCTCTCAAAGCGCAACAGTTACACAGGCGCCAACGCCGAAAACAAGTTTGGAAACAACACCACCAGCAACTCCTGCTGCCAACACAAATTTCACTGTTTTGGATAAAGAGATCAAAATGAATGAAGAACTTGCCAACAATGCACAGACAGAAAAAGTGAAAATCATCACCTGGAAAGTCACTCTTAAAAAAGGTGAGACTACCTCTCTTGGCTATGCTTACCAGACGCCAAAAGTCAGTCCTGAGTTTTATTTGTTAGGTCCGTTGAAGTTTTATGAGAATGGTTCAAACAAAGTTGTTTTTCAGGAGAAGCGGCAATGGCAGCTTGCTGCTGATGATGTGGGGGTTGAGTGGTTTAATGATACAACAGGACGGCAGTGGAACGGATACAGTTGGTTGTATAGAAAGAAAATAACAATTGACCACACAAAAGTTTCAGGAGGATCTAGTCTTACAGATTTCCCGGTTCTAGTCAGTCTCTCAAGTGATACAGATCTTAGTAATAATGCCCAAATTGGCGGTAATGATATTCTCTTTACTGATTCAACGGGAGAGACTTTACTGCCTTTTGAGATAGAAAGTTATAGTTCAGGTACTCTTGCTGCTTGGATAAAGATTTCCTCTCTTTCGGCAAGTACTGATACTATACTCTATATGTACTATGGCAATCCCGCCGCGACGAGTAAAGCAAATATGACCGGTACGTGGAATAGCAACTATGTCGCCGTATATCATTTGAAGGAAAATGCAGCTAGTAAAACGATTAGCGATTCAACTTCTGATGGATATAACGGGACGGCAGCTCGGAATACTTCCAATACCACTACAACAGGAGAAATAGACGGAGCACAAAGTCTTCTGAGTGCCTCGAGTGATAAAGTTGATATAGGCGATCAGACAAATCTTGATTTTGGCAATGGGTCATTTACTTTTTTTATGTGGATTAATAGTCCAAACTCAAACCCCGGATCTAACGTTAATTTTTGGAAAGGAGCCACTATTGGTACTGAACAAGGGTATGATTTAGAAACTACTGGTGGCCCCGTTTGGAAGTTTCATATATCTGATGGCGTCAATGGAGATTATACAAGCGTAACGAATACTGCCACGAATAATACCTGGGAAAATATTGCTTATGTTGTAGATAGGGGTGGAGGTAATCTCATTCCCTATCTCAATGGCACTGCAGGAACAAGCGCAAGTATTCCTGGAGGGTTTGGCAGTGTAACCCACAATTGGGCGACCTCGATAGGGTATGATGCGAACTCTAACAATTTTTTCTCACAGGAGAAAGTTGATGAGTTAGAGATATATAATGGCGTACTTAGTGCAGGATGGCTCAAAACAGAATACAATAATCAAAGTAGTCCGGGTCCTGGAGGAGGAGGTTTTGTAAGCAGTCTTGGTAGTGTTGAAACCAACATCTATGCACCAACCCTTGGTCAATTGATGAGGCATGGACAGTGGTTCAATAGTGAAGGACAAGTACAGCCATTTACCTTCTAGTAGTTAGAGCGAGGACTTTTGTGAGTGTTCGTGGACGTAAAAAAGCCACAGGAGGATATTGATAATCGAAAGTGTGAGATAGGGAGATGTCTTGGCAAATCCATAGATCGTAAAGAAAAGGAATTCGAGTATAAGCGTGATAACCAGACTCGTCTCAAAAAGTACACCGATGCTCTCACTAATTCCAACTTTTAGATGTGCTATTGTGGAATGGTAATGGTGTGTTCCTCGTTTTATACTAACCTGAAGTCCTGTATCAGGAAGTGCCAAGGCATTAAGCGGGAGAGTTGTTACTTCATAGCCTTCTCTTGTTATGATTACATTGATTTCGCCCGTAAAGGTATTCCTGCAATAGAACTTGCCTGCTTTATTGGTATATGTTTCCATAACGATACTCTTCGTGTCTTTGTCTTCAATTTCAATTAACACCTGACTCATCGCTTTATTCTCTTCATCAGTGATAGTGCCAAAGAGATACTTCTGCTTGTGGCGGTTGCATATCCGGTCAATATGGAAAAGAAAGAAAACCGGCAGGTTATAGATTTTTATATGCGATCGAAGAGTGAATAAGAGGAAATTTATTATGACAAAGGAGCCAAGAATTGCAACTGCAAAGAGATGGAAAATTCTAATTGATGAAGAGAACATATTGAGAGTCGTTATGGTTTTGATCCAAGTGTCACTGAGATAATCTTTGGTAAAGGTAAAAAGCGAAATAAAATTGAGCGGGTCTCTTTTAAGATAGGTAATAGGATAATTTTGATTGATGCCGGGTCCGATTATAAAGTCGGTGATTACTTTATTGTATAAAAGTGCGCTTGCTTCGACTCGGTACCTGCCTGCAGGAAGGGTGATTGCGAGTTGTCCGGATACATTGGTATAACTTGGGTTGGCGAAATTGCCCAGAAGATCCTGTGTAATCTGGTGGAAAGCATTAGTCTTGGGATCGAAGTACGAAAGAAAAACACGCGCATCCTGCAAAGGGCGGTTGGTATCCTGTGCATAGACAGTTAAACGCGGCAGGACTTTCAGATCGGTAATTTTTTTCTCAACAATATTACCATTCGCATCGGTGATACGTACATAGACTTCATACAATCCTGCATTCACTGTTTTGGAATTGGCAATATACAGATTTTGCACTTTTTCTTGCATAGGGATAACAAGATCAGTTGGTAATTGTATTGCCGCAAGCGTATTTGAACCAAGAATTTTATTCAGTACTACTGCTTCAATGGATTTCAATTGCACCGGTTTGGTAAATGCATAAGCAATTTGGTAGTCAGTGTTATCTGTCAAAATTACCGATGGATTTGACGTGGCAGCTTGTTTTTGCGTATCGGTGAAATAGATCGTACCATTGGCGGTAAAAACAATAATATTATTATCTACTGTGGGTGTTGATGATTTCTTTGCAGTGCGAAACGTATAGATTTCCGACGTTACGCTCCGTCCGCTCGGGTACGTAAGCGTAAATCTGAAATAATACGCCGTGTTTGCGGCTAAATCAGAAAGCGTTATAGAATTTTGGTACTTATACTCACTTGATGAAATGGTGCGGGATAAATTGGCAGGTGTTGTACCATATGAGACACTCAGTTTTGAAGGATACGATGAGGAGATGGCAACTGTTGCTGTATTGTCTGAAATTCCGGGAAAGGCAACGGCATACCCTGGTGCAGGCGAAGGAGGGGTTGGTGTAGGAGTTATGGCTGCTGTTGGCCGTGGGCCTGGTGTCGCGGTCGGGCCGGGAGCTGGTGTGTGGTAACGATAGTACTCCATTATCGTTTGATCCGGCATGGTGACGTATTGATTATGCATTGAGGAAGTAAGAATGAACGGGATTGGATTATCAACCGAAGCAGGGTAATTATCCAATGCTTTCACTTGAAAAGTCACCGCCTGATCGGTTGTGCCAGCAGGCAAATTGGGAATTGTCCAGGTGATGGTTCTGTTTATGAGATCAACAACAGGTACGCTGCCACCATATGCTGTGGTTGCTGATCCGTTAACATATTCAAGAAGGTCCGCATTATTCGGCGCTTTATCATTGCTCCAATCAACGACAATAGAAGTGTTGGCAGTAGGGAATGCAGCGGTTTGTTTGGCTCCATAAGTGATTTGATACGTCAGAGTTGATCCTTGCCGGACAGTTGTTTGCCCGTCAGATGGTACAAAATCAAATTGATAATCAGCAGTTCTCGGAGGCACACTTGCCGTAACAGTTTGATCGGCATTTACAAGCGGATTAAAGATTAAAGAAATAAGATTTAAAAAAAAGAGTAGGGAAAAGATTTTTTTCATAGTTTTTCAGAGCTATTTCTAGCATACAGAATGAAGAGTGCTGAGGCAAGAATGTAAAGATTTACTTTCCCGTTGCCAGGGCTTTGAAGGCTTTGCCGATGCGTTTTCGCATAATAAAGAGGATGAACAGAATCGTAAGGACAATCAGGCCGTACTTTACAGGGAAGGCATAGAATTCTGTTGAGCCGGTAAGCTGCTGATTTTTAGACCCATACGCTGCAACAAGCTGAGCGTTGTATTTTCCAAAGAGAAGCTTTTTTGAGAGAACAACTGGTATTTTCCTGGTAGAATCCGGAAGCACATTGTATGGCTGCAAATTGACCGTATACGTGTCACCAAATTGCCCTTTCACGAGCACTTGTCCTTGCGGCTGAATGTGTACTCCTCCTTCGTTTTTAACCCGGGCTTCAAACTTCACCGGACCGAATTCATAGAAGTTTTTTTCTGTTGTGAATGATTCAGTTGTTGCGCTTTCTGTTACATTGCCGGGAACTCGTGCCAAAATAAGTGAGGTGACTTCTTCTGAAAGCACAGCGCCTGTTTTATTCAGGGCATTTGTTGGAGTGGTGGCAAAAATAATCGCGCCATAATGTCCGCCCGGTTCTGCGTTGTTGGGAGCATTGATTGTAAAGGTGAATTTCTGTGAATCATTGGGAGCAATCGATGCAGTAGCAGGGGAGACAGTAACCCATTTCGCCAGAGCATAGGTAGTATCTTCTGTTGTGATATTCGGTGCTCCTTCTTCACCTTGAGCGGTAAAGTTACGCAGGTCAATTCTGATCGGGACTGTTTGGTCAGTACGATTAACCAGATAAACCGTTTGGGTCGTCGGCACTCCCGGCTGAATTGTCAGATCAAAATTATCAGGATGCACCTGCAGGCCGGGTGTTGTTTTCTGCGCATTTATGGTGAAGAAGATACCGGCTGCGATTGCAGCAAAAAGAAAGAGTGGAACAATGACTAACTTTTTTTTATCTCTCATGCGTTAAAAGGTTGGGGTTGCTACGTAAATAACCGTTGTTTGATACGTTCCCGGTGCTTGTACGTTGCTTGGTTCGACTTTGTATTCCGTATGGAATGCGTCTCCATTTTGTGCAGTAGTTCTTGTCGCGATTTGCGCATTTGTGGTTGTGAGACCAGCCCATTGATTAGATCCAAATGTCACGCCTGCGCCATCAGCAGTATAGGCAAATGATGACTGTGATGAACTTCCATCAAACGCGTTTGCAGAGCCGGGAGTACCGGTTTGGTCACGGAAGGTGTCGGCGTTGGCATCAGTCATTTGCCCTGAATATCGCACGTAGACACTATATCCATGAGACGCATTGGTTGAAGTAGTCAATGTTTGTGACCCCCATGCTGTTGCAGCAGCAGCCACAGTACCAAATGGGATTGTTGTTGAGGTTGTGGTGACTGGTGATGAATCACCCGATCCGTTTACTGCCGATCCATCATTTGCAACTGAGAAGGTAAGCGACGGGTCAACACTGACTGATGCTGTCACACCGGCTGTTGTGACAAGCGCCATTACAGTACTTTGGTCAACCTGACCGGTACATGATGCTCCTGATGAGCTTTGCGTGGAATATGTCGTTATTTGTGCGTATTCTGTTGAGAGACTGGTGTTTGTAACTCCTGTCCAAGTAATTGTTGCGGCTGTAGCCGTCGGTGTTTGACCGGATGCGGCAAAAATTTCAGTTGTTCCGTTGGTACTGCCATAGTTAGTCCAATTACCTTGGGTTAATCCACCGCCTGAGAGGGTGAAGGCTGATCCACTGGTCATACCTGTTGCGGGAGTTCCCATGCCGGATGTCGTTGCAAATTTTACCTGAACACATTCGATTGCCGTCGTGCTCGGGAAGGTAAATCCGGTAATATAGGAAACACTTGTTGCGCTTGGACGGGAATCACTGAACTGGACACTTGATGAAGTAATCAAAGCTGCTTGAGCATTGGGTACATAATAGGAAAATGAGCCTGCGAAAATGACGATAAGAATAAAAAATACCGCTGTTAGCTTTTTCTTGGTAATATTACGAAAGATTTTCATAAATACAATATCAGCTTGACATAAATTTACTCATCTTGTCAAGAGGTTTTTTTATCCCCTTTTTTTATCCCCGTAACAGTATTGCTACAAATTTCCCCAGCCGTTTTCGTTTGGTAATCCCTTTATATAATAGTATGAAAATTACTAAGGAGAGCACCACTGGTTGATAGGGGAGAACGACAAACCATGTGTCGGCAAAAATTTGTTTTCCTCCGCCGACAGAGACGGCAAGATGCATTTGATAAAAAATATGATTTTTTGACACAGTCGGTTGATAATGCCAAATTCTAACGCTTCCGGGAAGGACGTGTTTGTCACTCAGCAGTACCGTCTGCGAATTAGCAAAGAGTGGAGTTATGGTGATAAATGGTTTTGCGTCAAAATGCGAAAAATAATTATTGGCAACAGTAAATGAAGTGTCTGTTGGGAAAGTGTTAAGCAATTTTTCAGACGGAGTAACGTCTGTGATAGTTACTTTTTTGGCCAAGTCATTGTCATTAAGATTTCCGATAGTTCCGAGTACTAGAACCCCGATACGGCTGAGTATTATAGGAGAGTTTGCGTCCTTCTGCTGATGGAGAATTGGTGTTAAAAAAATTGTTTCATAATAACCGTTTTGCACTGAATTGATAGGAGGATCTATAGTAACAGTAATTGTCTTTTTCTCCTTTCCACCAAGGACTAAATCATTCGTAGAGAGGCTAGTCCAACCCACCATCGCAGAGGGTTTTTGTTCGTCAAGAAGTGCATCTCCAAGGACATCATTACCGGTAATTTCGGCATGAATACCAACAGGATTTTGGGAAATATTTTCAACAGTCAGCGAAAAAGTTGTCGGTTTGCCTGGTGTTAGTTTGAGATCATTAATAATTGGTGACACACGAAGGGATTGACGCGGGACTGCTTGCGCGTCTGTGGGAGAAGCAAGAAGTAAGAAGCAAGAAGCAAGGGAAAAAACAACGAGAACACCCACTATAATATTAATTATTTTCTTATTCTTAATTCTTACTTCTTGATTCATAATTCTGTTTAATAACTCGGTACTATTGTATAGATTATCGTATTGGTATAAGTGCCGGCTGGTGTTATGTTGTTTGCGCTGACACGATAATTGACGGTAAATTGCTCATTGGAAATCTGCGAATTTGTCACCGGTCCCGCATCGTCAGCAACCGGATCACCAGGACCGCTCGTCCCAAAACCTGCATACAATGTCCCATTACTAAACCTGTTAACACCGCCTGTACCGCTGAGATTGGTGTCATTTGTTGTATAACCAAATCCTGTGCCACTCCACGCTGTCGGCGCGCTGTTGGGACTTGTGTAATTGGCAATAGTATTGCCATTCGCTGTCGTGAGCGCTTGTGTCACTCTACCATAAATAGTATAGCCGTTATACGCGTTTGTCGTTGTTGTCAAAGTATCGGATTTACTTGAGTCGGTGTAGGAATTGCCGGCATTTAGATTGGCAAAGGTGATGGTTGGATTGTTAATCGTAAAAGTGAGAGAGGAAAAATTCGTCGTTATCGATGCAGCCGGGCTGTATTCGCTTTCGGTGAAATTCCCTTGGCGGGCTTTTGCGCGGATATAATACGTGGTGTTGCTTGTCAGCCCTGTCACAAATGTTCCGCTCGCGCCGCCCCAATTGGTGTAGGTCTTGAAATCTGTTGCAGCAAGGGTTGAGCCGACTGTGCCGTCTTGTTTGATGTAATTGACCCCCGTTGAGAAGTCACTAGTTGTGCTGATTTGCAGCGCATACGTAGAGTCCGATGGATTACTGCTGGTGTTCAGGATAAAAAGTATCCGGTCGTAATTGTTTGCGGGTGTTGAAAGAGTAGGCGCTCCGGGGACATTTGCTTTCATCAGATAGGTGAGTCCTGAGCCGACTTTGAAATTTGAAGATCCCGGTTGGCCAAATTCCACCTCTCCTGCAACTGCGTTAAGTCCGTAATTTGACGATGTGGAATTGGTCGTTCCACCGGCACCGAAAGAATAATTTTGTAACTGGTAATTGGAGCTGGAGGGAAGGTTTGCATAGACGGATTGCATAGTAACAAAGGATAACAGGAGAACAAAAAAGAATACTACAAATATTTTTAATGTGTTACTTGTTTGCATATTTATATTGGGATATGTATAGCGTAGCGGGTATTTGTTAAAGAGTAAAGAGGTTGATAAAAGAGCCAAAAATGCCCAAACTTTTCACAAAATCTCTTTTCACAAAGTATGCAATTTGTAACTCCTATATGTAATATTATGCAAAATTTTAGAATAATTGACGATGAGTTGGGCATAGTTGCATTATTAATAAAGGTTGAGGTTTTAATACTAAGTAGTATGAAAAATTTAAAAATCAAAAGTCAAAAATACCGTTTGAAAAACAAAAAGTTTTTGGGACTTTTTGTTTTGTCTTTCGTTGTTTTATTTTCTCTGGTAAGTCTTCCTCTTTTTGTTTCGTCTGCAAAAGCAGCAACTGGCATTAACAAACAAATTAATTTCCAGGGAAAACTCGTGGACAACAACGGACTCAACGTCGCGGACAACACCTACACCGTGGTGTTTAGTTTATATGCTGTTTCAAGCAGCGGCACTGTTCTTTGGACAGAGTCGGATAGTGTCACGACAAAAAATGGCATTTTCCAAGTCGCACTTGGAGCAAATACTGCATTACCGGACAATGTTGCTTTTAACAGCGACAGTTTGTATCTTGGCATCAAAGTCGGAGCAGATGCCGAGATGACACCACGCATCAGGTTTACTGCTGTACCTTATGCGTTTAACTCGAGCTCTCTGGATGGCGTTGTTGCAACGCAAAGTGCTTCCGGATTTACTTTGACCGGTGGGACGAGCAATCTCAAAACATTAACTCTTAATGACAGCACGATATTTAACAATGGCGGTTTAACTCTTGCCAATGGCATTAGTGTTGCGGCATCGGGTGCTGATATTACCATCGGTTCATCAATCCATCCCACTGCTGCTGGTGGATTAACAATTGACACCAACGGCGCGAATTCATTGGGAATCGGTTCAAGTGCAAATGCAATTACTTTTGGCGGTAGCAACAATCCGACGTATTTATTTAGCGGGACAGGTGGATTAACTGTTAACGGCACATCGGTGACGCTTGGAAATAGTTCCAGTGCGACCATCCAAACAGCATCCGGATCGAATTCCGGTTTGACACTTTTATCTGAAGGTTCAGGCAATATCTCCCTAGGGCAAAATGCCGGCAATGGCAATATCATAATCCAGCCAAATGCCGGCGGACAAGCAGCTTTGATAATCAAAGATCAAGGGACTGGGGATCTCCTTACTGCATCTGCCGGAGCGACAACGAAATTTACGGTTTCAAAAACAGGTGCTATTACTTCTGCGAATTACACCAACAACGGCGGTGTTCTGTATGCGGACACTACAGGGTTGATAAGTCAGACAAGTGCAGGGTCCAACGGTAACTGTCTTGTTTTATCTGGTACGACACCAGGCTGGGGATCATGTATTACCGGGGCTGGACAAGATATGGCTCAAAGTACTACGACCCTTACACCTGCAACTCTTGCTGGTACTTCGACACTTCTTGGTACAGTTAGCATCACTCCAAGCACTACAACCGGTGATTTATGGGTGCAAGCAAGTACGTGGACGAACAGTTTGAGTAATAATAACCAGACACTCACCTGGGAACTTCGTTCCGGCAATAATTGTTCGGGAACACTTCTGACTAGTTCGGCATCATCATTAACTTCAGCAAATGCATCAGATGGTCCTTCCGGATTTTTGTCATATGTAACTGCCAATCCTGGAAACTCAGCACAAACATTCGCAATTTGTGCATTATCAAGTCTTGCAAGTGGTGCATCTGCGGGTGGATATGCGACAGCAACTATTATAGATAATTCGGGTCCTCAGGGACCTCAAGGTATCGCCGGCGCGTCTGACTGGCAGTACAATGGTCCGGTTATCTCTCCGAATAATTTAACAATGGATTTAACACTCGGTGGAATTTCTACTTCATCGGCAAAATTTGCAGTACTTAATATGGTAGGAAGCGGTACTCCAACTGCATCAGTATCTGCACAAAATGCCAACAATTCGGCACTTGTTCTTGCAGGAGACGGCAGTATTCAATCAGTTCAAAATCAGACATTGATTCTTGGAGGCAGTACAACCGGCAATATCCAGTTCAAGCCGGGGAATTCCGGATCGAGTTTTTATCTTACATCAAATGGCACGGCTGGTATCGGAACGACAAATCCATCTGCAACTCTTGATGTCAGAGGCAATTCTGCGACAACACCTGCTGCATCAGTGTCAGCGAACACCAATTTTGCAGCAATGGTTGTTGATAACAAAGGCTCCGGTGATATTTTCACTGCATCGTTTTCAGGTATGCCTCGGTTTACCGTTGCATCAAATGGTAATGTCTATATTGCCAATACCACACGCTCGGTAGCATTTAGTAGCCTTGGAATGCTAAATATCCTTCCCAACGCTTCAAATCAGAGAGGGATTGTTTTGCAAGGGGTGGCAGGACAATCTGTGGATTTGTTTGATATGTATGGGAGCAGTGGCTTTGTGTCAGGTTATGACGCGAATGGAAATGAGACGCTTTCAGGGAATTTAAATCTTTCAGTCGCAGGACAAATTGCAACAGGGAATAATGTCAATCTTACCCTTATGCCAGGAGGGACAGGGGATGTTGGAGTAAATGTGGCATCAGGGCTTCTTGCAACACTTGATGTGCGGGGGAACTCCGCTACAACTGCAGTTGCATCGGTAGAAGGATCTACCAACTTTGCAGCATTAGTTGTTAATAATTCAGGAAGCGGAGATTTGTTTACTTCATCCTCAAGCGGAATAACTCGATTTAGAATGACCAATAACGGCTCAACACTTTTCCAAGGAGATACACTTACATCAATCGGAAGTCTTGGCAATAATACAACCGGAGTTTCTGAAAGCAACCAGTCAGCTGTTATCAATGCGATTGGTGATGAAGGATCACTTGTGCCAAATTCCGGTTTTGAATCTGCAATTACAGCCAATAAAACAACTAACATCGCTTCTGGCCCGGTTGCTGATGGATGGGTCGCAACGGCAACAATGTCTGCAGCTGTCACGAGAATTGCTTCAGATTCTGCTAAAGGAAACGATTCGGTGATGTTTAAATTGAATGCAAGCCAGAGTACTTCAGTCTCTTCTGTATGTCTTCCTTTAAATTTGAGAGTATCGGGTACATACAATCTTAACTTCTGGGCAAATACAGTAACAAGCGCAAGTCCGGTGGTGAGAGGATGGATTGATGGGTATGCTACTGAGGGAAACTGTCAGTCAAACACCTCTCCAACTCCTTTTGTCCAAGGCAATCCAACTATTTCTACCACTAATTCATGGAAAGTATATGGCGGTGGAACTGCAGTAACAACCTCAGGTACCAATAAATGGGGAAGAGTGCGTATTTCTGTGAATTGTCCTGCCAGTTGCGCAAATGCTAATCTTATCTTGATTGACGGTATTCGTCTCATCGAAACTTCAAATGCTGTCGGTGTTGACTATGCTGAGAACTATCCTGCTGATCCCAATGATGTGCCCGAAGCAGGAGATGTTGTGTCTCTGGAAGCATCCGGAACAACAAGCATGGTAACAAGAACCAAAAAAACAATGGATCAGGCAACCATTGGTGTTGTCTCAACCAAGCCTGGGTATGTCCTTGATGACGGACAGATGCCGGAACCCAAAGTTTCTGTTGCTCTTGCGGGTCGTGTGCCGGTGAAAGTTTCAACCATCAATGGAGCGATTCACATTGGTGATTATCTTGCCTCATCAAATATCCCCGGTGTTGCTGTGAAAGCGATTTCTGCCGGTCAGGTAATCGGAACAGCAATGGAAGATGATACTGATACCAACACGTCGGATATCACTGATGTCACCATGTTCATCAAGAATACCTACTTTAATGGAAGTTCGTCCAATACCGGTTTGACATTGTCATCAGGTGCACAAGATGCTTCGGTATTGTTCAGCATATTGCAAGAAGTACAAAGCGCGAGTGATAGTGCTTTGACAACCGTGTCTTCAGGTCAAGTAGCAGATGGACTTAATGTGCTTGTTTCAACAATCAGAGATCAAATAGTGGGTACCGCAAGTGCCTTTGGAAAGGGGAGTGCGTCATCATCTGCATCAACGTTTGGTGAAGTAATGAACAGTATCACTGCAGGAGGAGTGGCAACGCTTCCCGGGGATCTTCGTGTCAAAGGAAATGGCCTGGTTGAAGGCGTTTGGCATATTGCCGGTACGTTGTTTGCAAACGATTTTATTGCCAATGGAGTCGCAGATTTCTTTGGAAATGTTATTTTCCATAGCGGTGTGACGTTTGAGAATTCACCTACTTTTAGCAGTAACACAGCAGGTATTGCAGTTATTAAAAAAGGTATGGATCATGTAGACGTGAAGTTTAGCAAATCATATGATCAAACACCAGTTGTTAACGCAAGTATTACGTTTAATCCTTTGACACCAACACCAAGTGAAACACCTGACGCGATGCAAAAGCGCCAAAACGAACTTGAAAAAACACTCCTTGCAGACAATATCCGTTTTGTCGTCACCAACAGAACAATTAGCGGCTTTTCCATACTTTTGGACAAACCGGCAGGGGAGGATATTGCATTCTCATGGCTTGCTCTTTCTGTGCACAATCCGATAATCTTCCAAAGTGGAAATCAAAACCTGCTGAGCCCGTCGCCAGCAGACATCTCACCAAGTCCGATTGATACGATTATCCCGACAGCGGCAACTACAAGCGCAGGATTTTGAGGGACAGGGGATTAGGACTTGACGTGAACTCGTGAGTTATCATAGGATAATATCCATCAGGAAATTATGCGTGGCGTGGTAATTATTCTTTTTATCCTTCTTTTACTCAGTCTTGCTGGTAATTTTTTTCTTTTACAAAAATGGCAGCATGGTTCCCCTCATTCGATAGCAGAAACGAGAAAAAAATATCCGTTCCTCTCATCTCGCGCATTCAATCCCAATTATTCCAATGATCTTGTTGTCAATTTTCTTCCCTTGAGGGAGAAGATCCATAAGGAGGTTGATCCATACGCTGATTCTTTTGCTGTCTATTTTGAGTATTTACCCACGGGAACGACAATTGGGATCAATGAAGATAAGGCATTCACTGCAGAATCGCTCCTTAAAGTTCCAGTGGTGATGGCATATTTCCATAAGAAAGAACAACAGGGGATTACGAGTGATCCGACAGTGCAAATAAAACAGAACGAATTAAATTCACAATATGGTGATCTCTATAAAAAGGGGGCAGGGTACAAAATTAATTTAGCTGATGTGGTAGATTATGCTCTTCAAAAATCAGACAACACTGCCAGTTTGATCCTTGCCGACCAGATAAGCTCTGATGATTTTAATTTCGTCTATGAAGGGTTGGATATCCCCGAGGCTGTTGATAAAAATATGCCGATCATTACGGCGCAGGAATATTCGTCTGTTCTTAAAGCACTCTATTTCAGCAGTGTTCTTACCAATAATGACTCTGAAAAAATTTTGAGTGTAATGACAAGAACGGATTTCAATGATTTACTGCCCAGTGGCGTTCCCAAGGGTATTCAGGTAGCTCACAAAATTGGACTAGTCAACAAAGAGATTTATCAAGATTGCGGGATTATCTATGCACCAATGCGGCCATACATGTTGTGCATGGTATCAAAATCAGATAAAAAGACAGCACAGCAACGAACGCATGCTATTTCTAAAATGGTTTATGATTACGTTTCCCAAATTCAAACGCCGGATTAAGAGATCCACGGCTTGACAGCATTTGCCAAGTCTATTACTCTAAATATATGTCTGTAAAAAAAGCATTTACAATTTCTGGTAAATCTTCAGATCAGAGTGTCTTTGACGCATCTGATGTTCTGAATAAAAAAGTTGGATCGTCGTATTTTACTAAAAAGAACATTCTCATCGGCTGTATTATTTTGACCTTTATTGTTATCTTGGGAATAGGTTTGTATTACTTTATTCAATACAATCATGCGCAGAATGTTTTGAAAAATCCGATATTGGCATCTGAAATGCAGCAGGAGGCTATAGTTACCAACGTGGGTAAGCTCACACAGTTGCCAACTGGGGAAAAACCAACCATCGCAAAAGTTTCGGATATTACCAAATTGCAGAATCAGCCATTTTTCCAAAATGCGAAGAATGGAGATTTTGTCTTGATCTATTCCAAAGCAAAAGAAGCGATTCTCTATGATCCTACAACGAATAAAATTTTGCGTGAAGGTCCGATTCTCACTCCTCAAGCTGCATCTTCAACAGGCTCAAATCAAGCCGAATTGGGAGCAAAAACCTCCAATCTGTCTGTTACAGTGGCATTATATAACGGGACAACCCTTGCTGGTTTGACGAAAAAAATACAGCAAGAGCTAGTCACGAAAATGCCACGCGCTACGGTAGTTCAGAACACAAATGCCACCAAACAGGATTATACGCAGACGATTGTTGTTGATCTGACAGGAAAGAAGCAAGACAGCGCAGTACAGCTTGCATCAGTATTACATGGAGCAGTAGGGAACATGCCTGCCGGAGAAGTAAAACCCGCAAATGCGGATCTGCTCGTGATCCTCGGAGGAAAATAGTCGGGGTGCAGGGAATTGAACCCTGTGCCTCAGCGTCCCGAACGCTGCGTGCTACCGATGCACCACACCCCGGTATTGTATTTTAAGAATCGCTATTGAGAATCCTATTATACTCCAATTTATCCGATTCTGCTTTTGAATGTGCTAAAATACAAGCACGTTGGGGTTTGCGTTATTGAAAAAAGCTGCCCCTGTAGCTCAGTAGATAGAGCAGCCCCGTCCTAAGGGGTTGGTCGGGGGTGCAATTCCCTCCAGGGGTACACAAAAAGTAACTATGTCTCGTTCAGAAGTAATTCGATTTCTTATCCTCCGTACGATAGGTAATTTCCTCGTCCTGGTTGCTTTGTACGGCGTTGTGATGACGTTTGGGCCTGCTGTAGGATTTGAGTTACAATATCAACTGATCCAGGGTCGGCATGTGCATTTTACGATTTCTCATCCTCACCCTGACCCTCTCCCTTCAAGGGGGAGGGAAAATAAAGGGGCTCCTGGTTTTGCTGCTCTATTGGCAGGCAACAAAGAGCAAGTTTTGACACCAATTGACCCATTGTTTAGTATTTTGATACCCAAATTAGGGATTGATGAAAAAGTTTTTCCCAATGTTGACCCTGACAACCCGCATGATTATTTACCAGTCTTACAGGAGGGAGTAGCTCATGCCAAAGGGTCGGTTTTTCCGGGCAATATTGGCACGACCTATCTCTTTGCCCATTCGGCTGATAACTGGTGGGATATTGAGCACTACAACGCCATATTCTATACGTTAAATAATTTAGCTGTGGGAGACGAGATAGATATTTTTTTTGAGAATCGTCGCTTTGAGTATGTCGTTTCCAAACAGGTTATCAGTGATCCGCAGGATGTTTCCTATTTAACATCTCAGCATGAGGGAGAACAGCAGTTGGTGCTTCAGACTTGCTGGCCGCCGGGAACTACTTTTAAAAGGCTGTATATAGTGGCAAAGCCAAAAACGAGCGTTTAGTTTCTCTACCTTACTCTATTTAAGTCCAATCGAATAGAGGGTGGGTTGGACGTTTTGACTGTTGAAATTTGTAAGGATCACAATTTTTGATCCATCCGGCCAAGGGAACACATAATGATCGACAAAAGGCCCCGCATACAGAGTAGTCATATTTGATCCATCATCTTCGATAACATTGATCTGCCGATCTTTAATATAGAGCAGGTGCGAGGAATCAGGAAGCCAGGTCAATGGTTGCTCACAAGTGTTGAAATCCTCACAACTACACGTTGGATCATCAACCGTGCACACCTTGCTGATCGGCTCAAGGACACGGGTGTTGAAATCTTCAGCAATGTCATACACATAAACCGCCCCAGCTTCAATTTGGCGTTGTTCATATAAATCATTATCGCCAATTAAACGAGGTTTTTGGAATACCGGCATTGTCGCAGACGCAGAAGCTTGATAGAGAATTTTGCTATCATCTGGTGACCAAGCAAGAATATTGAAATATTTCTTTGCAAATTTCTGCACGTGAGATTTGAGCGATTTCAACTGCGCAGTCGCTTTGTTTAGTCGTTGCTGATGCCAGAGATCAATCGTGTTTTGATAAATAGCGGTAATATCTTGAGGAGTTTGATTCAACGAGTTCGTATTGAGTAAGTAGTAAGTGGTCGAGTCATCAACGGGTGAGGTAATGCTCGCGATAATTTGTTTGCCGTCAGGAGACCAAGCAATTTTGCTCTGTGAGAATTTATCAATTGTGTCATCCACAATTTGGGTTGTGCTGCTTTGTCCGGCCAAAATTGGGAAGCTGCGTGAGGTCATATCGTAGACATAAATACCATTTTGTCGTGCCGAGTTTGAAGAGATATTAAAGGCGAGTTTGGTATCTGTGGGATCAATAATTGCTGATTTTATGCCAAAGGTTGAGATGCTCTGAAGGCTTGGCGCTTGGGGGAAAAGCGTTGCTTCTGCATTTGATACAACTTCCCGTTTGATTTGAAAGTCTTTTTTCCAGGGTAAATAGCCATCTTTTATGATTGTTATGGAATATTTACCAGGCGTTAAATTCATACTATTATTCGTCGCGGTGGTCAGATGGCCATCGATATAGACTTGCGCGCCGGTGGGGGAGCTTGATAGGTTCAGAATGCCGGTTTTTGAAATTGTTGGGGTGCCATGTTGGACAAATAAGCGATAGCCTTTGCCATAGAGAATAATAAGGACTGTCGCGGCAATCAGCAAAAAAAGAATAGTAAGCGAAACAATAACTTGTTTTTTCACCGAACGCTGCGGTTGTGATTCTTGCCCGGGAACGTCGGGATCAGTAGCAACAAACGCGTTTTTCATACTAGCGTTATTATACGAGTTTCACTAGAAGTAAGCAATTATAATTTTCACTTGTTTACTTTAGTACTTGCAACGTAACCGCTTATTATAGTAATCTAACATCAAGCGTAAAAATCTGTAAATGATTCGGAAAGCACCTATTTTGATAGGGTTAAGGTTCAAGACTATTCTATGTTTAACTTCTCACTTCCTTCCACAAAACGAATCGGCATTGATCTTGGGACTGCCAATACATTAGTGTATGTTGTCGGCGAAGGGATAGTATTAAATGAACCGACAGTTGTGGCTGTCACCGCTGAAGAAAACCACGTTGTCGCAGTTGGTCATGAGGCAAAAGAAATGCTTGGTAGGACTCCCGGTAATGTCACGGCATTACGTCCGCTTCGGGACGGAGTCGTGGCTGATTACACCATTACTGAAGCAATGCTTTCTTATTTTATTGATAAAGTCTGCGGCAAAAGACATTTTATCAAGCCTGAAGTGATGGTTTGCATTCCCTCAGGCGTAACCCAGGTTGAGCGCAGGGCAGTTCTTGATGCCACCATGTCAGCAGGCGCCAAAATAGCTTATCTGATTGATGAGCCGTTGGCGGCGGCAATTGGGGCAAAGATACCCATTGCGCAGGCTGCCGGGCACATGATCGTGAATATCGGCGGTGGTTCAACGGAGACTGCAGTTATTTCTCTTGGCGGTGTTGTCGTTCATAGTTCGGTTAGGGTAGCCGGAAATAAGATTGATGAGGCAATAACTTCCTACATTAAAAGGAAATTTAACCTCATGATTGGGGAGACCACGGCTGAAACGATAAAGATTGAGATTGGGAATGCTGTTCCTGACGAAGGTAAGAAAGAATATAAGACTATGGAAGTCAGAGGACGTGATACCATAACCGGCTTGCCTAGGACAGTGGTTTTGGATGAAGTGAAAATCAATGAAGCCATTAAGCAAATCCTTTTGGAGATTGTCAAAGGCGTTAAGGAAGTGCTTGAACAATGTCCACCGGAGCTTGCAGCTGATATTATAGACAAAGGAATTGTCATGTCGGGGGGCACCTCGCTGCTTACTAACTTTGATAAACTCATGACGCAAATGACAGGCGTGCCTTGCCATAACGCTGAGGATGCATTGCTTTGTGTGGCACGAGGGACAGGTGTGGCAATGGAAAATATTGAGTTGTATAAGCGAAGCATTAACCGGAAATGAAATCTTAAGTTATCCTGGAGAAAACTTTTTGGAAGGAGTTTTATAAAAGAAAACGCTCATCTGCAAGTAAAATTTTCATAAAATGACAAAACTTATAATAAAACATATGCGTCTTCACACAGAGTTTTACGTTTTTGAGGTAAATCTTCAATTTTTTAAGGCTGATAAAACGAGCACAAATTCGTTTCAAACCACTTATTTCGCTACAGTATTTGGTTTATCAATAATTATATAGTATACTGTGAAATATGTTAAGTAAGACAAAAATCCTTCATGTAGCTATCACCAATGAGACCGAAGAAAAAGTCCTGGAATATTTGTTGGAAAGGTTAAAAAAGCCTGAAAAAAAGACATTTATTATCACGCCAAATCCTGAGATGTTAGTAGTGGCAAATATGAATTTAGCTTATCAGGACAAGCTAAATCAGGCAGACATCTCCTTACCCGATGGCATCGGTCTTTTTTTTGCGAGCGGCCTTTTAGGGCAACCATTAAAAGAGAGAATTACCGGAGTAGATTTTCTCGAAAAACTGTGCAAAGTGGCTTGCGAAAAGCCTTTATCCATGGGCTTTTTGGGCGGCAAGGATGGGGTAGCAAAAAGAACTGCTGAGTGCTTACTGCAGAAGTACCCGTATTTGGATATAGTTTTCACAGGTTCAGAATGGAATGAAAAAGGCTTTAATGGTAAAGTTGAGAAGCAGAAGAAAAAAGAAATTGATATTCTCTTTGTTGCTTTTGGTGTTCCCAAGCAAGAAGAGTGGATTTACGAGAACTTGGACTCACTTCCCGTGAAAGCAGCAATCGGCGTCGGCGGAGCGTTTGATTATCTGAGCGGTACCGTGTGGCGTGCTCCATTTATTGTACGATTTATTGGATTTGAATGGTTGTTTCGTCTGATTGTCCAACCCTGGCGGTGGAGACGCCAACTCTCGCTTCTGGAATTTATTTATCTTGTCGTCAAACAAAAAATTTCTCCAAAACAGTAATTAGTAAATCGCGCCTTTTGACATCCTTTGATACGTAATGATACTTAATAATATAGTTTATGGGAACGTTTACGTGTTCTTTTCATGAAACGCATACTTCTTTAGCTTGTTGTCACAATATAAAATGACACTATTGAAGTAATTTTCGTAAATTTGAGAAAAGACTTGCATTTTTTAATTGTTGGTATACACTCAAAGTATGGCCGAGAAGAAAACAGCAGAACTGCCATCCATTGCGCAACTTGCCACAGGTGCGTGGGAACTTTTTAAAGAGACGTGGATTTCCTATCTGAAATTAGTGGGTGTAACAGTGGGGTTTGTTTTTCTTGCTCTTCTTATCGGCGTAATCATTTCTTTGCCTGTTACTTTTGTCGCCATTGGTTCGGGTTTGCAATTCTTTAATCATCTCACGCCGTTTCATATCGCAACATTACTACTCTTGGGTCTTTGGTTTATTCTATTCTTCCTTTCAATTATTGCAATTGAAGTTATCTTCCCGATTGTAAGCATTTTTATCCTGCGAGGGAAAAAACCAACACCATTTTTTGCTCTGATCAAACAAAGTAGGCGATTCTTTTTGCCATTTTTTCTCACCACGTTGTTAAGCAGCTTACTTGCTCTTGGCGGAATGATTTTGCTCGTGATTCCGGGACTCCTTATTGCGTTTTTCTTTACTTTCGTCGCGTTTGAAGTAATTATTGATGATCAGATGGGAAGTGCTGCTCTCAAGCGAAGCTATTTCATGGTAAAAAACCATTTTTGGGAAGTGCTTGGACGATTATTGGTTTTGGAGGTTGCTGTCGTTATTATCTCTTTACTTCTGAAAAGACTTGCTTCGGGGGAGAGTTTGTTGATGCTAGTGCAATTTCTCTTTAGTATCTTTGCTTCATGGTATGCTCGGGCGTATGTCTATCTTTTGTATAAAGAAGTCCGTGCCAATACCACATTTCCAGAGAAGATTTCACTTAATTGGATTTGGATTGTGTCCGTGATAGGGTGGGCGGTTATTATTTTGCTTTTAGTGGGTTTGGGAGTTGGTCTTCTGCATCTGCCGCCAATGCATCCAAGTCACGGGCAGGGAATTCATGGGAATGCGGTGTAAGAAGATTACTAACGAAGCGGAATAATGAGATTATGCTACAAGGTCAATTGAACCAGTCAATAGTCCTCTAGCACCTTTCATTGCAACATCATCAGGAGTTTCAATAGTAACGCCACCTTCAGGAACGCCGAACATTTTTAGCCCATCTTGTACCATTTCTTTGAAATTCCCATTCCAGCCTTTGGTGATTAGGCTTCCATCACCAATTAACGTAATTGGGTTTCCTCCCATGAATTCATGTATCGCAGCAAGTTGCGCTGCCTCAAGCATGGCCGATCGTATTAACAGAATACGAGCTATCTCTCCGGCTTCTCCTGGGTCAGATTCTGCAAGAACATCAATTTCTTTTCCAGGTTTAATTCTTGTGCTTAAGCCGAGATCTTGTGCGGCTAAATTGAAGTTAAGATGTAAGTATCCACCAGCGGCTAATTTTTCAATTTCATGCTTGTCTCTTTCTTTTGGATCTTCGAGCTGTGCATCAATTCTTGCAATTAATGGTTTCGTATATGCAGGCATTTCCTGACCACCAGATTCAAGATTAACTGCTATCCGTCTTCCAGCTTGGTCTTGTAAAGTAACACCTTGCGAGTCATATAAATCAGCTCGGAAATCAAAGAATACATTTCTTCCAGATTCTGGAGCAGGCAGAATATCTACTGTTTGAATCTCTCTTCCGAGAAGTCCTTTATTAAGTCCTGTACCGATTATTGCTGAACCATCAGAACCTGCAATAGAAATTGTATCATTAGCGACTGTTACTGGTAGATGAGGTTTGCCTAATTTTTCTCTCACCATATCTCCCATAGACCGCAATTCTATTACCTGCCCCTTAACACCTTGACTTGCTGCTGTAGGAGTTCCATCTAACTCTCCAAAGCGGCCTGTACCAGGAATTAATTCCTGACCAATATTTCCTGAAACTGCTTTAACTTCCACACGTTTTCCATCTACTTTTCTGGTAAAGTCTCGAGCCATCAAGTCAATTACATTTTCTCCTGGTTCCAATGGACGATCTACTCTGCGCAGTTCATCTACAACTTGACCATTTCTGACCTCAAAAGTAGAATGGCTATAGCCAGTCCCTCCGTATACATAAGCTTGTCCAACACCATCGGTCAAAAGTGGTTTTGGAGTAAGATCATGACGGATAAAAGAAACACTGCCACCAAGTTTGCCTTCTTGTGCGCTTCTAAGGCCCTGTAGCATATCGGTGCGTACTTGATTATAGAAACTGAAGTCAGGATTAAATCCTCCTTGACGAAGCGTAGAGTGGACTCGTGACAAAACTGGTACAGCAACAGATTCAACTCCTGGAGCTCCTACAACTGCAAGCATTCGATTTTTTAAATTATGAGAACCGCTAAATTTTCCTCTGTCTGGTTTTGGTTCGGCCATAGTTATAAGTCGGGCAGAGACAATAAAAAACCATTATATCTCATCAATGAAATATGTCAAGAAGAAAAATTATAGGTCTATTGTGTTACCAATCCAATTGCGCCGTTGATACTGCTGTCTTTGATGTGTTTTATTTTGACAGCTCCTGATGGGATACCGAGAGCGGTTAGTTGGTTTTGGATATTATCGTAATAATGCCAGCCGTCCCACAGAAGACTGCCTTCGCCAATGATAGTAAACGTGTCCGGCTTGCCGCTAAATTCATAGACAGCAGCGATTGCAGTAGCAACGAGAAAGGCTGAGCGTTCGATAATCGAGCGTGCCAAATCTCCCGCCACATCTGCGTGATTGGTATGGGATAGTTCGCTTAATTCCTGACTCGTTGCGATAGGCGGGATCGGTAGGTTGAGTTCTTTTAGTTTTTCATTGAAATACAAAGCGAGATATTTGCCTGAGACGGTTTTTTCAAAATTTTTTTTGCCGGGATTTTTTGTCCGCGCGTCTATTTTTTTAAGCACTTCTGACTGCTCAAATTTATCAAATCCTCCTGTTTCCAGATTGATGATTGCTGTGTTGTTGGTATTTTTCACTCGTATTCCCATGTTAAATCCTGTTCCGGCAATAAGCGAACACGATTCATTTCCTTTTCCGCAGAGGAGTAAACATACTGTGTCATTGGCAATTGCTGTAGTGATGTGTTTGTGGTATTTTTTGACAAAGATTTTCTTAACAAGCTTCCCAATAGATTCAGTGAGTCCGGTAAATTTATGATCTTTTGTCCCTTTTGCCTGGATAAAGCCATCCAACGAGCCGTCTTCTCCATAACTTGGTTTTAGCTCAAATCCAAAATTCATCCCTATAGCATCTGCGCGGGCGTCCAGATGGTGTGAAAGGAAATCAACAAATGTCTGCCGGGTAGCAAAAATAGGGAGAATACCTGTTGTGCGTTCGAGCACCTTTCGTGTGCCATTTTCTTGTAATTCTTCTGTTGAAATAGTAAAGTTTGTGCCTCCAATGACAATACCTTGGACAATGCCTTTGGTGAGTAAAGGTTTTTCGGGAAGTTGGTGACTAATAAAAGAGATACTTGAAGGTTTATTTTCAGAAGCGAGAATGAGTTCGTTATAAAAATGCTGTTTTATTCGTTGATAGTTGTGAATGTGGATGAGAGCAACGGATTGTTGTGTCATAAGACTGATTGTAGCACAAACTTACAACGCCATTTATTGATTGCCGCCGGGTGGAAATGGTGTTGGGGAATCAGCAGCTTTCATCATTGGACACATCCGACCTGCTTCACAAGGGAATATTGTCGGATAAGTAGAAGGATTTTGTGGGATTGGTTCTCTTTTAGTAAAACAAATGTGACCGGATAGATGCTTGAATTGATCTTTGTAGACAGGATAATCGCTAACTGTTGTGTCATAAGTATCAGGTGATTCTTTGGTTGAATCTGTAGTAAAGTCCGCGCAAAGTTGGTAAGTATACTGATCCAACAGAGTATATTCATAGGGTTGTTTGGTTTGTGGATCGGTTTTTTCCAAAAGAGTTGAAGTATTATACGTGTTTGTTGTAATTTCATCAAGTGATGAGGGAAGAGTTTTATTGGTTTGGTAATAATCGTCAATTGAGGTTTGAAGTTGAGCTATATCGACAACTCTTTTTTGATCTGTGGCAATTGTCTGTTCCTGTACGGGCGAAGGGATGATGGAAAAGCCATACACAACAGCAATAATGCTCAAAAGAGTAATATAGATAAGCGCAATAATATCTTTTTTATTCAGTTTTTCTATCATTTTTTACCTCCCCGATAAAGTATGCGAATATTGCTCCAACAATAAGAAGGGTTACTCCCAGATGACCTAAGCCATTGCCGGTAACCGTGCCGGAAAGAAGCTCGTAACAGGTGGTGATAATGTTTCCTAAGAGAATGAGAAACGTGCCGATAAGCGTTATATAAATAAGTATTTTGCGGGATCGAAGATTTCTGACAACCGGTTGAGTGACCAATTGCTTTTTTAGAACAAGTGCGAGTGAGACAAAGAGAGGAAGCGAAACAATAATTGCCGCAATATATCCTCTGATTATTGATGGGGTATCATAATTATCCAAAAAGAAAAAGAAAAAGTCGGATGGAGACGTATCATTGCTTGATATCACCGTAGGAATCGTTTTGTCTACCCAAATGGTTAAGATTCCCGAAATTGCTCCGGCGAGTACATAGAGTGAGATAAAAAAGAGTATATATAAGAACCCGGTCCACATACCAACATGGGAGAAGCTCGGCGGAAGTGGAGGAACCGGAAGGTCAGAATCCTGTGAAAGCGCTTGGGCAATTTGTTCTTTTTGCCAGCCCGCAGCAACAAGACTATTGGTGATTTGCTCATCACTCAGTTTTTTCTCCCGTGCTTTTGAGATGTAGGATTTAAGCTCTGCAGCCATACTCTAATGGTGATATAACGTAATAGGAAAGTCAAGTATGAATTGAAAGGGGATTATTCAGTTTTTTGCTGTATGCCAAGTAGCCACAAAACAGCTTCTTTTTTGTATCTTCGGTCGCCACGAGAATTTATACGGATGGCAGGAAGTTTGCCTCTTTTCCCCCAGCGTTTGATCGTTAACGGTGAAACTCTGAGAACTTCGGCAACTTCACGGACAGTAAGGAGATCAGGGAGTGAATCAATAGAGAGTCTCTGGGTTGTCATAGGTATAGTAAACTGTATTGTTAGCTATCAATCTACAATTTAACTATATATACAGTAACAAACTACTGCAGGGTTGTCAATATACTATTTTAAGTTTTTTGACAAAATATTGTCATTATCTATGTCGCGTTTGTTGCGTATTGGCTATAAAGAAAGTTTCCAAACAGCAAAAAATCAGGAAGTGAAAACAAAATAGTATGATTCCGACTTCCTGATTCTTTTACTTTAACTCGACAGTTGCTCCTGCAGCTGTGAGTTTTTCTTTTGCTTCGTCAGCAGTTTTCTTGTTGACTTGGTTCAACACTTCTTTTGGTGCTGCATCAACTAAGTCTTTTGCTTCTTTGAGTCCAAGCGTTGGAACGAGTTCCCGAAGCGCTTTAATAACAGCGATCTTCTGAGCTCCTGAGCTTGCGATAACAACGTTGAATACTGTTTGTTCTTCAGCAGCTTCTCCAGCTGGAGCAGCTCCACCCGCAGGTGCAGCAGCAACCATTGTAGCGGCAGCAGAAACACCGAATTTTTCTTCAAGAGCTTTCACTAATTCTGAAAGTTCAAGAACAGACATTTCTCCAATTGCTTGCATTAATTCATCTTTACTTAATTTTGTCATACTACACCTCCTTTCGGTTTTCTTTAATTGCATTGAGTGTCATAACGAGTGATTGTAAATTCCAATTGAGCGCTCTATGCAAGCCTGAGATAGGTGCCTGCATCTGGCCAAGTAGTTGTGCTTGCAAAACAGGAAGCGAAGGGAGTGCTGCGATTTTGATTACTTCTTGATCGGAAACGATTTTGCCATCAAGAAGGCCAAATTTGATGACTGGCATTTTGAATTCTTTAATCGTCTTGGCAAGCTCTTTAAGTGGTTCAACAATGTCGTTATAAATAAAGAATGCGCCGGTTGGTTGATTGAAATGGTCTTTTGTCGCTTCTGTATCAACTTTTCCGGCGAGTGCCAACATAAGAAGGGTATTTTTGACGGCAACAAATTCAGCGTTAACTTTTTTAAGATTTTTCTTCAGATTTTCAAGCTGTTGATGGGTGAGGCCTTGGTAGTTAGCAAAAATCATGCCATTTGACTTTGCTACTTTTTCTTTCAGTTCAGCAATAAGCTGCTCTTTTTTCTGTCGGTTTTGACTGATTTTGACTGTATCGTTATTCATAAAATAAAAAACACTCCTAAAGGAGTGTCATCAGACGTTTATAACGTGTAACTAATGAAGCTCCTCGGTAGGATTTATTTCGCTTACGCTCGACCCACTGTCTTTGGATTAGAGCTATTATATCAGGATACAAGGATAATGTAAAGGTTTACAGACTATACCTTTATAAGGTGTATCCATTAAGAGCCTCATTGGGAGGAGCAAGCGGTCCGCCGTTTGCCCAGACATTAATGTTAATTTTACTACCTGACGTTAATCCTGTTACGGAGACGGTAGTTGTAGTGCTCGTGACCTGTTTCATCAGTTTGCCAGTAGAAGCATTATAGATAGCAATAGTATAGCCACTGGGCTTAGGAACTCCTCCTGAGATTGTAGGTTTGGATCCTGTGACTGCATTCCATGAGAGAGAGACTGAGGTAGCAGTGTGACTTGTGACCTTAAGACCTGTTGGCGCTAGATATGCCCATTTGGTAGTTGTTGTTCCACCGCCTCCACCAGTTGTTCCTCCACCGCCTGCAGGTGCAGAGGTCCAACTCCATGCTTGATTATTGCCACCATTGCAAGTGAAGATTTCAAGTTGGGTACCGTTGGCTGTTGAGGCACCTTTAATATCAAGACATTTACCAGATTGTACACTTTTAAGTTCTGTTTTACCTTTTGCAGGACCGCTTGTGATCGGAGTAAGTGTCCATTGTTGATTTTTACCTTGATTGCAGGCAAAAATATCAACGGGAGTTCTATCAGCAGTACCATTTTTATTTACATCAAGACAAAAGCCATTTATGGTAATTGTGCCATCGCTGAATCCAATCCACTGTTGTGCTTTATCTGCACTATTGCATGCCCATGTGATAACAGGATTGTTATTTGCGGTACTATTGCCTTTATCATCGAGACAAAGCTTATTTGTATTACTCGTTCCAGCTGCGATATTGGATTGAATGAGACCTGTATTGGTTGCTCCGACTGCTCCACCAGTAGTAACCCAATCCCATGCTTGATTGATGCCACCGTTGCAGGTAAAGATCTCAAGTTGGGTACCGTTGGCTGTTGAAGCACCTTTAATATCCAGACACTTATTTGACTGGACTCCCAATAGTTCTTGCTTGCCTTTTGCAGGGCCACTTGTGATCGGAGTCAGTTTCCACTGCTGGTTCTTTCCGCCATTGCAGGTAAAGAGATCAACGAGAGTTCTGTCAGCAGTGCCATTTTTGTTAACATCAAGACATTTGCCGTTGATACGAATTGTGTTATCGCTGTAAGGAGTCCATAGCTGTGCCTTGTCTTTGTTGTTGCATGCCCATGTTATCGCGGGATTATTGTCACTGCTGCTATTACCCTTATCATCCAAACAAAGTTTGGTTGTTTTACTCGTTCCGGCTGCGATATTTGACATTAATAGTCCCGTCTTTCCTGCTGTGGCTGTGGCTACTGGTAGAGTAGGTGTTGGCGATATTGTAGGAGTTGGTGTCGGACTTACTGTTGGCGAAACAGTAGGCGTAGGAGATGTTGTTGGCGTTACACCAAAGGTAGTGGGCGTGGGAACATTGCTAGGAGATGTAGTTGGAGCAGTTGAAGGTGTAGCAGTCGCACAAGGATTTACTGTAGGTGATGCAGACGGATGTGTAGATGGTATCGTTGTCGGTCCTGCTGTTGGCGTTGGTGTTGGTGTTGGTGTTGGAATAGGCCCAGGAGTCTGGTGGTTTCCAAGCAATTGGAGTAACAGTTGAATCAGTTGTAAAAGAAATTGGATAAATTGTTGTAATAGTCCTGATGGCTCAGGCGCACGTCTTTTTAGTGCATGGACATTGCCAGTTGATGACGGTGTTACATTACAAGGGTTTGTTGTGGGTGTCGCGATAGATGAAGGAGCCCCGGAAGGTGTTTGAGTTACAGGCGAAGAGCTGGGAGTAATTGATGGCTGTTGTGTTGGGGTTTGAGTGGTTACTTGCGTTGGCGTAAATGAAGGGACAGGAGTTATGCAAGGGGGTTGCGGATTATCTCCAATACAGAAAAACGGTGCTGGTGAAACTATCGCATCTGCGGGAGGCACGTTAAAAAAAGGAAGTAATATAAATAGTATGAGCAGTAAATATTTCACAAGTTAAGCTACTCATTCTAGATTAGTTTATTTTTATGGATATTGTCAAGAAGAATTAAAGAAATCGTTCAGGGTTTGACAAAAGCTTCAAAAAGATTTTAGAATAGTTATCCTATGTTTGAGTTACCTGCCTACGTTGAAGATTTACGCAAAGAAGTTCGTCTTTTACGTATCCATAATGCTCAACTACAAAGATC
>WNGL01000796.1_pt1 | contig 37761 bp, 41 predicted proteins | sample 5400591 | NCBI WGS metagenome assembly WNGL01 (sample SAMN13153377, study PRJNA577476) | soil metagenome | isolation source: 80 cm soil or saprolite under Garry oak tree replicate 1 | place: USA:California | collected 2016-06-15
ACTCGCGCCACGCCTTCTGGTGCGGCGAGTCGACAAGCACGCCGTCGACATCGAAGATCGCTCCCTGGAACGCCGACACGCGCCCTCCTGATCAGTCGTTGCTGTGCTGGTGCCCGGCGTGTGTGGCCGGCCGGAACTCGAACGTGGACTGGTCGCCGGCGCGCAGCTCGCGGACCTCGTCGCCGACCCCAACGCTGATGGGCCGCCGCACCCCCTCCCGATGGGCGGCTAGTGTCAGCCTCCCGCCGGCCAGCGTCACGAGGATCGGCGTCCCACGGAACTGCATCGCGAACGACAGCCCGTCGAGCCGCGCGGGCAGCCGGGGGTCGAAGTACAAGACGCCGTCGCGGATCTCCGTGCCCGCATAGCTGCGCTGGAGCAGATCGAGCGTCCCAGATATCACGCCCATGTGGATGCCCTCCTTCGTGGTGCCGCCCTGGACGTCGCCGACGTCGCTCTCCAGCGCGACGAGGAACCGCTCCCACGAGCCCTCGACATCCAGCCGCGCGAGCACGCCGCCGTACGCGACAAAGCTCAGCGTGGAGCCGTGCGAGGTGCGCTCGTCGTAGTAGGCGATGTTCTTGCGCGCGGTGTCCGGACCGTAGTCGTAGCCCAGCCGCTCGAACAGCCGGCGCAGCTCATCGCGCGAGAACAGGAAGAACAGCATCACCGTGTCGGCCTGCTTGGCGAGCTTGTAGCGGTCCGGGTCATCGCCCTCGGCACGCAGGATCCGGTCGAGCCGCTGGATGTTCCCGTACTTGGCGCGGTAAGCGTCCCAGTCCAGCTCCTCGAGATCCTCGTATCCCTCGAACTGGCTGATGATGCCGTCACCGTGGAAGGGAACGAACATCCGGCGGCTCATGTCCGCCCACGTGCGCAGTTCCTCGTCGCCGAGGCCCAGCTTCCCGCGCAGCGCGTCGGCCCGCGTCGCGGGGAGGAGCGAGAGGACCTGCTGCGCGACGTCACACAGCCACGCCACCATGACGTTGGTGTAGGCATTGTTGCGCAGGCCGCCCTCAGCGGCACCGGCGTACCTCTCGTGGAACTCGTCCGGCCCCATCACGCCGTGGATCTCGTAGCGCTCGCGCTCGGGATTGAAGTGGGCGATCGAGGCCCAGAAGCGCGCGATCTCCAGCATCATCTCCGCGCCGTAGTCGCGCAGGAAGGCCAGGTCGTCGGTGGTCTGGAAGTAATGCCAGATGTTGTAGAAGATCGCCGCGTTGACGTGCCGCTGGTTGTGGCTCAGATCGCGCTCCCAGCGGCCCGAGAGCGGATTGAGATGCACGCGCTGAGTCTCCTCCTTGCCTTCGCTGCCGCTCTGCCACGGGAACATCGCGCCGCGCAGCCCCGCCTCGCGGGCCGCCGCGCGCGCCTCGCCCAGGCGCCGGTAGCGGTACATCAACAGCCCGCGCGTGACCTCCGGCATGCGGAAGTTCAGGAACGGAAACACGAAGAGCTCGTCCCAGAACACGTGCCCCCGGTAGGCCTCGCCGTTGAGGCCGCGGGCCGGCACCCCGGCGTCCAGGTCGGCCGTGTGATGCGAGCACACCTGGACGATCTGGCAGATGTACAGTCGCAGCAGCAGCTGGACGCGGTCGTCGCCCGGCACGCGGACGTCACACACCCGCCACAGCTCGTCCCAGGCCGAGGCGTGCCGCGCGAACGCCTCATCGAAGCCGGTGTAGCGCAGCGCCGACGTCCCGGCCTTCGCCAGCGTGTCGCTGATCGCGGGGTCACGCGAGGTGAAGAAGGCCACCATCTTCTCGACCCGCACCGCGATGCCCTGCCGGACGTCGAACGCGAGCACCTGCTGGATGTAGTCCTCCATCTGGTAGAGGCTGCGGTCGACAGCGAGCGGCTCGTCGCGGTCGTCGCTGATGCGCGTGCGCGCCGCCTCGCCGATATACAGGTTCGACTGGCGCGTCTGCACCTTCAGCGCGATCACCTCGGGCCCGAACGTCCTCGGTGACCCCGGGTCGAGGTGGCGGCCCTCGAGCTGCTGGTAGCGCGCGACGCCGCTGTTGGTCACGCGCCCGTCGAGGCCGGATACCACCTCCACCCGGCCTGACCAGTTCTCGGGTGTGAGCGTCCACTCGATGCCCGCGTGATGGACGTCGGCCATGCTCACGAACCGGCGGCTGCGGAGCGCCGTCTCACGGCCGGCGCGGTCGCGGAAGCGCAGCTCGCGGATCACCGTCGCGGTACGGATCTCGAGCTCGTGCCGGTAGCCGAGCAGCTCGACGTCGGCGAGCCGGATCGGATCCTCGCCCTCGATGCGCAGCTTGAGCACCAGCCAGTTGGGCAGGTTGACGAGATCCTCGTTGAGCACGGGCACGCCGCCGAGGATCGTCGTCTCGCGGTTGTAGCCGCCGTGCACGTACGTGCCCGGGTAGTGCACGCCGTCGGCGTCCTCCCACTCCGCCGTGCCGCGCGTGCAAAGATAGCCGTTGCCGGTCGAGGTCAGCGCCTCGCGAAGCCCCTCCTCGGCAGGATCGAACCCCTCGTAGGTGAGCGAGAAGCCGTTCACCGAGCTGCTCTGAGCAGGGCCTTGAGCACGCGCGCGAAGCCCGCCGCCCGGGCCGGATCCCGCGTCAGCGCACGGACACCCTCGGCCAGCGCCGCTACGGCGAAGGGGGACACTCCCCCAGTGTATTCGAGCCCAATAAGGTCACGCCGCCTGAGCCCTGCTCGGAAGCTAGGACCTGTCGTTGAGTAATGGCAGCAGACAATACGCTCATTGATCGCTTTATGCGCCAAAACCTTCTCGATAGCGGGAAAGCTCTCGGAAGCCGCGCTGTGGCTAGGTACCCTGTCATAAGGCGTGACTTGCAACGTGCACTGTGCAACGAGCCACTAGTGACCCGCGGCCGGAAGGGAATCACCATGGGGGGGTCGGCTGGAGCCATCAGTTGCCCTGCACGGCGCCCAGCAGGCCGATGCTGCCAGAGATCGGAGATCGCCGGATCGCAGACGGCGGCCCCGCGGAGCGTGATCGCGCGGGCCGCCGCTGCGTCGTGGCCCTGGTCATTAGCCTGCCTTCGCTGATGAGAAGAGATACTGGTCATGGCACGCCGCCCGATTCGACAGCCACGGGCACGATCGCCCCGCCTGACGGCGGCGATGTGCCCACGCCGCACCGCGGCCGGTTAGCCTGGTGGCGGCTGCGATCCTGGCGTAAAGACGTAGATGTGCTCGCCAGGGTCCGGGACGGCTTGCAGAATCTGCCGGACAGCGCGGACGAAGATGATGCGCCCGCGAGCGAGAGCGAGTTAGCGCGGCCCAGTGAGTCAATGCCGCAGGGCGCATCAGCTGAAGCGCCGAGCCCGTCAGCAGACCCGGCCATCGCTGCGATCCGGCATACCTTTGCCAGCGTCGCGGCTGCCGGAGATGACGCCGCTGCTTTCTTCTACGCCCGGCTGTTCGTGCGCAGTCCTGAACTCAGGGAGCTCTTCCCGCCGGCCATGGATGAGCAGCGTGACCGTCTGTTCCGCGCGCTCGCCCGCATCGTTGAGAGCCTGAGCAGTCCCGAGGAACTGGCGAGCTACCTCACGCAGCTCGGACGCGATCACCGCAAGTACTCAGTTGAGCCCTCGATGTACGAGACGGTCGGGGCGGCGCTCGTCGCAACGTTGCGTACGTTCGCCGGCGCTGATTTCACTCCTGCCGCGGAGGAAGCGTGGGTGCAGACCTACACCGCGGCGTCCGCACTGATGATCAGGGCTGCCGAGGACGACAGCGCCGCCGCGCCGCCGTACTGGCCGGCCGAAGTGGTGGAGCACGAGAAGCATGGTCATGGCATAGCCGTGCTCACTGTTGCGCCTGATGAGCCGCTTCGGTATGAGCCTGGCCAGCATCTGACCGTGCAGACGCCGCGCTGGCCGCACGTCTGGCGGCCGTACTCGATCGCCTGCCGTCCCCGCGAGGACGGGCTCATCCGCCTGCACGTCAAGGCGGTCCCCGGCGGATGGGTGAGCAACGCGCTCGTGCATCACACCTTTCCCGGAGATGAGGTCATCCTGGGCTCGGCACTGGGCACGATGACGTTGGGCGCGGCCGAGAACCGTGACCTGCTCTGCATCGCCGGCGGCACTGGCCTGTCTCCTCTCAAAGCGATCGCAGAGCAGGCGGTCAGGGAGTCAGCCGCAGGGCGCCATCGTCAGATCTTCATGTTCTATGGCGCACGGCGCCGCGAGGAGTTATACGACCTCCGCGATCTGTGGCGCTTGTCAGATGCCTATCCTGGCTTCCAGCTGACGTCGGTGACCTCCGACGATCCCGCATTCGAGGGCATGCAGGGCAATGTCGGCAGAGTTGCCGCGCGTTACATGCCGCATAAGGATTGCGAAGCCTATGTCGCTGGCCCGGCTTCCATGGTGCGCGAGACCGTCCGCGTGCTCACGAAGGCCGGGATTGCCCGCGAGCACATTCACTTCGATGACACACTGCTGGCCAGCCGTCAGCGGGTTGGAAGCGGTACGTGAGCGGCATGTCCTGGCCCGTGGCGGTTGACCCTGGTAGCTGGCATACCGGTGATATGCATGACGCCCGGGCGGCCCGCGGTTCATGGGTTGGAGAATGCCCGGGAACCAGCTAAACGCAGCTGTGGGCCGGGCGGGCTTCGCAGGCCCGCCCGGCCCAGCTAGCGTGATACCTAATGTGCGCTAGTAACGACGACGATTAATAGCGCTGCAGGAATACGTCCGGCTGGTTTTCCACGCCGTTGGTGGTCGTGACCCGGTTCCGGTTGTCGCCCCACGTCACGAACTGGGTGGTTCCGTTGGATGCGATGTTGTTGTAGTCGCCCATGTAGCAGAAGGAGATGACCGGGTCCTGCTGCGGGTTGGTCTGGACGACCGGGAACTTCACTGAGCTCAGCTTGGTCTCAGTGCCCGGAGCGGGCGCGGAGTTGGACGTGGCGAAGGAGAGGTCCTCCTTGTCGGTCTGGATCAGGTCGACGGTGCTCCCCGCCACGCGTTCGTACCACATGGCATGCAGGCCGGTAGCATCGGCGGTTATCCAGGGCTGGAAGCGGTCGCTCATGACGGTCGTGGAGGTCGCGCCGCTGATGACCTGCGGCGTGCTCCAGGTCTTGTTCCCGTCCAGCGAGTAACTCAGGAAGATGCGGGTGGCGTTCGAGTCGCCGCCGCCCAGCCCGGCCGGGCGGTCGTTCCATACCGCGTACAAGGTCCCGCTGGGATCAATGGTGGTGCTGGGCATCTCGAAGTTCCGGACGTCATGGCCCGGCTGGGTCTCGATGACCTCCCGGAGGTCCGAGGCGTTGTTGCAGGCAACGATCGCATCACCGGAGCCCTTCACTGGCGCGATGGTCGTGATACGCGAGACCGCTCCCGTTCCCGCCGCCCCGGTCGCCATCATCTCGTTGGCGGCGGTGATGTTGAAGTTCGTGCACCCGGCTGGGACGGACTGCTCCCAGGAGACGTACACGGTGCCGCCTGCCGGGACGGGGTTGGAGCCCTGCGCGCAGGCGCTGGATGAGGAGACCATCGTGGTGGTCCAGTGCACGCCGTCGGTGGACTGGGTCAGCATGATGGGACTGGCCGGGTTGCCCGAGAAGGACGTCCAGGTGATGTAGAAGTGCAGTTGGCCGTTCGCGTCGCTGCCCACGGCCAGGTACTCCTTGTCCGCGAAGAACAGCTCACCGCTTCCCACGTCAACCGGCACCGAGACCAGCTTGAAGGTGTTCGAGCCGGCCGGCATCTCGTAGAAGGCGATCTTCGAGTGCGTGCCGAAACCGGCCGAGCCGAGTGCCAGGCTCGCGAAATAGAAATTCCCGTGGTCGTCGCGGGCCACGGCCGGGTCCCCGATCGGCTGCACGTTAGGGCGGAAGGGCAGCGTGCCCATGTCGGCGAAACTCTTGCCGCCGTCATTGGAGACGGAGTAGGCGGTGAAATTCAGCGCGGGGAAACAGCACACCAGCGAGTCGTTGTAGCCGACCACGACCTTCTGGCCCGACACCGCCACGCTCGTCTCGCTCTGGGTGTTCTGGGGTGAGGTCCCGTCCTCAGCCACGCAGTTCACCTGGACATTGCCGGTCGTGCTTTTCTCCGCCGGACAGCCGGGAGACGTCCCGAGCGGGAGGGATGTGGTAGGCCCAATCCCCTGTATGACGTTGGCGGCGACCTCGGCCGCGCCGTCCAGCCTGGGATTGCCCGCCCAGGCCGGTGGTGATCCCGAACTCGTGGAACCGGAGCTGGCAGATCCTGCCGCCGCCGGAACCGCCAGGCTGCCCGCGAGCAGCCCTGCCACGCCTAGGCAGGTAGCCAGGGAAATGATCCGTCTCATGGCCCTCCCCTTTCCTGTGGTGGTATTGGCGCCCCGATCGTATGACCGGGCCGTCGCAATAGGAATAGGCACAGCCAGCGAAGGCTGCCCCGTTCATGATCATGACCGGATCGCGGGCAGGAAATACCTCAGGTGCCGCGAGGCGTCTCTGGGCCGCACCGCAGGCAGCGCTGGCTGGCAGGCAGTGGGCGATCACCGGCAGCCAGGGTTCGCGACGGGGAGCAGGCCGTCGTCAAGGTTTGGTAAATATCGTCGCCCGCTGGCCTGAAGGATCTGTCTGGCGGTCTCGGACGGCAGCAGGCACTTGCGGATGATGCCGACGGGATCCGGCGCGGGTTAGTCAGGCCGGTCCGGATCCGTTGCGGCTGCGTCGGCGAAGGCCGCCATGGACGGGAACTCCCAGTCCGGGGTGACGTCTGCCTGGGGTGCTGGTGTGGCGCCCCAGCCTGGCTTGTCGTGCCGGCGGTTGATCCAGGCAGTGGGCAGGCCGGCCCTCTTAGCCGGAACGTGGTCATGGAACAGGCTCTGCGCCACGTGCAGCAGCCTTCCCCTGGGAATGCCCAGCCTGCTGGCCTCGGCGGTCAGCGCCTCGAAGCAGCGCGGCGAAGGCTTGTAGGCACCGATGTCCTGAGCGGTGAGAATGCTGGTGAACCTCACCCCGAGGCGGCGGCTGCTGCCGGCGAAAGAGTCCCGGTCCACGTTGGACAAGATGATGAGCTTGTACCGCTCGCCCAGGGTGCTCAGCGCGGCGCGGGAATCAGGGAAGGCCGGCCAGCTGGGCACCGAGTGGGCCAGGGCCTGCGCGTCTTGCTCGCTGACCTGCGCGCCCAGCTCGCTGCCGAGGCCGCGCATGCTGCGGGCAAGGATGGCGGGATACAGCTCCTGCGGGTGCCCCGTCTCGGCGGCGGCCTCGTGCCCGGAGAAGGCGGCCAGCAGCGCTTCGGAATCGAGGCTGAGCCGCCGGGATCTGGCCCACCGGCTGAGCACGGCCGCTATGCCGGCCTCCCAGTCGATCAGGGTTCCGTAGCAGTCGAAGCTCAGCACGTCGAAGTCGGTCAGCCGCACGGGTCATGCCTCCTGCGTGAAGATCACGGAACCGGCCCGGCTTGCCCGGGGCCGATGCTGCCGTGCCCGCCAGGCAGGCGGAACTGGCCGGCCTGCGGCGCGGCCACCCCGCCCGTCCTCCGGCCACCTTTCTACCCCCGACCGCCGCGCGTGAGCCTCCGCTCAACGACATGCCCGCTCGGTAGGCGGCATGACGGAGTTCCCTGAAAGTGTGGAGACTTTTGTAAGGCTGAGACCGCGCAGGGTCTGGCCTGCGCTGCGAAGCGCGTCCCTGGGTCTTGCCGGCACTGCGTGGCAGGCAGGCGGGGTGCGCTTGCTGGCCGATGATCGGAGGGAACATGCGCTGGTCGCAGATGCAGAGTCGGCAGCCGGGCCTGGCCGCGCTCGGGCAGCGGCGCTTGCTGGAGCCTGGCGTCGTGCTCGTGGCGACGATCCGCAGTGACGGCACGCCGAGGGTCAGCCCGGTGGAGCCTTTCGTCATGGACGGCATCTTGTGGCTGTCCATGTTGTGGCAGTCGAAGAAGGCCGCCGACCTGCTGCGTGACCCGCGAATCCTGGTGCACAGCGTGGTCACCGGCCGGAACGGCAGTGAAGGGGAGTTCAAGATCCGCGGCACTGCGGGCGCTGAGCAGGACCCGGCTGTGCAGCGCCGCTACGCGGAGGAGGTGGCCGGCGCCCTGGGGTGGAGCCCGGATCCAGGGCGGTTCCACCTGTTCGCTGTCAGCATCGAGGAGGTGACGTTCATCCGTTACGACGACGCTACCGGTGACCAGCACGTGGCCATGTGGCCTCCCGCTCGCGAGTTCGTCCGCCGCGGCACCTCCGCCACCAGCGTGGGAGAACCCGAACCCGTAAATGACATCATCATCGCCGGCTGAGCAGCTGCCATCTGTCACTCGATCTGGCCTGCAGATGCCCGGGCGCCCAGTCCGTAACGAACGACGCAGGAGCGGGATCATAGACAGATGAGCTACGAAACTGAGACTGAGCTGCTGCTGGGCTTCCTGGATGAGCAGCGCCACCATGTCCTCGGGATCTTGGAGGGCTTGTCGGAGGAGCAGCTGCGGCGGCCGGTGCTGCCGTCCGGGTGGCACTCCCGCTACTCCGCTCGATATGGCGCCGCGCCAGCCTGACGAGCGCTGGAAGGAATGGGGGATCGACTTCCCGGACCTCAGGTTCATCATGCTGCACGTGATCAAGGAAACGGCCTGTCACGCAGGGCACCTCGACGCGGCCCGAGAACTCCTCGATGGCCGTCAGTGGATCGTCCTCTAAACGCACCCAAGGGTTTGCGCCTGCATGATGCTGTCGATCCTGGCGAGCGTGCGATGGTCCAGCTCGAGGTCGGCGGCGGCGACCGCGTCGTCGACGTGAGCAGGGTCGCGGCTGCCGACGATGGCGACGTGGACGGCGGGGCTGGCGAGTGTCCAGGCGACGGCGAGCCTGCTGACTGAGGTGCCGAGCTCGTCGCGGGCGAGCTTCTCCAGCTGGGCGACGGCCATGAGGTTGCGGGCGTACGCCCCGCCGGTGAACATCTCGCTGTGGCTGCGCCAGTCGTCGTAGCCGAACGTCGTGTCCGCCGTCAGGCACCCGCTGAGCAGGCCATCGCCAGCGGCCCGTAGACCAGCACGCCGATGTCGTGAGACGCCGTGTAGGGCAGGATGCCGGCCTCGATGTCGCGGAGCAACTAGCGCTCGCGCAGCGCCGCGGTCAGCCGATCCCGCCGATCGAGGTGTACCGCGTGGGCGGCCTGCACTTCGTGAAGGACGGCCATCACCGGGTGTCGATCGCCGCTGCGACCGGCCAGGAGACAATCGACGCCTACGTGACCGAAGTCTTTACGGCCGTGCCGGCCAAGGGGTTAGGTGGTCGCGCCAGGCCGAGTCGGCACGAACGGCGGGTGCATCGCCTCGTATAGTGCGGCGCTTGGCGGGGACGGCTGGTCGGGCAGGCCTTCAGTACGGCGCAGCTGACCGTCGTCGAGGTCGTAGTGGCCGATCGCCCGGATCGGCGGCGAGTACACATGGATGGTGACCGCTCCGGCCTCGTGATCCATGCGGTGGACGCCATCGCCTGGGAACCAGAACGTGTCGCCCGGGCCGTACTCACGCGCCGCAGGCGGCGTGCCGATGGTAAGCGGCTCGTTCCAGGCACGGCCTGCGATCACGTGCACGCCGACACACGAGCCAGTGTGGTCGTGGTAACCGGTATCACGCGGCTGCCACCACAGGTTGAGCCACCCTTCTGAGTGCTCATCGCGCCAGAGCAGTACCGCCTCACCCGACCCGGCCCGGTCGAGCCGGCCCGGCTCGATCAGCGCAGCCGCCAGCCGGGCCCGCTCAGCACATTCTTGCGGCGCCAGCGGCCGGTTGCTGTCTGCGATCGCCCGCAGCCGCGCTTTATCCAGATCCTGCAATGGCGTGCCCATTGATGATGATCTTACACGCGCCGCAGGCACGCTAAATGAGCGGCCGCTCAGGAAGGGCTCCGTCGCGCCCGGGACAGCATTCTTCCCGCCACTCATCATTCTTCCCGCCACTCACTTGAGCCGCACCCAGCGGACGACCGAGACGCCCGGGTCGGCGCAACCTTCATCAACGGCAAGCTCGCCGGACGACCCAGCGAGGAGGAAACCCAGCCCGGAGCAGCCTAAAAGATCTTGATCCACCGGTCTCGACAATTACTCCTTCGCGGAGGAAGCGACGCGATCGATAGCAGCGCTTCGCCCGCGACAGTTTGCGACAGTTGGCTCGTGGCCATGGAGCGTTTGGAGGCAGGGAATGGCTGTCATGCTGATCGCCCGCTTCGACGGCGACGTGGACCAATTGCGGCGGGCGTACGACAGGGCGCATGCGTTGATCATGAGCCGCGGGGGCGCGACCGGCGCCGGGGAACTGCGCCACCACTGCGCGATCGGCGAAGGAGCCCTGTACATCATCGGTGTGTGGGAGTCGGAGGAGCGCGTCCGTACGCGTTGGGCTAGCGAGGGGTTCGAAGACGTGCTGACCTCGGTCGGCTTCCCGTCACCAAAGACTGCCGATATCACCATCCTTGAGTTGCACGCAACGGAGCCACCGCTTTGAACGGACAAGACGCCACGGTCGCCGAGGAAACCGGCGGCCGTGTTGTCGCCAGCTTCTTCTATGAGCGGGTAGCGTCTACGGCCGCATTCTTGCGGTTCTCTGTGCCGTGCAGGAATACCGAGGTGACGAGCGCCGCTGCTTTCTCGACGCCGGCCTGGCGCTCAGCGGCCATGCGAGCCGCGGCCAGGAGCAGGCTGCCGAGCAGGAAGACCAGTTCGTCGGCGGACAGATCGCCGCGGAAGGTCCCGTCGTCGATGCCGCGGCGCAGTAGCGCCCGGATCAGCGTCTTGATCTGCTGTTCGACGTCGCCGGCGTAGCCGGGCCCGTGGTGGTCGATGACGGCGGCGTACTTGCTGCCGGCCGCGGCGACTACGCGCGCGATGCGGGCGATTCCCTCGGCCACGGGCAACGGCGCGCCGTCGGCCGCGCGCCCGCTGCCGCGTCGGCCCGGCCCGGCCAGCAGGACTGCCCAGACCGGCCGCCACGGCGCGGCGCGCAGCACCGGCGGCACCAGGGCCACCCCGTGGCCATGTCCCCGCGTGAGCAGCGCCGCGACCTCGATCCATGAGGACAGCTTGGCGGCCGCTGAGCCTGCCAGCTGGCGGGTGGCCTGCCGGGCGGCGGCGATCGCCGCCCGGGTGATGATCGCGCAGCTGCCGTTATATGAACTCCAGGAACTCTTCCGCTGGCCAGGCCGGCCGCGTCCTCGGCGCGGAGGTCGAAACAGGCGACCGCGAACCCGTCCCTGGCCAGGCGGCGGCAGATGGCGCCGCCGATGCCGCCCTCCCGGTGCACATCGGCGACGTTGTAGAGATCAAGGAGAAGCACGAGATCAGCCAGCTTGATGCCAGTGCGGTGGAGCTCGATGCGGCTGATCTTGGAGCCGGCCAACGGCATGCCGGAAGGTCCCCTCTTCGACGTGCCGCCGAAGCTCTAGCGTTGGCCTCGCGCAAGCTGTGGTAGGTACCAGGTCCAGGTCCGGCCGCCGTTCGTGGTGGCGTAAATGGGCGGTGCGCCGGAGGTGTCGGGGCTCCAGGCGAAGCCGGCGTCCGGGCTGACGAAGTTCACCGTCATGCCGGGCTGGAAGCGGATTCCCTGTCGGACCGGCGTCCAGGTCTGGCCGCCATCGGAGGTCAGGTAGAACACCCGGCCCGGGGTGTGCAGTCCAGGGATGAGCAGCCCTTGCCTCGCGCTGAAGAAACGGGCCGAGCCAGACGGCCCGGCGCCTTGCGGCACCGCCACCGCCTGCCAGGTCGTGCCGGTGTCCTGGGTGACAAGCAGGTAAGGAGCCTTCCCGCCGTGGTCGATCGTGAGGAAGCCGGCAGGCCCGAAGAACTGCGGCGCCGAGATGAAGCAACCGTCCGGCATGCAGGCGTTCGCGGGCAGCGGGAGTGCCTGGGGCGCCCAGTGGGCGCCGCCGTCGTGGGTGGCCAGCACCGCGTCGGCCAGGGTGAAGCAGGCGCCGGTCAGCCAGCCATCGGTGGGGGTTGCGAACCCGATCCCGGTCTTGTCACAGGCAGCCGGCAGCCCGATCGGGCTGGCCCCTGCCTGGTTCTCCCGCGGGCTCGCCGCGATGAGCGACCAGCGCCGCCCGGCGTCGCTGGTGCGGTATAGCTGCGCGGGGTTGTTTCCCATCGCGGCCCCGAGGTCTTGCAGCAGCCAGCCGTGCGCGGGGTCGCTGAAGTCGAGCCAGCGGGCGACGCCAGGGGCGTGTAGGGGTGCCGACCGGGTCCAGGAACGTCCTCCGTCGCGGGTGCCGAACACCTCGGTTACGGCTGGCCGGGCACCGGAACGGGTGCGTGTCACGGCGAGCGATGCCCGGCTCGGGGAGACGGCAAGGAGGACCATGTAACTGCCGGCCGGGGCCAACAGCGGCTTCGCCAGGGCAGGTGTCACGGCGGTCCAGGTATGCCCGCCATTGAGGGTGCGGACGGCCATCAGCGCCGCAGGGACGGGACCCGCCGGGTTCTTCGTCCAGGCCAGCGCCCAGCCGTCTTGGGCCGAGACCATCTGCAGCGAATCAAGCCAGACGGTAGCCGCAGCCGCGGGGACCGAGGCCGCGGGGACCGAGGCCGCTGGCGCCGGCCGGGCGCACCGGCCGTGGGCGCAGGTGACCAGGTCGGCCCTGGCCAGGCCCTGGGCCGTCACCACCCACAATGTGGTGCCGGACGCGGCAACGGCCTGCGGGTGGCGGCCGGCCCGCAGCCCCGTTCCGGTGAAACGGCCGGTCCGCGGGTCGATGCGCAGCACGCCCGCGTGGCGGGCGTTTCCCGCCCGCGTCACCCACACCACTCCCGGCGCGACTGCCAGCAGGCCCGATCCGTTCAAAATCGGCGAGGGGCCTGAAGCTGGAAGCGGTGACAGCAGCGGGGCCGTCGCCGTTACCCGGTTAGTTCGCGGATCGATCCGGGCTACCGCTGCCCCGTCGGACGCCCAGACGGCGCCATCACCGACGGCGACCTGCCCGAACAGGTGACTCCCGGAGATGCGAGCGACCACCCGCCCGCTGGCCGGGTCGACTCGCAACAGGCCAACCGAGGGCGGCACTGCGACAGATATCCAGACCGCGCCCTCACCCGCCGCCAGATCCTCGATCTTGCCAGGCGGCAGGGGAAAGGTCCGCACGGCATTCGTCGCCGGGTCGATCCGGACCAGCGGCCCGCCGCCGATGTACCCCAGTGCCCACAGCGCCCCCGCGCCGAAGGACAGCGCAGAGGCATGGACCCCGATCCTGGCCGTTACCTTGCCGGTGACCGGATCCACCCGCAGGACGCCAGCGGCGTCTTCGACCCACAGGCTGCCCGCCCCGAAGGCGACGCCGGTAAGTGACGCACCGGGGTCAGACAGGACCTGGGTGGCGCGGTCGGTGTGCGGGTCGACACGCAGCACGGCGTTGCCGGTGGTTACCCACGCCGCGCCGCCTCCGGTGGCAACACCGAGAATTCCAGGAAGCCGGAAGGTCGCCGTGAGTACGGCACGTGCTGGGCCATGATGTGCGCCCCGGCCGCCCGGCGCCGGCCGCGTCCCGCATGCCCCGATCGCTGCCGCCAGGACAGCCGCCGTCAACACGGCGCAGGCCGCACTGCTCCTGCGGATGGGGCGCAGCCACGTTCCGGCGAAAGGGTGACGCGATCGTGCCGCGCGCATCCGCGTTATGCCGTTCCCGCTCATCGGGCACTCCTTACCGGCCCGGACAGCCGGCCTCTTACCCCTATGACGACGGGAAACTGGCGGCGGTTGCGGAACGCGGGGTCGCGGGTGAAGGGCTTGGCCTGCCAATGCCGCCTGGCTGACCTGCGCGGCCATGTCCCATAACCTGACCCGCGCCGCCGGCGCGCTGGCCGGGGCGTTTCATGCCAGGGCCAGCGGCGCGACCATCCGCCGCCACCTCATCGCGTCAACGGCAAGACTGCCATGCCCGACGGCGCCAGCCTCAGGAGCGTGGCCGAGAATCCATTTGCGGTCCGGTCAGTCACTGGCCAGGGCCAGCACGATCACGGCTGTGAGGATCAGGGCCAGGGCGAGGATTACCACGCCCATCATCGCGTCGGTGCGCGGCTCCTGATCCTGCGCCTCATGCCGCCCGCCCATGCCGCAGTGGTACACCTCCGCGCGCAGCGCCGCGCCGCCATGCTGTCCTCGTGAGTTATTTGTCATTTGCGAAGGCGGTGATCTGCGGTGGGCTGAGGCGCCGTTGCAGCGGTTCGGGGCCTGCCGCCCCGCCGCCGGTCACTTCAGGTCAGGTGTCCGTGCTATGGGGGGAAGCTCAGCGCCGCGAAACCGCCGCCCGAACCTGTCGATCTCAAGCAGTACCACGTCCGAAGACACACTCGCATCGGTGGCACGACGAACGAATATCGGCTGGTCGCGTGACGCGGATGAGGTTTTCGGCGCCCACAGGATCACGCGTGCGGCGCAATCTCCCGACCCACGGTGAGGGCGGACCGCAACTGATCCGGTATTTCATGAAGGACAGCGTCCGGCAGCGTGCCTGTCGCATCGAGCACCTTGCTGAAAAAGCACCGGGCGGCAGACGCAAGAATGACGTTGAACACGTCGACATCGGAGAACCCGAGGTCGCGGAGTTCGTCAATGTCCTCCTGCGTGATCTTCTCGGCCTCTTCCGCGACTTTTCGCGCGAACCGGACGACCGCCGCGTCAGCCGCATCCAGCGCATCGGCCACGTCGTTTCCTGCGATGCTCACGACCTTCTCGGCCGAGTAGTAGCTGGTGGCGAGGATATTTCCGTGCACGAGACTGCAGTAGCTCGATCTGATCGCCGTCGCAGTCGCAACCGTCGCCAGCTCGTAAAGTCGAGGATCCATCCCCGAGGTGATGGCGTTCTTCAGCCCCTGCCAGCCCTGCAGCACCCCGGGCCGGAGACTGAACGCGCGAGTGAAGTTCGCCACGTATCCCTGCGCGGCCAGGTCCTTGTCGTACATCGCTTTGACCTCGCCAGCCGCCTCCTCGGGCGGGACAGTCTGAAGGTATGGCATCGTCAGTTTGCTCCCTTCCAGTTCCGACGCTACGCCGTGCCGGCGAGGCACAACATCAGAAGCCCGGGGCCCGGCCTACTCCAAGGGCGCCCGGTGATTGTGCACCACACGTTGTTTCCGTCGGCGAGGACATCCGCCAAGAACGACCCGTTAACCGAACTCAACAGAGTTCCCGCAGGTCACAGCGTTGGCCGCAGACAACACCTGGCAGCCGGGGCGTGCCCGGTGCCCCGTTTGGCGGGTCGCAGAGGTACCTGCATGAAGCTGGCAGCCCGGAAAGCGGACATGGGCGTAATACCACTTGCCAGCCCTCTCCTCGCTGCTGCTTGGGGCCGCAGCCCATGATCCGGGCCCAGCGCCACCGAACGGCCCTTGACGTGCCGATACTCGTCGTATTCCGGCACAAAGGCGACGCCCGGGCGCGCTGCTAGCACGATCGCGGGCTAACGCCTGGTCTGCGGCATGTGCGGATGGAGCGGACCTGTACTCGACTGAGCGCTTCTGACTGCGGGCCTGGCATCCACCCTGGGGGCTTGCTTGCTGTGGGACGCTGGCCCGGTGGTCGTAGGGTTGCCGGTGTGGACTCGCCCGGCACAGAGAATGACTTCGGCACTGGTGTCCGCATGCGGCTGCGTCTGGCGCTTCGCGAAGCTCTCAGGGCGCGCGGCATGATTGCCACGCCGGCATTGCGCCCGGCATTGAGCACGATCGGCAACGCCGGAGCCGTTGATCCTGAACACGCCGTCTCCGGATGGCTATACGCTGCCCGCATGTGGGGAACGTCATGAGAGTGGTGGTAGCCCTCGGCGGGAATGCGCTACTGCGCCGGGGACAGCCGATGACCGTGGAAAATCAGCGCGAAAACGTCCGGCTGGCATGTGGCCGTCTGGCGCCGATCGCCGAGAAGCATGAATTGATCATCTCGCACGGGAATGGCCCGCAGATCGGGCTGCTGGCCTTGGAGGAAGCGGCATACGGCGCGGTGCCTGAGTCTCCGCTCGACGTATTGGGGGCGCAAACTCAGGGGATGATCGGTTACCTTATCGAGCAGGAGCTCGGGAATCGGCTCCCGTTTGAGAAGCCGCTCGCGTCGCTGCTAACAATGATCGAGGTTGATCCCGACGATTCAGCTTTCGCTGACCCGAGTAAGCCGATTGGCCCGCTTTACAGCAGGTCTGAGGCGGACAAGCTGGCGGCAGAGCGGGGCTGGACGTTCAAGCCCGATGGGGACCGCATGCGCCGCGTGGTGCCCTCGCCAGTACCAAGACGAATCTTCGAGCGCCGGCCCATCAGGTGGCTGCTTGAGCAGGGCTGTGTCGTGATCTGCGCCGGGGGCGGCGGGATCCCCACCGCCTACCGGCCCGGCCGGCAGCTGGTGGGAGTCGAGGCAGTGATCGACAAGGATCGTGCCAGCGCTCTGCTCGCTCGCGACATCGACGCCGACATCCTCATTATGGCCACCGACGCGCCGGCGGCCTTCGTACGGTTCGGCACCCCGCAGCAGCGGGCAATAGTGGAGGCCGATCCTGACGTCCTGCTCGCCGAGTATGGAGCCGAGTTCGCAGCAGGGTCGATGCTCCCCAAGGTGATAGCAGCGTGCGACTTCGCCAGGACGACGGGAAAGCCCGCAATGATCGGTGCACTGTCCGACATCGACGCCATGCTCGCCGGCACCGCGGGCACCCGCGTCGCGACCGGCGTCACCGGTGTCGCGTTCGCTCACAGCTACGCCTAGTTGAACCCCCATCCATGTAGCCGAAGCGAGGAGATCGCCATGCCGTTGGGGGCGTCCGAAGTAGGCAGGCCGCGCAGGGCACTAGTCCACCGGCAGGGACATGAACCTGAGCACCCTCGCCCGACCCGGCCCCACGCCGGAGATCGAACCGTCTTGAGGCGTCCCGGGAGGGTTAGACGTCAGCTACCCAAGCACGCGCGGCATGACAGTGCGGTGCGCCACGAGGCGTTCTGTTGTATCCCCGGCTCAGCTGGGAACTGGAGGGAGGTTGCGCGCGGGCGGCTCGGGGTACTGGCGGCCAGCACGGTGGCGGCAAGCAAGACCCGGGACGACTGGCAGCCGCGCCGATGAGTTCCGTTGCGCCGAGGCGTCTGACAGTGTGAGCAACTCCCGCCCAGGAGGCAGCGCCGCTGGTCCGAAGTGCTTTCAACCGCAGGATCGCCGACGACCGTAAAGGAGTGCAAGATGACCAATATGCCGGAGATCGTTTCAGCCGGGAAGTGGCAGCAGGATCGCGACGAGCTGCTCAAGGCCGAGAAGGAGGCAACTCGCGCGCTCGACGCGCTCGCCGCGCGTCGCCGCCGGCTCCCGATGGTCAAGTTCGACAACAGCAGGTACGTGTTCGGCACCTCAGCCGGCCCGAAAACGCTGCTCGACCTGTTCGCCGGACAGCGACAGCTCGTCGTCTACCAGTTCATGGACAACGGGCCCGACGACTACTGCCCGGGCTGCACCCACTTCACCAGCAACGTCGTTGACCTGGCCGCGCTGACCGATGCCGGAGTCAGCTGGGCGACAGTGTCCAACATGCCGCTCGCCCAGATCGAGGACTACAAGGCGCGGATGGGCTGGACGATGCCGTTCGTGTCGTCGCACGGCACGACGTTCGCCGACGACTGCGGCGCAGGCGGCGGCTTCATGCTCAGCGTGTTCCTGCGCGATGGCGAGGACGTCTACCGGACCTACTGCACCACCGCCCGCGGCGTGGACCGGCTCATGTTCGTCGGCAACATCCTCGACCTCACCCCGTACGGACGCCAGGAGGACTGGGAAGATTCCCCGCCTGGCTGGCCGCAGCATCCCACGTACGGTTAGGTCAGGCGGCATGAGGTGAGAACCTGACTTAAATGTCCGGGACCCGGGAACCCATCCCCGATGCGTGCCCGGGCGAGCCAGGCGAACCCACCACAAGCGCGCCGAACGGCGGGCCGCCGGCGTACGTGCCGGCACTCGGGCCCGACCACTCCATGACACCTGGCAACGACCGTCAACGCGGCATGAGAGTGCGTTGGTGCGCGTGCCCGAACCTGCCGTTTGTCTCCTGGCCACGCAGATTTCTGGCTCGGCCAACAGGGCGGATTCGGCGGTCACCGGTGGCGGACCGCACGAGTGAGCGTCCTTGAAATCAGCGGCGTTGACGGCTCGCGCAGTCTGCTCAGTGGTAGCGGTGGGCCAGGGTGGCTGCTGCCATGGCGGCTGCGCTGACGATGGCTGCCGGTGTGACTAGGTAACCGATCAGGTGCCATTGGCGCAGGCCGGTGATGGCCGCGAAGATCGGCGGGCCGATCAGGGCGCCGGCGCCGCCCAGCTGTACCAAGATGCCGTTGGCGAAGGGGAGGTCGTCTATCAGCTGGGTGACTTTGGGCAGGCTGGCGTAGGCCGCCGATGCCGCGATGCCCACGGCGAAGATGAGTGCGCCGGCGGCCCCGATGCTGGCGGGTAGCGGGACGCCGCCGGCGAAGGTTACCGCTGCCAGCGCGGGGCACGCCAGCATCGGCCAGGTCAGCAGGCCGGGACGGACCCCGCGGCGCAGCAGCACCGCGGCGCAGGCGTTCCCCGGGATGCTGGCGGCCGCCACGGCGGCCGTGGCGGCACCGGCGGCGGCCGCCGACAGTCCCAGCTGGCTGCTCAGGTAGGAGGGCAGCAGCGACACGATCGCCACTGTCATCAGTGACAGCGCGCCAAATCCGCACGCCAGCAGCAGCGGGGCCGCGAGCCCGGCCCGGCGATGGGCCATGGGCCCTGGCGCCGCCGGCGCACCCGCGCTCTGGCCGCGGGCAAGCATCAGCACCACACCGGCCAGCCCAGCGCACATCATGGCCAGCACCGCGAACCAGTCACGCCACCCGGTCCTGCTCGCGGCGAGCCCTCCGGCCGCGGCGCTCAGAGCAAGGCCAGCTGGCGTGCACGCGTCCCACAGGGCCAGCGCGACCGAATTGCGCGCACCGCCCATCTGCCGGACCAAAGCGCCCGGCCCCCCGACGACGATGAGCAGGTAGCCAATTCCTTCCACCGCCCGCAGGCATATCAGGGCGACCTGGCTGGACGGAATCAGGGTCATCGCGCCGCCGCGTCGCTGGTGCTGCCGTACCTGAGCCCTGGCGAACAGGGCGCGCTCTGGGACCCGCTGCTGCACGGCACCTTCGTCGGCCTCGACCTAGGCCACGAGCGGCGCCACCTCGCCCGCGGGCTGGTCAACGGTATCCTCCTGGAGAGCCGCCGCTGCCTGGCGGTACTCGACGAGACCGGCAATTTCGGCCATGACCTTGAGGTGGCCGGCAGCAGCGCCACTGACCCCGGCGTTCCGTGCCGACCTAGCGGACGCCACCCGCCGCCGGGTCAGCATGCCCGGCGACCATGACACCGAGTACTCAGCCCGCGGGGCTGCGCTCCTCGCCGCCCGCGGCGTCGACGGAGAATGGCCGCTATCCTCGTTCGCCGGCACCGGGCCCGTGGTCGAGCCCGACTCCGGCCGCGCAGTGATCTGGGACGAGCTGTGGGCCGATTACGAGGGGGCACGCACGGCGATCGCCGGCCACTATCATGCGACCGCCACGCGCGACAACGCCGAGCCGACCGACCGTCACCCGCCGGCCTGACCAGCGTTGCGCTGGCCAGGAGTCGCCCCCGGCTCCCCGGGCGGGATGCTCCGCCTCGCCCCCGCGCGGCCGGTGCCCTGGCGCCGCTCTATCCCGTGCCTGACCCGCCATGTCGCCCTGCACAGTCCTGGTTGCGGAGGATTGCCCGCCCCAGCGAGAAGGACCCGTGCGCGTCGCAGCGCGCCCTGCGCTGCTGCCATCACGTCCACGGGCAAGTACCGGAATTGCATCTTGCCGTCATGCTCTGTCGAGTCGCCGATCGGGAACGCCGCCAATCTCCCGCAACGTCCGTACCCTCGAGGTCCCCATCGACCGGGACGCCGTCGCCTCCCGCACCGCCGCGGCGGCAGTACGTGGCTGTGAGTCACGGCTGGCGCGTGAACCTTTGCTGGCTGCTGTACGTGATATCTCGGGGTACCTGTCCATCGCCCCGTCGGACCTATTAGGGAGGTCTTCATGCGCGCAGCACTGATCGCAGGGCTCATCGCCGGGTTCACATTGATGGCTGGCGCGGCTCCAGCCTTCGCGGCGGGCAACCCGAGCGGCACCGGGTTGCCCAGCCAGTCCTGCCAGGACATCGAAGCCGCGGGAGGCACGGTGCCGGGCAATTCCAGCTCATCGCCGGGCTCGCCGTTCAACGAGCCGGGCATCAACAGCGTCGCCGGTGGAACCGGCGGCCAGCACTACAACGAGACGTCCCAGTACGACGTGGCCTGCTACCAGGTTTCCCAGCACTAGTCCGCCGCGGCGTGGCCCCGTCCTTTTCGGCCCAGCGGCGGGAAGGGCGGGGCTTCGCCATCGATAGGCTGTGTCGCGAAGTTGAAGGTCACGCCCTTGGTCTGCCGGGAGATGTGGCCGAAGCGCATTGCCCGCGTGTGCCTGAACATGCTGCGCTCACGCAGCCTGCGGGGCGAGGAATCCCCCGGGGTGCACCTGCCCGACCCTCTCGTCAGCCCCGACGCGGAGCTGCAGCCGGAGGGAGGAGGCGTTCCCTCCGACTCGGCCGGCCTTGCGCTGCTGGCCGTGCTCGACACCCTGGCCCCGGCCGAGAGGCTGGCGTTCGTGCTGCATGACATGTTCGAGCTGTCGCCAAGCGCAGCCGCGCCCGGATTGCCGTTTACCGCGAGCATCGGGATACAGGCGGGCTGCGGGCAGGTTCTGTGCCTCAGCTTGCGCAGTCACCGGCGGCCATCGGGCCAGCGCGCGACCCTCGCCGGACCGCGGGCCGGTCAGCAGGGTGCGGGTCTGGGTCACCGCGGATGCGGCTGGTAGCTGAGGAGCAGTACGCCGGTGGTGGTCGGTGTGCAGCCGGCGAGCCGCAACGGGATCGGCCGGGGGGTCGCCCGGAACAGCCGCTTCCCGGCGCCGAGCACCAGCGGATGGACGAACAGCCGGTATTCGTCGACGATGTCGTGCTCGATCAGCGTCTGCACCAGGACACCGCTGCCGAGCACGGCGATGGTGCCGTTGCCGTGCTGTTTCAGGTCGTTGACCGAAGCGGCGACGTCGCCTGCGAGTACGTGGGAGCCGGCCCACTCCAAGCTGGTCAGCGTCTTGGTCACGACGTACTTCGGGGTGGCGTTGAGGTGTGCCGCGATCGGGTTGGTGTCCGGCTCGGCGGGCCAGTGCGCCGCCATCTTCTGGTAGGTCTTGCGGCCGAAGAGGTAGGCCGTGGTCGCGGCCAGCCCCTCCCCGGCTGCCTTGCCGAGCACCTCGTCGCCGTACGGCGCGGACCAGCCACCGTACTCAAAGCCGCCGTCGCGGTCCTCGCCGGGCGACCCCAGGCTCTGCATCACCCCGTCCAGGGTCACGAATTCGATAACTGCCAGCTTCCGCATATCCTGTTCCTTCCTCGCGGCCGACCCAGTTGGGGCTCCTCACCCCCTACACGAACGAACCCATGCCAGATCGACACCGGCGAGACAAGACCCCGGGCGACAGCGCACCCGCGTCCGGCGACGATCAGCTCGCGGGACAGTCTGCAGCCGGTGACCGCCTCCCACAGCAGCCACCCGGCCGCCGTGAGTGCTTGCCGCGGGCAGCGGACCGGGGCCCGCCTGCGGGCGGGCGAGGCAGGACGCCCGGGCTGAGGACCCACCGCAGATCCCGGCTGGCCGGCGCATCGGGCCGCGCGGAGCTGGCCTGCACCTGAAGCGCCTAGTCGCCCGGCACTACCCGGGTCGGATAGAGCGTTCGGTCGCCAGTAACGTCAACGACCTCGACTGTGGGCGCGAAACGGGCAACCGCACGTATCAGCCGATCCTCGTTCAGATGCCAGCCGGCAGCAGTTGCAGCGGTGGCGGCGATATCGAGCGGTACGCCAGGCGCGGAGACTTCAAGGTAGTTCGCGGCCATAGGGCGGATAGCTCTCGTGGGTAGCGGCGGCGCAGCTTCACGGCGCTGGATCCCGAGCCGCTTTAGACGGTTGTATTTCCAGATCAGGAGCCGTTGGATGTCTTCCCACGGGTAGGACGTCGCTGAACTTAGCTGGAGCGCATAACGGCGGAGCATGACTCCAGCGTGGTCGACGCGTATCGCGGTCCTGAATGTGAGGCTAGCGGTGGCGATGACCAGTCCGCCCAGACCGAAGAAGCCAAATGTGAGAACGCGTATCCACAGCGGTGTCGGAACGACGATTACAACGGCGCAGAAGGCCGCGCAGCCTGCCAGGCCCAGAAGCGTTTCCCTGCTCGGGCCGAACTTGGCCTGATAGACATCTTCCGTGGTCCGGGTCATGATCAGAATGTTATAGATGATCACCAAGAGGTTCCAGCGTTGGTGAGACCGGACGTGGACCGCTCTCATCCCATCCTTCCGATAGGCGCGGATCTGATCCGGGTAAGCCCGAGGTCAAGGGCGCCGCAGGCGTCCCGGAGGGACGCAAGGCCGCGTAGTTAAGGAACCGGTGATCAAGTCAAGGAAGATTGCGTAACGGCGTGGTGGTTACCTCTGGTAGACCCGGGGCAACCCATCACGTTCGTCCCGAACCAGAGGTCCCGTTGCGTACTCAGTCTGCCACCACCACCATCACGCATGCCGTCACTGTCGCCGGGGGGCGTCTTCGCCCCGGGCCATCTGGGGGTTTAACCCAGCATCTGCCGTTCGAGCTGGTTGATGATGTCCTGGCGCAGACCAGGACGGTGCGGCGCCGGCTGCGGGCACTGCCGTCGCGGGCCGGGGTGTATTTCGTGCTCGCGCTCGGGATGTTCCCCCGGCTGGGCTATATGCGGGTGTGGGGCAAGCTGGCGGGCCTGGACCTGCCGCGCCCGTCGGAGAAGGCGCTGCGGGACCTGCGGCGGCGGCTGGCCCGGCGCCGCTGGAGGCGCTGTCCGGCGTGGTGGCCGGGCCGCTGGCCCAGCCGCGCACGCCCGGCGTCCGGTTCGCCGGGCTGCGGACCGTCGCCTTCGACGGCCTGAACTCCCTCGAGGTCCCCGACACTGACCGCAACCGGGCCTGGCTGGGGAAGATCCGCCACCGGCTGGGCATGGCCGGGTACCGGGCCCTGCGGCTGATGACGCTGGCCGAGACCGGCACCAGCGGCCTGCTGGGAGCGACCGCCGGCTCAGTGTCCGACCGCGACGAGACCCATCTGGCCCGGCGGCTGCTGCACCTGCTCGGCCCGGGCAGCCGGGCGACGGCACGGTCGGCATCGGTCGGCGCCGGACTCGGTAGCTCCGGCACCGGCTGGCCGTCGCCTTCGATGACGTAGTCGACCTGGCTCTCGTGCAAGCCGTTCTCGATGCCCTGCACGTAGGGAAGCGCCGGGTCGGTCTCGACGATCACGATCTTGGCGCGAGACGCAACCGCGCCGTGCCAGAGATTCGCCGCGCTGAGGTTGAAGTAGCCGTTGGCGTCGACCGGGCAGGTCTTGATGACCATGATCACGGGAGGGTCGCTCGCCGAGGGAAATAGCGCGGGCGCGCTCGAGTGTCTTCAGCGAGCGGCTGATCTCTGGCGCGACGCCAATGCCCCATACGACCGGGCTCGCACAACTTGAGGCCATAGGTGCGCAGGCATTAAGGAGCGACCTGAGAACTACCATGTCCTGTGAGAGGGCCGCGCCGGCGGAGGCTGTACGTGGTTCCCCTGCCGACACTACATAAGGGAGGAGATAGCGATGTCAGTGCTCAGGTTCGAGCCCTACCGGGACCCTTTCCGGGAACTCGACCGGCTCGTCGCCATGGCCGCGAGCGGGACGCGTGCACCGCTCGGTATGCCTATGGACGTCTACCGCGCCCAGGACGGCAGCTACCACCTCGAGGCCGACCTGCCCGGCGTCGACCCGGACAGCGTCGAGGTGACCGTCGAGCACAGCACCTTGACGATCCGGGCCGAACGCACCCCGCACTACGGCGAGAGCGAGCAGGTCATTGTCGCCGAGCGGCCCCAGGGGCCGTTCACCCGGCAGCTCTCCCTCGGCGAGGGCGTGGACTCGGAGAACCTCACCGCCGCCTACGCCGACGGCGTCCTGCACGTGACCATCCCTGCCTCACCGAAGGCCCAGGCCCGCCGGGTCGAGATCACCCGTCCGGCCGGCGGCAGCCGCACCATCTCGGGGAGCACCGTCGAGCATGGCGAGGCGCCGGCCGGCGGGACAGGCGGTGGCGGCGACTGAACGTCCCTGTGCCCCATTAGCGGCCGGCCGCCTCCCGCGCCCGCTGGCCGCCCGCGCGGCCAGCGGGCGCGGGTAAGTGCCGGGCAGCGTGTCCTCCGGCGGGGCACCTTGACCTGTCGGCGGCCACCGGGCTGGACGGGCACGAGGCGGTCATTTTGCTGTGCCCGAAACCGCGGGCCAGCACCACCGGCAGGTCGGTCTCGGACAGGCGCACAGCGGCGGTCACGCCGACCGGGACGCGCGTGTCCAGCCTAGCGGCGAGCGGCACCACCTCGCGGCAGCGGGCGCCGCATGCGCCGAGCAGGAATTCGTCGAAGAATTGCGTTCGGATGACCGCGGTGGGAGGCGAATACTGAACCACCCTCCACAGCCGAGCTTGGGTAACGCCCGCCGGCGATCGTGCCGATGCGGAGCCGACGCGCGCGCTCGTAGCCGCGATGGAGAGCTCGTGCAGGTTGGGCGTGGTATGGCTATGAACCCGTTATGGGGTCGGCCGTGCTTCACCGAGCAGCCAGTCCTGGCCGGACCGCCTAATGGCCGCCTGCCAGCCCAGGTGGGTGAGCTGCCGTGTGAGGTCCCCGTCGTCGCGGACGAGTTTGATGAGCCGGTAGCGGGTTCCATCTCGCAGGCGCCGCTCAACGACCTCACCGGATCCGGCCACATATGTCTCGCGGTCGGCAGCGGCAGGCTGGTCGTCGACAAACAACACGCGGCCGTCGCTGGCCAGCGCACTGCGGACGACCGACCAAAACCGGCCGAACGCGGATGCGGGCACGTGGGACAGCCAGAACGCGAAAAAGACGGTGTCGAAGCGCTGCGGCGGGGTCCAGTCCAGGACGTCGGCGGCCAGGAAGGTCACGCTCCCGGTCATACGCCGGCGTGCCAGAGCAATCATCTCCGGGGCGGCGTCGATCGCGGTGACGCTGCGGGCGTTGGCGACCAGGTGCCGGGTCCACACTCCGGTTCCGCAGGCGACCTCCAGCACGTCGCCCCCCGGATGCAACTGGGCGACAAGCGCCGCGATCCGCCTATCGGCCCTAGGCAGGTCCCCGTATGACGTCACGTCATACTCGGCGGCCCGGCGGCGGTAATACGCGACCTGCTCGCGCCATGGCATCTCTGGCATACCCGACAGCATTGCCGAGACCACCGCCCCATAACAGAGCACTCTGCGGCTGCGCACTCAGATGACCCAGGCCGCGCGCATGAACTTGGCCCGGTAGGCCTGATACCCGGCGGCGGAGACCTGCGTCCACGCCGCGTCGTGCAAGCCGAGGGCCGACACCTCGTACCGTTGCCCGGCCAGAATGCGCAGCTCGCCCTTAGCGACTCCCGCCGAGAAGCTGTCCGCCACGACCACCGCGCAGCCAGCCGCGGCGAGCATGAGAGCGAGCCACATCCAGGTTGGCGGGCGGCGCGTCGACAGGGGCAGCTTCGCCCAGGCGGGCCGGTCGCGCGAGGCCCAGAAGAACGCGCGCAGTTGCTCACCCGGCCGGGCCCGCCTGCCTGGCCAGCCGTAAAGCAGCACATTGGATGCGAGTGACCACGGGCCGCAGAGCAGCCAGAGCGCGACGAAAAGGGCGCCGGTGCCGCCCGCACTTATCAGCACCCGGTTGCTGGGCCAGGAGTCGATGTTGTCGGCAGCGATGGCGATGTAAAAGCCAATGGCGATGACAACGACGGCAGTGTCTGCTGTCATGCAGGCTCGCAGAACCACTTCGGCATGGTGACGGGGCGACTGGCGGCCTCAGCGTTCGCCTGGGAGAAGGGTGGCCGGGTTCGGGCGCGTGCCCGCTCTTCCAGCAGGCGGTCATAGGCTAGCTGCGCCTCCTTCGGCAGGTGCCATTGATTTCGTGGGCGGTCTCATCCATTCATCCCCTGTCGGCCTGGACTTCTCGGATCAAGGCGGCGGCCCGGTCGGTGATCGGGACGCCCGCGCGAAGATTGCAACCGGGGCGGCACTACGGGAACAATCCCCGACTCCAGGCGCGCTCGGTGATCCGCCCACACCACCCGGACGCTCCGGTCAGCCGCGGCCAGCACGCCTGCGTCGTAGACCCCCGGGTGGGATGGCGGCCGGCGCTCCGGGGAGCGGTTCCGGTGCGGCATCGGGCCGCCGGAAGCTCCGCTTCCAATCCCAACCAGGTGTGTACTCGGCTCGCGTTGCGGTGCGTGTAGCCGCAAGGGCATCGAGTCTGATCACAGCAGTGCGGCCACTCGGCGGCCCGTTTCGGGTGCGTACTGGAAACCGTGTCCGCTGCATGCGGAGACGACGACTATGCGGCCATGGCGCTCGATGAGGAATCGCTCGTCCGCGGTGGACGTGTAGACGCAGGTCTCGAGGTGAGGCTCAGTTCCGCCGACTCGGGTTCCGAAGCGATCCCGGACCCACTGCGCCGTGCGCCGGGCGGCTTGCGCGTCCGGCCGGAGCCTGACGTCAGGGTCGACCACCGGGCCGGGAGCGTGGAGCGCGGCCTTGAGCCCTCGCGTAGGGCTGGGGAGGGCGTACGGGTCTGAATCGCCGTATTGAATGATCCCCGGCGGCGATGGAGCCGGGGATGGGAAGTAGCAGACGGTCTGACTGGTCGTCGTCAGCGGCAGCGATATGCCCACGGTTTCCAGCCGACACCGCGTCCACGGGCCGGCGCAGACCACCGCCTGCCCGGCCGACCAGGTGCCGGCAGTGCTCTCGATCTCCACGGACTGTTCGGTGGGGCCGCATGGCGGTCGCCGCGACGCCCTCGTGGATGGCGACGTCCCGGTTGCTGGCCTGCCCGGCGAAGGCGGTGAGTGCTCGGTCGGCGTGGATGATGGCGCCGTCGGGCTGATGGATCGCGGCGATGCCTGGCGGCAGGCTCACGCCGGGGTATGCCCTGTCGACATCTGGCTGCGCCCAGATGTCATGCGGCAGGTCGTGGCGCAGTAGCCCCGTGAGCAGATCCTGCTGGCCATCTCCCCAGGACAGGCAGCCCGTGGTCTGCAGCAATGGGCGCCCGTAGGCTTGCTCAGCCCTGAGCCAGTCCTCGCCGGCGGCGATGCCCCGCGCCACGTAGCTGTCATCCGGGTAGGCGGCGAGAACTCTCATGCGAGCGTCCCCGGTGCTGGAGCCCATGGCGTGACCGATCTTCACGCGTTCTACCAGGGCGACGGAACGTCGCGCGGTCACCGCGGCCGCCCAGGCGGTGCACAAGCCGAGGATTCCGCCGCCGACAACCAGCACGTCGACACTGCGGCCGCTGCTCACGTCAGTTCCCGGGTTTCCCGCTGGTCAGCGGGGCTGGGACGTCGCGGGCAGTAATGTCGTCGAGTGTCTCGCGCCGCTTGATCAGGGTCACCTCGCCGCCGGAGACGAGAACGCTGGCCGGCCGGGCCATCGCATTGAAGTTGCTCGCCGTCGCGTCCTGATACGCCCCGGTGTCCAGCACGGCGAGGATCTCGCCCGGGACCATCTCGGGCAGTGCCCTGGCCGGGCAGCCGCGGCCGGTCCTGCGGTCAGCGAGATACGGCGCGGGCCGTTGAACGGTGGGGGGCGGATCGGCGCCATCGTGTCCATCTGGTTTCCTTGCCGGGCCGGTTGCGCCAGGACTGGCCGCGCAGGTCACCCTACGCGGCCAGCCCTGGGGGGGCCGATCACAAACGTTGACACTGGATCGTGTCGGTAGTTGCACTACAAATACTTCTGCAAGTCTCAGGCAGAGACATCGGTCAGTTGACGGATCTTTGAAGCCGCGACCGCGACCAACGAGTCGGCGCAGGCCTGACGGTGCAGCCCCGACACGCTCGACAGCCGCCGCCGCAGCGTCCGCGCCGACACCCCGCCGCCGCCCGCCCCCCGCTACCTGCAGGCGGCCTTCGCCGCCAGAACGCTGCGCGGTCATGAACGCCAGCACATCGACCGGCCGGACACGCCGCGGCAGCTTGCCGACCACGGTGAAGAAAACCTTCAGGTCATAAGCAACGGCCAGCACCGTCACTCGAGGTTCACAGTTCCAGCATCCTGTCCGTCAGCGCACCGATCGGATCGAGGCCGAGGTCAACCTGGATCTCGGCGCCGAAGGCAGCGACGAGCGTCGTCAGATTCGAATGATCGATCGACGTAGCCAGGTGCCCGCCGCCGAAGCGGCGCGGCGTGACTGGCCCGGAGGTCGTCGCCAGGCCCAGGTGCCCGTCGATGATGCGAGCGAGCAACCCCGGCCGCTGGTGGCCAGATCCTGCCTGACCTGACGCGCGCTCTATGCGGCATGAGCGGTCGTGTTACGTGGTCCATATAAGGGTGTCCCGAATGCTGCATTATCTGTCGACGAGGAGCGACTCCGGGCGCACTGCTGTCTTCCAGGGCGCGGGTTTAATCGCAATACTGGCGGAGCAGGCCGAGGATGTTACGGAGCTTTTCCACCGAATCCGCCGACACGGGATCAGGGTTGAAATGCATCACGTCGTTGCGGACATCGCGGAGTTCATCGAGGCGTTTGACAAAGGCCACACGATCCAAAGGCCAGCCTAGTTTCGCCCAGCTGGCGGGGTTCTCCAGCGTGCGCTGGTAGTCGCCCATATCAAGGTCGTCGAAGGAGCGGATCGCCCGGGCGCCGTCGGAGTCACAGAGTGATGTCACCTCATTTAGGGTGAATGTCCGGGAGATCACATGGCGGAGCGTTTGGTCCAGCTCGCCGAGAAGAAAGAACGGTGTCGCCAGCTCACCGTAAGCGTGCACCACATCGGCTGTGGTCACGATACCGGCGATAGCGTTCTTCTCGTCCCGGACGAAGACGAAGTCGGAGGCTTCCAGTGTGCTGAGCACATCGATCAGCTCCTGGTCATACCTGGCCTCGTGAGCGCGGACGATGGCGTCCGGGAAACTCGCCGACGGACTGGCGTGGCGCGCCTGAGCGATCGACTTCCAGGTCACCGCGCCCCGCAGCGTGTGCGCGCCGGAAAGCACGGCGAGCTGCGAGTAGTCGTTGAGGAGCATCAGCGTGATGGCCTCCTCGAACGTCGCGGTAGGCGCCACGAACGCCACTCCCTCCAGCGCGGAGGGAAGATTACCAACGGTCAGGCCGACATCTAGCTCTTCCGTATCGTCTGCGTCCGCTGGTGTCGCGCCGGATATCCCGGCCTCGAGGGGCGCGGTGACCAGATGAACGACCGCGTCGAGCGTCACTGCGCGGAAGCTTGGCGAGGTGATCAGCCCATGGTTGGCCAGATCGGCTTCGATCCGCTGGCTGATGCGATGGCCACGACTCTTGGCGGCCCACAGCGCGAGCAGGTCGCGGACGGAGATCTCCACCGGATCGTTGGCATCGGCCCGTCTGCGCGCGTCCTTCAGGAACTCATGAGGACGCAGCGGAGCTGGCGACGCATCTTCGGCTTCATCGGCCTCTTCAGCCGACCGGGCCGCTACCTGATCGAGGAACTCCTGGCGGAGGGAATCCAGTGAGCGCCGCGACGAATCGACAACCCACGCATGCCATCCGTCCATCGCCGGGATATCTGCGGCCACCGCTGCCGCCCTGGACGGCGACCTGAACTCCTGACCGTCTTCCAGTTTGATCCCGCCCGCAGCGGTGATCACAGCACAATGCGTGTCGCCGATGCGCGGCCGTTTGAACTTCAGGGTGGCACCTGCGGCAAGCATTCCGCCAGTAACGAGGTCCGAAACCCTAACCCGGCGTCCGTCAAGGAGGTATGCGGCCCTGGTGGCGGGGCCACCCAGCGCTTCTGCCATAGGCGAGGCCTCCATTACGGATCGGCCCGGTCAGGCTGACTTGAGAATCGTGCCACACGGGGGTCGCGGTCGGGGACGGGGTCGGGGACGGGGATGCGGCGTTTGGCTGGCAGTTGGGATCCATCAGCCTCGTGTAGAGGCCCCGCCAGCACGCAGGCCGACCCGGCCAGCACCCGTCGCGGCAAGAGCGGATGGCTGGCTGCTGGCCGGCACACCTGCCGCGGGCACCTTGGAACTCAACAGCACCGCGAGGCTCGGATGTCAGCACCCCCCGCTAGCGTGTTCCGGCTCGGTCCGGGAGGGTGGCGGCATGATGGCGGACCTCGACATTGCTCGCTGGCGGTTGCGCACTCAGCATCTGGTCTGGCCCTTCGCCGTGTCGGCGCGCGAGGCTGTCGGCTCGCTGCTGGCCGTCCAGGCAGAGAACCCCGGTCAGGCGGCCTGGGCAGTGGCCTCGCGCACGCAGAACCCGGACCAGGCCGATCTGGCGGCCCTGCTGGCCGACGGCGCCGTCCTGCGCACGCATGTGCTGCGGCCCACGTGGCACTTCGTGCGGGCCGAGGACATCGGCTGGCTGCTCGACCTGACCGGCCCCCGCGTACGGCGGGTCACCGGCCAGCAGCTACGCGAGGCCCACGGCCTCGACGAGCGCTCGGCCGGCCAGGCGGTCACTGCCGTCACCCAGGTCCTGGCGAGCCGGGGACAGCTCACCCGCGCGCAGCTGGCTGACGAGCTGCGCGAGCGCGGTATCTCTGGCAGCGGGCAGATGCTGATGATCCTGCTGGCCCACGCCGAGCTGCACGGGCTGATCTGCAGCGGACGAGCCGCCGGCGGCGACCACACCTACGCGCTCATGGACGAACGCGTGCCGGCGCCACGCCGGCTCGGGCGGACCGAGGCGCTGGCCGAGCTCGCCCTGCGCTACTTCACCGGGCACGGCCCGGCGACCGAACGGGACCTCGCCTACTGGGCGACACTCACCCTCACCGACGTGCGCGCCGGCCTGCAGCAGGTGCGTTACCGGCTCGGCTCGTTCCAGCACGACGGGCGCACCTTCTGGCACCCCCCGGGGAAGCCCCCGGCGGACCGCAACAGCCCGGAGCCCACCTTCTGCAGATCCTCGACGAAACCTACCGCGGCTACCAGGACTCCCGCTGGCTGCCCGGCGCCGCCGGCGACGTGCCACGCACCCGGGAGACCGCGGCCGGGATGGCCCTGGTCGACGCACAACTCCTCGCCGCCATGCGGCGCACCATCGCCCGCGACCACGTGCAGTTCGACCTGCGGCCCTACCGGCCCCTGACACCCCCGGAGACCGAGGCCCTCGACCAGGCCGCCAGCCGGTACGGCGAGTACCTGCGGCTCAACGCCCGGCTCACCCTGACCTGACCATCGCGCCCGATCCCAGCAGCGGCATGAGCGCCCCGCCGCACGACCGGCGGCAGAAGCGGAAGCCTTCGGTTTCGGCCGGGCATGCATAGTTCAGCCTGTCGCATAATTGCCGACCACCGAGCCTCGGTGGGGAGGAGATGCCACCAGTGGTGGCTTTCCGGCCGCCGAGTGGAGCGGGCGAGCCCTGTGGCAGCCCGTCCAGCGGCCGTGTGGAGATCATTTTCGCTGCGATCCGATTTTGCGACAGGCTGAGTTATGCACTTGGGTCGGCCGATCGTAAGGGTCAACACGGAGGACTACCAGGCAGCGACGCCATGGTGAACCCCAGCTCGGCGCGCACTGAGCCGCCGTTCGGCGCGGCGCGGCGGTCGTTCAGCATGATCGCGAAGGTCATGCAGAACAAACATTCTGTGTTCGGTGAATCCGCCTGGTACTTGACAGCAGAAAGGACTCCGAGCGATCAGGCGGGAAGTTCCGTGGCGTGTCTCCAACCTGCGATAGAGGCGGCTACCGCTCCTTCGCGGTGATCCACTCCTCCGGATGGGCTGGCTTGGCAGCCGCGAGAACGCCGAGCGCTTCTTCGGCGGATCGAGTCCGCTGGATGAGATGTCGGCTGGCTGGCTTGAGGAGCCCGGTGCCGACCATCTGGTCAAGCAGGGTGACAAGAGGTCCCCAGAACCCGTCGACGTCGGGCAAGACGACCGGCTTGCTGTGCAGCCCTAGCTGTGACCAGGTGGCGACCTCGGCGAGTTCCTCCAGCGTGCCCAGCCCGCCAGGGAGGGCGATGAACGCATCGGACAGGTCGTACATGAGCTGCTTGCGCTCGTGCATCGACGCGACCTCGTGCAGCTCGGTCAGGCCCGGGTGGCCAACTTCACGGGCAAACAGGCCCGCTGGGATTACCCCAATGACCCGGCCGCCGTGCCCTGGAGCGGCGTCGGCCAGCTCCCCCATGAGGCCCACGCTGCCAGGCGCTGCACCCGGAGCGGGACGAGGGATGACGGACTGCGGCGCGGAGCATCCCGAGTCGGGGCCGCACCCGCACGACCATTCCGGGGCGTCTGGCGCGCATGGTTATGGCGTGACCGCCAGTTCGGACAGCCGGTATATCGCGATCGCGCTGGGCCTGATCGTCGGCTTCCTGGTGTTCGAGGTCATCATGGCCTTCGCCGGTCATTCGCTGGCGCTGCTGGCCGATGCCGGTCACATGCTGACCGATGCCGGCGCGCTGGGCGCCAGCCTGGTTGCGGTCCGTCTCGCCCGGCGGCCCGCATCGGGGGCGTGGACGTTCGGGTTCAAGCGCGCCGAGGTTCTGTCGGCTCAGGCCAACGGCATCACCTTGCTGGTCGTCAGCGCGCTGGTCGCCTTCGAGGCCGTCAGCCGCCCGATCCATCCCGTCGCCGTCACGGGCGGCATCGTGGTGACCGTGGCGGCCGTGGGCGTGGCCGTGAACTTGGCGGCCACCTGGGTGATGGCCAGGGCCGGCCGCGACTCGATCAACGTCAAGGGCGCCTTCGCGCACATCGTCACCGACCTGTACGCCTTCATCGGCACGCTGATCGCCGGGATCGTGATCATCATCACCGGGTTCGAGCGCGCCGACTCGATCGCCTCCCTGATCGTGGTCGGGCTGATGCTGCACGCCGCCTGGGGCCTGCTGCGCGAGACCGGCCGGATCTTACTCGAGGCAGCCCCCGAAGGATACGAACCCGGCGACATCATCACCGCCATTACCAGCCAGCCCGGCGTCGCCTCCGTCCACGATGTGCACGTCTGGCTGATCACCAGCGGTTTCCCCGCCCTGTCCGCCCATGTGCTGGTAAGGCCCCCGGCTGACTGTCACCAGGCGCGCCGCGAGCTAGAACAGCTCCTGTGCGAGCGCTTCGGCCTGGATCACACGACCTTGCAGGTCGACCATGCGCCCGATGACCTGCTGGCCATAGGCGACGGCACGAGCTGATGGACGCCACCAGCGCGGCGAACACTGCGCCGCTGCCTGGCCTACGCCGTCAGGGCTGCCCGGCCCGGACCAGTTCCTCGGCTACCATCGGCCGATGCTGCTCCCCGAGCACCCCATTGAGACTCCCCGGCTGACCCTGCGTCCGTTCACCCTCGACGACTTCGACGACCTCTACGCCTACCAATCGCGCCCAGACGTGGCACGGTACCTGCACTGGGACGCCCGCGACCATGCGCAGGTCCGGCAGGCCCTGGATCGCCAGTGCCGTGAGACCACGCTCCACGCGGAAGGCGACTGGCTGACGTTCGCCGTGGTATGGCGCGAGGTCGCCGTGGTGGTCGGCGAGGTCGGGCTGAAGTGGCTCAGCCGGGAGCACCGGCAGGGTGAGACTGGATTCGTCTTCAACCCTGACTACCACGGGCGAGGTCTGGCCACCGAGGCGACCGAAGCCATGCTCACGTTGGGGTTTGACAACATGGGGTGGCACCGGATCACCGGCAGCTGTGACGCCCGCAACCACCCCTCAGCGCGCCTGATGGAGCGAATCGGCATGCGCCGGGAGGCGCATTTCATCCACAACCAGATCGTGAAGGGCGAGTGGGCAGAAGAACTCGTCTACGCCATCCTCGATCACGAGTGGAAAGCACGAAGGCCCTCTGCTGCGCCATATCGACACCTAGGTTGAGGCTGGTGGCTAGCAGACAGCCAGGCGGTCCATGGGCGGTGGCGGTGTGCCACGGACGGGGAGAGATCCTTGACCAGGCTCACGGTGCGCTGAGGAATCGGCGGACCACGGTCGCGAATCCGGGTCGTCCTCGTGAACGGCGTGGCCGGTCGAGAGCTCGGCGAACCGGGTGCCGGGGGGGAATGCCGTGTGCTTCGCATGTTCGGTGCTGAGAACGTTGCTGCCGGCGCCGCGCACGAGTAACGGAGCGTGACGAAGCCTCCTTTCCAACAAACACGCAGACCCGCCGTTATCTCAACCCCGGATTTGGGTGTCCTTGCTGTAGCCGCCGCGGGTGTTTTGTGTGCTTTTTGCTGCGTGGCGGACACGTTACCTGAACAGTGTCTCCGCCGCAGACCCCGTGCAAAATCCCCTTGTCGCTGCTGTTTTTAGAACTAAGCGTCTACTACGTGAACGCTGTTCAGCTACATGTCCACGCCGCAAACGTCCTGGTCAGGTGCGGCATGCACAGGGAAGGCTTCAGATAACCGCCGTTCTGCATGGCCAGGGGCAGTCTGCCGATAGGTCGCAGACAGGTGCAGAACTGGATAATCGGTGAGCATTGTCGCGCCGGGACCGGTGGAGTGGATCGGCCGCCAGCTGGGCGGAGGGTCTGGCGCGCGGTCAGAAGCCGGTCCAGACCATCGGGATCGTGGATGCGGCCAGCAGGGCCGCCATAGCACAGTTGAGGAGACGCCGGGCGCGTGGTGTCCGGAGGAAGCGCTGGAGCGCGGCGCCGAACGCCAGCCAGGGCAAGCAGCTGGGGAGGGCGGCCAGCATAAACAGGATCGCGAAGGTGACAGCTTGGGCCAGGGCACCGCCGGTGCGCCGGTCCAGGAAGGTGGCGATGGCAGCGACGCCGACGAGCCACCCCTTGGGGTTGACCCATTGGAAGGCGGCCACGCCGAGGAATCCGGTGGGTGCATTCGTAGCCCCTTCGTCATGTCCCGCGGTCGCGATCCGCCAGGCCATCCAGCAGAGCATCGCTGCCCCGCCCCACTTCAGGACCTGGAGGGCCAGCGGATGAGCAAGGAGCACGTTGCCCAGTCCCAGGGTGATCGCGAACAGCACCGCGCCCATCCCGGTCACCTGCCCCAGCAGGCTCGCGAGACCATGCCGGACACCGACCCTTGCACCGACAGCGGTCAGGAGCGCATTGCTGGGGCCGGGGGTTCCAGCGACGACCGCTGAGAAGGTCACAAAAGCGATCACCTGGGCGGGGTCACGTATGACGTCCATGCGCCGCTCCGTAGATTTGCTCTATGGTCCCCAGCCTGGGCGGTGCAGCCGGCGCTGGTCTTGAACGTTCGTGCGACCCAGGCCAGTGGCGTTCGTGCGGCCCAGACCAGTGGGTAGACGCCACGGGGGCGGTGGATGGGGTAGAACTGTTCCGCGCTCGTCTGCGTGGCTGCCCGTTCAGCCGCCATCGGCACGATGTCTATGCGATCGGCGTCACCGAGGAGGGGGTTCAGGCGTTCGACTACCGGGGCACGGTTGAGCGCAGCCTCCCGGGCCAGGTCTTCGTGCTGCATCCCGACGAACTGCACGACGGCAGGGCAGATGGGCCGGGTTTGTTCGGCTACCGCCAGATCTACGTCAACCCGGACCGGATCGCCTCCGCCTTGCCAGCTCTCACGGGACGGCCGACGCCGCTGCCCTTCGCTCCCCCGGTGACCGGCGACCCAGTCCTCGCGCGCGTGGTGCGTACGGCATTCGCGCGTGCGCCCGAGCCGCTGGCGCTTGACGCTCTGGTGCTTCAGCTGGCCGGGGGCCTGCTGCGGTTGAGCGCTGCCGGTATCACCGGCACCCTGCGCTGCCGGGTCGACCTGCCCGCTGTCGAGCGTGGCCGTGACTTCCTGCGGAGCCGGCTGACGAAAGTGCAATCGAGCGAGGTGGAGGCGGTCACGGGCCTAGACCGCTACCAGTTCGCACGCCAGTTCCATGCCGTCTACGGGACCAGCCCGTACCGATATTCGGTGATGCGGCGCCTCGAGGTGGCCCGGGGCTGGCTGCGCGCCGCGCGGCCCCTGGCAGAAACGGCGCTCGAGGCCGGCTTCGCCGACCAGGCCCACTTCACCCGGACGTTCAAAGCGGCATTCGGCATGACGCCCGGCCGGTACGTGAAGCTTTGCACGGCCCGTGCCGGTGATAGAGCTGCTCGTTCAGCCGCCCGCCCCACCCGGGCCAGCACATAACAGGCTAATCAGCGTAAGTTCCCACCAGCCACGAGGCAGCCCTGCTGTGCGCGCCTATTCGGCGCCCGGCGTCATCGCGCAACGCTGCAGCGTTCCGTGATCGCTCACCGAGCGTGACGGCCGCGATATTCGTGCAGGCCGGCGGCGCTGGGAACCTAACTGACGGTCATGTCGCCGAGCGAGATCGACGCCGGGTAACTCCGGCCAGACGTCACTGCTCAGATGGTCGTGGGGCTTGAGAAGTACGGCCGCATGGCCGCTACAGCTCGGGCCGACGTGGTATGCGCGGAGCTCAGGTATCGGCGAAGCATCGCGGCGGGATCGGGCCCCGGCCGGTTCGGCGCGGCAGTCGCGGAAATGGACTTCGGCGCCGCGCCGCCGATCGTCGACGCTGTGATCAGGCTGACCGCCGACGCTACCTTCGGGTACCTGCCGCCGCGGCTCGCCGACGAGCTGGCGGCGGCGTGCGCCGACTTCGAGCAGCGCCGGTTCGGGTGGGGGGTCGATGGTGGGTCCGTCCATCCGGTTCCTGACGTGATCAAGGCGCTGGAGATTGCGATCACGCACTTCTCCCGGCCCGGCTCGCCGGCTTCTCCCGGCCCGGCTGGCCGGTCATCCTGCCGACGCCGGCCTACATGCCGTTCCTGATCGTGCCAGGCCTGGTCGGCCGCGAGATCATCCAGGTCCAGATGCACGACGACGAAGGGTTCTTCACCCTGGACCTGGACGGGATCGACGCCGCGTTCCGGGTCGGCGGGCACCTGCTCATCTTCTGCAGCCCGTACAACCCGCTGGGCCGCGTGTTTTCGCTGGACGAGATGACCCGGCCGACCGAGGTGGTGGAGCGGCACGGCGGCCGGGTCTTCGCGGACGAGGTGCACGGACCACTCGTGTACCCCGGGTCCCGGCACGTCCCGTACGCGTCCACGTCTGACGCCGCAGCGGCGCACACGCTCACAGCCATCTCGGCATGGAAGGCGTGGAACCTGCCCGGCCTTAAGTGCGCCGAGGTGATCCTCAGCAATGAGCCCGACCGGCAGCAGTCGGGGGACATGGGGCCGTTCGCGTCGCACGGCGCGAGCAATCCAGGCGTGGTCGCGAACCTCGCGACGTTCCGGCACGGCGAGCCGTGGCTGGACGAGGTGCTCGCGTACCTCGACGAGAGCCGCAAGCCGCTGGCCGATCTGGTCAGCCAGCGCCTGCCCCGGGTCAGGTACCGCCCGCCGGACGGGACGTACCTGACCGGGCTCGACTGCACCCCCGATGGGCCTGGACTACTCGCCCGGCGAGCGGATCGTCGAGCGCGCTCAGGTGACCGTCGTGGACGGCCCGGCGTTCGGGGACGGTGGCGCCGGGTCGTTCCGGTTCAACTTCGCGACACCGCACTCGCTGATGGCGGAGATGATCGAGCGGATCGCCGGGGTTCTGAACGATGGCTCGCTGGGCGGGTAGTCGTTGCCGTTGCCGGCGCCGGCCGCCCGCGCAGCAAGCTTGTCCTGTTGGTTCGTCGTGTTAGGCCGCCACCGCCGGGAAGGCGACCGGGCTGCGGTTGCCGGCCGTGTCGACAGCACGGAGGCCGAACTGCACATTGT
>WNGL01000968.1_pt1 | contig 37737 bp, 35 predicted proteins | sample 5400591 | NCBI WGS metagenome assembly WNGL01 (sample SAMN13153377, study PRJNA577476) | soil metagenome | isolation source: 80 cm soil or saprolite under Garry oak tree replicate 1 | place: USA:California | collected 2016-06-15
CGAATAGTGTTTACAGCGCCACCAAGGCTGCCGTACGTTCGTTCGCGCGGACATGGACAACGGACCTAAAGGACCGCCGTATTCGGGTGAACGCAATTAGCCCCGGTTCCATCGACACGCCCGGACTGAGTGACCTGCTTGCTTCTTCAGAAACGGGCGAGCAACGCAAGAAGATGATTTCCACCATGGTTCCTCTCGGCAGGTTTGGTAAGCCTGATGAGATCGCCAAGGCCGTAGTCTTTCTCGCCTCCGACGATAGTAGCTACGTCACCGGAATCGAATTGTTTGTGGACGGCGGTATCGCACAAGTATAAGTCGTTAATCGAGGGCAACTGCATCAAGCAATTCGATCAAGAGGCTACGGCGGCGAATGGCTGTACCTTTGCGCCTTTAATCACAAGCCACAACATGATCGCCAACTCTCCGAAGAGGACCGGAAAGGCGATGTTAGAGACCTTTTCCATATATTGCGGTGCCAGCAAGCCCGTAAGGCTAGTCGTCAGATAAGCGAAGCCGTTGATGATCAGCCAAACGCCCAGGATGCGGGGAAGGAAGCCCGATCTCATGACCAGCACGCCAAAGGGGAAGAGCCAGAGGCCCGAAAAGATCTCGTTGATAACGTTTCCCTGGCCATGCAGACGAATGAAGAGCATGGCCAAGGCGTCCCGCTGGGGTTTATCGAGTACCGCGAGGAAATCGGAGTCGCGGAAGAGGGTGAGCGCGGCGATGTTGTTCAGCACATTCATAAACCCGACGGCTGCGGAGACCAGAACCAGAGCTGCCATCAGTGAAGCAAGCGTCTTGTTCACGCCGCTGAGCAAACGGTAGAGAGCCAGGACCACACAGATAAAAATGATCGAGGTGATCAGGTCAGCGACGATGCCAAGACGGAAAAGTGTCTCGTGAGCCAGGATGTTGTTGGCAGTCGCGGTGGCGTTCCCCCGAACGATCAGAGTGCTGGGAATATAGATCAGACTGAAGGGGGCAGTGACGACCATGGACAGATATACCGCTCCTGCGACGCGTGCAGCTTTGTCAGTTGGGTGCATGTGCTCTCTCTCCTTATTCTCCTATTGACGAACAGGCCCAGTAGCGGTCGTTACCCGACAATCCGTAATGCAGGCTAACCAACCGCTGACAATGAGGCTGAAGCGTCCAGCGGTTGCGGCTTTGCGCCCTTGATCACGAGCCATAGCATGAACGCCATTTCCCCGAGGAGGGCCGGGAAGACAATGTTAGACACCATATCTTCGTATTGCGGTAACAGTAGGCCGGTGAAGCTCATGATCAGGTAGGCAAAGCCGTTGATGATCAGCCACACGCCGAGGAAGCGAGGCAGGAAGCGCGACCTGTAGGCAAGAATCGCTAAAGGAAAAAGCCATAGACCCCAAAGAATCTCGGCGACGACGATTTCCTGGTGATGCAGACGGAGGAACAGCATGGCCAGGGCATCCCGCTGCGGTTTGTCGAATACGGACAAGAAATCGGCGCCGCGCACTAGCATCAGGGCGGCAGCGTCGTTTAGCACGTTAAGGAAGTCGATGGCAGCTGGCAGCAACCCTCCGAGGATGACCACGAGCACAGCAAGGCTCTGGTCCACTGCCTTGAACAACCGGTAAAAAGCCAGCGTGAGGAAAATCACGATGGTCCCGCAGAGCAGGTCGCTGACCATGCCGAGACGGAAGAGCAACTCGTGAGTGGCGATATTGTTGGCCGTCGCGGTCGCGTTCCCACGCACATACAGAGCGCTGGGAATGTAGATCAGGCGGACCGGAGCGAGGACGACGAGAAGCAGGTAGAGGAATCCGGCGACTCTCCCTGGGTTATGGGTCGAGCTCATGTTCCCTCCCTTGTAAGCGATGCTCACAGGCGTTTCTGCCGAACTTACACCTCGTTGCTCAGCCAGACAGTGATTGCTCGCGGAGCGACGCGCGATCTTCATGTACTCGATAGGGTGAGTCAGTGCCCTTGTACGTATTTGTGAACAAAACGCGAAACAGCCAGAAGATCAGCAATATCAGTGGCAGGATAGCCGGCAGAAAAAGTACGTTTGTTTTGCGTAACCAGTGGGGAAATACTTGTTGCTGTCCCAGGAAAAAGGAGCCCGTGGCGATGAACAGCGAAAAGCACATGCGCCAAAGGTGTCGCGCGATTCGATGTACCCCGAAAACACCGCCGCGCACGAGCATTCGAATGTCCCCCGCGGCAGAAAGCAGAGCTACGGAACCGAGAAAAAAATACATCCCAGCGGGAACACCGTCTTTTGAGCCCGTCGGGCTATTCGCCACTTCGAACCCGTAGGTTATGATGCCAGCTCCGACCGCCAAAGCAAACAGAAGCGCACCCCAATCGAAGATGCCGGTTTCCCCGTCTCTGCGCCTCGCAGTCGCCCATGCCGTTGTCACCAGATAAAACGCCAGAACGCCGCCGAAAACATTGTTCATTTGATGTTTCATGAGCGCAAGGTATGCCGCAGCTGTGGACATGCTCATCATGGAAATGACAAATACGTTTCCAGCTATGCCATGCCGACGGGAACCTTTGCGGAACGAAATTGCCGCGGCACCGGACACCAATCCCAATATCCCGGCGCAAATATGAAGAACTAATATCGGCAATCGCATTCTTCGCTCCTCTACATACCGGCGTCGTTCCGCTCCGCGCTATGATCGCCATTCACCTGCTGCGCCGGCCTGCTCCTTCCATCGTTGTTCGTTCACGCCGAACACGAGGAGCCACAGGATGAGCGCTGTGGCCCCGAGGAGGCCGACGCCTGCAAGGTAGGGGAACAGACGGTATCCGAGAGTGGGGGACAGGAAGGTCAGCCAACCCAAACCTGCAACTGCTGACCACCAGCCCAGAATCCGCGGGAGGAAGGTGGACCTGATAATGAGGTAGCCTGTCAGTAGCGCATAGAATCCGAAGAATGCCAAGGCCATCCCGGCGCCCTGCTCATTCACCCTCAGAAATAGCAACGCCACCGCCTGCAACTGTTCCAGGCTGAATACATTCAAGTAGTGCGCGCCTCCCAAGACGAACAAGGGTGCGATGTAAAAGACGCGGCTAAAGGTCTTGATGATGCAACCGGTGAGGCCTAAGGACGCCGCAAGCAAAGAGACGATCCTGCCCGCCGGCTTAAGCAGATAATAAAAGAGAACCGTCATGGCGATCTGGCACGCCATTTGTGCGTCAGGATGTTGGTCGCCGTAGCCGCGGCGTCGCCGGATACAACCAGCCTGTCACTGACGAAACCCTGGGCGAATATTCCCGTCAGCATGGTGAGGAGATAAAACGCACCGGTAATTCTTGCCTTGAGGCGCGGCGATGTTTCTGTGATCGACTTAGCCATTTTCAAATCCCCCCAGGAGCTGTGCCGCGTGAACATCGTGAATTCAGCCGTTTCGTCAATACCGCTGTGCCCATATTGGTTTTCCCTGCACAAAAACAAAATTCAATCCAGCCAGCGAATCAGATCGGTCCTTGATACCGGCGCAGCCGGACCGCTGCGGCGAGGAATGCCGCAGCGATTGCCAGGCCGACCCACAGGCCGGGCGCGCTAAAAAAATGCTCTGGAATGAGTGTTGCCATGAAATCCTTGGGATGGTTGTCCGCCGCCATTGAGCCTCCCTGCCCCAGCAAGCGATCCTGCAGCAGCGCGAGGAAATTCGAAGTGTTGAACGCAATCTTCTCCACCACGCAGATCACGAAGGGCGGTAAGAAAGCCCCTATAAACGGCGCCCGCGGCGCCCACGCTGAAACGAACAGCAGCCAGCCGTAGAAGGGTGCGTACCAGAGACCGTGCACTGTGAGAAGGTGATAAAGCAGCACTAGTGACACGTGGAAGAACGACACGTCTGTCCATAGCGCCGCGATGTTCACACCACTGCCTAGCAGTATTACGCTGCTCAGCAGGAGCATGATGAATTGGGTTGCAAGGCTGATGGCGAAACTGAGAACCGGCAGAATCACAAGGGGAATCGTCAGCTTCGAGAGCACGGCGGTGAGATCGGACACCGGCAACGACTTCCAGAAGAGGATGCTGCGATCGCGGCGCTCTCCATATAGGGCATCGAGACAGTAGAAAATTCCCACGATCAGAGCTGTTCCCATGATCAGGGCCGCCGATAATTCGTAGCGCGTGTTGAGTAAATCGTGCTGTTGCGCCCGGTCCAGAGGCCATACGCCCTGAATGTGGCGCCGCAGAGTCACCATGTTGACCACGAAGCCGAGCAGAAAGACGGCGCCGGCGGCGAGCGGCGCGATGTAGATCGAACGGTTTTCCCACAATTCTCGTCGGATCGACCAGTACAGGGGCCGAATCGCCGCCACGATTGCGGGCGCGAGCCCCTGCGACTGAAAGGAAGATTCAGGTACGGCATTCGATTGAGTATTCATCGAGCCGCTCCTTGTGCCATGCCGGATTGATTCTTTATGACCGCAACGAATAAGTCGGCAATGCTGGGCGTCCGAACGTCGCCAAGAGCCGCGAGTTGCTGGCGGTCGATATTCTGGTTGATCCTGCGATCGAACAACAGAATGCTGCGCCCGAACACCTCGCGCTCATACATCGGCTTGAGAGCGCGCGCCGCGGCGACTTGGTCGGGATTGACCGTCACCTCCACGTAGCGCGACTCGAATTCCTCCATGCTGCAACTCAGTACGATTCTCCCGCGGTCGATGAACATCAGATCCGTGAGGATGTGTTGCAACTCTTCCACCTGATGGGTCGTCACAACGATGGTACGGCTGCGATCGAAGTAGTCGTTCAGCAGGGAATCGTAAAACTGCTTGCGAAAGAGGATGTCCAGCCCAAGCGTCGGCTCATCCAGCACCAGCAATCTCGCATCGATGGCCATAACCAAAGCGAGATGCAGTTGCGCCACCATGCCTTTCGATAATTGCCGCACCTTGCTTGTGTGCTTAATAGTAGTTCTTGCCAAAAGGCCTTCCGCCTTCGCGCGATCGAATCGTGGGTGCACTCCGGCCACATATTCAAAGGTTTGCGAAACGCGCATCCAGCGCGGCAGGACCGCAACATCGGCAATGAAGCACACGTCACGCATAAGCCGATCACGCTCGGACCAGGGATCACGACCAAGCACTCTCAGTTCTCCCTGATATGGAGTGAGCCCGAGAATCGCGTTGAGCGCGGTGGTTTTTCCCGCGCCATTGGGACCGATGATTCCGAGAATCCGGCCTTCTTCGACACGCAAATCAACTCCATCCAGCGCAATCGTTGTGCCGAACGCCTTACGGAGACCGCGGGCTTCTATGCATGCCATAGCCTCAGCGTCCCTCCTCTTTTTTGGTTTTCGACCTAGTCCCTGACGAAGCTTGGCGGCCTGTGCCATTCTCCAGCAGTTCGTCCGGTTTCAAGCCGAGCCGTTGAATGGTTGCGTAGACCCTGGGCCATTCTTCGCCCAGAAACTTCTGCCGTTCGCCCTGCAGCAACAAACTGCGTGCGCCGGCATTGATGAACATGCCGAGGCCTCTTCGGGTTTCGACCAGCCCTTCGTCCACCAGTTGCTGATAGCCCTTCAGGACCGTGAGCGGGTTGACCCGATATTCAGCCGCGACATTGCGTACGGACGGCAGCGGATCGCCTTCCTTGAGCACACCGTCCAGTATCATCGCGACTACACGGTCACGAAGCTGGCGATAGATCGGCTGACTGTCGTTCCATTCACGGTCCATTTAGGTTTTCCAGATAGCCCTTGCCAGACCTTACCAGAGATACCGCACGCGTCAGTTCTTCCTCTGCAGGTCAAGGTGCGCGTGGACCGGCTTGTCCCCAGGCATCAAGTAAGTCCAATCCTCGGTGTGGTGGTTGGCATCGATGATAGTGAAGACCGCATGCTGCATGTGTCCGTACTGTGTGCTCCCGGCGACGTCGAGAAAGTCGAATTCTACTGTCTTTCCGTCCGGCGACGTCCTGGCGACCATGCGCGGCCGATTGCCGGCGTCACAATAATGGGTCAGGAGCAGGCGATCGCTATCCAAGTAGAGCATCGTGACCGGATGGTCGTAACGAGTCGGATCGTCCGGCTTGCCCGCTTCCTTCATCTCATGCACGAGCGCGTTTCCCCTGGAAGTCACGCGGAGCGAGACCACGGACTTGCTCCCGTTCCCCATCTCGGGTTGCGGTGGGACGACTGTCACCTGGCCTTCCCACGAACCCGCCAGAGTTTTCAATTTGTCGAAAGACTTTTGCGCGTCGGACTGCGCAACAGGCTTAGGCGCGTCGGACTGGGCGAAAGCCACGGTGGAGACGGACATCAAAACAACGAACAGCATAAAACGAACGAATTTCATTTTCATTCTCCTTAAGAAGTTCATTTCCTTCTGGGGTCAGGGTTTATTCACTGGCGTAATCACTTGCAACCGCTCAGTTCTAATGGACCCATGTAATACTGTTATAGTTAACTATAACACTAGTTAACGTGTCAAGCTGTTTCTTGTGCTTTCTTTTCTTTCCTTTCAGGCCTGCCCGCCACGCATAGAAAATGGGTGAAATGGCTGGTCCACGACACTCCCTCTGGCGTCCGCCGGGCACGTCGGCCTGGATTGCCATTGTTAATTCGGTTTTTTCCTGTTACTCCGTGATCGGATCGGGATCGAACGGGCAAGTGCAGAGGCAAGGAAGATGTTGCATCACTCGTTGGAAAGAATCTCATTTAAGCTCCCTCGGAGACCTCGCGTTTTTGGGCGAGAGCATTGCACGGTCTTATAATTCGGAACACTTATGGCCCTAACTGCAGGAACCAAGCTCGGGCCCTACGAAGTCTTGGGGGCATTGGGTGCTGGGGGCATGGGTGAGGTATACCGCGCACGCGACACACGCCTGGAGCGCACCGTAGCAATTAAGATTCTGCCCGAACATCTAGCTTCTGATCCCGGACGCCGCGCCCGCTTCGAACGCGAAGCCCGCATCGTTTCCGGCCTTTCACACCCAAACATCTGCGCTCTCTTCGACCTTGGCGAGCAGAATGGTATCCACTATGTCGTACTCGAATACCTGGAAGGAGAAACGCTCGCAGACCGCCTGGCGAAAGGTCCGATGCCAGTTTCAGAAGTGTTGAAAGTTGGCGCAGATATCGCTTCCGCGCTCGATGCCGCTCGCCGCTATGGCATTGTTCATCGCGACCTCAAACCGGCTAACGCGATGCTGACCAAGACCGGCACCAAGCTGTTGGACTTCGGAGTCGCAAAACCCAGTCCGGCCTTGGCCTCGGCTGCGGCAGCAGACACGCAAACATTATCGAAATCGCTGACCGAAGAAGGAGTCATCGTCGGCACTTTTCGGTACATGGCCCCGGAGCAACTGGAAGGCAAAGACACAGACGGCCGCACCGACATTTTCGCCTTAGGCGTTCTTCTCTACGAAATGGTCACCGGCCGCAACGCCTTCGGTGGCACGTCGCGAGCAAGCATCATCGCGGCCATCATGAGCTCGGATCCGGCGCCGATCAGCACGCTCCAGCCTCTGTCCCCGCCGGCGCTCGACCGGTTGGTGCAAAACTGTCTGGCCAAAGACCCGGATCAGCGCTGGCAGACCGCCCATGATGTTTGCCTGCAATTGCAGTGGATCAGAGATGCAGGTTCGCAGGCGGGAGTCCCTCGAGTCAAAGGCCAGCGTCGGATTACACGCGAGCTTATAGCGTGGGCGAGTGCATTGTTTCTGCTCCTGGTTTTGGCGACAACGTTTGTGATGCGCTACTTTCAAGCCTCTTCGCCGCTCCAGCGGAAGATCATGTTCACCGTGGAGCCTCCGCCGGGAAACGTGATTCTCGATGGAGCAACGGCGCTTTCGCCGGACGGAGCCACGGTCGCCTACGCTGTCACCGATGCCAAGGGAAAAAGATCATTGTGGGTACGTCCCCTCGAGTCACTCTCGCCGCGGCTGTTGGAGGGGAGCGAGAGCACTGGGGATTACTACTCGTTTACGTGGACGCCTGACGGCAAAGCCATAATTGCGGTAGCGAACCGAAAGCTGGTGCGGTTTTCGGCCACAGGTGGCGCGAACGAGATGCTGTGCGAGAAGTTTGACGCCTCGCCAAGCACGATCAACCGTGACGGTACGATCCTCGCATGGACAGCGCCGCCAACTAAGATCTTCAGCGTGTCGCCCGACGATTGTACCCTCCGCGACAAGTCGCCCTCAGACGCTCCGGGATCGGGTCTGACTTACGGGTACCCTCATTTTCTTCCAGACGATAATCACTTCCTTTTTGCCGTCATCCGCAAAGACAAGCGCTATGACGTCCTACTCGGTTCATTGAACAACCCGAAGACACGAGTGCTGATCCGAAATGGCAGCTACCCAAAATACGTGAACGGCGGTTACATCCTTTTCAGCCGGGACGGGTACCTGATGGTGCAGAGGTTTGACGTGAAATCGAAAACTACCAGCGGGGAACCGTTCTTGGCATACCCCAATCAATTGAACTTTTACGCTTCGTTCGGGTGGGCGGCCTTTGATGCATCCAGGAATGGGTTTATCTCCGCCAAAGAACAAGGTGGGTCACCAAGGTTGTTGCGCTGGTACGACCGGTCGGGGCAGGTGCTGAAAACTCTTGGGGAGCCGGAGTTTGCCGCGGGGCCACGCCTCGACTCTCAGGGGACCCACGTTCTGGTGACCTTGTTCGATCCTAGAACACACGCCGGAGACCTATGGTCGCTTGATTTGGAACATGGCACCAGAACGCGGGAGAGCTTTCACGATCGTCCCGGAGGCGATGCGGCGACATGGACGGCGAACGGCGAGCGAATCGTGTACTCGGCGCTTCAAGGCACCCAAAATGAAATGTTCATCAAGAACGCAGGAAGCAGCGATAACGGGCGGATGCTTCAGACCGGATTGAACGGCTCAAAAATCATCAGTGATCTGTCACCTGACGGCAATTCGATCTTTTACCTGTACCAGACGGAAACCGGCACAGAAACCTCCATCTACGGGCAGTCACTTGTCGGCGGGAGGGCCTTCCTGATTGGCCCCGCTATAGAAGACGAGATGCCGAGGTTGTCGCCGGACGGCAGCTGGATGGCGTTGCCGTCGAACGAGTCCGGCCCAATCGAGATTATCGTGCGGCCCGCCGCCCCGGGTGCCGCGGGCGGTACACAGGTTTCCTTCGGCGGTGGTCACGATCCGCGATGGAGCCGCGACGGCAAGGAACTTTTTTATCGAACCAATGACTGGCACATCGTTGCTGTTCCAGTGGTGGACCTCAAGCAGCGCCGTTTCGGTAAGCCGGTTACCTTGTTCCGGCTTCCTGAGGGAGCGGAATACGATGTGGTAAACGGAAAACGCTTTCTCGTGAGCGAACAAGTTGGCTCAGCCACAGCGCCGCTATTCGTGATCGCGAACTGGAGACCTGAACCGCCGAAACTGGAATAGCACGCCGTGACAGCCACACGACCCGACATACTCGCCGGTCCTCTTCCGGCGACGCTACCATCCGAATGGGTTGCCGACGTGGACCTATATTGGGCAACAAGAATAAGTAAATCCGTTTACCTCCTGTTTGCCGGTCGAGCGTGGGAATTTGGACTTTAGTTGTGAGGGCTGAGGGCGTTGTCGTTAGATTCTCACCTTTCCGTTTTTATGCCAACCTAAGGTTCATCCGGAGGAACAGGAGCTGCCACATGAAGAGAATTCTCTACGGGGTTGCGATGAGCCTGGACGGCTATATCGCCGGGCCGAACGGTGAAGCGGACTGGATTGTCAGCGACCCGGAGGTCAATTTCGCTAAAATCTGGGCACAGTTTGACACCTTGCTGATGGGTCGTCGCACCTACGACGCTGCGAAAGCGAGACTGGGCGAGGCGGCCCTGCAGGGAGTGAAGACAATCGTCGTCTCCCGTACCCTGCGACATGCCGACCACCCGAAGGTGACGATCTTCTCCGATTTGAATCGAGATTGGATCGAAGAACTGCGTGCGCAGGGCGGCAAAGATATCTGGCTGTTTGGTGGAGGCGAACTGTTTCGCTCTATGCTGGAAATGGGGGAGGTGGACAAGGTTGAGGTGGCCATTATGCCGGTCTTGTTAGGCGGAGGCATTGCATTGCTGCCATCGATTGCGCAGCAAACAAAGTTGAGCCTGTCGTCACATAAGCTCTACCGCTCCGGAATCGTATCGTTGGTATACGAGGTGAAGAAGTGAGCCACGTGTAGGTGGGTAACCCGCCTATACTTCGATCCTAACTCTCGAGGGTGCCCCGTCCAAGCTCCGCTTGGGCGGGGATTTTGATGTTCAGGGGTCACAGACGCAATCCTACTTGCGAAAATATGTTGTCTCCATGCCTTGGGGACTCAAACGCTTCCATGCGACTCGCCAGCTTCACTACTTAACATTCAGTTGCTTTAAAAGGCGACCAAATTTCGGAACCGTCGAATCTCGTACGACTTTCGAATCCGCACTGGAACGCGTTCGGCAGCGCTTCGTACTCTGCGTGTACGGCTACGTAATTATGCCCGAACACGTGCACATGCTGATAAGCGAGCCCCAGCGCGGAACTCTGGCGCGCAAGCCATGTAATCGCTAAAGCAGGGAGTCGCACGGAGGCTGGCGCTACGAGCCGCTGATTCTTTCTGGCAAGCCCGCTACTACGATTTCAATCTCTGGAGTGAGCGCAAGTTTGTGGAGAAGCTTCGTTACGTTCACCGGAATCCGGTAGAACGCGGGTTGGTACCGCGCGCCGAGGATTGGGATTGGAGCAGCTTTCGTCATTATTTAAACGGCGGGAACGGTGGAGATTGAATCGCAATGGGTCGCACGGAAGCGGGAGCAACTTGGGATTTTTCCTACCGTGAATGTGTATCCACCCGCAGAAAAACCCCGCCCAAGCGAAGCTTGAACGGGACACCCTCTAAAGTAGATTGGCCTCAAGCCTAGTGTGTTGCTTCGGCCCTAGCCAGCAGCACGGCTGTGCTCGATGACATGAAGTCGTAGTACGTTACGAAGCGTTGTGGCTCTGCTTCTGTGTACGGAGCAAGGTTGTGAGCCCATCGGAATCCGATGGGTTGGTACCAGAGTTCGGCCTCGATGTGGAAGGGCCCGAGAGCGTTTCCGGTTGACACCGAGTAGCGGACAACACTGCCTTTGTCGTTGAAGTTGGGATCCTCCGCGGCCTCGCCAATCACAGCAATATCTTTCTCGGCACTCTCCTTATTGAACCCGGACGGCAGAATGCGGTTGTCTTTCAAATAGCCGACGGCGGAAAGCAGGCCGGTGGTCACGTGACCGGCAGAGTCTTTCAGGATGGGCTCGTAGATCTCGACTTGTTCAGGGTTTGTGATCTCCTGATAGTGCGGCTCAAACCGCAACGGGTCGGCGTCGTTGTCATTTCCTTTTATCGAAGCGTCAGGATTGAGTGTTCCCGATTCAAAAACAGTTCGCCCATTTCCGTCGCGGATCGTAACGTGTAGCCATGCCCGTCGCGACGGGTAGGCGGTAGGAAGCTTGTGTCCGCTCAGATTCTCGACAAACACTTCCATGCTTAGCCCGCTGGAACTCGACTCGAGGTTACGAATACTCACGCGAGCACATTGAGTCTGCAGGAATGCAACTGTTCTTGCAGCTGCGCTCGTAAGTTCTTGTGGCAGGGCGGTGACGCTCAGATCCCCGCGATATTCGTTGAGCATATGCTGCATGAAAAAATTGGCGGCGACGAATTCGTGGCGGTGCATCCCGACGCGTGAAGGACCCATGACCGACGTGACCGCCACCTCCTCGTGGACTTCGGGCATGTGACACGACTGGCAACTGCTCCGGCCCGGATAATCGCTGTGCAGCCATTCGACATATGGCATCTGCTCCGGAAAAGCGCCAATCTCTTTTCCGCCCGGCCCGAGAGCCTGGGTCTTCAAAGTGTGGCAGGTGCCGCACAGCGCCGAGTCGCGAATGTGAGCCGCCTCGGTGGGCAGAAAGCCACCGGTCGAGGACTGCATCACGCGCTGATGTCCGGCGTCGATGGCGAAGGGACCGTACTCTGAGCGCTGGTCACCCTTCTCGGGATCGTCGACTTCGAATGCACCATTGAAGGTCTCGGCCGTGCCCAGCTTTTCTTTTGCGATCTGGTGACACACCGAGCAGGAAACTCCGTCTTCGGCTGCGGCGTTGTCCTTATTATTGGAATTGAACGGAAGGTGCGCGAAAATCTCCGCTTTGCGACCGTCGCGCTTGGCCTGCAAGTGGATGATAGGCATGTGGCAGACCGAGCACTCAGCCTCTATGGCAGGCTTCGACTCCGGATGATCGATTGATTCGCGTCGCACACTTGCCTGCCAGTATGGATCGCGCGAAGAATTGGCCATCATGCTTGGCCGCCAATCCAAGCCGATGGAGATGTCCTCACCCGATTTGGTCGTCAGTCCATTGTGGCAGGCAACGCACCGGTCCGAAGTTGGAAACTCCGGTTTCAGCACACCGTGTCTCTCGCCACCTCGCACAAAAGGAGCGGAAGCGATCACTATCCCCGAAATGACGATCGGCCACCAGATGTGCTTTTGCATTACCAGCCTTCGGTCAACTTTCCGTCTCCCCAGTCCCACAGAAGGTAAAACATCAGCTGAACTGGCCGTCCAGTCGTATTCGTCATCGGTGTGCGTACTCCGAGGTTGGCGCGGATATGCTGTCTTCGGCTAATCGTTACCTGCATCTCTGGAACTACATCCCAGTTAGTCTTCGCTCCCGTACTGAGATCGCAATCGGCAAGAAATTCCACCATCGGTGACCAGAGCCGGCCGAGGCCGCGATTTGCCGCGAAGCTCTGGCCCACGGCCATCCGCCAAAAGATCGATTGCGGAGCAATATCAGTATGACGCGGCAGATCAGCCCCTACCTGCGTCTGCAAGAAGGTGTTGGTGCGAAACAGCTGATCGAAGGCAGCGAAGGTTTCGAAGGTCGTGGTGCCGCTACCAAATCCTCGCGTCCGGCTGCCCGTCGGTACCAGCACTCCTCCCTGCAGGCTCAAGATCGACCCTGAATTCAGGCTGGAGAAGATCTCCCGCTTCAACGCCAAGGTAGTGTCACCCACGCCGCCATACCAGGTGTGATTCTGGTCCTGAAACTCCAGGGGAACGTCGATCTCGATCTGATTCTTTACCCCAAAGCGCTGCTCGTGAATGATGTCCATGGTCACGCCAGGAGCGCCCCTTGCATTTACTGCGCTGGAAATTACGACCTCATCTTCGGGAAAGGCCTTCTCTGTAACCAGCGCGCGTGGCAGATTCAACTCTCCTCGGGGCCAGTGCTTATTGGTGCAGAAGCCGCGCAGATAGGCGATGACGTCATCGATCTGCTCTGACGTCAGCAACTTTCCCCATACCGGCATGATCTTGGAAAAGCCCCGCGACGGCCCGCCGTGCACGATTACGTCTTTCCATGCCGAGTTGGGTTCGGGAGTAGTTTGATCGCACCTGGTGAAATCGGGAAAGGTGTCCGGGCGCTCGAATCCCGCAGTCGTCTGGGGAGCGCCCCTCCCGTCACTGCCGTGACAAGCGACACAGGTGGTCTTGAAGATGCGCTCGCCGTTCCCAACATTTGGAGCCTTACTGTATTTCAGACTTTGCGCGAATAGCAGCAGATTGTTCGCCAAAAAGAGGACGCAAAACGTGATGATGCGAAGGCCAGAGTGCACATTGAAGTTTACAACAGGAAGCTATTCGATCGTTGCGAGCGCGAGGCCCGCTCGGTCGCGGGCCGTCGGCAAACTGACAACCGAGAACTGACCACTAGCCACTGATTCTAATTCTCCGTCGGCTCCGGCACTTTAGATTTCGCCCCACGCGGTTCCTTGGGAGAAGGGGGCGAAGGCGGCGCCGGCGTTATTACTGCCGCTGACGATCCCTTACGAATCTCAATCGTCCCATGCTCATTGGTGACAACCAATCGTGGCCCGCCACCTCCGACCGTGCCGATAGCTGTTGCTTGATCGTGGGCATCTTCGACTTTCAGTTCATTGAAGTCCGACTGTATTTCGCCGTTGTGCGCCCTGGCATCCAGTTGGAACCCGGCTTTGTCAGGAACATAGATTTGAATATCCCCTCGCCGATTCTCCACCTGAACATTGCCCAGTTTATTCAGACGCAATTCGACAGCGCCGTTTTCGTCCTGTAGCCGCACATCGCCGGAAACGCCGTCCAACCGAATATCTTTCGACCGTGTGTTTAGGCGTAGCGGCCCCATCAGGTTGCTGGCCCGCAAATCGCCAGAATCAAGGTCCAGATCGCCATCGAGATTCGAGAACTCTAAATCAGTCCGTGAGGATTTAAAGCTGACCGTCTTGGCAATCTTTGCCAGCTTCACGCTCTCCATAAACTCACCGTTCAGCCGCACGCCTCCCTTGATGTCCTGCAGCGAAACGTCATTGGCGTGCCCCTCGACGGCAACATCACCGGCAATCTGCGACACGCGAGCCGAGCTATGATCCAAGTCCAGGCTGACCTTTCCATTGATGTCCGCCAGCGAAACGTCGCCATGGTTGCTGGAAATATTCGCCTCGCCGTCCCGCCCCAATACACTCACGTCACCACGCCGGGTTGATATCACTACCGAAGCTTTGCGCGGAAGGGAGACGTCCATATCCGTAGTGACCCAATGATCACCCGCGCTCTGCGTATTGGCGTTCAGACTCACCGTTTGACCACTGACCGTGATCTGCGGCTTTGTGCTCAAATTCCATTTGTCGGCGTCTTCCTGCTTGTCGGCGCTGATGCGTTTATGAACTACCACCCGAATCTGGTTGTCGTTCGAGGCGGTCACATTCACCGCGCCACGGTCATTGACGATATGCAAGTTTCCCCCTGCCGGAAATTCCTGCTGCAATTGATCGTCGTAGCTGTACGTATGCCCAAACAGCGGGAAATCGCCATCATCAATGTTGATCTGATCTCGAATCTCGCCCCAGTTAAAGCGGGATGCCTGGGTAGCTGCCAATCCGAAGAAGATCAATACAATCAGCAGAAAAACTTGCCCCGCACCAATTCCCGGAGGCCGAGTGCCATCTCGCTGCGCCTGGTGATACTCCAACAGCTTCACGACGCCCCAAAGAATAATCAGTACAGGCCAGTAATGAGCCCAGACCTTACCCAGCATGTACCACTGCAACACGCCGAGCGTTCCTAACAGGAACACAACCCCAAGGACGATCAGTACCAAAGGCCCGGCCAGCGATCTTCTGGGGCGAGCCGGCGGAGCAACCTGCACTGGACTAACCACGGTTCACCTCCGTTGGCGGTTGAACCTCGCCGCTGACGGCGCCGCCCGATTCTGGCCCGCCAGAGATCGGTGGCACTCCATCGCGGCCTTCGGGACTTGATGTCTGACTCTCCCACAACTTGGTTACACCGATCACAAGCAGGAGCAATGGCCACGTACGATGGAATCCGGGCCCGTCAAAACTTTGGATCAGGAAAAGAGTTCCCAAGGTGAGCAGCACCACAGGTCCAACATAACTCCGGCCTCGAACCCCACAATTTGCTCCGTAGGATGGACCGATCATCCCTTGGCGTCGCGCGATTTGCCACGCTCCAATTGCAATTAAGATCACGGGCCAGAAGCGTTCGACGCTGAAGAACCAAAAACCCATCGTGTGCAGCAGGAAAAGCACTCCCAAACCGATCAGCACCACCGCTGCCATCGGTATCCTGGACGTGTCGACTCTCTCGCCGCCGCTGAAAGTTCGAGCCAGCCCGAACGGATCAGGAGGAGGTTGTCCTGCCTGTACTGCCTTGGCCGAGCGGATTGCGTCAATGATCTGGTAGACAATAAAGAACGCCATGCCGATTCCCAGCACAGGTTCCAGATTTCCCATTGCGCCGGAGGAAAGTCCCCAAACCAATCCTGTGAAAATGAGCAAGTGTGCCAGACCTTTGGCGTACTGTCCGGTGTAGACCGCTCCCACTCCAAAGGGGAAAAATGCTGCCAGAATTCCCGCTAGCGCAGGATTCGGGCCAGAACCCGGAAGTGGCGCTGCTCTGACGCCAGGGTCTACGACTGGTTGATACGTGGTCTCTGGCGGCTGTACTCCTTGCAACCGCTCCGCCAGACAGTTCTCGCAATAAATCACTCCTTTAACGTCTCGCTTACAACTCGCGCACAGGGGCTTACCGCAAGTACGGCAGTAAGCCACTGCTGCAATATCGTTGTGCGTGGCGCAGTTCATGAAAACCTCCTGTAAGTGGTCACCATCACTACAGGTGGATCATTGGGCCGAGAAGCCAGCACTGGCTGGTTCTCGCCCTGGCTGTAGTTGCGTTCTTGTTTCTGTTCAGGCTGTCCACTGGTATTATTTTTACGTTCTTTGTCTTTAGGCTCGGGTGCAGGCTCAGCGGGCGTGTTTGCTCGCTTGAACTCTCTCACCCTGGATTCGATCTCATACACAAAGCGAATATTCTCGTAATACTTCACTACGCGGCCTGAGGTCTCGTAATACGACCGCTTGATCGCACTGGGCCGCAGATTGATGTTCCGCACATCGCTCATCTTGACGCCAGCCATGCTCAGCGTGATGGACAGTGAGAAAAACGCCATGCCAAACGACATCGCGAAGCGCGGCTGGCGCGCCACGGCGAAGGCCGGAGTAAATATCGGTCCCAACCATCGGCTCAGCGCATCTTTCCACGAACCTGCGGTGCCACTCTGCGCTTGCGTTCGGGCGCTCGCCCGCCCAGTGGTGGCGATCAAAATGTTGCCGACCAGGTTAGAGGGAGGCTCCACTTCGGCTAGCGATTTCAACCAGCGACGTCCCGCGTCCGCTTCCGCCAACAGTGGACCGCAGACAGAGCACAACCTGCCGTGAGTCTGAAAACTCTCCAGCTTCGCCCCGGTCAGTGTCTCGTCCAAGGCTTCGTTCAGAAGAGTCTCAAACTCCCCGCATTGCATGCCGTTTTTGCTTTCGCCTGCCATCACATCACCTGCCTATATGTACGTTGTAGAAGGCGTGCTAGTTCCGCCCGCCCTCGGTTTATTCTGGATTTCACAGTACCTTCAGGAACTCTCAGCACTGCAGCAATTTCCCGGTAGTCCATGTCCTGTAAGTCCCGCAGAATCACTGCCTCCCGCAGTTCTGGGGACAGCTTTTGCAAGGCGTGATGAACCGTCTCCCCAGCCTCCCGGCTCTGTACCCGAGCATCCGGTGGGGCTCCCTTGTCTGGGATCTTGTCACTCAGCGGCGTTGCGTCTTCATGCTCGGAAGATGCCCCGTCGAGCGTTTCGGTCATTCGATCCTGTTTAGTCTTGCGAAAATGATCGACCAGCAGGTTGCGGGTGATGGTGGTTAGCCAGGTCATAAACGCTGCCCGCCCTGCGTCATAAGAGCCGAGAGTGCGATACATCTTGATGAAGACTTCTTGGGTGAGATCCTGGGCATCGTCCGCCGAGCCCGCGAAGCGATAGCAGATGTTATAGATTCTGCGGTTGTAGCGCTGTACAATCTCCTGCCAGGCAACAGCGTCGCCAGCGATACAGCGACGGACCAGCATGGCAACGGCCTGAGCGTCTTCCAACCCTCACTCCCCGGAACCCCTGACCTCGGCTCGAAACATGTCTAAAGAAATAGCACCGAGCGGACACTACAGCGGTGATACGTTTTTGTGCTCTCAGAAGTTTCGCTTACTCCCAAGAAGAAGGCATTGTAGCAGCGCCCGGAAATGGGACGAAGAGAGGGCGAATGTGACAACTCTTGGTTATCGAAAGTTTTCGACAAGCGTTATGTCACTTTCAGACTGGTCCACACGCGTGAAGAGAATCCACTGCCCATCTGTAGAGATATCAAAGCTTGGGCTCTCAGGATCGCCGTATCCTAAGTCCACAGATGTGATTGCTTTCTCACGTTGAGTCGCGAAGTCGAAAAACTTGACCAGTGCAGGCGTGGTTGTCGCATCGACAAAATAAATACCGCCAGCCGCAGTTCTCCACCACGCAAAATTCCGCACCCCCTCAAGAATCCGGACAGGGGCGCCGCCCTCGACCGGCATTCTCCAAATCGTGCCTCCCTCCAGCCACAGGTAGAGAGATTTCCCATCGATGGATTCCTCGGCGAAGAAGCCCCCCTCCTTTGTTACCTGGGTGGCGCTTCCCCCTGCCGCCTGTATTTTCCAAATCTGCCAGGTCCCAGTTCGGTTCGACGAGAAATAAATCCAATTGCCGTCTCGCGACCAGGTGGGAACGTTATTTTCGAATGGTCCAGTAGTGAGACGGCGCGGCGAGCCTCCTTCTCCACTGATGACGAAGACATCGCCATGGCCTTCAACACGAGCGTCGAAGGCAATGGTTTTACCGTCCGGAGACCAACGCGGTGAGCCCACGTCAGCCCCGTTCAAGGATGTCAGTTGTATCGGATTCGCGCCGTCGCCACCGCAGGTCCAAATTTCAGTACTGCCGGATCGGTCGGACGCAAAGGCGATCCGATTACCATCCGGGGCGAAGCGGGCACCACTGTCATAGCGCGAAGACGCAATTAACTTCAGGGGTGCCGGGCGCCGGCCTTTCCAGGCGGGACCCGCGACGCGCCAGATGTTGGGATCGGAGTGGGCATGAACGTAGGCCAGCCGATCTGCCTTGCTGGCGATGGCAGGAAAGATGGCGTCCTCGGCTGCAACATTCAGCGGCTCCGGGGCGCCGCCCGAAGCAGAGATGCGCCACAGCCTGAACAGTCCGCCGCGGTTCGAGGAGAAAACAATTTCCTTCCCATCGGCGGTCCAGGCAAGACCAGCCAAGAACCGGCGGTCGGAAGTCAAGCGACGAGGCTGGCCACCGCTGGCCGGTACAACAAAAATGTCACCAGCGAGGAAACCTGCTCCGGCGACATAGGCGAGCAATTTGCCATCTGGCGAGAGAGTCGGATAGGCGAGATAAGAATCTGGAAGGGACACCACCGCCCTCCTTCGGCCGTCCTCCACCGAGAGAAGAAAAATGCTGGCGCGAGGGTCCTGCGCCGACATTCTGTCCGCGACAATCAGATCCCGGCCGTCAGGAGACCAGTCCATACATCGGCCAAAAGCGTAGCTTCCCATGTTTGCTTCGGCAATCTTGCGTGCGGCTCCCCCCCAGAGCGGGAATGATGTAGTAATAAGCCTTGGTGCTGGGTAAACCATGAACGAAAGCTATGTAACGCCCGTCTGCTGACCACACAGGGCAATAGTCGGGCGCGGCGTCGGTAGTGAGGCGAAGCGGGCTACCCGATCCGATGAGCTTGACGTAGATATCGAAGTTATCATCCTTTTCACCCGTCCAGGTGTAAGCGATTTCGTTGCCATCGGGCGAAAAAGTGGGATCAAATTTCTGACCGGACGAACTGGTAAAGGGCACGACCTTGAAATTTTGCTGAGCAGTCCGGGAATTCCTGGAAGAATAAAACCAGGCCGCGCCCCCACCAACGATAATCAGGATCACTATTGCCAAGCCGGCCCACAGCGCCCTGCGGGATTTCTTCCCTGTTGCCGGCGATGCCTCTGCAACTTGCATTGCAGTAGTAATAGCTGAGCGGCCCGAGGTCGTATCCCGCTTGAGGCGTTTCAAATCGGCGCGTAATTCGGTGGCGCTCTGGTAACGTACCTCGCGGTCTTTTTCGAGCGCCTTGTTGATGATGCGATCGAGTTCAGCAGGAAGATCAGGATTCAAGCGCAGCGCCGACGGCGGAGTTTTATTGAGTATGGAATTGAACAGCGCAGCGCCGGTGTCGCCACGAAACGGCAGGGTGCCAGTGGACATCTCATACAGCACCGCGCCGAAAGAGAAAAGATCCGTCCGAACGTCTAGCTCCTTGCCCAACGCCTGCTCCGGCGACATGTATGTCACCGTTCCAAGAGTGCTGCCAGGACTGGTGAGATGTTCTTCACGCGTTATGGTCGAGCCTGTTTCCCCTGCTTTCGCGCCGGCCAGCTGACTCACCTTTGCCAGTCCAAAATCCAGGATTTTGGCGTGCCCTCGATCGGTGACAAAGATGTTGGCAGGTTTAATATCGCGGTGAATGATGCCCTTGGCATGGGCCGCATCGAGGGCGTCTGCAACATCGATGCCAATATCAAGCAGACGCTCCGTCTCCAGCGGACGTGCGAAAATCGCCTCCTTCAATGTTTTGCCGTCCAGGTACTCCATCACGATGAACGGGCGTCCCTCGTAATCGCCGATTTCGTGGATGGTACAAATATTGGGATGATTCAAAGCCGATGCCGCCCGGGCTTCGCGCCGAAAACGTTCCAGCGCTTGATCATCTTGGGCAACGTCATCGGGTAGAAACTTCAACGCGACCATGCGGCCAAGTTGGATATCTTCAGCCTGGTACACCACGCCCATTCCACCCACTCCAAGTTTTCCAAGGATTCGATAATGCGAGATGGTTTTGCCTAGCATCGGGAAGGTATTGGGTGTGTGGGCGGCATGTTAGGCGGTAGCTGCTAATCAGTCAACAGAGACTCTGCTAGGATTTGCGAGCCAGAATAATTTGTACAACCGGGGATGGTGATGCAACGGGCGCAGGCTCAGCCGATGCTCGACCGTTATCTGAACAGGCGGTCGCGTCTCTATCGTTTTCTGCGGCCCCCATTGCCGCTGGTCGCTAATCCGAACGAGGTATTTTTACCGGAATGTAGCGGCGTCAAATTATTCATCGGCGGCGCTGGTAGCAACGCTCCCGCGTCATTCCTGAATATCGACTTGTTTGCCACTTCGGGTGTCGATGTAGTTGCGGACATCCACAGTCTCCCCTTTGCAAACGACTCCGTCGCCGCTATCGAATGCGATGCGGTACTTGAACACGTTCAGCGTCCGCGAGATGCCGTTGCCGAATGCCTTCGGGTGCTTCGCCCGGCTGGCTACATGCATATTGTGGTCCCGTTTTGTCACCCCTTTCATGAATACCCTAAGGACTACCACCGTTGGACCATCGATGGTCTTAAAGAACTGCTGCAGCAATTTGAGGTCATTGATGCCGGAATACGAACCGGTCCCACCGCCACCCTGCTTATTGTCCTACTCGAATATGTGAAATTGGTTAGTCCCAAGCCTTTTAGGAGAGCGGTCTACGTTTTCTGTGGGTGGCTGGTTTGGCCGTTTCGCTACTTGGACGTGTGGCTCAACCGAAAGCCGGATGCGCAAGTGTTGGCGAATCACGTTCATGCATTGGCGCGCAAACGGTCGGACTAGATAGCAGCGACAGAATCTGAACTCAGCACTTACTCGCTAGTGAAGTAATCCACCGTAACCGGATTCTCAAACAAAGAATAATCGCGCGTCACCACTGTGATCCCACTCTCGGTGACGAAATATCGTTGGCGGTCGGCCTGCGTGTCGTAACCAACCGTCGTGCCTTCCGGAATATGTACATCACGGTCAATGATGGCTTTACGTATACGGCAGTGGCGACCAACGTTCACATGTGAGAACAGAATGCTGGCATCCACTTCACTATAAGAATTTACCCGCACATCGGGCGAGAGCACACTGTTGCGCACCATGCTGCCTGAGACGATGCAGCCTGACGAAACAATTGAATCCACCGCCGCCCCGGTTCGCCCCGCCTCCGCAAACACAAACTTGGCCGGCGGATATTGCCGCTGATGCGTACGAATGGGCCAATCGGAGTCATACAAGTTGAACACTGGTGACACCGCGACGATGTCCATATTGGCTTCGTAGTAGGCCTCGAGGGTCCCCACATCGCGCCAATAAAGCGCTTCCTTTTTGTTTTCGTCTACAAAATCGTAGGCGTAAACCCGATATTCACCCACCATCCGGGGCAGAATGTCCTTGCCAAAGTCGTGGCTGGAATCCGGATCTTCCGCGTCTTTCAGAAGCACTGGAATCAGTACGTCGGTATTAAACAGATAAATACCCATGGAGGCAGAAACCTTATCCGGATTATGAGGAGACCGTAAATCCGTCTCCTTAGGCTTCTCCAAAAAACCGAGTACCCGGTGCTCGCGGTCTACGTCCACCACTCCAAATCTGGAAACCTCGTCAGGATCGACCTGGATGGTCGCCAGCGTCACATCGCTTCCTCCGTCTTCATGCTGCTTGAGCATCCGCCCATAATTCATCTTATAAATATGGTCGCCGGACAGTATCAGCACGTGCTTGGGCTGCTCCGAACCAATAGAATAAATGTTTTGATAGACCGCATCCGCCGTCCCTTGATACCACTGATCGCTGACCCGCTTCATGGGCGGCAGTACTTCGACAAACTCGCCCATTTCCCGGGCCACGATGTTCCAGCCCTCGCGAATGTGGCGGTTCAGCGAAAGCGCCTTGTACTGAGTAAGGATGTAGACGCGGCGCAGGTCAGAATTAATGCAGTTGGAGAGGGTGACATCAACGATGCGGTAGATGCCGCCAAATGTGACCGCAGGCTTGGCTCGGTCACGGGTGAGTGGATACAGTCGCTCCCCGGCGCCTCCGGCCAACAGGACTCCCAACGTGTCTTTCATTTGGCGTCCGGTCTGATGCTAGTTGCGACTGCTATCGCGTGCATTGGCGCACAACTGGCACCAACGGCGTCCAAAATACTAGCACAGCCCGAAAACGAAGCCGGAAAGCCCGGGGATTAAGGGTCAGAAGGATTGGAATCTTGCAGGGAAGTAACGAGCTAATCGGTCATTGTCGTTGATTCTCTGCGAACGGCCAACGACGAACGACTGCCTTTCCTTACGCGGCGTCGTCCTCAATCTTGATCCGCAGAGACTTGAGAAACTTGAGATCCTGTTCGCTGATCTTAAACTCAGGGTTGCTGGTTAGCGTAGTCACCAGGGAAGTCTTGTCGCTCGATTTCTCCCCCGGCTTGCTGACCCCGATGGTGGCTTCCAACACGAGGAAAATGTCGTATCCGCCGTCTTTGATTTTGGAAACGACTTCGGCAATCTGCTCCGAGTCAGCCAGCGACTCATTGATTGCCTCGCCCAGTTCCTTCATCAACTGTTTTAATTGCTGGTCCACACCACCCCCTGGAATAAGCGCCAATCCAAACCGATTTCGGAGCGCCTTTCGATCCTCTAATACATTGGATGCTTCCTCGGCTCACAATGTTTCGTCACGACAACGCTCTTATGCGGCGCTATTGTACCTCTGAAAATTGATAAAATCGATGCCAATGCTGAATCTCTCGACAGCTCGCAAGCTGAGCCTTCTCGCCAAGTTCGGTCTCCGGCAGGCACAGCAGACACGATCTTGGGGCGCCTTCCTGCGCGCCGGCCGGATCACCGCCACGCATATCGGGCGAATACTGCACCAGCTCTGGCTTGAGGTCACGGGCTTTGTTTTCCTGGTGTTAGCTGGCATCGGAAGCTTGGCGCTCTTTCGTGAGTACACCCAGTACCAGGGCGGCAAAGCAAATCCGAGGCGCATGGTAGCTGCAATATGTTTCACTGTGATGTTTGCCTGGTTCGGCGTGAGCTCATTCTGGAAAACACGAAAAAAGGATAAAGCCCTAAACCAGAAGCTGCCCTAGGGGCAACTTTGATGTACACCATGCACTCAGACGCAGCCGGATTTAGTTATCTCTATTGCGGCTTTACTTGACGGTAGTTCCTGCCTGAAGGACCGGTTCGGTCGTTTCCATCCATACCGTCTGTCAACCAAGCCCGGCACAACAAGTATTGCGGCAACTCGCCAATAGCTTCTTCGAAAGCTATTCGGCTCTGTGATGCCAAATGCTAAGTGCCAATGCTGATTGCTAACTGCTGAATGCTGAGTGCTGTCCGCCGAATGCTAAACTTATCCGTTGTCCCCCAAGAAGCAACCCGCAGCCATAGACGCCGCCCAGAGCCCCGCCGCGTCCAAACCTTCTTCCGTCCAGAAACCTCAGCTCATAGCGAGCGACAAAGGCCAAATCTTCCTGATCGACGCCATGTCCTTCATCTTCCGGGCCTATCACGCCATGGCGCGGCAGCGCGGCATGTCCACCAAAACAGGATTGCCAACTGCAGCGACGTATGTATTCGTCAATATGCTGCGCAAGTTGCGCGACGACTTCTCGCCAAAATACCTCGCGGCCGTATTCGACGTAGCTGCCCCCACATTCCGTGACCAGCAAGCGGAGGCCATCACCAGCGTGCGCCGCTTCGATCTGAAAACTCAATCATTCCAAGAAATAAAATATGCCGGATACAAAGCCAACCGCGCGGAAATGCCCGGCGACCTGGCACAACAGTTGCCCTATATCCGCCATGCCTTGGAAGGCTATCGTATCCCCATCCTTGAACTCCCCGGATACGAGGCCGACGACGTAATCGGCACTTTGGCCTGCAAAGCCGTCGAACAGTCTTACGGGGTATACGTAGTTTCCAGCGACAAGGACATGCTGCAGCTCGTGAACGATCGTGTTCTGGTGCTGAATCCGCCGAAAGACAATCTGATTTGCGATGCCCAAAAAGTCGAAGAAATTCTAGGCGTCCCGCCCGAGCGTGTTGTGGACGTCATGGCTCTGCGCGGCGACAGCATCGACAACATCCCCGGCGCTCCCGGCATCGGTGACAAAGGTTCCGTCGAACTGATCAAACGCTTCGGCACCGTCGAGCAAGCCCTGGACCGCGCCGCGGAAGTCGAAAAGAAAACTTACCGTGAGTCGCTGCAAAACAATCGTGACGCGGTTTTGCTCAGCAAAAAATTGGCCACCATCGATTGCGATGCCCCCATCGAGTTAGACGTGAACTCAATGAAGATGGGAGAGCCTGACATAGAAGCCTTACGCCAGCTTTTCACCGAACTTGAGTTTTCTTCGTTGCTGAAGGAACTCCTCCCCGTCGTGGAAGTCACCGACGCCCACTACACCGAAGCCAAGTCGCCCGCTGAAGTCGAAGCAGTACTGAAGTCTCTCGCGCGGGGAGAAACTCTGGCTATCGCCGTAGAAGCTGAGCCGAGCACTTCCAACGAACAGGAATCCGAAGAAGTTGAAAACGAAAGTGGCATGCTGCCGCTCACATCCGAGCCAGCGTCGCCGAAGCTGGCGCGGAACATTGCGATTTCCGCCATACCTGGCACGGCCACAACTGTTTCGTTGCAGGTCGACGCCACCAAATCGCGCTTAGCGTCCGCGCTGGCCGACGAAAATCTTCCCAAGTCCGTGCACGATTACAAATCCGCAATCCACGCTCTCGAACCGCAAGGCGTCACACTCCGTGGATTGCGCCACGATTCCATGCTGTACTCCTACTTGCTTGACCCAACCTATTCATCGCATAGGATCGCCGACGTCGCACTGCGTGCTTTCAATCTCAAGCTAAGTGGAACTCTCCCCGAGTCGGCCGACATCACCGGCCGCCTGGCAACCAGACTGCGCCGCGAAGTGGAACAAGCCGGCCTGCTCAAGCTCTATGACGAAATTGATCTGCCGCTCGTCCCCGTGCTCGCGGTCATGGAGCACGCAGGCGTCAAAATTGACCGTGCGGCTCTGGCGGAAATGTCTTCGCGCCTGGAACGCGAAGTGGAAGTCAAAGGCAAAGAAATCTACGAGCTGGCAGGATATGAATTCAACATCAATTCGCCCAAGCAACTCGGCGACGTGCTGTTCAATAAACTCAATCTGCCCAAGCCAGTAAAGTACGGCAAAGGAAAAACCGTCTCCACCGCGGTGGACGTCCTGGAATCCCTGGCGGCAGCCCACGAAGTCCCGCGCCGCGTGTTGGAGTATCGTCAACTTTCAAAACTCAAATCCACTTACGTCGACGCCCTGCCCGCACTCCTGAATCCCGTGAGTGGACGCTTGCACACCACGTTTGGTCAGACCGGCACCGCGACCGGAAGACTCTCCTCCGCCAATCCCAATCTCCAGAACATTCCTATCCGAACTGAATTAGGCCGAGAAATTCGCGCCGCCTTTACCGTCGAGCCCGGACACCTGCTTCTCGCCGCCGATTATTCGCAGATCGAGTTGCGCTTGCTGGCACATTTTTCCAATGACCCACTCCTGGTGGAAGCCTACCGCCGGGGCGATGACGTCCACACCCTCACCGCTTCCCAGGTATTCGGCGTGCCCCCATTGATGGTCACGCCCGATCACCGCCGACAGGCCAAAGTGGTGAACTTCGGCATCGTCTATGGATTGTCGGCTTTCGGGTTATCGCAGAATCTCGGCATCGAGCCTTCCGAGGCGAAACAGTTCATCAATGCTTATTTTGAGAAGTACAGCGGAGTGCGCAAGTTCATCGACCGAACACTCGAAGAAGCCCGCCGCGAACAAAAGGTAAGGACTCTTTTCGGACGAGTGCGACCGATTCCGGACATCAATAGCAAAAACTCCAACCTGCGCGGATTCGCCGAACGCACAGCCGTGAACACTCCACTGCAAGGGACGGCCGCGGACTTAATCAAGCTGACCATGATCCGCATCGACGCCGCACTGCGGGAGCAGGGACTGAAATCAAGAATGACTCTTCAAGTGCACGATGAATTGGTGTTCGAAGTCCCGGAAAATGAAATCGGCACTTTGCGAACTCTGGTCCGCGAGCAGATGGAGACCGTTCATCCCCTGACCGTACCGCTGTTGGTGGAAATTGGAGTAGGAAAAAATTGGCGAGACTTGGAGTGAGCTACAAAATCCCCAACGTGCGCTGAATCGCACTCGCAATGCCGCTCGCCAACGCGCGCATCCTTGCTTCCGATTCCGCTTCCACCATTACCCTGGCCAGCGCTTCCGTTCCGGAATACCGCACCACGACTCGTCCATTGCCATCGAGTTCCCGTTCGGCATCTTCAATTGTTCGCTGAATTTCAGGCACCTTCGCGAAAGGCACTTTCTCCCGAACTCGCACGTTCTGAATGGTCTGCGGAAACACTTTGAGATCACTGATCAATTCCGCAAGAGGCTTCTCCGCGCGCGCCATGATTTCCATCACCCGAAGCGCCGTAAGCAGCCCGTCCCCGGTGGTCGATTCGCCATCGCGGAAAATGAGGTGCCCGGATTGTTCTCCACCCAGGGTCGCGCCCGATTTCAGCATCTCCTCCAGGACATACTTGTCCCCCACATTCGCCCGCAACATGCGCACTCCCGAATTACGCAGCGCGATTTCCAGGCCCATGTTCGACATCGTTGTCGCAACCACGATGGAACCGGCCAGCGCATTGCGAACTTTCATATCCCGCGCCGCTAATAGTAGGACGCCATCGCCGTTCACTACTCGGCCATCGGCATCGCTGAACAGAACCCGGTCCGCATCTCCGTCAAAGGTAACGCCGAGATCAAATTCTCCTTTTCTCTCAGCCACCGCGCGGGCCACAGTTTCCGGATGCAGAGCGCCGCAATTCTCGTTGATGTTCTTGCCATCCGGCGACGCGTTAAGAAATGTTGCCTGCACTCCGCAATCCCGGAACAGTTCAGGCGCCTCGGCCGTAGCCGCGCCGTGCGCGCAATCCACCAGGACTCGTAACCCGCTGAGATCCGCCTTCGCATTGGTCGCCAACCAGTCGATGTAAGCCCGCCGAAGCCCGGCCTCGCCAGGAAGGCTAGGCGGCGGCACAGTCGATGGCTCGCTGTGAGCCTGCGGATTTTGCAGCAAAGCGAAAATTTCCTGCTCAATGGCGAACTCGTGCGAGTCCGGCAGCTTGTAGCCATCGCCGGAGAAAACCTTAATGCCGTTGTCAGTCCACGGATTATGTGACGCTGATATCACCACGCCCGCCGCATACTTCCGCGAACGCGCCAGATAGGCGACCCCGGGAGTAGTGATCGTTCCCGCGCTATGTACCTCCACACCGGCTGAGACCAAGCCAATCGTGACCCGATCCGCAATCCACGAACTCGATTCGCGTGTGTCTTGGCCAATTACAACCCGTGGTTTCGGGCTGCTCCGCATTAAATCGTGCCCAAGCGCGCGGCCAATCAGATATGCGCTTTCCGGAGTCAACGGAAATTCGCCCGCGACTCCACGAATCCCATCGGTCCCGAATAGCTGTCGTGTGTTAGAGGTCATTCCGATCCGTGGAGGTCAGTTCCCGCTGGAAGCCTTCTCCATAATAATGGTCACCCGAATCGGAATCGGGCGTACAACCTGAACCATGGGATCGGAAATATAGGCACGGGTCACAAATGTGCCCCGGTCCAGGGTTCCGCTTACGTCCACCGCATCGGTAATCGCTGCTTCCACCACTTCCACTCGTTTTTGCGGTCCACTGATGGTAATGGTCGGCGGTTCAAGTACAATGCGTCCGATTTTTAGTCCGGCTGCAAACGATCCGATCACACGGGGACGGATCTCAACTTGGCGCGTCAGCCGATGGTCAAACGTGAGATGAACCTGGCTTGGGATCACCTGCACAACCTCCAGATCATGCGGCTGATGTATCTGTTGTGACGTCAAATCAAATGTCCGTTCACCGGGACCAATCCCATCGAGGTTGATTTCCGCGTGGATGTCAGAAGGTTGCAGACGCCGAACTGCTCTTTGCGGGCCCCGTATTCGAATCTGTGCCCGAGGAATGCTTTCCGAGCTGATCTCCAGATTATCCGGAACGTGATGAAATTCTATGGGTAACTCGACCACAATTTCCGACGGCGCAGGATCGCGCGCCACCGCCAGCCATAAACCCACTGCCAGCCCCAGCGAGATCAGCTTCAGTCCCAGGTTATGGAGCACGTAATGACGAAAGAATTCGGCCATGACTTATCGATCCGTTCCAGGCGTGAAACGGGTTTCCGCCGCTCGAGGTAGAGCCGTCCGCGGCATCTGCTCCTCCGAGGGTTCTAGATCTTCACTCCCGTTGGTAATAGCGGTCGGCAAAGTGGATGGAGGAACATACAGACGCAGCAATCCTCCCAAACGCTCGCGCAATTGCTCTACCGTCAAGTCACGCTCGATGTGTCCTCCCACCGCCAGGCTGATCGCGCCACTTTCTTCGGAGACGATCACCGCGATAGCGTCGGTCTCTTCCGTCACGCCGATTCCGGCGCGATGGCGTGTGCCAAGCTGGGTGGATAACACTGGATTCATGGAAAGCGGCAAGAAGCAGGCTGCGGCAGCAATGCGGTCGTTCTGCACAATAACGGCGCCGTCATGCAGGGGCGCGCTTGGCCGAAAAATTGTGGCCAGCAGATCGTAGGATAAATGCGCGTCCAGTGGCACACCACTTTCGATATAAGTGCGCAACCCCACTTCACGTTCGATCACCATCAACGCGCCAGTCTGATTCTGCGCAAACAGATTCGCCGCGAGCACAATGTCGTCGTAAGCATCGGCTGCGGATGCCGGCGTCCGGCTGAGAGTAAGTCTGCGGCCCAGCCGCGCCAACCCCTGCCGTATCTCCGCCTGAAAGACCACGATCAAGGCAAATACCGCGTAAGGCAGCAGGGTACTGATCAGCCAATTCAAAGTGGTGAGTTCGCCCACGCGGGAGAAATAAAACGCAAGCACCAGCGCCGCCACGCCCACCAGCATGACCGCGGCGCGCGTGCCCCTGACCAGCGCCAGAAACTCGTAAATAACGATCGCGACCAGGAGAATGTCGAGGATGGAAATCATCGACAAATGTGGCCACGGCGCGGAAAACTGCGTCAATGCAATCCCCCCGGGATGGGCCTCGCTCTGGCCCGTTAGGTCAACCTAATTGTAATCCACCAGCTTTTTGTGTGTGTGGCGCGCGCCCCCCCGCCCGCGTGAGGTAAGGAGCTGCTGAAAAGCCCCGTGTTGTAAATTAGATAGTCCTTTTCTTCACCACAGCAGTAACAGTGCCTCGTAACAGTCGGGCCAAGATCTCATCGCCCGGACTTACTTGCTCCGCATCCTTAAGAAGTCGTGCCGAAGAATCGAATACCAACGCGTAGCCTCGTTCCAGAATAGCCAGCGGTGACAAAGCCTCGATCTGTCCTGAAAGCTGCTCCAGACGCGATCGCCGTTGCAGCAACAATCTTCGCGTAGCCGCAGCCATGGCTGCTATCCTCGCGTCGAGTTCCTTGCCAATCCCGCTCAGCATCCGGCGCACGTCATAGTGCCGCACTGCGGCAGCCGCCGATTCCCAACGCCGCCGCTGTTGCTCCAGCATCTGCCGCTGCGATCGTTCCAACCGGTACAGCAGATCATCGAGCTTCTGCTGCCGCTGGTTGATGAGCTCCATCATGCGGGCGAATGCCCCATGCCGCGCCAGTTCACTGAGCGCCTGTTTCCCCATCAGCAACCGGTATCGCATGGCTCGCGCCAACCGTTGGCGGAGTGCCTCAGTTTGTTCCTCAACTTCCTGTCGAGACCGGATCACCAACTCCGCTGCCGCCGAGGGAGTCGGCGCGCGTAGGTCGGCTACAAAATCAATGATGGTGAAGTCGGTCTCATGCCCGATCGCCGAGATGACAGGAATTTCCGAAGCCGCAATCGCGCGAGCCAATCCTTCATGATTGAAGGCCGCCAGGTCTTCCGCCGATCCTCCGCCACGAGCGACAATGATCACATCTACATTGCGGGCTTTGTTGAAGTAGCGAATGCCGGAGGTGACTTCCAGTGCCGCCGCTTCGCCTTGCACCTGTGCCGGAAAGATCAGAATCCCAGCCGTATCATGCCGCCGTCTGAGCACATTCAAAATGTCGCGTAACGCCGCTGCCTGCGGCGACGTCACAATCCCGATGCGCCGCGGCAGAGTAGGAATCGGTTTCTTGCGGGCAGCGTCGAGCAGTCCCTCGGCTTCCAGTTTGGCCTTCAGTTGCTCGAACGCTACCTGGAGAGCCCCCGCCCCTTTCGGCTCCAGATATTCTGCCGAGATCTGAAGCTCACCCCGATCTTCGTAAATCGTGACCCGGCCCCTTCCCACAACTTGCATTCCATTTTCAGGACGAAAACGCAATAACCGCGCCTGGGAGCGGAACATCACCGCCTTGATCTGCGCACTCTGATCCTTGAGCGTGAAATACAAATGTCCGGAATCGTGTGCGCGAAAATTAGAAATCTCTCCTTCCAACCAGATGTCGCTATACTCTCGCTCGATATGAGTACGCACCGCGACCACCAGATCGCGCACTGTCCATACGCGGCGCTCTGCGGGCCTGAAACTGAATCCAAGCTGATCGGTGGAACTCATAGCAGGAGTTTAAAACAGCACTTAGCAATTAGCACTTAGCATTTAACCCTTAAAGCGACTTGAAGCTGCTAACAAAGGCCAATGGCTGATTCGATTTGAAGCGGCAAGTCCCTCGGCTGGCCAAATGCTAAATGCCAAGTGCTGAATGCTGACTGCTGAGTGCTGCTTACCGCTGAAATCTCCCAATCACGTACAGCACGACCGAAAGCACTACGCTTAACAGAATCGATGTGGCCAGCGGAAAATAAAACGTCGTGTTCTTGCCGCGATACACGATATCCCCTGGAAGTCGCCCGAGCGGAATATTCATCCGGCCAAACAACATCAGCACCAGCCCGCCCACCACCAGGATCAGCCCAAAGAACAGCAGCAATTTGCCCAAATCCGGCATAAGTTCAGTCTAGAGGAAAAAGCAACTATGATTCTCTCAATATTCTTGTAGTGCCCATGGCATAGCAGGATTTACATCCTTGCGCATAGGGAAATTATGGTCAGCCTAATCGGAGAACTGAGACCCGATATCCGAGAACCGAAGGATATCCGCCCTCCGGCAGTTGACGCACGAGACCCGGCACCTGAGACCTGAGACCTAACCCCGAATGCTACAATCCGCGCATGAAATTGCGCTCCGCACTCTTGCTAATTATCAGTTGTGCTGTCCTGTTGTCCGCGCAAGTGCCCGAACTCGAGATCACCGCCGAGCCCCATCATCATCTCGCCCTGCAAAATCCATTCGTACGCGTGTTTAAGGTCGAGCTCGCACCCCAAGCCGCCACGCTCATGCATCGTCACCGCCATGATTATGTTTTCGTCACCCTGGGCCCCTCCGAAGTTGAGAACGACGTGCAAGGCAAACCGTCAGCCACGCTGAAATTAAAAGATGGTGACACCTATTTCCTCCCGGGAGGCTTCGCCCACATCGCCAAAAATCTTTCCGGCCAGCCCTTCCGCAACGTCACCATCGAATTCATGCAGGACGAAAAAGCGCGCAAATCTCCTCCGCCCAAGTGGGACGAAGAGCGCGGCATGCACATCCTCGAAGGCGGCACCCAGGATATTCTCTTTGTCAAAGACGGTGTCCGCGCTTCGGAAATCATCCTCCAACCCGGAGCGACGCTTCCCAAGCATCATCACGCGGGTCCACACCTCCTGGTCGCAGTCAGCGATCTCGAAATTCGTAGCGATGTCGTTGGTCAGGGCCCCATGCCGGGACATTTCAAATCCGGCGACGTGAAGTGGTTGCCCGGCGGCTACTCTCACACCGTGACGAACGTAGGAAAATCCGAGGCCAAGTTCATCACCCTGGAGTTCCACTGATGGCGTGGGCCACAATCCGCTGCTCACTGGAGACTTACTAATGCGCGCAACACGAATTCTTCTTTTGATAGTGCTGTTCGCAATCCTGCTGCCATCGCTGACAGCCCAAACAAACTCTCGCCAGGCGGAAATCAAAGCCGCCGTGGACGCCTACCTCGCCAAGATGCCGCCCGCCCAGCGCGCCCGCTCCGACGCTTACTTCGAAGGCGGATACTGGCTGCTCCTCGTCGACTTCATTTACACCATCCTGGTCATGCGCCTGCTGTTGCGCATGCGCTGGTCCGCCAGAATGCGCAACTTCGCAGGCCGGATTACGCGCTCTCGCTTTCTCCAACCCGCAGCTTATTGGATTCAGTTCATCGTCGTCGTCTCCCTGCTCGCCTTCCCACTGACGGTTTATGAAGCCTATTACCGCGAGCACAAGTACGGTCTTCTGAATCAAACCTTCGGCCCCTGGCTCCGGGAACAGTTCATCATGCTTGCCGTCAACATCGTCCTCGGCGTCATTCTCCTGACGTTTTTGTTTTGGGTGATCCCGCGCCTGGGGAAAAATTGGTGGGTGTGGAGCGCCGTCGTGGCGATGCTATTTCTAGCATTCGTTGCCCTGATCGCTCCGGTTTACATTTTTCCCTTATTCAACAAGTTCAACAAATTGGAAGACGTCCGCATCAAGGATCCCATCCTCAGCCTGGCCCGCGCCAACGGCATCCCCGCAACCGAAGTCTACGAGTTCGATGCATCCCGCCAATCCAATCGGGTCAGCGCCAACGTCAGCGGCTTTGCCGGAACGCTACGCATCTCGCTCAATGACAATCTGCTCAAGCGTTGCACCCTGCCCGAAATCGAAGCCGTCATGGGACACGAGATAGGCCATTACGTCCTCAATCATGTCTACAAAAGCCTGATCATGAATGGCGTGGTGATGGTGCTCGGCTTCGCATTTCTAAACTGGGGAATCACCTTCGCTCTCGCCCGCTGGGGAGAGCAATGGGGCATCGCCGGCATCACGGACGTCGCAGTCTTGCCTCTGGCAATTGCCGTGCTCGCAATTTATTTCTTTGTGATGACGCCCGTCAGCAACACCATCACCCGCACCATGGAGTACGAAGCCGACATGTACGGCCTGAACGTGTCCCAGCAACCCGATGGCGAGGCCAACGTTGACCTGATGCTCGGCGAATATCGCAAACTCGATCCCGGCCCCTTCGAGGAATTCATCTTCTTCGACCACCCCAGCGGACGCACCCGCATCACCGCCGCCATGCGCTGGAAAGCCGAACACCCTCAATCTGCCAACCGTGAAGAAGAAGTCCGGCCAGTGTTTAGTGGCCGGTAATCAGTGGCCAGGAAGAAGACGTGTGGCGCGTGCGCCCCCGCCCGCGAATGCGAGTTTATGTTCCACGTGGAACATTTGTCAGTACATAAATGTACGTACATAAGTAGTTTAGATCTGCAAAAATGACGTGTTAGCCGCGAAGCGGCGCAAGAATGCAGCCCACGGCGCCATCCGTGGGGAGTTCAAGGCCGCGACCAGCCCCGAGGGGCGAAAGAAACCACTTCCTCGGCGTTCTTCTTTTTGAAGATGCTAACCGTCCAGCCCAAAAGCGCGTCCAAACCATTAGTATTATCTAACCATGACACGCCCGCAGCCCACCGAAGCCGCGTCCTACTACTTCACTTACATCAACCAGGTGACCAGCGACGATCCGGTTAGCGCGATCGAGCATCAACTCGAAGAGTCTCAGGCACTGTTCGCGAAGATCTCGGAAGAAAAATCCCTACACCGATACGCGCCCGATAAATGGAGCATCCGGCAGGCGCTGAACCATGTCACCGACACCGAGCGCGCCTTCGCCTTCCGCGCTCTCTGGTTTGCCCGCGGTTTCGACACTCCGTTACCCAGCTACGACCAAAACATCGCGGCCACTGGCGCCGAAGCCGATCGCACCTCCTGGGCTGCCCATGTCGATGAGTTCCGGAGCGTGCGCCTCTCTACCATCTCTCTTTTCAAAAATATGCCATCGCAAGCATGGACGCGAAGCGGAATCGCCAGCGGCAATCCCTTCACCGTGCGAGCCTTGGCCTACATCATTCCGGGACACTTCGCCCACCACGTCGCGCTGCTGCGCGAGCGATACTTGTAAGGAGTTGTTTTCGTGAAGATAGCAAGATCCTGGCACCTCCTGCTCGGGACGCTAACCGTGTCCATTCGACACTGCTTCACGTAGCGACAGGAGAAAGTGATTCGCCTCGCTCGGCTTAGCGGGAAGCGAGGCTCATCGATCTGGCGCCCCAGGAATGATCCGAAACGGACGCTTGCGGCCGGAGCGATACACAGAAAAGTCACGCTGATCGAGAGTGAAAATGGTATCGATCCCGTCCCGGTCAGCCAAATACACCAGGGTGGCATCGGCGAGCTGCGGGCGGGTGTTCTCGTAGCGTTTCATGACATCGGCAATGGCTTTGGCCTCAGTACTGCCGAGAGGAAGCAGTTCGACAAAACCGCTTCCAATACTTTTTAGCAGTTGTTGAACGGCTCGCGGGTAAGCACGCAACAGCCACACCGCTTCAGTGATCACCGGCCAGCAGGAGAAAAGAGGCCCAGGCAGATCGCGCAGCGCATGGACGCAGATTGTGTGATGCTCGTCCCTGCGGGAGAGAATGGCAACCAGCGGGCCGGTATCGACCAGCACCCGCTTCATTTCTTCTTGCCGAAATCTTCAAAGTAGCGGCGATTCGTGCTCAGGTCTTTCGGAGCGCGCCGCACGCATCCGATTAGCCCCGCTTCCTCGGCCAGCTCAAAGGCCGGACGCTCTTTCGGAGATTGACCAAGGTAAGTTTCCAGCGCCTCCCGTACCAGCTCCGATTCACTCTGCCCCTGGATGCGCGAGCGATGGCGAAGACGCTGCCCCAGAGTCTGCGGGATTCGAATTGTAACCCGGTCGGAACTCATGTCAGACATAATAGCACAAATGTCTGACATGACTCTTCCTTGAGGAGGCTCCAATAGCGTGACGCTGACCTTCCCAATCCGGCACCGCCCACGTAGCGACAGGCGACTCGCCTGTCCACCGAAGCGCCAGCTCGGCAGTCATGTCCGATGGAGATCGCAAAAAGGTAATTTAAAAGGATTTCACTATTGGACGCAGAATATGAAACCACGCCCTACTATTTCACTTACACCAACCAGGTAATTGGGGCGATCCTATCGCGGCGATCGGTTTGGGTTCTTCTCTCAACGTTTACGACGCAATGTCCTAATCATTTTCTGGCATGTCACTGGCGGTCTTCAATCGTTCAAGGATAGAGGCTCCACGATCTGAAATTATGGTGATGCCTGCAATGAGTTCGTCAAGCTGTGTTTTCGTGGAACGCAAGGCCTTTTTCAGTCGGGACGTAAGTCTGGGGATCGCCGCAATTGTTTCGCGAAAGTGGACAACCGAATCGCGAGAAGACCGAATCGCCGCAATACCATTGTCCAAACCTTCGCGAATTTCCACGAGATCTGTGCGCTTGGGGTGACCCTCTTCCAATCCAAGCCGCAAGTGCTGTCTCAAGGGACGAAAAGGCTAAGCTAAACCCCGCGATGAAAACTGGGACTTCGGCTCGTAAGGAACGAGCGTAATGCGCCATATCATCAGCTGCAGCGTTTACGGCAGTTCTCAAGTGGCGCGCGTTCACACCGCTTGAGTTTATCGCTGCTATCTCCTTCGCATGTTCTTCGAGTTTGCTATTGTTTTCGGCATTGATGATCGTGATGCGGCTGAGGGCTGCCAACCCTGCGTCCATAGATTCCTGAGCTTCGACAACTGCATCGAGCATTCCTGCCGCGTCTTCTTCCTCTTCCCCTTCGGATTCGGAGATCGTTTCCCCCGGCCTTTTTTGTCCTGTCGAGTCCCCGTCGGATAGACTTGATGGGAGCTGAGCTTCAATTTTCACGGGTGCCGACGTCGGAACGGTCCACCTACCGGCTTTCCACTCGCGTATTATCAATTGCCACAAATGGTCTCGAACTTGTTTCACAAATGGTCTCGAACTTGTTTAAGGAAGTCGTCTGCTGTTTTGAAGTTCGAATAAAGTACCTGAGGACTAATGCGCCTCCTGAACTCTTGCACTTTCCCGAGCTGCGCCAAGTCCAACTCTTGAAGCGGCGCGTCTGAAGCACTCTTGAAATAGAAGAGAATCCTCACAGTATCTGGGACATTGCGCCACCGCTGGTATGCTCGCTCAAATTCCTCTTCTGTGCCGGATCCAGCCCTTGGAGTTTGTGTGCCGAAACGGTGCCCCAGGATGCCAATGTAAATGTCGTAGTCTTCGCCCACTTGGTTGTTAATCACCGCCTGCGCATCAGGCCCGACACCAGGTACCAAGCTTCCCCAACCCATCGTGCGGAATTCAACGGAATGAGAGTCCCGCAGTTTTTGGTTCAACTCGTCGATTACCGATTCGAGAACGCTGCGCTCCGGTGGCAAGTCCTGGGGGCAGGAAACGAAAATTGTGAGCAGCTTTATGTCTCTGGGCATCGCAGGAACTTATTTTGAGTGCTTAATTCTACGACACCCGGCGTCCCGTGGTAGCGCTTCGCGCGATTCGACAGGCGAGTCGCCTGTCGCTACGGGTGGTTTTCCGCTCTCTGGACTCAACTTTGTAAACATCCCCTTGCGCCTCCCCCGCACCCGTGGTATAAAAGACAAACCGTCGAGAGTAGTGTGGCTAGCCGGGCGTTTTATCCGAATCTCTTGGCGCTCGTCCGGCATCAAATAAGAAACAGGCTCAACGCCTGAAATTGGTCTCGGCCACGAGGCCTGCATTCGGGGACAAGGTTCCTCGAAGGGTTTTAGCGTTATCGCAAGAACCTCCTAAAGATCTTTTCTCAAATGAGTCTTCCGCCGCGGCTTGTTGCCGGTTTGGCATGGGCCCCCGTTAAGCGGAAGATGATGTTCTGTTGCGCGTAAACAGAGCTCCCCCAACGGTTGAATCGGCGCTGAGGGTCGAGCTCCTCGTTGTGCAAAACAGGTGGAAATCCTGTGTACACAATGAGTTGACAGGCGAGCAATGGGACGATAGTTTTAACAGGTTTCGAGGACAGTCGAATCTTGTGTGGTGCGGGCGCCTCGCCCGCATTCCTAAAGATTCGCCTGGACTGAAGGCGCGCCGCTCAGGCGGAAGGCGATTCGGTCTTTGACAATTAGGTTGAACGTGCCAGTCGTGAGAGAAAAGTTCGGGCACAAGTCCGAACGTAACTCACAAGATAGTCTCCGTGCCTACGGGTACGGAGCGACGTCTGCCTTCTACCCGTCGGCAGACATCAGGTTTCAAACGAGAGTTTGATCCTGGCTCAGAATCAACGCTGGCGGCGTGCCTAACACATGCAAGTCGAACGAGAAAGTGGAGCAATCCATGAGTAAAGTGGCGACCGGGTGAGTAACA
>WNGL01009362.1_pt1 | contig 37720 bp, 36 predicted proteins | sample 5400591 | NCBI WGS metagenome assembly WNGL01 (sample SAMN13153377, study PRJNA577476) | soil metagenome | isolation source: 80 cm soil or saprolite under Garry oak tree replicate 1 | place: USA:California | collected 2016-06-15
CGCTGCCGAACCACAGGGCCAGGGGCCCGTCCGGCCCCTCCGGCCGGGCGCACGGGGCGCACATGCCCGCCTGGACCAGCAGGCCGACGCAGTCCATCGCCTCGTACAGCGCGAGGCCGCACTGCCAGGCCAGTTCCTGGACCGTCCGGGCGCCGTCGATGGCGCAGGCGATGGCCCACTGCTCGCGGCTCAGCACGGCCGTGGGCGCGCCGAGGTCACACAGCCGGATCGGCGTGCTGCCGTCGATCTCCAGGATGCCGGACACCCGCCGTTCGGCCAGCGTCTCCAGGGCCGCGGTCACCCGCGTGCCGGTCGGCTCTTCGGTTCTGGTCAGCTGAGATCACTCCCCGGCCAGGCCGCGCGAATCCGCGAACGGCAAAAGAATGCTTACGGCGGAAATGTCCAAATTGGGCATTTAGCAATACTTGCGACGGGAAAGTCCGCCCGCTTGCTTGATGGTGATCTCCGCCCGGAATCGAGTTTACAGATTTGCCGGGCGAGCCATCCTTACTCCTTGGCTAGTTAATAGTAGCCACCCGGATCAGGCGCTCAGAGTCGCTGAAAAATAGCAGCTCAACAACGTGAAACAACTAATTGTAATCATTATGCTACTTTAAGTAAAATACACGTGACCGCGTTTTCATGACGATCATCGCTGGATGACACTATCGTGACAGCGGCCAATCCAATGCGGCCAATCAACAAGGCAAGAAAGGCAGCCCGCGTGAACATTGAGACAGCCCTCAAGGATGCGATGACGATTGACGGCGCCGTGGGCGTATCTCTGGCCGACTGGGACAGCGGCATGTCCCTCGGCGCCCTCGGCGGCGGCAAGTACCTCGACCTCGACGTGGCCGCGGCAGGCAACACCGAGGTGATCCGCGCGAAGATGCGGACGATGGAAACGCTGCGACTAGATGACACCATCGAGGACATCCTGATCACCCTCACCAAGCAGTACCACCTGATCAGGCTCCTCAAGAACTCCCGCAGCGAGCAGGGACTCTTCCTCTACCTCGTCCTTGACCGGCAGAAGGCCAACCTGGCCCTAGCCCGTCACAACCTCAAGCGAATCGAGGGCGAACTCTCCGTCTGAGGCAACCACCGGCCACCGCGGCATCCGGCGGTTGACAGCACACTGTCCATATGACAGACTACTGTCATGAGTGCCATGACAGTGCACGTAGCGGTATTCGACACCCTCGCCGACTGGGAAATCGGCTACGCCACCGCGCACATCCGCAGCGACCAGTGGCAGCGCGAGCCAGGCCGGTACTCGGTCTGCACGGTCGGCCCGGCGCGCGAGCCGGTCACCACGATGGGCGGACTGCGCATTATCCCCGACATGGCCCTCGGCGAACTGCGCCCGCAGGACAGCGCGATGCTGATCCTGGCGGGCGGAGACCACTGGGCCGAGGACTCGATGGCCGGCTTCCGCACGGCCGCCCGCCAGTTCCTGGCGGCCGGCGTGCCGGTCGCGGCGATCTGCGGTGCCACGTTCGGGCTCGCGCTCGAAGGCCTGCTCGACTATCGCGCGCATACGAGTAACGCCGCCGAGTACCTCGCGTACAGCGGATACGCCGGCGGCCGCCGGTTCCTCGCCGAGCCGGCGGTGTCCGACGGAGACCTGATCACCGCCAGCGCCATGGCGCCTGTCCACTTCGCGCGGGCGATCTTCAGCCGCCTCGGTCTCTACGAGCCAGGCGTTGCCGCGTCCTGGTTCAAGCTCTACGCCGACCGTGATCCGGCAGGCTTCTACGAGCTCATGTCGGCATGACCCGCCGCGAGCAGGACTTGTTGTCCGCCGCCTCGATCACCACGTTCAGGCTTAACGGCCAGTTCCTCGCGCTCGCCGAGGAACTGGCCCGCCCGGCCGGGCTGACCGCGGCGTGGTGGCAGGTGCTGGGGGCGGTGCTCGGCGAGCCGCTGCCGGTGGCCGGCATCGCCCGTGAGATGGGCCTAGCCCGGCAGAGCGTCCAGCGCGTCGCGGACATCCTGGTCGAGCGCGGCCTGGCCGAGTATCGCGACAACCCGGCCCACCGCCGGGCCAAGCTGCTGGCCCCGACCGGCGAGGGGCGCGCGGCCATCGGCCGGATCGGCCCGGCCCACGCGGTGGCGGCCCGGCGGCTGGCCGCGGCCCTCGGCGAGGAGGCCCTGGCCGGCGCGGTGGCCACGCTGCGCACCCTGTCCGCCGCGCTGGACGAGGTCAGCCTCACCCGCGCCTGACCGTGACCCGGACTACCCGGGCACCACGGACCCGGGCGGGCTGGCTGGCCGCCAGCATCACGGTCAGCCCGCTGCCGCCTTGCGCCCAGGCGACCAGCCTCAGGACGCCGCCAACCAGCGAATCGTGAAGCCGGTCAGGGTGTAGCCGAGCGCGTTCACGGTCGGCTGGACGAAGTTGTTCCTGATGATCTGCGCCGCCTGGGCCTCGGCCGTGTCTATCAGCGGACGGGTGATCTGCGGATTGGTTCTGACCTGGGAGAACGCCAGGTTTTGCGCCTGGCTGTAGAGCACCGCCTCAGAGAACTGCGGCCGTATCAGCGCGCCGCAGCCGAGCCCGGGGTACGTCCAGCTGTGCTGCACGTCGATCGGGTGCGACAGCGTGTTGTCGACGGTGACGTCGTGCACGGACTGCGGCAGCTGCGGTTGCGGCAAGACGATCGTGACGCTGACCCGTCCGGGCGAGCCGGTCACCGGACGGCTGAGGACCTGCAGCCGGTAGTGACCCGAGCCGGGCATCCACCAGGCTGGCCCCGGATTGAGGTCCACCGTCGCCGAGGCGCGGCCGACGGCGGCGAACGTGCTCGAATACCAGCACGGCCAGATGCCGATGCTCTTCGAGACCTTGTGCGTGAAGGTGAAGTTGAAGTTCTCCGTGCCCAGGGCCGGCTTGGAGATGCCCTCGATCTTCTGCAGTACCCAGGGACCGACGTCGATGTCGGTCGTCGTGCCCGCGGTGACCGACTGCCATGGCCAGCCGAACCTGATGTGCGGCAGGTGCACGTTGATGCCGACCAGATGCAAGGTGCCGACGAGCGCCGCCAGCACCGCCCAGGCGATGGCCTTGCGGAAGATCAGGCCCGCCAGGACCAGGAGCGCGGCCAGCTTGTACTTCAGCGGGACGCGCCGGCGCCGCCGCCCGCCCTGGCTCGGGAACGGCCGGGTCGCGGGGCTGCCCGCCTGGCGGTACGGCCGCTGCGGTGGTAGCGCCTCGGGCGGGAGGTACCACGTGTCGTCCTCGTCGAGTTCTCGGGGCGGCGCGTCGCGGCCGTAGGACGCGTCCGGCCGCGACGGCGCCCTCCCGCCCGTCCGGCTGGTGCTGAGCATGCCTATCAGGAAAATCAGCAAGCGAAGCATCTGGCCTACCTTCTGTTGGCTGGTCGACTAGGCGATGGCGGGGTAACCGAGGGAAAGCACGACCGGCACGGCCCCGAACGGCATGCGGAACCGTGAGCCGGGCCTGTCGGGTGCGTTTGCGTCCTTGACGTCCGGCCAGCGCATCTTGACGTGCTGGGCGGTGAGCCCCTCCACCGAGTACGGGAACTCCATGGCGGAGACGTTGTGCAGCGTGAGCAGCCCGCCCCAGCGGAAGGCGGCGAAGACCTTGGCGAGTTCCCGGACCGACAGCGGCCGCCGGGCGGTGATGTCGATCCAGTAGACGGCCATCGCGAGCTCGACCAGGTCGCCGGCGCACTGCGCCAGCGCCTCGGACTTGGTGCGGTACACCGTTCCGGCGGCGTTGACCGTGCCGAGCTTCTCCCCGTAGACCGGCGAGAAACGCGGCTGGGCCTGGCACTGCATCCAGTCGCAGGCGGCCAGCAGTTCCCAGCGGATTCCGCTGCGGCTGGCCACGTCGTCGTACAGCGGCGCGGCCCGCGTCAGCGGCGCCTTCGCCGTGGTCAGGAACGCTGTCGTGACCGCGTGCGGGATCTGCGGCACGTACTTCCTGGCCCTGACATCGGACTGGGCCCGCCGTGGCGTCACCCTCGGCCCGGGCCGCTGCGCTGCTCGCGCGGCGGGAGCCGCGGGAGAAGCGGTCCTGGCCGGCCCGGCCGCAAAGGCATCCAGGACGCCCGGAATCGTCGCCGCGCCCCGCGGGCTGGTGCGGCTCCGGGTCGCCCCGCCGTGCGGCCCGCCCGCGCCGGGCCCGGCGATCCCCCCCTGGCTCAGGATCCCGCCCTGGCCGACGATCCCGGTCTGGCCGACGATCCCGCCCTGGCCGAATGTCCCGCCCTGGCCGAACGTCCCGCCCTGGGCGCCCGCTTCGCTGCCCTGGCTCGCCGCTCCCGGGCCGGCCGGCCCGGCCTGGCCCTGAACCGCGGTCGCCGGGCCGGCCGGCGCGCCGGCGCTGTAGCGGTACAGGTTGTACAGCCGCATGATCGCCATGAGGTTCGAGCCGTACTGAGGGTCGGTCGCGTATACCCCGGTCAGGTCGGTCGCGAAGGCATCGGGAAGGTGCCGGTCGGCCATCGCGTGCTGGTAGCTAGGGCCGGTCGCGAGCAGCTGGCTGTGGTCGGCGATGCTCTCGGCTACGTTGTGGTACACGCGAAAGGGCGCGGTGACCGTCACCCACTGGCCGTTCTGGTACTCGCGCGTCGGCTGCATGTCGGTGCCGGCCGGCCCGCTTCCCTTGATGCCGAACAGGTTGTAGTCCCTGATCGCCAGGGCGCTCTGACCCCAGCCCGACTCGTCGATGGCCTGCGCGATCGTGACCGCCGCCGGGATGCCGTACCGGCTCTGCGCCGCCATTGCTCCCGGTGCGACCTCGCTGATGAACGCCTGCTGGGCCGCTGTGCCCGGCACCGCGGTCCCGGAGGACGGCGGATTGTTCCTGGTGTACGACGGCGTGGCCGGAGCGGACCGAGCGCCGGCTATGTCGGCTGGCGCCTGCAGCCCCGGGATCGACGCCAGGCTGCCCGGCCGGCCTCGGCTGGCCCGCGGCGTCTTACGTGCCTTGGCGGAGGCGCCTGTCCGCGTCCCGTTCCCGGCGCGCGGTCCGCTGGCCGCCTGCGAGACGGCGCTCGCCTGGGGCGCACCGCCGTTCCCGCCCCGGGTGCCCTGGCCCTGACCGGTCACGGTGCCTGTCCCGGCGATCACGCCCGGCATGGCCACCATGCTCTGTGTCCCGACTCGCCCGGCTCCGCTCGCTGTGCCCACCATCGTGGCCGTACCCTTCCTTGCCGTCGCGCCGCGCTGGGTGGCGGTGCCGCGCCCGGCCGACGAGACCGTTCCGGCTGTCCGGCCCGCGACCTGGCTGGGCCGCGAAGTCACCGCCGTCGTCCGGGTGCCGGGAACCGCCGCCTGGCCCGCGCTCGCCGTCACCGCGTCCGGCTGGCCCTGCGGCACGATCCCCGCCGCCTCGGCCTGCGCCACGCTGCCACCCGCCACGGTGCCGCTCGACCCTGCGCCGCCGCTGGCCTGGCTCACCACGCTGAGCAGTTCGCCGTTGTTCACGAAGCCGGTGACACCCTGGGCGGCCAGCGATCCGGTGAGCGCGTGCGCGTTGACCGAGAGGTTGGGCGCCGAGTCTCCGCCGATGGTGTGCAGCGCTCCGGCCGAGTAGCCGGTGACCACCTCGACGTGGCCGTCGAACATCACCCAGTCGCCCGGCTGCGGCTGGTAGCCGTCGCCGAGCGGGTGCCAGCGGTGATTCGCCTGCGCGTCCTGCATGATCGAGACGACCCCGGGCGAGGCCGGATTGAGGTCGACGCGCACGTCGGCCCACTGGTGCAGCGGCCACGGATAGGTCGTCCCGCCGCTGACCCAGCTGTGCTGGCCCGTCGCCTGGGCGCCGAGCGCAAGCGTCAGGCTGGCGAACGCCGCGCAGGACTGACCGTGGTCAACGCCGTTGACGCTGGCGTTGCCCCAGATGATCGCTTCCATCTCGGCCGGGCTCTTGTCCTGGGCCATCCTGAGGTAGTTGCCGGCCACGTTGACGATCGCCGACCGCAGCGCGCTGTCCGACGCCGACACCGGCTTGACCGGCCGGTTGAGCGCCATCAGGTGGACCGGCATCCGCGTCGGCGACGTCATGTCGTCCACGGTGCCGTGGGCGAAGGCGAATCCGGTCATCGCGCCGCACGTGCTGAGGCTGACCAGCGCGGTGGCCTGCTGCCACGTTGGTTTCCTGACGGGATGCACTCGAATCACCTTCTTCCGCGTTCCGGCCCGGATAGCCGGCCCGGTCGGAGCCGGCGGTCTTCCTTGCCCGCCGCTAGCCCGCGCCGGGCAAGCTCTTGAGAATCGCCTGCACCTGCGCATTGCCAGGGTTGTTAGAGTTCGCGAACAACACGCTCACGTCGTAGGCCTGCGCGGCCGTCGCCCCGACCACCCACTCCTTATAGGTGTCGGCCACCAGCGCCGCCTGCCCGGTGGTGCTGGTCACCGGCTGGGCGCACATGCTGGGGAATCCCGCGTGTGAGACCACGGCCGAAGATCCGGTGTACTTGGCGCAGTTGGCGGGGCTGCTCTCCAGTCCCGGTTGCACTGCCGGCTTGCCGTTTGTGCTGGTGAGAGTCGCACCGCCGATGATGTTGTTGATCGCCCTGGCCGCCACCTCGAGGCTGTCCACAGGGTCGTACGGGTTGTACGGATGGTGCAGGTTCAGGGACCACGCCACCTCCCCGCCCTGCGTCGGCGTGATGGGCTCGAGGCCCTGCCGGCCCGTCTTCGCGTCGGTGTATTGCGGGCTGTTGCCGCTCGTCATCAGGGCGAACACCCACAGGATCTGGCTCGTCTCCTTCCCGCAGGCGAAGTTGACCTGGCCGGGCTCGGAGGCGACGTTGGGGTTCTGGCAGGCGGTCTGGATCTCGCTCTGCACCGTGGCCACGCTGGTCGGCCACGACGGGTTCGCCCGGAAGATGATCAGCGACCCGACCACGACCACCGCGGCGACGGCGGCTCCGGCGAGCACGATCTTCCGTGATCGCGGCATCCGGCGCCGGCTGGCGCTGAGCCGGCCGCGGTCGATGAGCGCCTGGGTGCGCTCTTGCGCCGCGGACGCGCGGCGGTCCGCGCCCGGCCAGCCGGGCCGGGCTCCGGTGCGGATGATCGTGGTCAGGTCGTCGTCCGGATCGGTGTCCTCGTCGTCGATGATGTGGTGCAGCGCCTCGGCCGGCTGGGCGTCGTGCGAAGGCGGCGCGTGCCTGGTCCTGCGCCCGGTCGACCCGGGCTGGGCCGACCCGGCTTGGGCCGGCCTGGGCTGGGCGCGCAGCATCTCCGGCCTGGCCTCCCTGGTCTTGGTCTCGCGGGCCTGCGGTGCCTCGTCCCAGTCGTAGCCGGGGTCGGCACTCTCACGGGCGTGCGCCTCACGCCAGTCGAACAACTCGTTCTGCAGGTCAGCGGCCCTGTTTTCTAGTTCGGTGAGCCACTCTTCGTCGTGCACGTTAAAGTTTTCGAAATCCTCGTTCATCGTACTCACCTCCACCGACTGGCTTGACGTGGGGCACTCCGGACCCGCGGCCGGCGTGCGGTCTGCCTGGGCCCGCCCGCTACCCGGGCGGGTGGCAGTCGCCCGGCCCGAGGACAGGGCGCACCTCGCCGGTACCCGACCGCCCGGCCTGCGCTCCGCCCTCACCGCACCGACCCATGGGAACTATTAGAACACAAGAGCGAGGCTCGTGGGAAGACTTTGTTTTTGCAGCTTAGCTACGTTCGAATGGCATATGGGCACACCAACGCATAACACGTCACGTAACCAGTCAGTGACAGCAACCAATGGGCTCACCGCGGCTCGGCGCGGACCGGGCGCCCGGGCCTGGCGTCGGCCACGATCGCGCCGTCGCGCACCACGAAGGTGCCGTTCACCAGGACGTGCCGGATCCCCGCCGACGGCAGCGTGCTGCGGGCGTAACTCGCCCGGTCGCTGATCGTCTCGGCGTCGAACACGACGACGTCGGCGTCCATGCCGGCCTGCAGCCGGCCCTTGCGGTGCATGGCCGGCACCCGGTCCGCCATCAGCCTGGCGGGCTCCAGGCTGCACCTGGCCAGCGCCTCAGCCAGGCCGAACTCGCCGGCCTCGCGGGTCAGCAGCCGGATCGCCCGGCTGAACGTGCCAGCCGTCCGGGGATGGGTGATCGCCGTCGGCGGCAACGGCCAGACATGCGGATCCGCCGGGGGAGCGGCCCAGGTCAGCGGCATGGCGTCGCTGGCCACCACGGCGCCGGGAAAGGTGATCGACTTCATCAGCAGCGCCCAGTCGGCCGGGTCGTCTTCCCGCAGCAAGTCGATGATGACCAGCCCGCCCGGATCGTGCTGCCGCAGTTCGCGCAGGCGCGACTCGCCGGCGATGCGCTCGCCGGTTGGCGCATAGACCAGCGAGGTGGGCGAAAGGCTCCGCTCGGCGAGCCGTTCGGGCGCGAGGAAGGCGGCCCCGATGCCTGTCATGCCGGACCCGTACGGGTAGGCCTCGGTGGTGACCCGTGAGCCTTCCGCCTGCGCCCGCGCGACCAGGGCGAGCACCCGTTCGACGTGCCGCTGCGAGGTGCTGTTGACGTGGCAGTAATGCATGTGGGCGCCGGTCTCGCCGGCCGCGCGGACGATCTCCTCGGCGCCGTCGGCCAGAGCGCCCGGCGCGATCTCGATCAGGTCCCGCGCGTGGGTGAAGGTCGGCACGCCCGCCTCGGCGGCCAGCGCGGCGACGCTGAGGTACTCCGCCGGGCTGGCCGCGGGCGCGTAGCCGAGCAGCACCCCGACGCCGAGCGCCCCGTCGGCCAGGTCGGCCGCCAGCCGGGTCAGTAGCGCGGACACCTGATCCGGCCCGGCCGGACGCTGCCAGGCCGGCTCGGAGATACGGGCCATGAACGCGCTCAGGCTGGCCTCCGGCGGCAGGCCAGCCACGGCCTCCATCCGGGCCAGCGCCCACGAGGCCGCGAAGCCGAAGTTCAGCGGGCGGCCCTGCGCCGCCGCGCGGCGGTACGCGTCCGCCACCGGCGTCACGCCCGCCTCGAGCTCGAGCGCGGTCGTAACGCCGTCCATGGCCTGGAGCCGCAGGCCGCCCAGGTCGCTCACGTGGCTGTGCAGGTCGATGAACCCGGCCGTCACCACCTGCCCGGCGACGTCCACCGAGGCCCGCCCGCCGGGCAGCCCGGGCCCGACCGCCGCGATCCGGTCCCCGGCGATCGCGACGTCGCGCACCGCGTCCAGCCCCGACTCGGGATCGACCACCCGGCCGCCGCGCAGCACCACGTCCCAGTCGCTCACCGGCGCCTCCTGGGCACCAGTGTGCCAGGGCTGGCCGCCTGTTAGCCTGGCCAGGCCGGCGCGCCGGCCACGCCGGCACGCCGGCCACGCCGGCCACGCCGGCCCGGCGGGCCACCGCAGCCGGAGCACGCAGGCCGGGCCACCCACGCCGCGGGAGGCGGGACGATCATGACGGGCGACCACTCGCACCAGGCCGATACCGTGCGCGGCGTCGTCCTTGTCGCGCACGGCGGCCAGGCCAACGGCACCGATCCGACCAGCGCGCTTCAGCCGGCCGTGCTTCGCATGATCCCCGTCGCGGCGGCGATCCGGCAGGCCGTACGGGGGAGCGGCGCCCTGGTCCTGCGGCCCAGGTTCCGCGTCCGCGGCTGGAACGGCGCCGAGGCGTCCCCAGTCGCTGACCTGGAATCCGAACTCGACGGCATCGCCGCGGCCCACGGCCCGGTCCCGGTCGTGCTCGTCGGCCACTCGATGGGTGCGCGCGCCGCCGTCCGCGCCGCCGGGCATCCGTCGGTCTCCGCCGTCGCCGGCCTGGCACCGTGGCTGCCGCCGGGCGAGCCGGTCGAGCAGCTGGCGGGCCGGCGGGTGCTGCTGGTGCACGGCACCTCGGACGGCATCACCAACCCGGCAGAGACCTGGGCCTACGTCGAGCGCTCCCGCGCGGTGACCAAGGTCGCCGCGATCGAGGTCCGCGACGGCGATCACCCGATGCTGCGCCGCGCGCGGCTGTGGCACGCCATCGCGGCCGAGTTCGCCCGGGCCGCCCTCGACCTGCCCGCCGCAACGTTGTCCCTGGCCGCCGCCGTCACGGCGACGGCCGAACAACCGCCCCGCACGCCGCTCTAGCCGCGCACCCCGCCGTTTATACCCAATAGGGGTATAAACGCTACCCCGCCAGCCCGGCCACGAGAACGCCGCGAAACCCCGCTTTCTGCACGCTCTGACGTAGGCAGCTAAACGGAGCACATGGCGAAGTCGAGTTCGTGCTCGGCCCGGACGAACGTGGTGCCGGCCGGGGTGACCACGCGCATGTCGCCGTGCTCGAAGCTGCGCTTTGTTGGCCAGGCCCTCCGCGATCAGCGTGAGCACGTCGGCCTCTCGCGCGGTGACACCGAGGTCCTCCCACGGCGGACCGGGAGAGACCTCGCCGAGCAGTTCCCCGCACCGCCGCGCCAGCGCCGCGAGCCCGCACGCGCCGAACGTATCCCGGGCCGCCCGCAGCCACACCCGCGGCTCGCCCCAGCCACCGGCCAGCGCGGCCTCGGCCATCAGCATCCGGGCCACTCGCCCCGGCACGGGCGCAGCGCCCGCCCGATTCCGCACACGAGCCAGTCCCTATCATGCGGATAGTCCGCTTCGACCCAATTGTCCGAGGCCCGTGACCAGCAGTAACTTACTAAAAGCGTCCGCCTCATCGCTCAGTGTGCTATATAGATAGGCAATGGCAACTTGCCCCGTAAGCCGGAGTACGGGGAAGGGGTGTGGAAGTGGCGAGATTAATACCAGTTCGGCACGACAATGCCGTCAGGCGCGCCGTGCGCCCGCACGAGATCCCCGCGGCGCGCCAGCCCGGGGCGCAGCCACCGCCGCCCGGGCGTCCCGTCAGGCTGCGGCACGCTGCCCGCCACGCGAGAAGCTCTGACCTGCGGTCGCGCCCCCGCGCCTCGCTGTCGATCCGGTCCGCCGAGCGGCGCCGGTGGTCCGCGGACCTCACCGGCCCGGGCAGCGGCGGGCTCGTCGTGTACGGCATGGGCGGGATCGGCAAGTCGACGCTCGCGGCGCAGATCGCGGCGCGGGTCAGCCGGCTCCAGTCCGGGCGCGTGATCAACGTCATCAACGGCGAGGTGTCGGCGGCCAGTTTCGCCGCCGGGCCGGCCGAGGCGGACTTCATCGTCTGCGACAACTTCGACGACAACCTGTCGCACCAGGCGGGCCGGTGGACGATCGGGGACCCGGACCTGGCCGCCCGGCTGACCGGCTGGACCGGCAAGCTCCTGATCACCTGCCGCCGCCCGTTCACCCTGGACACGCCGGGCCAGGCCAGGCTCGCCTTCCGCCGCCTCGGCCCGCTGACCCGCTCCGGCGCCGCCGAGCTCACCACCTCGCTGCCGGCCATCCGGCTGCTCGGCGACGCCGAACGGGACCAGGTGTGGCGGCTCACCGCCGGTACCTGGACCTGCTGCTGGCCCGGGGCGAGCGGTACCAGGACCTGGCCGTCCGCCTCGAGGCGGCGATCGAGGCCGCGACGAGCCAGCCCCTGCCGCGGACCGAACCCACCGAGCTGCCCGAGGCGACCGCCGAGCTCATCGCCTGCACGGCCGGCGGCCTGATGTTCGGCGAGCTGTTCGACCGGCTCAGCGCCGGGGCGAGATCGCTGCTGGTCCGCACGTCGGTGTTCCGCGGCGCGGTCCCGGCCGACGCGCTGGGCACACGTCCTGGCCACATCGCCGAGTGCGAGGCCGCGGGCCTGCTCACCATCGCCGGCGGCCGCGAGCTGGCCGTGCACCGCTGGACCGGCGACGAGCTGCACCGCAGGCTGACCGCGGCGGACCTCGGCGGCCAGCTGGCGGCGGCGCACCGGCAGGCGGCCGGATACTGGCTGTCCCGCGCCGCCGGACCCGGCCAGCGCGCCGACCTCGAGGCCGGCTACCACCAGCGCCGCGCCGCCGACCTAGAGCCCGGGCCGCCCGCGGCCCGCCCGTCCCGGCGGCGCCGGATCGTGGTGGCCGGCGCGGTCGCGGCCGTGTCGGCGGTCCTGGCCGTCGAGGCCGGTCACGCGCTGCCGCGCCTCGCGTCCGCCGAATCGTCGGCCAGCAGGCCCGCCCGCGCGGCGGCCCCGATGACCGGCGCGATCGCGGCCCGCGACCAGGCCGCGGCCTGGGTCGCCCGCGAGGCCAGCACGGCCGCGATCATCGCCTGCGACCCGGCGATGTGCGCCGCGCTGGCTCAGCACGGCGTCGCCGCCGGGAACCTGCTGCCGCTCGGGCCCGGAGCGGGCGATCCGCTCGGATCCGACCTGGTGGTGGCCACGGAGGCCGTGCGCGGCTTGTTCGGCGGCCGCCTGGCCAGCGTGTACGCGCCCGAGGTGGCGGCCAGCTTCGGGACAGGCGCGGCGCGGATCGACGTGCGCATCGTCGCGCCCGACGGGACCAGGCTGTATCGGACCGCGCTCGCCGCCGACCTCGGCGCCCGCCGGGCGGCCGGCGCCCAGCTGCTCCGCGACCCCAGGATCACGGTCACGCCCGCGGCCCGCGCCGCCCTCGCGGCCGGCCAGGTCGACACGCGCGTGCTGATCACCCTGGCCGCGCTGGCGGCCAGCCAGCCGGTCCAGATCGCCGGCTTCGCCGACCGCGGTCCCGGCGCCAGCCCGGGCCTGCCGCTGCGTACCGTCCAGATCACCGGGCCGGCCGCCGCCGCGCCCACGATGCTCGCTTTCGTCCGCGCCCAGCGCTCCCCCTACCTCGCCGCGCACGCGCGCCTCACCCAGGGCGAGTCGGTGCTGACCGTCGAGTTCGCCGCGCCGGCCCCGCTCGGACTGCTCCGGCCGCAGACCTAGACCCTTGATACCGAACGGTCCCGGCGCGTCAGTCCGCGGCCGGGACCACAAGCAAGGCGACGTGGGCCAGCATGGTGTCCAGCGCGGCCTCCAGCGGCTCGGTGCTGCGCCGGATCTGGGTCAGCAGCAGGCCGCCCTGCAGCGCGGCCAGCGTGGCGGTGGCCAGCGGGCCCGGGTCCGCGGCTAGCTCACCCCGGTCGTGCATGGCCTGGTACCCGCCGCGGATGCCGGCCTCCCACCGGCCGAACCCGGTCGCCACGGCCGCCCGGGCCCGCGGGTCGGTATCGGCCAGTTCGCTGCCCAGCGAGCCGATCGGGCAGCCGCCGCGGCACTCCAGCGCCCGCTGGCGGGCCACCACGAAGTCGCGCCAGGCGCGCAGGCCGGCCAGCGTGTCCAGCCGGGCCAGCATGTCGTGCTGACCGCCCACGACGGTCTCGTTCTGGAACTCGATGACCGCCCCGACCAGCGCCTCTTTGTCGGCGAAGTAATGGTAGATCTGCGAGCTGCTCACTCCGGCAGCCGCCCGCACGTCCTCCATGGTGGTGCGGGCCACGCCGCCCTCGAACATCAGCCCGGCCGCCGCCGCGACGATGCGCTGCCGCGTCTGCCGCCCCTTGCTGGTCAGCTTGCCGGTCATGACCAGACGATACCCGTTCTGGATTCTCCGATCCAGTGCGCGTCCGGGTCGTGAACCCAGCCGTGCCCGGGGGGCAATAGAGAGGCGATGGTCCCCTCACCCGTTCGGGAAAATGATGACTCTCTGGCCGGCCCGCCTGTTCCGGATCGAGCTGGCCCTGCCGTGAGCGCGATGGCCGCGTCGTTCCGGCTCACCCGGCTGCACCTGGCCAGCCGCCGGGTGCCGGCCAGCCTGCTGGCCCTGGCGGTGCTGGCGGCGGCGCTGCGGATCGTGCTGCGCTGGACCCCGGCCGCCGGGTCCTACTCGGTGACGTTCCCGCTGGTCGTCGTGGCCGCCGCCGCGGCGGTGGTCAGCGTGACCACGCGCAGCCCGATCGGCGAGCCCGAGCGGGCCACCGGCCGCTGGCTGCCGCTGCTGCGGCTCGGCGCGGTTCTCGCCACCGCCGGCGCGGCCTACGGCGCGCTGGCCCTCGGGGCGGTCGGCGGGCACCTGGCCATCGGATCGCTGGCCCTGCTCCGCGACCTCGCCGGGCTGACCGGAATCGGCCTGCTCACGGCCGCCGTCCTCGGTGCCGGCCTGAGCTGGACCGGACCGCTGGCCTACCTGGTCATCGGCATCTACGCCGTCCAGCAGGGCTGGACCACGCCCTGGCTGTGGCCGGCCCGCCCGGCGCCCGACCGGGGCGCGGCGATCTGCGTGGTCCTGGTCTTCGCGGCCGGCGTCGCCGCCATCACCCTGCGCGGCGCGCTCGAATCTAGCCGGGACTGAGCCCCTCCTTGTTTAGCCCAGGCTCTGGGGGTAGCTGCCCTATTTTCGGGAAGGGAGCGGTCTGTGGCTCGAATCGACGTCATGACCGACCGCCCGGTCGGCGTGGTGGACCCCCGGCTCTTCGGCGGCGTGCTGGACGAGACGTCCCCGTGGTGCGGGCCCGGCGGCACCCGCGCCGACCTGTTCGCCGCCGTGCGCGACCTCGGCGTGACCAGCGTCCGCTGGGCCGCCGGCGTCGACCCGGACAAGTTCATGGCCTGGTGCTCGGCCGTCGGCGCCGAGCCCGTGCTCCGTCTCGACCTGGGCACCGACACCCTGGACGAGGCGCTGGCCTGGGCCCGCGACGGCGTCAGGTACCTGGCCCTCGGCCAGGACCTGCCGGACGGGGCAGACGCCGAGCTGTACGTGGCGCGAGCGCGGGGGTGGGCGGAGGCGCTCCGGATGGCCGAGCCCGGCATCAGCCTGATCAGCTGCGGCCACACCGGGATGGACGACTGGGACCGCGTGGTCATCGACGGCCTCGCCCGCTACGTCGATTTCCACGGCGTCCACCTGTTCACCGGGTCCGCCGACTACTGGACCCACGTGCTCGCGCCGCATTACGCCGAGCGGGCACTGTCGGTCGCCGGGGCCCTCATCGACCGGGCCCGCTACGTGCAGCGGATCGAACGTGAGATCTCGGTGGCGTACGACGCGTGGAACGTGTCCCTCGACGGCGGGCGGCTCGAGGAGCGCTACAACCTGGCCGATGCCCTCGCCGTCGCGACCTACCTCAACGTGTTCATCCGCCAGTCCTGGACGGTGCGGATGGCCAGCCTGGCCCGGCTGCTCAACGTCACCGCCCCCATCGTGACCTTCGAGGGGATATTCAGGCCGAGCGTCTACCACCCGTTCCAGCTGATGGCGGCGTCCAGCCAGCCGGTGGCGCTTGACACCTTCACCGACTCGGGCACCCACGCGCACAGGGACCGGCCGGGGGACCGCTACCGGGTGGCCGACCTTGGGCTGTTCCAGCTGCTCGACGTGGCCGCCACCCGCGACCCCGGGTGCAGCAGGCTGACGGTTTCCGTGGTCAACCGGGCCCCGACCGAGATCGACACGCGCGTGCAGCTCGTCGGCGCCAAGGCGACAGGGGTGATGACGGTTCACGAGGTCACCGCGGACAGCCCCGACGCCGTCAACACGTTCGCTCATCCCGACGCGGTCGGCGTACAGTCCGCCAAGCGCGAGGTGGACGGCGAGCACCTCGACGTCACGTTCTCCCCGCACTCGTTCACGCTCCTGGAGATGCACCTGGCCTGACCGACGCGCGCATCGCCACCGCCTCGGCGGGCGGGCGGATGTCGAACTCGACGTAGTCGGCGCCCGTCGCCAGTGCGCTGGCGTACGCCTCGATGGTCCCGGCCCGCGGGCCGTGCGCGGAAATGGCCACCTGGTCGGGCATGCCCGCCACCTTATGCACGCCGCCAATTTACTTAAATCCGTTTTCAAGTGAATTGCAGGAGAAAAATGGCTTTTGGCGGCCTACGGTGCGCTTATTGCTTTCACGGCGGCTAAAAGAGCTAGGTAACGGTTCGTGCACGATCGCCAGCCAGGGCTACTGAGCGGTCATAGCCATACCATAGAGTCCGCCTTGCAGCTAGCGCATACAGGAAGTGAGATTGCCGTGACTTATCCGGATCAGTACGGCCAGGGCGGCCGACAGGAGGACATTCAGCCGCCACCAGGCCAGGGATACCCGCCGCCCAACCCGGGATACAACCAGCCGCCGCCCGGTCAGGGATACCCGCCGCCCGGCCAGGGATACCCGCCGCCTGGCCAGGGATACAACCAGCCGCCGCAGGACCAGGGCTATTACCAGGCGCCCCCGAACCCCGGGCTCACCCCCGCGCCCCCGGTCGCGGCCGGTTACGGCTACGGTCAGTACCCAGCGGTCGCCGTGCCGCAGGGGCTGTACCTCGACCAGGCTTCCGGCCTGATGCTGCCGGAGGGCACCCAGCTGGCCAGCGTGGGCCGGCGCATCGGCGCGTATTTCCTGGCCATTCCGCTCGCCATCGTCACGCTGGGGATCGGCTACATCATCTGGGGCCTGATCGCCTGGGGTAACGGGCAGACTCCTGCGCTGCAGGTGCTCGGCATGCGGGTCTGGCGGCCGGAGACCAACCGGGTGGCCGGCTTCTGGCACATGGCGCTGCGCGAGATCGTCGGCCGCATCGTCGACGGCATCTTGAGCCTGATCACCGAGATCACCTCGTTCGTGCTCTTCGTGTCGGGCAAGGAGCACAAGTCGCTGCACGATCACGTCGCCGGCACGGTGGTGCTGTACGACCCCAACAAGGTTCTCGCCAGCTGACGGCACGCCGTCACGGCGGACGGGGTCCGCTACCTTAGGCGGGTGCCGGAAACCACGGGGGACATCAGCCCTGCGGTCGCCAGCGCCCGGTTGCCGCGCGCGGTCGGCACCGCGGTCGTGGCCGCCGAGCCGCTGCGGCACGGGCTGGGCAACGCCGCGACCGGCGGAATCTGGCGGGTGCGCGGCACCGCGGGCTCCGCCATCCTCAAGATCGCCAGGCTGCCGGCCGCGACCGACCCGGCCCGCGCCTTCCCGACCAGCGACGAGCCGGACCACTGGAACTACTGGCGGCGCGAGGCGCTGGCCTACCAGAGCGGCCTGGCGGCCACCGCCTACGCCGACGCGGGGATCACCGCCCCCGCCCTGCTCGAGGCGAACGTCGGCGCCGGCGGGGGAGTGGAGCTGTGGCTGGCCGACGTCGGCGGGACCGCGGGCTGGGACTGGCCGGTGTCGCGGCTGGCGCGCTTCGCCTACGAACTCGGCGCCGCCCAGGCGCGCTGGGCCGGCCGCGTGCCCGACCTGCCGTGGCTGTCCCGCCGCTGGCTCGCGCAGTACCTCGCCGAGGGTCCTCCCCGGGTGACCCGCGTCGAGGAAGCCGACTGGGATCACCCGAACGTGGCCGTCTGGCCCGCCGACCTCCGGCGGCGGCTCCGCCTGCTGCAGTCGGGCTACGGCCGGCTGACGGCCATCGCCGCGGTCGCCGAGCGGACGCTGTGCCACCTGGACGTCTGGCCGGCCAACCTGATCGACCAGGACGGGACGTCGGTCCTGCTCGACTGGTCGTTCACCGGCGACGGGGCCGTCGCCGAGGACGTCGCCAACCTGATCATCGACAGCTGCACCGACGGTCTGATGGAGGCGGCGCTGCTGTCCGAGATCGCCGAGAGCGCCACCGACGGATACCTCCGCGGCCTGCGCGATGGCGGCTGGACCGGTTCCCCCGACGCCGTGCGCACCGCCGTCGCCGCCAGCGGCGCCGCCAAGTACAGCTGGTTCGCCCCCATGGTGGCCGGCCGCGCGGCGCGCGACCACCTCGGCCCGTCCTCCTACGGCCAGGACACCTCGGCCGCCGCGGCGGCCCGCCGCGTGACCGGGCTGGTCACCCTCATCGCCGACTGGGCGGAGGCAGGCCAGCGCTGATCCCCAACCTCGGCCCGAACCCCTGCCCGGCGGTAACGTTCCCGGAACGGTCCGGGCGTACCGTGGCTCTCGTGGGGGACGCAGCCAGCTGGTCCTCGGCGGCCTGGTGCTGGCGCTAGTGGCGGCCGGGCTGCCGCTGGGCGCCATGGCTCACGCGGCTGAAAGACGTGGTCGACCTGCACGCGGTCCGCGATGACCTGGCCACTGTCGTGCACCAGGCCCTGGAACCCGCCCACGTATCGCTGTGGATCAGCCACCGCGACTGAGTCTGGCTTCAGCCGGCTCCGCCGCCATCAAGCCCGGCCCCGCCCGGCTACAAGCAGCGGGCCAGCATGATCTGCCAGCGCATCACCTGGCAACCACCACGCCTGCGGCGAACGGCATCGCCGCAGCGTCTGACCCGGGCTACGTAGCCCAAATGCGGCACCTAAGTTAGCACCGGAACTACGAAAGTCGAGTGGAGTACTAACGGAGAAATACGACATTTCATGAAATATCCGTTCGCCGCAATTGGGGCACGATTGTGGCGTGGTTCTCCCTCGGAATGTCGTAGTCGGCTGATAATATCGAACTAGAAAGCGAGTCAGAAATCGCGGAAGGAGGGCACCCGCCCCGCAAGCAGCTTGAAGGAGGTGACGAGGACGTGGCCAGCATCCCGGTGGTGTCCAGTACGGCCGAGGCGACGGCTATGGTCCGTGCCGGCCTGCAGTTCCTCGCCTCCGCGGATGCCACGCAGCTCGCCGCTGAGGAGCAGGCCCGGTGCCTGCACGCCCTGGAGCAGGCCTCCTCCATCAGCACCGCGGCGCGGACCGCGATCCTGGCCGCGTTCACCGCCGCGCAGGGCTACACGGCGGACGCGGACCACAGCTCGAGAGCGTGGCTGATCAACCGGACCGGGGTGACCAAGGGCGCCGCCGTCGGGTATACCGCCTGGGTCCGCCGCGCCGCCGCGCACCCCGAGGTCGCCGCCGCGCTCTCCACTGCAACGCCGACGACGGAAGCGGCGCCCCCGCCCGGGATACCAGCCGCGCCTGGGAGGCGCTCGAGCAAGCCGTGATCGGCAAAGCCGTCGAGCTCGTCTCGGGCCCCGGCGGGCTGGCGAGCTTCCTGCGCCGCCGACAGCTGGGCGCCCGCCTCGGCGGCCCCAGCCTGCCCTTGGACATCGGCTACAGTGACACCATCCCGGCCGGCATCCGCAACGCGGTGATCCTGCGGGACCGCCACTGCCAGTGGGCCGGCCGGTGCAGCCAGCCCGCCTCGGCGTGCCAGGTCCACCACGTCAAGCACAAGAAGGACGGCGGCGCCACCAGCGTCAAAGACTGCGTCCTTCTCTGTTTCTTCCACCACCAGGTGGTAATCCACCGATGGGGCTGGACCCTGGTCCTCAACCCCGACGGCACCACCACCGCCTGGAACAAAGACCGAACCAAGGTACTCCACAGCCACGGTCCGCCCGCCCGAGCCGGGTAACGCCCCCGGTTACCTCACGGTCACAGCCTGGCGCCGGCCGGCGGACCGCGGCCGGGATCTACCAGGTAGTAGGACGCCGATACGGACTTATAGTCCTTTTTCCGCTATCGGGTTATCGCATTCCGGCTGACCCGAATGCGGCGCCGAACTACGGTATTACCGCATGGAGGACCCCGAGGTTGTCGCGGCCATCGTGGCCGGTGACCCCGCTGGGCTCGCCGAGGCCTACGACCGGTACGCCATGCCGCTCTACTCGTACTGCCGCTCCATGCTGCGCGAGCCCGCCGACGCCGCCGACGCGGTGCAGGATACGTTCCTCGTCGCCACGGCCAAGCTTCGTGACCTGCGCGACCCGGGCAAGCTGCGCTCCTGGCTCTACTCTGTCGCGCGCAACGAATGCCTGCGCCGGCTGCGGGCCGGGAACGCCCTCTCCGCTCTCGAGGAGGCCGCGGACATGCCGACCCAGACCGCCGAACTCGGTACCGCCACGGAACGGGCCGAACTTCAGGAGCTGGTCAGGGCCGCCATCGACGGGCTCAACCCCAGCGACAGGGACGTCATCGAGCTGAGCCTGATCCATGAGCTCGACGGGGACGACCTGTCCGACGCGCTCGGGGTATCCCGCAACCACGCCCACGCGCTACTGTCGCGAGCGCGCAGCCAGCTGGAGAGGTCCCTCGGCGCGCTGATCGTCGCGCGCACGGGGCGTCAGTCCTGCCCGGTGTTGGAGGGCCTGCTGACCAGCTGGGACGGGCAGATGACGGTGCTGATCCGCAAGCGGATCAGCCGGCACATCGAACAGTGCGACGTCTGCGGGGAGCGCAAGCGCCGCGAGCTCACGCCGGCGTTGTTCGCGGGCGTCGCGCCCCTGGCCGCGCTGCTCCCCGCCTTCCGTGAGCAGATGCTCAGGGTGCTGGCCGATCGCTCGCCCGCCGGACTGGCGCACCGGTTGACCGTGGCGAATCGCGCAGGCCCGTTCGGCCCTAATGGTTTTCCCAGACCCATCAGCCCGCCCGGGGCCGGACCGTGGCACCGGGTCCGGGACCACCCGTACGCCGTGACGGCGGGCGCGGCCACGTCGATCGTGGCGGCCGGGGCCATCGCGGTGGGGATCATGGCCGTGCCGCATCACGGCGCGCCTTCCGCCGGGGCGGCGAGCGGGGCCCGGCACGGCCCCTCGGTCGCCGCCAGGAGTCCGTCGCCGGGGCGCGGCGGCCCCTCGGGCGGCGACGGCCGCAACGGCAGCAACGGTCAAGGCGGGCCGACATCCTCCGCGAGGCCTGACGGGGCGACCACCCCCGATGCCTTCCGGTCGCCGGGTGGGCCGAGTTCGCCGGCCGCCACCACGGGCGGCACGGCACCGGCGACGGGCTCCTCGCCGTCGGTGACGGTGAACGCCGGCACGCTGTCGGTCTCCACCGGCCGGCTCGACCTGGTGTCGGTCAACGGCACCGCGACCGGGACGTTCACGCTCACGGCCAAGGGCGGCCCGGTCAGCGGCTACTCGATCACGGCCGGGTCCGCGCTGGCGGGCCACCTCACCGTCTCGCCCTCCTCGGGTTCGCTGGCCTCCGGCGCGAGCGTCACGATCACCGTGACCTCGACCAGCCTGGTCGCCCTGGACGGGCAGCTCACCGTGAACCCCGGCGGTCAGAGGATCACGGTGGTGCTCAGCATCGGCCTGTAGCCGCCGTAACGCTCCCGGAACGTTCGGCGGCTAGGGTGGCTCGCATGGAGGGGAAAGCGGGTCGCCGGCTGGTGTCGTCACGGTCGGCGCTGGCGCTGGGCGCGCTGGCGTTCGTGCTGACCGTCGTCGCCCTGGTGCTCGCCGCGTCGGCCCGCCAGTCGGCGGGTGAGTTGATCCAGACGATGGCCCTGGTTCCCACGGCGGCGGTCGGGACGCTGGTGGCGGTTCGCCGGCCAGGCAACCCGCTCGGCTGGCTGCTGGTCGGCGCCGTGCTGTTCTTCGCGCTCAACCGAGGCGCCGTCGCGTACTCGGTGCTCGACTACCGGCACCATCACGGCACGCTACCGTTCGGCCGGGTCGCTCTCGCGCTCCAGCCGGGCTGGGCGGCCGGGCTGGTCATGATCGCAGGCTGCCTGTGGCTGTTTCCCGACGGCCACCTGCCCCGAGGACGCTGGCGAAGGATCGGCGGGGCGCTGTTCGGCGCGGGCCTGGCCTACGCGGCGCTGATGTTCGCCGCGTGGGCGACCGCGGCCCTCGCCGACCCGCTGCGGGTAGCGGTCGACGGGACGCCGGCCGTCCTGGAGCATCCGGTCGGCGCGTGGGTGATCTGGCTGGCCGTCGAGAACATCGGGTTCCTCGGGCTGTTGCTCAGCTGGCTGGTGTGGCTGGCGGTCCAGGTCCCGAAGTACCGCAGGTCGCACGGGGAGCGCAGGCTGCAGCTGAAGTGGCTCTACAGCGGCGCGGCCGTGTTCGTGGTCTGCCTGACGGTGAGCGTCCAGGAGCCGAACTACCCGTCTGCGGGCTGGAGGATCCTCAGTGCGGTGGTGGCCCCCGGCGCCGCCGCGCTGCCGGTAGCGCTGGGCATCGCCATCATGAAGTTCCGGCTGTACGAGATCGACCGGATCATCAGCCGCACCCTGTCTTACGCGGTCGTCACCGGGCTCGTGGTCGGCGTGTACATCGGGGCCGTCTCGCTGATCACGGGCGTCTTCTCGTTCCCCGGCCAGGTCGGCGTGGCCGCCTCCACGCTGATCGCGGCGGTGCTGTTCAACCCGGCCCGCAAGCGCGTCCAGCGGGCGGTCGACCGGCGCTTCAACCGCGCGCACTACGACGCCGAGGCGACCGTAGCGGCCTTCGCCGAGCGCCTGCGCGAGTCGGTCGACCTGCCGTCCATGGAACGCGAGCTGCGTGCCGCCGGGACCGGCGAACTGCGAGTGGGCAGGCGTGTTGAGAGCTTCCGCGGCCGAGAGCTCAGCGACGACGAGAAAGTACCGGTCCTGCGCGCTTATCTCAAGAGGTGGAAGGCCGAGGTAGGGATCTTCTTCGAGGGCACCGGGCCAGACTCCAGCGATGAGCAGATCCGCGCCATCGCGCCCAGACACCCGGCCTTCGAGGTCCTTCCGGTCCAGTAGGCCCGAACCGCTGCGTAAGCGGAGCACCCTAGAGGGTTAGGCCTTGAAAGGGCGGACGCGAATCGGAAAGATCGGCGTATACCCACGGCGATAAGAGGTGCGGGACATGGCGCGGACACCACGGATGCGGGCATTGCAGCGCCTGGCGCGGGAGCACGACGCGGCCCGGCGGCTCGGGATCGAGGTCGAAGAGTTCCGTCAGCGCGAGCACGAGGCGCGATTTTCGCGCCGCGAGTTCCTGCAGCGCACGGGGGCTGTGGGTGCCACGCTCGCGGTGGCCGGTCCGCTTTCCCTGGTCAGGCCGGCGGTCGCGGCCGGCTCTCCTCGGATCGCGATCGTCGGCGCCGGCATCGCCGGCCTGACTGCGGCGCTGACCCTGCAGGATAAGGGCGTCTACTCGGATGTCTACGAGTCATCCGGCCGTCTCGGCGGTCGCATGCATTCCGACTGGACCGAGTTCGGCCACGGGTTTTGGGATAACGGCCAGCAGGCGGAGTTGTGCGGTGAGCTCATCGACACCAATCACAAGACGATCCTGCAGCTCGCACAGAGGTTCTCGCTTCCCACCGTTGACCTGCTTGCCGCGCAGCCGAACGGGACGACCGATACCTACTGGATCTTCGGCGCCGACTACCCCTACAGCCAGGCCAGCGACGATTTCCAGGCGGTCCACAACACCCTGCAGGGACAGGTGCACGCGACGGGCTACCCGACGCTGTACAACAGCTTCACCTCGGCAGGGCAGTTCTTCGACCAGATGACGCTGTATGACTGGATCACGAACTATGTTGCAGGCGGTCACAACTCGCGGATGGGCGCACTGCTGAACGCGGCGTACAACGAAGAGTACGGCGCGGAGACGACCGGTCAGTCGTCGTTGAACCTGATCTACCTGCTTGGGTTCCAGGCCAGCCCGGGGAACTTCTCGATCTACGGTAAATCCGACGAGCGCTATCACATTGTCGGCGGCAATACGAACCTGCCGCTGGCTATCGCCAACTCGCTCCCGAGCGGGAGCATCCATCTGGGCTACCGGATGACGGCGATCGCGACGAACAACGATGGATCGATCACCGTCTCGTTCGACAACGGCAAGGCGATCACCGCGGACGAGGTAATCCTGTGCATGAGCTTCTCCGTGCTGCGGACGCTCAACTACAAGAAGGCAGGCTTCGTCGCGCTCAAGCAAACCGCGATCACCCAGCTCGGCTCCGGGATCAACGCAAAGCTCAACCTGCAGTTCCAGTCGCGAATCTGGAACTCGTACGCCAGCACCGGCTCGGTCTACACGGATCAGCCGTTCCAGAGCGGCTGGGATGTCACACGAGGGCAATCAGGCGCCACAGGTATCTTCGTCGAGTATCCGGGCGCGAACGCATCCAACTCACTCGGGCAGACAAACCCCTACACGACCACGGACACGAACTCGCAGGTGACGACGTTCGCACAGCAGTTGCTCGCGCAGCTGGAGCCGATCTTCCCGGGAATCACCAGGCAGTGGAACGGCAAGGCGATGCTCTCGACGCCATTCACCGATCCGAACCTCCTCTGCTCCTACTCATACTGGAAGCCAGGCCAGTACACCGGCTTCAGCGGATACGAGAAAGTACGCCAAGGCAACATTCACTTCGCCGGCGAGCACTGCTCGGTCAACTTCCAGGGCTTCATGGAAGGTGGGGCCTCCGAAGGCGTACGGGCCGCGAACGAGATCCTGGCCGACCTGAAGAAGCTATAGTGACGAGCCGTGAGCTGGACGCGGCATGAAAGGGCTACCACTCGACCAGCGTCCAGATCTCCGGGCGCGGCGCGTCGCCCACGTCGACCGAGGCGAAGCGCCTGGCCGCCTCCTTGAGGTGGGTCATCGCGGCGTCGTGCTGGCCGTCCGCGTGCAGCAGGTCGGCCATGTTGGTGTGCAGCGCCGCGACCCGGTGCTGGTCACCAAGCTCCCGGCCGAGCTCGAGCGCCTCGGCCGCCACGGTCAGCGCCTCGGCGCCGCGGCCGGTCTCGGCCAGCAGCCGGGCCAGGTTGTTCAGCGCCGCCACGGCCACGCCGAGGGGAGGGGCTTCGGCCGGGCGCCGTGCCTCGGCCAGGCTGTCCCGCAGGTAGCCTTCGGCCGCGGCGGTGTCCCCGGCCCGCGCGGCCAGCATGCCGAGCACGTTCAGCGCCTGCGCGGTCGCACCGGAATCGGCGGCGGCCTGGGCGCAGTCCAGCGCGGCGCGGCCGAGCTCGGCGGCCTGGTCCGTCGCGCCGCGCCGGTAGGCGACGACGGCCCGGTCGGCTTCGGCCCGCGCCGTGCGGCCAGGTTCGGTGTCCGCGACCAGTTCGGTCACCACGGCCAGGTGTGCCTCGGCCAAGTCGAAGTCGCCCAGCCGGTGGTGCAAGTCGGCGAGCTTGTGCTCGATCGCGGCCTGCGCGGCCCGGTCGCCTTCTATGGCGATGGCCGCGGCGGTCTCGAACTCGGCCAGCGCCTCCCGGTACCGGCCGAGCACGACCAGCACCTCGCCCAGGGCGATCGTTCGGGCCGTTTGAACCACCCGGTCCGTTCGGGCCTCCCGGGCCTCCGGCCGCGGCCCGCAGGGTGTCCGCGACGGCCGCGTACAGCCTGGTGACCGCCACCGGGCTGTCCAGCGCCGGCGCGGGCCGGGGGCCCGAATCCGGCTGGGACAGGCCCGGGACCAGCCGGGCCGCTATCGCGGCCGTCTGCGGCGGGAGCGTGCCAGGCAGGTCCGGGCGGATGGCGAGCGCGGTCCGCAGCAGGTCGGCGGCCAGCACGAAGGGCAGCCCGGTCTCGCCGTCGTGGCAGCGGGCCGCCAGCACGGCGGCGCCCGCCGCGGCCGCTTCGTCCCGCAGCTCGCTGATGAGGCGCGTCTTGCCGCTGCCGGCCTGGCCGACGACGGCCACCACCCGGCCGCTGCGGCCAGTCGCCCGCCAGGCCGTGGCCTGCCAAGCCGCGCGCAGGGCCGCCAGCTCGGCTTCCCGGCCCACCAGCGGCCAGGCCCCCGACGCAGGCCAGGCCTCCGACTCGGCCACTGCCTCCGGCACCTCGGCCGGCTCAGGCGCAGCCGCAGGCACAGGCACGGGCACAGGCACGGCCGGCGGCCCGAGCCGCCCGGCGCGGACGTCGTCGTAGAGCCGCGTGGTCTCCGGCAGCGGCCGGACGGCCAGGTCGCGGTCCAGCACGCGCACGAGCGACCGGTACTGCCGCATGGCCGCCGAACGTTGCCCCGCCCAGCCATGCAGCCGGATGATCGCCTGGTGGGCCGGTTCGTGCAGCGGGTCGAGCTGAAGCCAGCGGCGAGCGTGCCCGGCGGCCCGCTCGAGCGCCCCGTCCGCGATGCACGCCGCGACCAGCCGCTGCAGCCCGCGGGCGAGCGCCTGCCTGAGCTCCTCGCTCACCGCCGCCTGCCACTCCTCGAAGTCCGGGCAGCCGCGCAGGGTGAACCCAGCCAGGAAGTCGTCCCGGTACAGCCCGGCCGCCCGCTCGAGCGACGCGGCGTCCGGCCGGCCGATCAGGGCGTTGAACTCGCGGACGTCGACCCGGACCGCGGCGGGGTTCAGGGCGACCGCCGCCCGGCTGATGATCAGCCCGTCGCCCATCGCCGCGGCGGTCACCGACAGCGTGCGGCGCAGCGACGCCCGTCCCTTGGCGGCGTCCGCCTCCGGCCACAGCAGGTCGGCCAGCTGCTCGCGGCTGTGCTCGCGGCCGGTCACCGCGAGCAGCGCGAGCAGCGCGGTCGCCTTCCTGGTGTCGAAGGTGACCGGCGCGCCGTCGCACCGCACTACTGGCGGACCGAGCAGCGCCAGGCTTAGATCACTCATAACGGTGCCCTTTGCATAACGCTCACGGTCACCGTAACGCACCTGCGTAAAAAAACGCGCCGGAAGGCTTGACTGCCGTAACGATCTCGTACCGCCTTCCTTCTAGGCTGATGGTGCGTCGCAGACGAGGCCGCGAACCCGGAGAGTGACATGACGCAGCAGGTGGGGAGTACCAGCGGAACCGCTTCGGCGGCCAAGGCGCCGAGCGTGGAGGCGGTCGGGCCCGAGCTGGACCTGGCCTCCAACGACCCGCTGGTCGGCTACCTGCTCAGCGCGGCCAGCGCGGTGGACATCACCGGCCTGCAGCTGCAGTCGCCCGCGCTGCACGCGCTGTAAGAGGCCGGCGTGGTCCTTGTCGTCCCGCTGATCTCCTCGGGCAGCCTGGTGGGCCTGCTCAGCCTCGGGCCGCGACGGTCCGAACGCGGCTACTCCACCGACGACCTGAGGCTGCTGAACTCGCTGGCCGGCTACGCCGCCCCGGCCATGCGCGTCGGCCAGCTGGTCAGGCAGCAGCAGGCCGAAGCCAGGCAGCGGGAGCGGATCGAGCAGGAGCTCAAGATCGCGCAGATCATCCAGCAGCAGTTCCTGCCCAAAAACCTCCCGGACCTGCCCAGCTGGCACGTGGCGGCGTTCTACCGCCCAGCCAGGACGGTCGGCGGCGACTTCTACGACTTCATCCCGCTGCCGGACGGCCGGGTCATGTTCGTGGTCGGCGACGTCACCGACAAGGGCATCCCGGCCGCGCTGGTCATGGCCAGCACGCACGCGCTGCTGCGGGACGCGGCGCCCCGGCTCATCGCGCCCGGCAAGGTCCTCGGCCACGTCAACGACATGCTCTGCGCGGACATCCCGGCGCACATGTTCGTCACCTGCCTGGCCCTGGTGCTCGACCCGGCCAGCGGCCGGGTGGAGTTCGCCAACGCGGGCCACGACGTGCCGTACGTGCGCACCCAGGGGGGCGTGCAGGAGCTCAGAGCCCGCGGCATGCCGCTCGGGCTGATGCCCGGCATGGACTACGAGGAGATGCGCTTCCAGTTCGAGCCGGGCGACTGCGCCCTGCTGCACAGCGACGGACTGGCCGAGGCGCACGCGCCCGACCGGGAGATGTTCGGCTTCCCGCGGGTGTCGGCACTGGTCGGCAAGGGACCTTCGGGGGAGGCCCTCATCGACCTGTGCCTGACCGAACTCGGCAGCTTCACCGGGCCCAACCACGAGCAGGAAGACGACATCACGCTGGTGTCGCTGCAGCGCTCGCCGGCCGCCTGGCTCCGGACCGAAGCCGCCCAGACCGAAGCTGCCCAGACCGAAGCCAACGCAGGCACCCACAGTGAAAAAGGCAGCCAACGGGGAGGCGAGCCATGACTCAGATAGCCCGGCCTGCACCGGAGAAGCCCCGCAGGCTCGACGCGTTCACGCTGCCCAGCGAGCCCGGCAACGAGCGCCTGGCGCTGGCCCGGGTCGCCGGGACCGTGCAGAGCCTCGGACTGGACGCCAAGAAGCTGGAGCGGCTGAAGACCGCGGTGGCCGAGGCCACCATGAACGCGATCGAGCACGGCAACGGCAACCGCCCGGAGATCCCGGTCGAGGTCGAGGTGACCCAGGACGGCGACGAGATCATCGTGGCGATCACCGACCAGGGCGGCGAAACCCACGCCGCCGAGCCGGGCACGGACCCCGAGGAGCCCGATCTCGTCAGGAAGCTCGACGGCGACCAGAGCCCTCGCGGCTGGGGACTGTTCCTCATCCGAAACATGGTCGACACGATGCACGTAACGACCGACGGCCAGCGGCACACCATCTGGCTGATCATGCGAACTGGAGGTGCGGCACATGACGAGCGCATGTGAGGCCACGACCCGGGCGCTCCCCGGGGCCGCCGTCATCGAGCTTTCCGGCGAGGTCGACGGGTCCGCCGCCAAGGTCCTGACCGACGCCTACGAGCGGGGCGTCACGGAAAGCCCGGAAACCCAGGGCACGGTGGTGCTCGACTTCGCCGCGGTGGACTACATCAACTCCACCGGCATCGCGCTGATCGTCAGCGTCCTGGCCCGCGCGCGGGCCGAACGCAGGAAGGTTGTCGCCAGCGGCCTCTCCCCGCACTACCGGGAGATCTTCGACATCACCAGGCTGTCGGACTTCATCGAGCTCTTCCCGGACCTCGACCGCGCCGTCAGCCAGCTCACCCACCCGGCCGCCTAGGCCGGCAGCAAGAACCAAAAACCAAGGGGAGGACACCGAGAAATGGGCGTACCAGCGATCACAATGGACGTTCGCCGGGTCGGCGAGACGACAGCCTTCGTCGACATCAGGGGCGAGGTCACCGCGGCCTGCGAGCCGGTGCTCATGTCGGCCTACGAGGCCGCGGGCGGCAGCGCGACGAGCAGGCTGGTCCTGAACTTCGCCGGCCTGGAGTACATGAACAGCGGCGGCATCGGCATGATCGTGACCCTGCTCGTCCGGGCCAACCGGCAGCGTCAGGAGCTCGCCGCCTACGGGCTGAGCGCGCACTACCGCGAGATCTTCGAGCTGACCAGGCTCGACGAGGCGATCACCATTTACGACAGCGAGGAATCGGCGCTCCACGGCGTCGTGAGGTAAGGGGCCTGGTCATGACAGAAACAGCAGGTCCGGACCGGGTGGCCTCGGCCGAGCAGATCGGGCTGAGCGCCCGTGAGGCCGCCGCGGTACCTGCCGGAGCAACGGCGCCCAGGGACGCGTCCAGCTGGGCCAAGAAGGTCGACCGCCTGCAGGTCGACCCGCGGGACGGCGTCCGCGGCACCAACGTCGCCGGGCGCAGGCTGACCGGCCCGGTGCAGGGCTTCGGCAAGATGTGGCAGAAGACCTACCGGATGGACGCCGGGCCGGACATCGAGCCGGAGCAGGCCATCGCCACCTGGCGCGAGCACTTCCCCGAGTTCTGGCCGAAGGGCAACCGGTTCGCCGGCGCCCTCACCGGCATCAACCCGGGCGACGTCGCCCTGCTCGACCTCTCCATCGGGGGCGGCGTCAAGCTGTCCACCGGCGTCTTCGTGCTGTACGCCGACGCCGAGTCGTTCACGCTGATGACCCCGCAGGGCCACATGTTCGCCGGCTGGATCACCTTCTCGGCCGAACGCGAGGGCGACACGACCACGGTCCAGGCTCAGGTGCTGATGCGGGCCAACGACCCGCTGTACGAGATGGCCATGGCCCTGGGCGGGCACGGCAAGGAGGACAAGTTCTGGGCGGCCACGCTGACCGCCCTGGGCCAGCGGCTGGGAATCCAGGCCCCGACGGTCGAGACCAGGAGCACCTGCGTCGACACCAAGCGGCAGTGGCGCCACGCCCGCAACGTCTGGCACAACTCCATGATCCGCAGCGTGCTACAGACCCTCACGTGGACGCGGTAGTCGTCGGCAGCGGGCCGAACGGCCTGGCCGCCGCCGTCACGATGGCGGCGGCCGGGCTGCGGGTGCAGGTCATCGAGGGCGCGCCGACGATCGGCGGCGGCTGCCGGACCGAGGAACTGACGCTGCCCGGCTTCCGGCACGACGTCTGCTCCGCGGCCCACCCGCTGGCGGTCGCGTCGCCGTTCTTCCAGCGGTTCGGCCTGGCCGCGCGCGGGGTCACGCTGGCGCGGCCCGAGGTGGAGTTCGCCCATCCCCTCGACGACGGCCGGGCCGCCGTCGTGACCCGTGACGTCGGCCAGACCGCCGCCGGGCTCGGCGCGGACGGCCGCGCCTACCGCCGCCTGCTCGGCCCGCTGACCAGCCACATGGACGAGATCTGCGAGACGATCCTGGCCCCGCTGCGGACGCCGCCCAAGCATCCGCTGTCAGCCGTCAATTACGGCCGCCGCGCCATCCTGCCCGCCTCGGCGGTGGCCAGGCGCTGGCACACCCAGGAGGCCCGCGCGATCCTGGCCGGCGCCGCGGCGCACGCCATGATGCCGCTCACCGCGGTGCCCACCGCGGGCATCGGGCTCATGCTGATCGGGCTGGCGCACGCGGTCGGCTGGCCGGTGGTGGAGGGCGGCAGCGCCAGGATCACCGACGCGATGGCCGCCGCCCTGACCGCGAACGGCGGCAGCATCGAGACCGGCCGCTGGGTGCGCTCGCTGGCCGAACTCCCCTCGGCGAGCGCGGTCGTCCTCGACGTCTCGCCCAAGACGCTGGCGCTGCTGGCCGGCGACCGGCTGCCCAGCCGGTACCGCGCCGCGCTGCGCAGGTTCCGTTACGGCCCCGGGGTATGCAAGGTGGACTTCGCCCTCTCCGGCCCGGTGCCGTGGACCAACCAGGCCTGCCGCCAGGCCGGCACGCTGCACCTGGGCGGTCCCTTCGAGCAGGTCGCCGCGGCCGAGGCCGAAGTGGCCGCCGGCCAGCACCCGCGCCACCCGTACGTGCTGGTGGTCCAGCCCTGCGTGGCCGACCCGTCCCGCGCCCCGGCCGGCCGGCACACCCTGTGGACGTACTGTCACGTGCCGTCCGGGTCCGACGTGGACATGACCGACCGGATCGAGGCGCAGATCGAGCGGTTCGCCCCCGGCTTCCGCGATCTGGTCCTGGCCCGCGCGGTCCGCACCGCGGCCGGCGAGGAGTCGCACAACCCGAACTACGTGGGCGGGGACATCGGCGTCGGCATGCAGACCCTGCGCCAGACCATCCTGCGCCCGGTGCCCAGGTGGAACCCCTACCGGACGCCCATCCGCGGCGTCTACCTGTGCTCCTCGGCGACCCCGCCCGTCCCTGGCGTGCACGGCCGCTGCGGCGAACTGGCCGCCCTGACCGCCCTGCGCGACGTCTTCGGCATCCGCGATGCCCCCGACATCAGCCCCGCGCGCCTCCCGGTCCCCATCCCCGGCTAGCACCGTTCCTGGCTAGAAGCGGTCTAGGTCGACGTCGCCGCGGAGCACGCTGAACAGGACGGTGTCCCGCCAGTGGCCGGCCCGGAACTGGCTGTGCCGCAGGATCCCCTCGCGGGTGAAGCCCGCTCGCTCGAGCGCGCGCTGTTCGGCGACGTTCTCCACGTCGGTGGTGGCCTCGACCCGCTCCACCAGCGTGGTGGCGAACAGGTACTGCGCCAGGTCCCGCTGGGCCGCCGAGCCGTAGCCGCGCCCGCGGTGCTCGGGAAACAGCGAGATCCCGATGTTCATCGCCCGGCACGCTGAGTTGGGACCGTGCTGGACGGTGTGCCAGCTGACCCCCCCGGCGAGCGTTCCGTCCGGTGTCTCCACCGCGAGCGTGCCCTTCTCGTCGGAGATCATCCCGTCTTCCGCGAAGCGGCGATGCCGCCGGACCGCGTCCACCTCACCGAACCAGTTCCACGGATCAGCCTCCCGCGACTCGTTCCGCGCGAGCGCGTCCAGATCGGCCTCCTGGACCGGCCTGAGCCTAATGTGAGCCATCCGCGCAGCCTACCGATTCACATTCGGGCCGAACGGGCCGGGCCGCACGCCCTGGCGCCGCCCCGCGCCCCGGCCGGCGACGGTCCTACTTCGCCGTGCCCTTGATCGTGCCGTGGATGGTTACGCCGGCCGGCTGCGCGTTCGTCGCGTAGTAGGCGACGCAGTGCAGCGCCCGGTCTCCGGTCGGCCAGGTGCCCGCGTCCGGCACGATATCGGTCCAGACGTACTGCGATTTCGAGTACGCGATTCCGACGTACGTCTGGAACGCGCTGTCGCAGGCCGCGGTCGCATTGTTCTTGATGGCGGTGTCGCCCGGATAGGCGCCGGTCTTGTTCCAGTGATTGTTATTCGCGTAGAACACTTCGGCCGTATGGCCCTGGGCGCATGGCACGGCCTCGCTCAGCTTCGGCCACGGGGTGTTCTTGTTCAGGTCCAGGTTCGCCCCGGTCAGGCAGTCGCCGACCCGTAGCTGGGCGAGTTGCAGGTTGCCCACGGTCGGGGTGGTGCTGGGGGTGGGCGAGGCGCGATGGGACTGGCTCGGGCTCGTGCTCGAGCCCGAGCCCGAGTTCGTCTTGTGCGAGCCCCCGCCCAGTCCCAGGACCAGCGCGACGACGACCACCACGATGACCGCGGCCGCCCCGACCGGCAGCAGCCACCGCGGCCGGTTGCGCTGGCGGCCCGGTGGCGCGGTCGGCCCGTACCACTGGTCCGCGCCCGGCATGCCCGGTCCGCCCGGTCCGCCGGGCACGCCCTGCGCCGGGAGCGGGGCCTGCGGCATGCCTCCCGGCTGGCCCGACCACCATGAACCGCCCTGGGGCCCCTGCGGGCCCGACGGGTACCCCGCCGCGCCGGGCGCCACCGGGTCGCCCTGGCCGGTCCGGTACCCCTGCGGCTCCGGGTATTGCTGCTGCCCGGGGTATTGCTGCTGCCCGGGGTACTGCTGCTGCCCGGGGTACTGCTGCTGCCCGGGGTACTGCTGCTGCCCGGGATACTGCTGCCCCGAGTACCCCTGGGGGGCCTGCTGGCCCCGGGTACTGCTGCCCCGGGTAGCCCTGCGACCCGGGCGCGGCCGTGGGCGGCGGCGGGGTCGGCGGGGACAGCGTCGTCCGGGTCGGCGGGTCGACCATGGCGTTGCTGCCCGTCGCGGGATCGCTGGGCTCGCCGCCGAACGCCATCGGCGCCATCGCGTCGGACCCGGGTGCCACCGGGTCGGCCACCGCCGGCTCGTACCTGTCGGCCATCGACCCGCCCGGCATCGATCCGCCCGACAGCGATCCGCCCGACAGCGATCCGCCCGACAGGGATCCGCCGGACAGGGATCCGCCCGGCATGGACCCGCCGGCCAGCGAACTCGCCGCTGGCGGATGCAGGCTCGCGTCCCCCGGTCCTGGCCCGGCTGCCGCCGGGTCGAGAATCTGCGGGGGCAGCCAGTTGCTCAGGTCGGCGGCCGCCGGGTACGCGGCCGACAGGTCGGCCAGGAACTCGGCCGCGGTGGGACGGCGCTTGGGGTCCCTGGACAGGCTCCGCTTGACCAGCGGCCGCAGCGGTTCGGGGATGTTGTCCATGTTTGGCTTGCCGTGCACCACGCGGTAGAGCAGCGCGGCGGTGTCGCCGCTGCCGAACGGCCCTTCTCCCCGGGCGGCGTAGATGACCACCCCGGCCAGGCTGAAGATGTCGCTGGCCGGGCCGACCGTGAGGCCTTCGGCCTGCTCGGGTGACATGAACCCGGGGGAGCCGATCATGAAGCCGGTGCCGGTCAGCGCCGTGGCCTCGGCCGCGGAGGAGATGCCGAAGTCGATGATCCGCGGCCCGTCCTGGGCCAGCAGCACGTTGGACGGCTTGAGGTCCCGGTGGATGACGCCCGCCGCGTGGATGGCGATCAGCCCCTCGGCCAGTCCCGCGGCCAGCGCGAGCACCGAGGAGCCCGGCAGCGGCCCCTGCCGCTCGACCGCGTCGGACAGCGACGTGCCGGCCACGTACGCGGTGACCAGCCAGGGCACAGGCCCGTCGATGTCGGCGTCGACCACCTGCGCGGTGAACAGGCCGCCGACCTTGCGCGCGGCCGAGACCTCACGCGCGAAGCGGGCCCGGAAACCGGCGTCCTCGGCCAGGTTCGCGCGGATTACCTTCACCGCGACCGTCCGTCCGCCGGGGGAGCGAGCGAGGTAAACCCGGCCCATCCCGCCGCTGCCGAGCCTCCCGAGCAGAACGTAGGGCCCAATGCGCTGGGGATCGCCAGGCTGTAGCGCCGCCAAACTGGTCACCCCCACCCAACTTTATGCATCGCGCCAGCTTGCACCGGTTCGCAAGAATTACACATACCACATATCGGGGCTGCGGTCAGGCCCCCGGACGGCCGATATGACTGGTCCTCCGCTAGCCAACTCCAACCCTAGTGCGGATTGCCCCAATCCGCACCCTCATGACGGCACGGGCGACGGGCGCCCGGTCGAGCCGCGGACCACGAGTTCGGGCTCGAAGAGCAGTTCCTCTGAATATACGGCCATGTTCTCGATCTGGTTCACCAGCAGGGCGACCGCCGCCTTGCCCATCGACTCGATGGGCTGCCTGACCGTGGTCAGCGGCGGGTCCGTGCAGTTCATGAACGCCGAGTCGTCGTACCCGACCACCGAGACGTCGCCCGGCACGGACAGGCCCGCCCGCCGGACCGCCCGGATCGCGCCGAGGGCGAGCACGTCGCTCGCGCAGATGACGCCGGTGACGCCGTGCCGCAGCAGGCGCGTGGTGGCGGCCTGGCCGCCCTCCAGCGAGAACAGCGCGTGCTCGACCGGCGCGCCAGGACCGGCGCCGGCCCGCCCGGCGTGCTCGAGAAACGCGGCGAGCTTGCGGCGCGAGGGCATGTGATCCTCCGGGCCGACGACCAGGCCGATCCGCTGGTGCCCGAGCGAGGCCAGGTGGGTGTAGGCCTGCCCCGCGGCGGTCCCGTCGTCGGTCGAGACGCAGGGGAAGTCCAGGTTGTCGATCGCCGCGTTGATCAGCACCACCGGAATGCCGCGGCTGCGCAGCAGCCGGTAGTGGTCGTGCGGCGCGGCCTGCTCGGCGAAGTGGCCGCCGGCGAACACCACCCCGGAGACGTGCTGGCCGAGCAGCATGGCGACGTAGTCGGCTTCCGACAGGCCGCCGGCCGTCCTGGTGCACAGCACGGGGGTGAAGCCTCGCTGCGCCAGCGCGCCGCCGACGACCTCGGCCAGGGCCGGGAAGATCGGGTTCTGCAATTCGGGCAGCACCAGGCCGATCAGCCGGGCCCGCTCGCCGCGCAGCTGGGTCGGGCGCTCGTAGCCGAGCACGTCGAGCGCGGTCAGGACGGTTTCCCTGGTGCTGCCGGAGACGCCGGCCTTGCCGTTGAGGACCCGGCTCACCGTCGCCTCGCTGACCCCGACCTTCTTGGCGACGTCGGCGAGCCGCCGGGAGGGTGTACGCGTCATGCTGTAAATATACGACACCTTGATGCAAGTTCTTGCGTGACATGGATCACTTCCTTGCCGAAATTATCCGCTGTGTGGCCCGTTGTCTTTCCGCAGGAAGGTGCAAGGAATGCCGGTAATCGAGCAAACATAGAGCAAGAATGGCGAAAGCCCAGGCCAAGGAGCGGCGGCGCCCGCCGCGTGACCAAGTTGTATCTTTTCAAATTTTCGTAGAGATATTGCGTTCAAAAGTTCTCATAAGTATGTTGAGCTATCGATATCTTCCAGCCAGGAGGGATGAGCCGGAGCCATGAGAGGCCAGCCATGAAAGCACAGACCAGACGGCTTCACCGACGAGCCCGCCGCCGCCAGATGGCCGGGATCACCGTCGTCGCGGCTCTCGGGCTCGCGGCCGCGGCGTGTTCGAGCAGCCCCGCCGCCACCGGCGCGGGCGGCGGCGGTCACGTGACGATCAGCGTCGACTGCGCGCCGCCCGCGAGCGCGCCGCAACAGCACAAGGAGTGGAACGAGGACGTCGCCCTCTTCGAGAAGCAGAACCCGAACATCACCGTCAACAGCGTCTACGAGAATCCGTGCGAGGTTCCCGCCTCGTTCACCGCCATGCTGGACGCCGGCAACGAGCCGAACGTCTTCTATACCTACTTCACCGACAAGAACCAGGTCCTCGACGCCGGCCAGGCCGCCGACATCACGCCCTACGTCACCAGCACGACGGTGCCCGCCCTGAAGGACATCGTGCCGACCGCGCTGGCCGCCGTGACCGCGGGCAAGACGCTGTACGGGCTGCCGACGTCCAACTACACCCAGGGCCTGATCATCAACCGGGTGCTGTTCAGGGAGGCCGGGCTCAACCCGGATGACCCGCCGGCCACCTGGGCCCAGGTCGCGGCCGACGCCAAGGCGATCACCCGGCTCGGCCACGGCATCTACGGGTACGGCGACTACAGCGCGGGCAACAACGGAGGCTGGCACTTCTCCTCCGAGATCGACGCCGAGGGCGGCCAGATGATCAACCCGGCGGGCAGCGCGGCGGCCTTCGACTCCGCACAGGGCCAGGCCGTACTCCAGGCCCTGCACCAGATGCGCTTCGTCGACCACAGCATGAGCCCGACCCAGCAGCTCGCCTGGGGCACCCTGCAGAAGCAGATGGCCGCGAACAAGCTGGGCATGTACATCGCCGCACCCGACGACATCTACAACGTGATCGTTCCGCAGGACGGCGGCAACATCAACGACTACGGCATGGGCTCGCTGCCCAGCACCAGCGGCACCCCCGCGGGCTCGCTGTCCGGCGGCAACGACTACATGTTCGCCAAGCGCGACACCCCCGCGCAGATCGAGGCCGGCATCAAGTGGCTGGTGTTCGAGAACCTGACACCCGGCCAGGGGTTCTACAACTACGCCCGGCAAAAGGCCGACGGCTTCCCGGTCGGCTTCCCCGAGCCGCAACTGTTCGCCGGTGCCACCGAGGCCAGGCAGCAGCAGGTCATGGACAAGAGCGCGACCGTCAACCCGGCCTACTTCTCGGCCTTCACCAACGCGCACGAGCTGGCCATGGGCGAGCCGGTCGACGCCCAGGCGGTCTACAAGACCCTCGATCCCGTCATGCTCGCCGTGCTCACCAACCCCAACGCCGATATCTCGCAGCTCCTGACCACCGCGACCAGCCAGGTCAACCAGATCCTGGCCAACAGTGGCTGACCTGGCCACACTGCGCAAGCCAGCGGCGCTGTCCCCGGCACGGTCGCGTGCCGGGGGCAGGCTCGGCCCGAAGGTCAGGCGCAACGCGTCCGCGCACGGCTTCCTGGTCGGCGCCGTGCTCTGTTTCTGCTTCTTCTCCTGGTACCCGATGTGCCGGGAGATCGTGATGAGCTTCCAGAAGACCCGGCTGGGCGTGACCAGCTGGGCGGGCTGGGCGAACTACGAGCGCATCTTCCACGACCCGACCTTCTGGGTGGCCTGGCGGAACACGCTGGAGTTCACCGTCCTCGCGCTGGTCATCGGCTACGCGGTGCCGTTCTTCGTGGCGATCCTGCTCAACGAGCTGCGGCACGCCCGCGGTTACCTGCGCTGCCTGGTCTACCTGCCGGTGATGCTGCCGCCGACCTCGGCGCTGCTGCTCTTCGCCTACTTCTACGACCCGACCTACGGCCTGTTCAACGATATCCTGCGCCATCTCCACCTGCCGGTCTCGCAGTGGGTCCAGTCGCCGGGCACCGGCGTGCCGAGCATGGCGATGATCTCGGTGGTGATCGCGGCCACCTGGATGAACATGGGCGGCGCGACGCTGATCTACCTAGCCGCGCTGCAGAACATCCCGGGCGAGCTCTACGAGGCCGCCGAACTCGACGGCGCGGGCCTGTTCAGGAAGATCAGGCACGTCACGATCCCGCAGACCAGGCTCATCCTGTCCATGCTGCTCCTGCTGCAGATCGTCGCGACCATGCAGATGTTCGTCGAGGCGTTCATCCTCACCAACGGCGGCGCCGGGGTGAACGACAACACCCTGTCCGTGGTCAACCTCATCTACCAGTACGCGTTCGCGCTGAGCGGGGCGAGCAACTACAACAGCGCGTCGGCGCTCGGCGTGGTGCTGATGCTGGTCCTGGCCGTGTTCTCCGGAGGCTACCTGTGGCTGACTCGACAACCCGAACGCTGATCTCGGCCGCTCAGCTGAACCGCGCCCGGGGCAAGATCACCTACCGGATCGTGCTGACCATGGTCGTGGTCATCTTCACCCTGGTCTTCATCGGGCCGCTGTACTTCCTGTTCGCCGACGGGCTCAAGTCGACCCAGGAGGCGGTCCAGGTGCCGCCGACCATCATCCCGGCGCACCTGCACCCGG
>WNGL01001158.1_pt1 | contig 37697 bp, 37 predicted proteins | sample 5400591 | NCBI WGS metagenome assembly WNGL01 (sample SAMN13153377, study PRJNA577476) | soil metagenome | isolation source: 80 cm soil or saprolite under Garry oak tree replicate 1 | place: USA:California | collected 2016-06-15
GCGCGAAAGCGTACGACATCTACAATCACATGTACCTCCCCGGCCTGTACACGGACCCGTTCGAGGAGTACTGGCACCTGATCAACCACGTCACCCTCTGGGACGTGAGCGTGGAGCGGCAGGTCGAGATCAGCGGGAAAGACGGCTACAAGTTCGCGGAGCTCCTCACGCCGCGCGACCTGTCGAGGTGCAAGGTCGGTCAAGGGAAGTACGTCGTCATCACGGACGATGATGGCGGCATCATCAACGACCCCGTCCTCATCCGCCTCGAGAAGAACCGGTTCTGGCTCAGCCTCGCGAACTCCGACACGCTCCTCTGGGCGAAAGGCGTGGCGGTGAACGCCGGGATGGACGTCGACATCATCGAGCCCGACGTCTCCCCGCTCCAAGTGCAAGGGCCGAAGTCGAAGGACGTCCTCTGCGACCTCGTCGGACCGGAGATCCTGGACCTCGGCTACTACTACTTCATGGACGCGAAGATCGGGGGGATCCCGGTCGTCATCACGCGCACCGGATGGACGGCCGAGGTCGGGTACGAGGTCTACCTCCTCGACGGGAGCCGGGGCTCCGAGCTATGGGACCGGATCATGGCAGCGGGAAAGAAGTACGACATGCGACCGATCGCTCCCTCCGAGATCCGCCGGATCGAGGCGGGGATCCTGAACTACGGCTCCGACATGACGCTCGAGAACAATCCGTACGAGGTCGACCTCGGGTGGCTCGTCAACTCGGACAAGAAAGCGGACTTCGTCGGAAAGAAGGCCCTCGCGAGGATCAAGAAAGCCGGCGTCAAGCGCAAGCTCGCGGGCATCGAGATCCACGGTCCTCAGATCCATGCGTGGGCGACGGAATTCTGGGACGTGAAGAAGGACGGCAAGAATGTGGGCCACCTGACCGCGCTGACCTATTCGCCGCGGCTCCAGAAGAACATCGCGTACGCGTGGGTGCCGATCCGTCTAGCGAAGCTCGGGACGACGCTCACGGTCGCCACATCGGCGGGCAAGCGGGAGGCCACGGTCGTCAAGAAGCCGTTCGTCGATCCGAAGAAGGACATTCCGAAATCGTAGACCAGCCCTCCTCATTCGCCGCCCGTCACGTAGACCGTCTCGGCGGTGAGAAACTCGTTCTCGATCGCGTAGCGGACCGTGTGGGCGATCTCTTCCGGTCGAGCCATCCGCCCGAGCGGGACGCGAGACATGCGCTCCGTCAGGTTCGGGACGCCCTTTCGGACGATCTCCGTGTCGGTAAGTCCGGGCGCGATCCCAACCACACGGATGCCGTCGGCCGCGACCTCCAGGCCCAACGCTCGGGTCAAACCCGACAGCGCGGCTTTGGCGGAAGCGTAGTGGACGCGACCGGGACCCGGCGGCCGCACGGCGACGAAGGAGGCGATGTTCACGATCACCCCTCGCTTCCGTTTCGTCATCAGCGGCAGGACGTGTCGGATCATGTTGAACGCGCCGAAGACGTGAACTCGGAACATTGTCTCCCAGTCCCGCGGTTCCATTTCCACCGTCCGCTTGAGGCCAAAGATTCCCGCATTGTTCACGAGGATGTCGATGTGTCCGAACCGGTCGACGGTGGTGTCCACGATTTTCCGGCAGGCTTCGAAGTCGCCCACGTCGCCGGCTGTGGCAATGACTCGGCCCTCCGGCCCGAGAGCCTTCGCAACGCGATGCAGCGTGTCGCTCTCCTTGCTCGCGTTGATCGCGACACGGCCGCCCCCCTCGGCGAACATCGATGCGATCGCCAGCCCGATCCCCCGAGAGGACCCCGTGACGATGGCGACGGAATCGCGGATCTCCAGGTGGCTCACCTCATCGGGCTCGTAGGATGGGCCGGGTCAAGCACGTCGCGCCTCCTTCGGCCTTCAGCGAGATCTCGTTCCCGCGGTACGTGCGCACACGACACCCCGCGTCCTCGAGCAATCGCTTCGTGATCGGATTGCCCTCGAGCATGATGCAGTCTCTCGGCGCGACGGCGAGGACATTCGGCGCCATCGTGGCGAATTCCTCCTCGGGCACCTCGATCATGTCAAAGCCCCCGTCTTTTAGTGACCTCCAGAAGGGGATGGGGAGGAGACCCGGGTACACCACGGCCAAGTTCGCGTCGACAAGACTGATGAGGGACATGAGGTGGAGGCACGCTTCTGGACCTCGGTAATAGGGGAGCGGCACGGCCTCGATCCTCACGCCCATCTCGCCAAGGATGCCGCGGAGTTGGCCGAGCCCTTCTGCGTTCGTCCGGAACCCCTGGCCGACCGCGAGGACGTCGTGATCGAGCCAGAGCAGGTCACCGCCCTCCGCCGTCGCGGGCGCCCGCAGTCTCCCGACGATCGGCACGCCGATCTCCTCGAGTGCTTTCCCGATGGACTCCTCCTCCCCGCGGCGGAGCTCTTTCCCCATCCGCACGATGATTGCGCCCTGGTCGGTCACGATCACGGGGTCGTGGACGAAGATCGCATCCGCGAGGCCGGGCAGCGGCGCATCGTGCGTCCGGACGTCGACGCCGGGGGCGCGCAGCATTTCGACGAAACCGTCGTGTTCGGTCCGGGCGTCCTCGAGATTCGGCCCGCAAACGAATCGTCAGGTCGGCGGACCAGGACAATCCGCAACGGGTCGATCATGCTCTGCGATCCGTATGCCGCGGTCACGTCGTACCGGAGGAGGAAAAACCGCGCAGGTCTTACGCTTTCCTCTTGCACCGCGCCGAGAGACGTCGCGGGGCGGAGGTCAAATAAATCCTCGGCTTTCCGTCGCGGGAGGTGTTCGGCGTGACAATTCCCGGCGGCCACACCGCCCTGTACTTCGGCCCGTGGTACCGCAGGTCTCCCTTCTTCGACGCCGCGCGGCGGGCCGGGGCCCAGGCGTATGACGTCTACAACAAGATGTACATTCCGAGCCACTACCGCGATCCCGTCGACGAATACTGGCACCTGGTGAACCACGTGACCGTGTGGGACGTCGGGTGCGAGCGGCAGCTGGAGATCGCCGGCCCGGACGCCCTCGCGTTCATGGAGTACCTCACCCCAAGGGATCTCGGGGCGTGCGCGGTGGGACAGGCGAAATACGTCATCCTGACGGACGAGGACGGCGGCATCATCAACGACCCGGTGCTCACGCGCCTCAATAGGGACACCTTCTGGCTTTCCACGGCGGACAGCGACGTCCTCCTGTGGGCGAAAGGCGTCGCCCGCCATTCCGATTTTGACGTCCGGATCCGTGAGCCCAATGTCTCGCCCCTGCAAGTCCAGGGCCCCAATTCGAAAGACGTCTTGGCGGCACTCGTCGGCCCGAAGGCCCTCCGGCTCGAATACTACCACTTCCTCGAGACGGCGATCGACGGGATCCCGGTCCTCGTCACGCGGACGGGATGGAGTGCGGAAGTGGGCTACGAGATCTACCTGCGCGATGGCCGGCGGGGGACCGAACTGTGGGATGCCGTGATGGCCGCCGGAGCACCGTACCAGATCCAGCCGACCGGGCCATCGGAATATCGCCGGATCGAGGCGGGCATCCTGAACTATCCGTCCGACATCAACCTCGACACGAACCCGTACGAGGCGGGACTCGGCTGGCTCGTGGACCTGGACAAGAAGGCGGACTTCATCGGGAAGGAGGCGCTCGCGAAGATCCAGAGGGAGGGCGTGAAACGAAAACTCGTTGGCGTCGAGGTCCCGGGGGATGAGGTGATTCGTCCCTGGCTGCCGGAACCATGGCCGGTTCGGAAAGACGGGCAGGAGGTCGGCACGCTCACCGCGCTTGTAATGTCTCCTCGCCTGAAGAAGAACATCGGCTACGCGTGGGTTCCGGTAAAGCACTCGAGGATCGGGACGGAGATCGAGATTGTCACGCCAGCCGGATCTCGAAAAGCCGTCGTCGTCAAGAAGCCGTTCATTGATCCGAAGAAGGAAGTCCCGAAGTCGTAGCCACCTGCGCCACCGCATCCCGCGCCGCGTGCGGCAATCGGCGTTACCGCCACCAATCAGTCATGAATCTGGCAGGGCGCGCCAAAACGCTCATCTATTCTCCGAGCTTCCCCGGCCCAAGTCAGGAGGTGGTACGATCCCCGGCCACACGCGCGACGGCGGGCAGACGACGGCGACCATGGACTATGCAGGTCCGATCCTCCCGGGATTCCGGGAGACGGCGTGGATTCAGAAGTCCCCGTATTTCCATCGCGCCGCGAAGCACGGCGTGCGGGCGTACGACCTGTACAACCACATGCTCATGCCCGGCCTCTACACGGATCCGGTCGAGGAGTACTGGCACCTGGTCAACCACGTGACCCTTTGGGACGTCGGCGTGGAACGTCAGGTGGAGATCGACGGGCCCGATGGCTTCGAATTCATGCAGCTCCTCACGCCTCGGGACATGGAGAAGTGTCCGGTCGGTGAGTGCAAGTACGTGCTCCTCACGACGCCGGATGGCGGGATCATCAACGACCCTGTGCTCCTGCGGCTCGGCAAGGACCACTTCTGGCTCTCCCTCTCCGACTGGGACGTGATATACTGGTGCAAGGGCGTGGCAGTGAATGCCGGTCTCGACGTCGTCGTGCGCGAGCCCGACGTGTCCCCCCTCCAGCTCCAGGGGCCGAAGTCGAAGGACGTCATGGTCGATCTCTTCGGCGAAGGGATCTTGGACCTTGAGTACTACCATCTGATCGAGACCGATCTCGAGGGCATTCCGCTCGTCGTCACGCGGACGGGATGGAGCGCGGAGCGCGGATACGAGCTGTACCTCCGCGATTCGAAGCACGCCGGCGCGCTGTGGGACAAAGTCATCGCCGCCGGGGCAAGACACAACATCCGGCCGATCGCTCCTTCCGAGATCCGGCGGATCGAGGCGGGGATCCTGAACTACAGCTCGGACATCGTCCTCGACAACAATCCGTACGAGGTCGGACTCGGATGGACCGTCGACGAGGTCAAGGAGGCGGACTACCTCGGCAAGGAAGCGCTCGGGCGCATCAAGCGCGAGGGCGTGAAGCGTAAGCTCGTCGGGATCGAGGTCGCGGGCGAGCCGCTCGGCGCGTGGATTCCGGATTACTGGGACGTCCACGCCGACGGCTCGAAGGTCGGACACGTGACCTCCCTGACGTTCTCGCCGCGCCTCGAGAAGAACATCGGGTATGCGCTCGTGCAGGTGGACGCCGCCAAGACCGGCACGAAGCTGCACGTCTCGACGACGCGGGGCGTGCGGATCGCGACCGTCGTCAAGAAGCCGTTCATCGATCCGAAGAAGGAGATCCCCAAAGGCTGAGGCGCTCAAGATTCAAGTAGGGCGCCCGTTCTCGCCGTTTCGGATGGCGCTGTCCCTCGATGCCCGTGTCACTCTGGCCGACGGCACGAAGATGCCGGTCCTAGGGCTCGGGGTGTGGCGGGCCGCCTCCGGAAAGGAGACGCAACGGGCGGTCGCGACGGCCCTCGACGTTGGGTATCGACTGATCGACACCGCGAAGCTCTACGGGAACGAGCGGGACGTAGGCCAGGCGGTCCGTGCGAGCAAGATCCCGCGCGACCAGATATTCATCACGACGAAACTCTGGAACACCGACCACGGCTACGAGGGAGCGCTCCGGGCGTTCGAGCAAAGCCGCCGGGAGCTCGGCGTCGATTCCATCGACCTGTACCTCATCCACTGGCCCGTGCCCGGGCTCCGGCAAGAGTCTTGGAAGGGGTTGCTTCGCCTCAAGGAGAAGGGGTTGGCGCGTTCGATTGGCGTGAGTAACTACACGATCCCCAAGGCCACGGCATCCAGCTCGAGGCGTACAGTCCGCTCACCCGCGGACATCGACTCGACCACCCGGTCATCCAGGCCGTTGCTTCGGAGTACCGCCGGACGCCCGCCCAGATCTTGATCCGTTGGGGTCTCCAGCACGACCTGGTGGTGATCCCGAGTCGGTCCAGCCCGCACGGATCCGCGAGAATGCACGGGTCTTCGATTTCGAGCTCTCGCGGGCCGACATGGCCCGCCTCGATGCGCTCGACGAGCGATCTCACGTCGCATGGGACCCGGACGACCTCCCCTAGCCGCTCGACGGGGAGGCTTTACGCCCCGCGGCCGTTCTCGGGTCGTGGCGCGCCGACGGTACGAGTTGCCCGGGGGACTCGGACCCGCCTCCCTCGAGGCACGGCGTGTCTTCTACCGGGAGACGATGGACTACCGCGCCGCAGAGCGCTGGATGGCCCGGCCGCCCCAAGGAGACCGGGCGTACGCGCTCATCCTGGGCCGTCACTCGGGCATCTATCCGCGCCGATTCCGGTCGCTGAAGAACGTGCCACTCGTCGTGGACGACGTGCGGAGCCCGGGGGACTTGCGGCCCTTCCTGACGAAGTACCTGCCCGAAGGGGTGTACTACGACCGGAACGTGTACGCCTCGCTGGCCGAGGCTCGCCGGGCAGGCATCGACTATGCACACGCGTGGCGCAGCCGCTACTTCCTTGGTCAGGAACTCGCCTTCGACCTCGATCCGGAGAACCTCGACTGTCCGATCCACGGCGACATCGCGGACAAGATGCGGCGCGGCCAGGGCCTGTCGTTCTGCGACTGGGAGTTCGAGGAAGTGCGGCGGCAGGCGGCGGAACTCCACGACGAACTGTCGCGGCGGTGGAGGCGCCTCCGGGTCGTCTACTCGGGACGAGGCTTCCACATCCACGTCTTCGACGAGGACGGTTTCCGGCTGAGTCGGCGGGACCGAACGACGATCGCGCAGAGGGTCGCACGGCGGTATGCGATCGACGAATGGGTCACTTCGGGCGAGATGCGGCTCATCCGCCTGCCGTATTCCCTCCACGGGATGGTCTCCCGCATCGTGATCCCCGTGGACCGGTCCCGGATCGAAAGGTTCCGGTACGATGATCCTCGGGCCCGACCCCGCGGTCTGCAGCCCTGACTACTTCTTCGCTCGACGCTCTTTGCGGCCGGCGTAGTAGGCTTTCTTCTTCGCCGCCTTCTTCCCGGTCTTCTTCCGCTTCTTCGCCACCATCGAAGCCCCGATGGGTTCGCGGGTTCAAGGTTCTGTGCCCGCACGCGGGCGAGGGCGAGCCGACGCACGAATCTGTTCGGTCTGACGGATGAGCCAAAACCTTCGTGTATGGGAAGTGCATTGGGCCTCTAGTTCGGGAGGAGGGCGCGGTGCAAGAACCGTCAGGCCAGCCAGCGGCGCCGGGATTGGAACCATCAACGTCGGAAGCTTCGAAGCCTTCCGGGAGGCGGAAGTGGATCATCATCGCGGTCGTCGCGATCGTGATTGTCGCCGCGGTGGGCGGGGCGATTCTCTTCCTACGGAGTGGCACGCCGACGTTCCTCGTCCGGACGACCACCGTCTTCGCCACCGCCGCGCAACCCGTGACGTTCGACGCCCAACTGACGCTGCCTTCCGGCGTCACCGCGAGCGCCATCGCGTGGTCCTTCGGCGACGGTGGCTCGACCGTCAGCACCGGGTCCTCCGTGACGCACACGTATGCGGCGGCCGGAACGTTCTTCGTCGCGGGCGAGGCGAACTTGAGCAACGGCGGCAAGGTGAACAACTTCGGCGCGTTGTACGCGATGTACGTCGGCCCGCGATCGGATTTGACGGACCGTGACAGCCTGGGAATCATCACGATCAACGGGACGGCCTCTTCGGCCGGAGCGCCGGTCATCAATCCCGGAGGGACGATTGTCGCGGTCGGGACCGTGCAGCAGGCCCCGACCTATTTCAACTGGACCGTGTCCAACCCCACACCCGTCACGAAGCGTTACGTGAATTACACATGGTCGGTCATGTCGCTCGGTTTCGCCTACGGGGACGGATCCTCGCCGGTGACCAACACCTCCGACCAACCTCTCGGAATTTCGCACGCCTACGCGTCTGCGGGCCTTTACAGCCTCCAACTCACCGTCACGACGCACAACATGAGCACCACCACGGATTGCGACGCGTTGAGCTGCACGGAAGGCACCCCGACGCCCGTGAGCCCGGCGCAGACCCGTTCGACGACCGTCGGTCAGACGATTGCCGTCGGCACATACAAGCTCGTGACGTATTCGGGGAGCATCATCAACCCCGGCCTGATCGTCGTGCAGGAGGCCGTGACCGGCGGCTACACGACGCTCGACCCCGGCGCGGACTACGAGTCCGTCGGCTTCGAGACGATCGCGAACACCTACCAGACGCTCCTGTGGTACGACGGCGTCAAGTCGGATACGTTCGTCCCCGTATTGGCCGACCGAATCCCATCCGTCTCCGACGGATCGATCAGCGCCGATCACAAGAACTACACGTTCCACATCCGTCCGGGCGCGAAGTTCGCGGACGGCACCACGGTGACCCCATGGGACGTGAAGTATTCCTTCACACGGACGATGCTGTTCGTCTTCGGCACGCCGGGGACGAGCGGATGGATTCAGTCGCAATACCTCCTGCCCAGCTTCGATCCGGCGGACCTGACCTTCGCCAACGTCAACAACGCGGTGACGGCGGACAACGTGAGCGGGACGGTGACCTTCCACCTGGTGACCTCCGTGCCGGAACTCCTCTGGTTCCAGATCATCGCGGATCCTTTGGGCTCGTCGATCGCCAGCTGGAGGTGGCTCGAGGCTCACGGTCCCGGGCTCGCCTGGACGCCGCTGGGCTTCACCGATTACCAGAAGTACGGCGACCTCGTGAACTATGTCCCGTACTGGCGGGATCACACGATGGGCTCAGGCCCGTTCGTCGTGGACTACGTGGTCCCGGGCGAGGCGGTTGCGCTCAAGCGCAATGTGAACTTCCAAGCGGTGCCGGGGATCCCAGCGCCGACGGTGGAACGCGTCTTCCTGCAGTACGTCGAATCGCCGTCAACTCGCGAACTCTCCCTGGAATCGGGTCAGGCGGACATCACGACATACAACCCGAGCAGTCGGTTCGATGTGATGCAGCGGATGCAGACCGCGGGTTTGGTCCAGATTGAGTTCGTGGCGACGCTGAACCTGTTCTGGTGGAACTTCAACTTCGAGATCGCGCCGAGCGCAGACAACAGCGTCCCATCGGACTTCTTCGCCGACCTGAACATGCGGAAGGCGTTCTTCAACGCCTACGATTTCCAGGGGTATATCGACAACATCGTGGGCAACAAGCGCTTCGGCGCGACATTCGCCCAGACGTTCAACGGGATCGTGCCGAAAGGAATGATCGGGTACGAGAACCTCTCGAGCTACGATGTCTTCAACATGGCCCTCGCAGGCCAGTACTACAACCAGAGCAAGTTCGTGACGAGCAACGGGGGCTGGGCCAACGCAGGCTTCACCCTCACGATCGTCGTCCCGACGGCGGACCCGGTCAACCTGGCCGCGGCGCGGGCGTGGGGTGACAATGTCCAGCGCCTCGGCCCGCTCGGCAAGATCGTCATCAAGACCCAGGTCCTGTCGTTCCGGGACATCATCGCCAACATGAACCCGCACGCGAACCCCATGGCCCTCTGGTTCCTCGGATGGCTACCGGACTACCCGTACCCGACGGACTACACGTACCCGATGCTCGAGCCGGGGAACGCCCTCACGGAGTACGGCGGGACGTACCCGGCGGCGAACGGCTTCAATATCAGTTACCTCGCATCGGTGGGGGAGGCCGCGCAGGCCCGGGCCGCGCAGAACGTGTCGGACTGGATCAACGCGAGCCTGTCCGAGACGGACATCAACCGGGTGGTCCAGCTTTCCCGCCAGGCCCAGCGGGAGGCGATGTTGAACCTGACGATCTACGTTCCCGCGCAGCAGCAGTACACGTTCTTCGTGTACCGCACGTGGATCCAGGGCATCAATCTTGAAGGCAACCCGATGCTCGGCGGGACGGACATCCTGTACAACCTCCTCAGCAAGTCGGGCGGCGCGAGCGCGGCGCCCCCCTTGACGCGTAGTGCCGGTCTGGACGCGGTCGGCGGATTCGGGGTGCCGTTGCCGGTCATCGCGTTGGCCGTCCTGGCCGTCGGAAGACGGAAGGACCGTTAGCGGGTCTCCCTGTCGACGACCTCGAGGACGCGACGGCGGCTCGCGGCGGGCCAGAGGCGGTGATAGAGTCGGTACTGACCGTAGACCAGACCCCCGATCCCTGCGACCACGGGGATGAACACGATCCCGCTGAGGGTCGGAAACGACTCGCGGACTTGGAGGGGGCCGAACAGGTCGAGCGCGAGGCATCCGACGATGTAGAATCCTCGGACCATGTCGCCGAAGACGTAGGATAGGACCGGATGGCGAGCGGACAGCCGCCGCGGCCCGGCGCCTTTTGCATCCTCTTCGGTGATGGTGATTCTGCTCATCAAACGACTCCGGCACCTAGGGGCCTTTTGAGCGGCGGCCATCCCCATTCGGCGCCCGTTCTATAAACGTACTCTCCCACTCCAATTCTCCGTCGTCCCGGCCGGACAAGTCGCGAACAAAAAGGATATAGAACCGAGCTTTCTTGGACGGCCTGCTGCGATGCGCCTCGCTCTGTTCATCGTCCGCCGTCTCCTCCTTCTGATTCCCACGCTCCTCGGCGTCACATTAATCACGTTCGTGCTGAGCCGCGCGGTGCCCGTTGATCAGCTCGTCGCGATCTACATCAACCCCCACAGTCCACTCCCGCGGGACCAGCAGATCGCCGCCGCCGTCCGCCTTTTGCATCTCGACGAACCGCTTCCGGTTCAGTACGTGTACTACCTCAGCTCCCTGCTCCATGGGGACTGGGGCTTCACGAACACGAACCTGTTCGCCGGGGCCGTCACCGACGCCGTCGTCCTCTTCTTCCCGCCGACCGTTGAGCTCGCGATCGCGGCGACCCTCCTCGCGACGATCATCGGAATTCCGCTCGGGACCATCTCCGCGATTCGGAAAGACCGGCTTCCGGATCACGTCACGCGGGTCGTGGCCTTCACCGGCTACTCCGTCCCGTTGTTCTGGCTCGCGTTACTGCTTCAGATCCTCGCGGTCCAGTACATCCCATCGCTGCCGATTCAAGGACAGGTGACCCCGGGCATCCTCAGCGGCCGATCGTGGGTCGTCGGATCGGGGGTGTTCGATTCCCAGCCGACGCACTTCCTCATCCTCGACGCGGCGCTGAACGGCGACTGGGAGGTCCTCCGGGACGCCCTCTGGCACATCGTCCTCCCCGCCCTCACCCTGACGTACGGGGTGCTCGGCGGCATCCTGCGGATGGTGCGATCCGGGATGGTCGATGCGATGAACCAGGAGTACGTGAAGACCGCGTGGTCCAAAGGCCTTCCGGAGGGTGTCATCATCCGGAAGCACATCCGACGCAACGCGCTCCTGCCGGTGACCACGGTCGTCGGCCTTCTATTCGCGGGCCTCCTCGGCGGCGTCGTGCTCGTCGAGGACGTGTTCATCTGGAACGGAATCGGTCGGTGGGCGACCGTCGCGATCATCAGCCACGACCTGGCCACCATCCTCGCGACGACCCTGATCTTCGCGCTCTTCCTCGTCCTCGTGAACCTCGTGGTGGACATCATCTACGCGTACCTCGATCCCCGGATCACCCTGTGAGGCGAGGCGCCATGTCGTCCGAGGTCGTGACCCATCGCCCGGAACTTCGCAAGTCCGTGGCGGCCGAGCTTCGGCGGGGCCTTCGGCGTCGGCTGGATGAATACCGGCTTACGGTGCGTCTCCTCCTGCAGCGACCCCTGGCAGCCGCCGGACTCCTCATCACGCTGGCATACGTGGGGATCGCCGTCGCCGCGTCGTTCCTCCCCGATCGAGATATCCTCCAGACGGATTTCGCGAACCCGTTCCCCGAAGCTCCGTGGTGGTGGGGCGCCGGACGGCCCGGGTCCTGGTTCGGTACGACGTACCCCGGCATCGACCTGGGCATGGCGATCTTCAAGGCGATCCGGATCGACCTCTACTACTCCGCGCTCGTCGTCCTCGGAGGCGCGCTGATCGGGATCCTCGTGGGTCTCGTCGCGGGGTACAAAGGTTCGTTCTTCGACGAGGCCCTGATGCGGACGACCGACGTCACCTATTCGATCCCATTCCTCGTGTTCGCGATCGCCGTGGCCTTCGTCCTGGGACGGGACTTCACGACCCTGAACCTCGCCTTGCTCATCCTGTGGTGGCCGCCGTACGCGCGGCTCGTGCGGGCTCAGGTGCTGTCCGTGAAAGAGAACAAGTTCGTCGAGGCGGCTCGCGCGGCGGGGGCGTCCGACACACGGATCATGTTCCGGCACGTGTTGCCAAACACCCTCGCGCCGGTCTTCGTCCAGGTGTCGCTCGACCTCGGCGTGGTCATCCAGATCTTTGCCGCGCTCATCTTCGTCGGCTTCGCCCCACAGGGCGGGTTCGTGCCCGAGTTGGGCGCGCTGATCTTCTATGGATACCAGCAGGGTGCCGCGTCGTATCCCTGGACGATCCTCTTCCCGGGGCTCGCCCTCGTCGTCTTTGCGGTGGGTGTCAACCTGCTCGGGGACGGCCTGCGTGACGTGCTGGACCCGCGCTTACGGAGGTGATCGGGGCGCCGCCTCTGCTCTCCGTGCGAGGACTGCGTACAGAATTCCTCACACCCCGCGGCGTGGTCCGGGCCGCGGACGGAGTGGATTTCGAAATCAACGAGGGAGAGGTCCTAGGACTGGTCGGCGAGAGCGGATGCGGTAAGTCTGTGACCGCCCTCTCGATCATGTACCTGATCCCCAGCCCGCCCGGTCGGATCGCGAGCGGCGAGATCTGGTTCAAGGGGGTCAACCTCCTCGCCGGCGTGAAACGCGAGGTCCTCGTGCGTCGAGGACTATGGGGACGCCCGAAGATCGTTCGGAACGAGCGCCTGCTCCGACAACACCGCGCCCGGATGAGCAAAGTTCGCGGCCGCGAGATGTCGATGATCTTCCAGGAGCCGATGGCCTCTCTGAACCCGGTCCTTTCAATCGGCTATCAGATCGCCGAGGTCCTGATCTACCAGCGGCGGAAGGAGATCTGCGATCGACTCCTCGCCGGGCACGAACTGGCCCCCGATGATCTCGATCTGTTCCGCCAAGCGGTGACGAACCCGGATCCGGCGGAGCGGGAGCGGTTCCTCGCAGAATTCTGCCTCCGAATCGCGGTGCCTGTCTCCCGCGTCACGGCGATCGTCGAGGGGGCCGGGTTGAGCTTGGAGGAACGCGTCGAACGCTTGCGCCACATGGTGGCCCGCGGGCGAATCCGGATTCGCTGGTTCCTCGAGTTAGTCCGCGAGCTCGACGACCTCGAATCGGAAGTCACATCTCGGGACTGGCGCCTCGTATCCGGCGTCGAGACGACGGAGGACCGGCGCCGCCAACTCGCCGCCCGCGCGCGGTATCGGTCGCGGCAACTCGCGTTCCGCGCCCTAATGGCGTTGCCGATCGTGCGGCGGGCGCTGATGCGGCCGATCGAGGAAGAGGCACGCCGGCGGGTCCTCGATCTGTTGAAGACCGTCCGGATCCCCGAGGCGACCAAGGTGTACCGCGCGTATCCGCACGAACTCAGCGGCGGGATGCAACAGCGAGCGATGATCGCGATGGCGCTCGCATGCGACCCCGTCATGATGATCGCGGACGAGCCGACGACGTCCCTAGACGTCACGACGCAAGCCCAGATCCTCCGGCTGATCCAGGATCTTCGCGGACGGACGAAGTCGGCGATCCTGTACATCACGCACGACCTCGCGGTGATCGCGGAGCTCTGCGACCGAGTCGCGGTGATGTATGCCGGCAAAATCGTCGAAGATGCGTCCGTCAAGGACTTGTTCGCCGAGCCACTCCACCCGTACACCCAGGGGCTGCTCGAATCGATCGTGTCCTTGGACCGACAGGTCTCGATCGGAGTCCCGCTGCCCACGATCGCCGGGACGGTGCCCGACCTCGCTCACCCGCCGACGGGGTGTCGCTTCCATCCCCGGTGCAAGTATGCGTTCGACCGCTGCAAGGCCGAGGAGCCGAGGCTCCTGGGGCAAGGTCCGGGGCGGCGCGTCGCATGCTTCCTGTATGAGGAGGGAGGGTCCCGTGCAGCCGGCGCCGCAAGCCGAGAATGACATCCTGGTGGCGGCGCTCGGCCTCCGCAAGTACTTCCCGGTGAAGGGCGGCATCCTGCGTCGAACGATTGCGCAGGTCAAGGCGGTGGACGGGGTGGACCTGTTCGTACGCCGAGGGGAGACGCTCGCCCTCGTGGGCGAGAGCGGATGCGGGAAGACGACCTTGGGCCGCCTCCTTCTCCAGCTGATCCCGGTCACGTCCGGGACGGTCCTCTTCGACCTGCCATCGACCGCGTACCGGGAGGCCCACCTGCGTTGGCCGCGCGACGCGGGAAACGGCGATTCTGCCGCATCCGCGGACCCGCAGCTTCGGGCCGTCGTCGGTCGCTACGGGATCACCGGTCGCCGCCCGCGGGCCCTGAAGCCACTCCGCCGACGCATGCAGCCGGTGTTCCAAGATCCGTTCACGTCGCTCGACCCTCGTATGCTGGTCAAGGACATCGTCGCCGAGCCGATCCTGATCAACCGGCTCATGACGCGCGCGGAGGCGATGGAGCGAGCGGCGAAGCTGCTCCAGGAAGTCGGACTCGGCGCCGACCATCTGTACCGTTTCCCCCACGAGTTCTCCGGCGGACAGCGTCAGCGGATCGCCATCGCCCGCGCCCTGGCCCCCGAGCCCGAATTCCTCCTCCTGGACGAGCCGACGAGCGCCCTCGACGTATCCGTCCAGGCGCAGATCCTCAACCTGCTCAAGGACATTCAGGGACGGCAGCACCTGACGTACCTGTTGATCACGCACAACCTCAGCGTCGTCCGGCAGATGGCGGATCGCGTCGCGGTCATGTACCTGGGGCAGATCGTCGAGGAGGCCCCGACGCGCGAGCTCTTCGAGAATCCGCTCCATCCGTACACGAAGGCCCTCCTGGCCGCGGTGCCAGTGCCGGACCCGAAGCGGCGGAGGGAGCGGATCCTCTTGCCGGGCGACGTGCCGAGCCCCGTCGACCCCCCATCCGGCTGCCGGTTCCATACGCGGTGCAACGCCGTGATGCCGCATTGCGGATGGAGCCCTCGCGACGCTGCCTCCGTGGCGGCCTATCTGTTCGACTCATCCCGCAATCCGAGCGCCGCAAACCTCCCGCCCCTCTCGGAAGTCTCCATCCGCGGCGATCACCTTCGCCTCCGATTCGCGAGGACCGAGCCGACGGCGGCGGACCGGGAAGAGGTGGCTTCGCTGGTCCGGGCGAGGGCCAAGGTTCCAGGCGGCATGGCGTTCCGCGCGATCGAGGTCGTCGAGCTTCGCGAGGGCGCGATCGATCTCGAATTCCTCCCTCCCCTGGAGCCGGCGTACGTCGAGGTCTCGCCCAACCACATGGTTGCCTGCTACCTGTACCCGTTGTCCGATCGAAAGGAATCCGCGCCTCCGCAGTCCGCAGATCTCTAGGATTCAGGGACGTACGCGATTCCCTGGATCTCGACCTTCATCCCGAACAGCAGGTCTGCCCGGACCGTTGCGCGGGCGGGCCGCGGTTCCCGCGGGAAGAACGTCGCGTACACCTCGTTCATCGCGGCGAAGTCGCTGAGGTCTTTCAGGTAGACCGTCGTCGAGAGGACGTGGTCCATGTCCGATTTCGCCGCGCCCACGACCCGACGGAAGTTCTCGAGCGTCCGTCGCGTCTGCGAACGGATGTCGCCCTCGACGACCTTCCCATCGGGCCCGAGGGGCCCCTGCCCCGCAACGAAGACGAGATCCCGCCACCGCACGCCCCAGGAGAACGGGAGCCCGACCGCGGGCAGGTCCGTCCGCACCGCCTCATGCGCCATAGGCCGTGTATCTCGCTCGACGGGGATAGGGATTCCGACCGGTACGCGTGGACCTGGAGGCGCGGCGGCTTTAACCCGAATTCCGTTGAAGGGCTCGATGTCGCAGCCCGCGTCACGAAGAGTTCTGCCCCGGGGGTTCCGTCCTTGAGCTACCTGAAGACCGTGAGGCGTCGATGGTCAGAGGCGGCGGTTCAACAGAGTGTTCGACGGATCCTGGGCGAGAACGTCCTCTGTTCGATGTCGACGATCGGGCCGCGGAACCGGCCGCACATCAACAGCGCGTACTTCTGCTATTCCCTCTCTCTGGAGATCTTCTTCCTTTCCGACGCGGGCTCGGCGCACTGCCGGAACCTCGATCGGAGCCCATCGATGGCGATGGCCGTCTTCCGCTCGACGCAGACCTGGGGCGGGTCCGACCGGGGACTGCAGCTCTTCGGGACCTGCACCAGGGCGGTGGGTCCACTCGCTCGACGGGCCGCGCAAATCTACGGTAAGCGGTTCCCCCGTTACGCCCGCTTCGTCGCGTCGACGTCCGGCTCGGCGAAGCGAGCGGCCGATCAGCTCCGATCCTACACGTTCTATCGGTTCGTACCGAGGACGGTCAAAATCTTGGATGAACGGGAGTTCGGTGGCGCCGTGTTCGTGGTTGTGTCCGTGCCGAGACCCTGAAGAAGTCCCTCGGATCGGTCCCGTCGGCGTTCGGGTTCCGCGGCGCCACGACACGCAGCGGTGCGTGGGGTCGCCGTCACGTCACTTGTTCGAGCCGCTTCAGGACGCGCATGGCGCGGAGCGTGATCATCTTGCTCGGCTCCCCCACTTTTTCGAGCGCGAACGGCGTCGGCATGCCCTTCGGACTCTTCTTGTACCACTCGGCCATCTTGCCTTCGATGTCCGGGTGGACGGCATCCAGAACCCACCGGCCGTCCGATCGCATCTTCTCCTTCAATACGGAGAGGGCGTACCGCATCCGGGGATCGTCCCCGTAATTGAGTGCCGTCATGAAGTCGAGGCCGACGAGCAGATCGTAGTAATAGTGCATCGGGTAGTGGAACCGGACCCAAGGCTCGTATGGCTCCCCCTGTTTGTGGAGCTCCCGTTGAAGATAGAACTCGGCGGCCCGCTCGACGGCCCGCTGCATCCCGGCGGACCACTTCTGCCGCGGATATGCGACGAACGCGCTCATCCCTTCCCACGAATCAAGATTGCGTCCGCTCCCGAAGCAGCTCCACCCGCCGTTCTTGTCCTGATTCGTCACGAGCCATTCGAAGGCGCTCCTCACCTTCGGATGGTCCGCATATCCAAAGTTCACGAGCCCGCGTGCCGTGTTCCCGACGGTGCACAGATGACCGTGCTTCCCTCCGCTCGGGGCGAACCCCCCATCGGCGGTTGAGAGCTGTTCAATCCAGAGATTGGTGGCTCTCTCGATGCGCGGATCTTCCTTCGTCACCCCGAGGTCTGAGAGGACGAGGAGCATCCAGTTCGTGGACAGGTACTTCGGCCGGTAGAGATCCGCCTTGTCTTCCCAGTAGCCGCCTGCTTTCTGTTTGCCGAGGATGTCGGCGGCCCAGCCTCTCTTCGCGATTCCCTCCTTCGCCGATTCCACTTCGGGGTCGTCCTCTCCGCGGCCGAGGATCTGCGTGAGGGCGAGGTAGCGGATCGATGGCTGGTCTTCCGCGAGCAACCAGTCAATCGCCTTCGATCGCTTCATGGACCCGCCGGGTTCCTGACGTTGACGGATTCAAACGCCTCGCGCTACTTTACCCTTCTCGTATCTCGGCGAGGGTGGGACACGCGGGGCTTCCCAGGGCATCGATCGGGCGAGCGATCGTCGCGCCGGCCTTCAGGCTTCCCGCGAATACTCCCGCTGGAACGCGTTCTCCCAGAACCACGGCATCTGGGAGTACTCGTCTTCCCCGGTCAGGGCCTTCGTCGTGTTCACGTAAGACATGAAGAGTCCCTTCTTGATCGCGTATGAGGTGTTGTCGAGGTTGACCGGATACCGCGAGTCGCCCCAGGCAATCATGTAGTCGATGTAGAGGACGCGGGTCCAGAGAGCGCCCATGCCGAACGTGGCCTTCCACACGGCATCCCCAGTCGCCAGGTGGTCCGCATGGTCCATGCAGGGGTCGCAGCCGTTGAAGTGCCCCGTCTGCCGGGTGCGGTCGAAGTCCGGGGCGTTGACGCGCGTCGTCGAGTCGGATGGCGTGTACGCGGCGATGATTGCGTTGATCGTGGAATAGAAGTCCGCCCAGCTCTGGTACGTCGTCGAGCCGTCGACTGCGGTCATGCTCGTGATGTTGCCATCGCGAAGCTTCTCCATTGTCTGATAGTTCGTCGAGGGGAAGCCGCCCCCTTGGTTGCCGCCATCCGGGACGCGCATGAAGACGGAGACTGTGGTCCCATAGGTCCAGGTCCAGATGCTGTGGCAGACCTGCTGCCCCGCCGTGTAACAGAAGTTCACGGATCCGGAACCCTCCGCGGCCCCATCGCCGACGATGTACCGGACGCTCGCCTGGGCGCCCTTCTCGCGAGCGCCCCAGCGAGAGATGTTCTGTCCCGCATCGCCCGCGGTGGTATAGACGAACAGCAGGTGGTCCCCCGCCTGGTAGTGATTGTACGAGTCCGGAGACTCCCAGAGCTGCCAATCGTCTTGGTGGGCGTGGACGTAGACGTCCCACACCTGGGGGCTCGGAGGAGGCGGCGGGGGCATTCCGGGGATCGTGAACGCGGTCACGCTGCACTGGCAATGGTCTGGCCCGACGTGGATTTGCGCGTAGACGGTCTTGCCGAGGAAGTCGAGCGGGAGCTCGATTCCCACCGCGACGTCCGTCACAAGCGCCGCGAGGCCGATCCCCTTCACGACGTACTCGTCCGCGCCGGCCGCGTTAATGTCACGGTTCTCCTGGACGGTGTACGTGAGGTAGGTTCCAGCCTGCGGATTGTGTTCGTCGAGATTGCCGATTGCGTTGAGCGCGACATCGGAGCTGTGGGTGAAGGCGCTCGGATATTGCACGGTGAGGGAGACGTACGGGCTGCCGTTGATCGAGAGGGTACCGCTCTTCTCGGGTCCGAAGTCGATGTAGATATGGTGGACGTAACACGAGCTATCGACGTCCTCGCGGAGGGCGACCGAACCTTTCCAGGCCGCCGTACCGTCCAGAAGGCTCGTCCACGTGAACGAGTCGTCGGACCGGATGACCTCCCCGACTCCCGGCGTGCAGCTGTCTGCTCTCGCCTGCGCGCTAACGAGGGTCAGTCCCACGGCTGCGAGGATGAGCACGACGCAGAAGGGCAGGGCCGTGAGGAGCGGCTTTCGTCGGGCGCCCTCGGGCCGTCCAATCGGACGCGACCCGCCGTTCGTTCGCTTTGCGTTGTCCGGGCCTGTCACACTTCGTGAGAAGGCCGGACCCGGGGTTAAGCGCCATGTACACAAACGGGGCCGCAGTCATACACTTCATATTGAGCGTCGTGCGGCATCGGCAGGACCAGCCGCATCTCGCGTCCCGAAAGAAACGGGTGACGGATTGTGGGGTCCGTTGTCGCTCGGCGAGCACTCCGGCCGCCCTCGGCCCGTTTGAGGATGGCTCCTCGGAGCGGGTACTCCCCAGCGTTCTTGCCCATGACACGGCTATCCTGGGTGCACACGGTCCGGATCGCGACGGCGGAAGCAGGAGACCACATGGTCGTTGACCATGCCGGCGGCCTGCATATACGCGTAGCAGATTGTGGTGCCGACGAACTTGAAACCGCGGTCCTTCAGCGCGGAACTCATCGCGTCTGACTCCCGCGTCCGAGCCGGGATCTGGCTCAGCGCCTTCCAGCGGTTCATCTTCGACTTGCCGCCGACGAACCGCCAGACGTATTCATCGAACGTCCCGAACTCTCTCTGAATCGAGAGGAACGCCACCGCGTTCGAGATTGCGGCATCGACCTTCAATCGGTTGCGGATGATTCCGGGGTCGCCCAACAACGACCTCACCTTGCGGTTATCGTAGCGCGCGACGCGCTCCGGATCGAAGTTGTCGAATGCGCGGCGATAGGCATCGCGTTTCTTCAGCACAGTCAGCCACGACAGTCCCGCTTGGGCTCCCTCGAGCACGAGGAACTCGAACAGCTTGCGCTCGTCGTGTTCCGGCGTCCCCCATTCCGCATCGTGGTAGGTCACGAGGATCGGATCGTCCGATGCCCACCCGCACCTTCGAATCGCGGGTCCGAGGGGCCGGTCGGTGGACTTCATGGTGCACTCACCGAGCCTCCGGTGATGAACCGAGGGGATTTGAACCCAAGGGCGGCCGTTCCATGAAGGGATCCTCGTCTACGGGCGGGATTTCCGCAGCGCAACCGCGATTCCGAGGCGATCCTGAAGGTCGGATTCATCGACGGCTGAGCCGTCGACTAGGATTCTCCGGTCAAATGGGCCTTCAGGAAACTGACCGTGCGTTGCCAAGCGACGTCGGCGGCCTTCGAATCGTAGGCGTCGGGCCGGTCCTTCTCGAAGAACCAGTGCGACGTCCCAGGGTATGTGTAGAAGGTGACGTCCCTTCCGTTGGTCCCGAGGAGCTTCTCGAGCTCTTGTACGGAAGCGGGAGATTCGAATTCGTCGGTCTCCGCGAAGTGACCCAGGAAGGCCGCCTTTGACTCCGCAAACCCCCGCTCGTAGTTGCCTTCCCTCGTCCCGTAGAAGAGGACGACGGCCGCCAGGTCCGCGGGGAGCTCCTGCGCCAACCAAAGAGCCCAGAAGGCTCCCAACGAGAAACCGATGACTCCGGCGCGTTTTCCCCGTACGCCGGGATAGACTTGAAGGGCCCTCACGCTCCTTACGATATCCTCGCTCGCTGCCTTCTCATTCAATTTCGACATCAGGGCCCTGGCACCATCTCTTGTCGACGCGGTCGCGCCGCCGTACAGGTCGGGGGCGAACGCGACGAACCCGGCCGTCGCCAACCTATCGCAGAGCGTCTTGAAGAAATCGTTCAAGCCCCACCATGCATGGAGTACGAGGACCCCGGGCCCCTTGCCTTTCTTTGGGACCGCTATGTATCCTCGGACTGACCCCTCGGGGCTCTTCAGCTCAACGATTCCCATGTTTACATCCCCTTCCAGGCGGAGCTTCCGGAATCGATGCCTAAACTTAAGCCTTGACGCTCGGGTTGACCCTTCCTCGCGCAGACGTGCAAGGGACGGTGTCGGATCCGAACAGGCCACCTCCAAGCGAGCTGCTCGTCAGACTTGGGCGCCCACGCCGAGGAGAACTAACGTAGTTATCGGTGTGTCGGATCCTGGAAGGCGGACGCGGTCGGCGGTTCGTGCGCGATGGCCCCGGGAATGCGGTGAGCGTGAAGTCTGTGAATCTCGCTCAAGATCACGGAGTATTCCTTCTTCGCCTCCATCTCGACGACCACGGTCAGCATCCGGATCCACATCGCTGGGTAGGCCACGAGCCAGACGGCCGACGCGACGAGGATTGTGAGGACAGAGCTCGGGAGGAGATTCCCCAAGCCGACATCCCCCAGCGCCGTACGCAGGACGATCTGCGTCGCAATCGAGGAAGCGGCGAGGAATGCGATGAGCCGCAATCTCTTCACCCACCGATCGTGGATCGTCGCTTGGGCCAAGTGGAACAGTCCGTGATACCATTCGACGATGCGATGCTCCATCGACGGGGCACCGTTCCATTTCATATGTATAAGACGCTTTCCGGTTGAGTATCAGCCCCGAGCGTTGGGGAGAATGAGCCATTGGATTTGTGGCCGGCCGAAAGTCCGTATCTCAAGCCTTCTTTCGAATCGCGACCGGGGTGAGCACTGTCCGGTAGAAGTCATTCGAGATCTCGCGCGGTCGTGACCGACGATCTGAAGCGAGTGACCTTCGTCGGGGGAGGGCGAGGCCAGTGGATTGTCGAGTCCATGGAGGCTCTAGTGGGCAGAGGCCTCCGCCGCGTCGAGCGCGTGGCCGTCGTGGAAGGCCCTTTCGAGTACGGGCCACGGCAGGGCGCGTGGCGGCTGCGCGGCGTCACCGGCCACGAACGGTACGTGACCCGAGCCGAGCAGGAGGAGTTGCGCCGACGCTCCTCGGGTCTGGGACGAACGGAGGCGACGCGGACCGTCCTAATCCCAATCCGCAAAACGAGCGCGTGGTGGGAGCTGGCGCAGGATGAGCGACGCGCCATCTTCGAAGAGCAATCCCATCACATCCAGCTCGGCCTCCGTTCGCTCCCTGCCGTGGCACGGCGCCTGTACCACTCGCGCGAACTCGGCGAGCCCTTCGATTTCTTGACGTGGTTCGAGTTCGCTCCGGCGGCCGGTGAGGCATTCAACGAACTGCTCAGGGAACTCCGGCGCACGACCGAATGGACGTTCGTAGAACGCGAGGTCGAGATTCGTCTGCGTCGTGCCGTCCCGCCCTGAGCCCGAGCAGAAGGTCCCGCTAGGTCCGCCTCGTTGCGGATCCGCGTCTTCAAAGCCCCCTGCATGTTGCGGATTCTCGGACACAATTACCGGAGGGCATCCAAAGGCGGGCGCTTGCACGGAAGAGTCGACCGGGTGGGATTTGAGCTTCGAAAACCTCAGCCGGTGGCTTTGACGGGGCGACCCGGTCGCTCCAACCCCCGGCCCACGAGATGGCGATAGGCTCGGAGCGCGCGCTCGCTCGAGTGCCAGTCGCCCGAGGCCTTGAGGGCGGGGAGTTCCTCCTGACTCGCGCGCAGGCCGAGATACTTGGCGGAGTAGGGCGACTGTCTGGAAAGGGCGCGCAAGGGTTTGAGTTCATCCTCGCGGGTGCCGACCTGATCGAGGAGGTCGAGCAAGGAACGGGCCATGGCCACGACCAGGAAACCCTCGAGATCGGAGAGGTTGCCATCATGTCCCCGCACGAGACACTGAAGGTAGCGCTCTCGATCCGGCGGGAGGACATGGACAGGCGGCCATCCGTGTTTGAGGAAATGGAGGTTGAGGAGCAATCGTCCAACTCGGCCGTTGCCGTCGCTGAAGGGATGGACGGACTCGAAGTCGAAATGCATCCAAGCGCCGAGGGCAAACGGATCCTCTCCGTGCACGTCTCGCCTGTGGTAATCTTTCACCCACGTCGACATCATGGGGACGACCCTTTCCATTCGGGGCGGCGAATCCTTAATGCCCGCGATCCGGACATTGACCCGCCGCCATTGCCCGGCGTCCGCTTTGACACCGTGGAACACCTGCTCATGCAGCTCCAACACGGTGGCCAGCTGGATCGGGGCCTTTCTCCGCTCGAGCAGATCTGCAAAGGCGGATGCATGCTGGATCGTCTCCATCACATCGGACAGGGGACGATTCCCGACGGATTTCTGCTCAAGGAGGATTCTTTCTACGTCCACGCGACTCAGGGTGTTCCCTTCGATCTCGTTCGTGCCCCATGTGTTAAGCGCCCCTGTGCGCTTCCATACGCCTTCGGGGATCGTATCGAGGGCCGTACGGGTCAGGAGTTGCTCTCGTAGGGCTGCTAGTATGTCTTTCCTCATGCAATTTGACGGATACCATACTACATATTTGAATCTATATGGTTTATAGTTCAGCACACAGAATATCCCATACTACGTCTCGTTCCGGAACCGGGGTGACCGGGGGGTTGAACGGGCGACCTCCGCCACCGCGCCATTCGTCGCACCTCACAGCAGTTCCTGACTTCCCGATGAAAGTGGTTCGGGGAACTCGCATGGACAGTCCAAGTTGCTTATGGCGGCGCATTCCATTCCGTTGGCCTGCTGGTCACGATGTCCATCCCTTCGATCACGCGGGAGAAGGTGCTTGGCTTCCGACAACGCGCCACGCACCTGCACACGCGCCTACCGCGGGGGCGACTCGTCGAGGCCGCGTTCGCGGGACTTCAAGACAGCGCTCCCCGATCCGCCGTCTTGGCGCTCCACGCTCGCGTAAAGGACGTATCGCCGTCCGCCTGGAAGGATCCTCGGTTCGTGCAGGTGTGGGGCCCTCGGGGCGCGGTGTACGTCGTCCCGGGTCAGGATGTGGCTGTCTTCACTCTGGGTCGGTTCCCGCGCAATCCCGTTTTGGGAGCGGCTGTGAAAGCTGCCACCGAAAAAGCGAGGAGTGCGTTCCGCGCTCGGCAGGCTCGCCCGGAACGCCACCTCTCCGATCGGGCAGCTGGGGTGAATTTCCGCGAGTTGAGAATCGCGTCGATGACCGGCGCGGTGAGGATCGTGTGGGATGGAGCCACGACATCGTGGTGGCTTGTCGAGCCTCCGACGGAGGCGGCGGAACCCGCGCGCCTCGAGCTCGCGCGGCGGTTCCTGCGGTCGGTTGGACCCTCGACGCCCCAGGAGTTCGCTTGGTGGTCCGGCGGGTGGGCCGGATCCTTTGGGTCTTCCACACGAGGAGAGCTTTCCGACGCGCAGCAGACGTTTCGTGCACTCAAAATGGAACTCATGGACGTTGACGTCGAGGGTCAGAAACAGTGGGCCCTTCGGACGGACCGCTCCCGGTTGGAACGTGCGGTACCCGTCGAAGCAGTGCGCCTGCTGCCGGCCGGAGACCCGTATCTAGCGTCCGCAGACCGGGCGTTGCTCGTCCCGCAGCCACGATTTCGATCCCAGTTGTGGCCCAATTCCGTGTGGCCGGGTGCGCTCATGGTGCACGGGGAGCTCGTGGGTACCTGGCGTCGGCAGGTGGGCCGAGTCACTCTGCGAGCGTGGCGACCGTTGGAACCCGACGTCAGAGAAGCGGTCGAGGAGGAGGTCTCTGGGATGCCCATCGAATCGGCGACGAAGGAGGTCCGTTGGTCGACGGGCGATGTGCCCCCTTGAGTTGCGCGCCGACCGCTCGTTCACTCGAGAACCATGCCATCGCACCGTGTGCTTGTCGCTAGTCGTGCTCCGGATGGCCCTTCATCCACCGCTTCTCCTCATCGTTAGGAGTGAGGGGATATCCGACTGACCAGAGGAACACCCGGGCGGTCGCGGGGCCCACGTGCTTGAACTTGTACTGAAGATCCTCCAGAAGCTTCCCCTCGCGCTTCCCGAAGCCGGCGATGTACCCCTTCACCGAACCGTATTCCTTCGCCAAGTCCAAAATCGTCCTGGCGTTCTCGACCGTCGCGCGGATTTTCTTTTCATTCCGGACGATTCCGGGATCTTGCATCAACGCACGGATGTCCCGCTCTGATAGCCCAGCGACCTTCTCGGGTGAGAAATCACGAAATGCCTTTCGAAAGTGGGGCCACTTTTTCTCAACCATCCGCCAATTCAAGCCCGCGCTGAAGATCGCCCTGGACATCAGGTCGAGGTACCCGTGGTCGTCCTTCGGGGGGATCTCTTTCCATCCCGGCATGGGGACAGCGACCCTATTCGCTCTATTTATGCCTACCTTCTCGGCAGTTCCCGCGCCGTTGAGTGGTCGTCAGGAGCGCCCCTCCCGCCGCGTGGACAGAACGGCGGCGACTATGCCTTTCACCGAAAGTAGACCGGGTGGGATTTGAACACGAAGTCTCTCTAAGACCGCGCCACAGCGGGCATGTCTCACGCTAAACCGCGAACGTCGATGGTGTGGAGTGCCGCTCGATCCGTAAACCAAGCGAAGGGTTCGACAGGCAGGGTCGAGGCTACTCGTTTGTCGGCTCCCTCTCGTCCCCGGTCTCCATAATGGTCTCGCCCATGACTTTTGCCCGGCCCATTCTTGAGTGCTCCTTGTCATCGATTCTTGCTTCTGCTCAATCGCGGTGTGGGGTTTACCCCCGACAGGCCTAGTGCGATCCACGCCTTGAGGTTGTCATTCTCGCCGAGACCCTTGCTGGCGACAAACACAAATCCTCGCAACGGTCGACCCGTGAAGTCCATCGGACGTGTATGAGGACGTCTTAGGGCCTCCGACCAGTTCTCTGGACCGACCCGGACCATCAATTCATCTTTGACGATTCCCAAGACCATCCGCCCGCGGTGCATGATGGCGAGTCCGCCGAACATCTCCTTTTCAGCGATGTCAGGCTCGTGTCGAAGGATTCGTCGACCCGGTCGGCGAGTCGTTGTTCGTACACCACAGTTATCATCCCTTGTGTTCTGCAAGGCGGAAACGAGGCTCGGATGAGGTAGTCGGAATGCCTTCACCGCGAGCGGCTGGGCCGGAGTTCAAAGCATCCCAAAGGCCTTTGCGAACTCGCGAGGATCGTAGTATATCCGCTGTTCCACGATCTTTCCCTCGGCGACTCGAATCCAGTCAGCGATCTGGAGCGTAATAACGGTGCCCGAGGGGGCTTTCAGATCCATCTCGTAGATCGAGCAGACCTGGTTGCCCTTCTCGAACTGGCTCTGCATCCGGGTTTGGATGTGAGAAGGGAGGAGCTGTTCGTTCATTGCGATGTATTGCTTCGCTCCGCTTGCGTTCATCACCGGGCCAGCGAACGACATGTCCTCTGCCAGTAGATCTTCGAGTCCCTTCGTTTTCTTCCCGTCCGTCAGCTCATAGAGCTTGTTCACGACCTTGAGCGCTTCTCCCATAGTCCTACCTCCTTCGTGTTCCGCTTGGCAGCCCCGAGGGAGCATTGTATCAAAAGTATATAAGCCCTGAAGGGAATCGGATGATAGTGGTGCTGATGCGGGACAAACTCATCCTCACCCCCAGAGGTTTCGCGATTCCTACCGTCCAGCCTAACGCCTGTCCCATCCACGCGAGTCTCGGGGTCCTTGGGCGGAAGTGGGCGCTGTTGCTGCTGCGAGACGTAGCTTTTCATGAGCATGTCCGCTTTAGTGACATGCTGCGAAACAGTCCCGGCCTGACTCCAAGGATCCTGACAATGCGCCTGAAGGAACTGCAGGAGGAAGGATTCCTCATTCGCGTGACCGACGGAATTCGGAGTGGCGCGATTACTTACGAGCTCGCGTCCAAGGGCCGGGACGTCATCCCGATTCTCACGGCCTTGACGAATTTTGGTATCAAGCATCACGCCAACGTCGTCTTTAAGGATGGCGAGCCAAGGTCGTTGGCCGAGATGTTTCCACAGTCACAATCGGAATTGCTTCTCGACCTAAAGGAGTACGCGGATCGGTCCCCCACGGCCAAGGAAGTTTCAGCGAAAGGTCGTCTTCGCGGCCGAAACTCGAATGGCTCCCGAGCCCGAGGGAAATCTCGTGCCGGGAGAGCTCCCGGTGCCACGATTCCGCGTGGCCGCACTCCGCCCGATTGATAGAAGTGTCCCCAGAATCGTCCCGGCTCGGCCCTCATTCATGCATTATCGGATCTTGCCCGGATGCTGTAGAATAGTGGACCGGGTGGGATTTGAACCCACGGCCTCTACCATGCCAAGATAGCGATCTTCCAGCTGATCTACCGGCCCGCGAGCGCTGAGTAGAGGGCCTTCGTATTAAGGTTTCCCGGCTCGTCGTGGCCGGGTACGGAGCGATCCGCTTCCGGACCAAGGCCCCGCTCGTCCCCAGCGGAGCGAGGGTCTTGAAACCCTCTCGTCGGAACATGCCGAGCGTGCCGAACCACCGCCATTCCGGGACCGCGGCCATCTTCTCGGACACGACGGGAAACGCCTCGACGGTCCCGCCTCCCTGTCTCCGGATCGACTCGAGCGCGGCGCGGAGCGCGAACTTCGCGACTCCCTTCCCCCGGTAGCTTCTCGCCACGAAAAAGCACGTGATTCTCCAGAGCGTCTCCGTGTCGTCGGGCGGGGCCACCTCGCGGTACGTCCTTCGCGCGTCGATCCTCGGGAGTTCCTCCCGCTTGCCATATTGACACCAGCCGATCGGGGTCTTGCCGTCGTAGACGAGGATCGCGTGGGAGCGCCCTCCGCGGACCATTGCCTCCTTGTCCTTTCGATTGAGCGCGCTCCGTGCCTCACCCGACAGCCCGCGCCCGACCGGCCTCGGCCGCTGGTAGAAGATGCACCAGCATTCCCCCTGCTGGACCGCGAGCGCCGCGAAATCGCGGAAGGTTCGCGCGCTCAGCTCTTGCGTGGTGTATGCCATCGCCGCCCGCCCCTAACGTGCCGGGCGATGCACGGGACCGTGGTCCCGGAAGGCCATCAGGCCGCCGCCTTCGCCTTCTTCTCCGGCGGCTTCCTCACGGACTCCGCGAACATCTCCAGCGGCTTCTCCCGCCGAAGTTTCTCCCCAGGAATCGGAACGGGGTACTCGCCGACGAGGCAACCGAGGCAGACGTCATCCCGCGGATGCTTGAGCGCCGCGATGAGTCCCTTGAGGGACAGGTATCCGAGCGAATCGGCCGTGATGAACTCGGCGACCTCCGACGGAGTCTTCTGATTCGCGATGAACTGATCCCGCGTCTTCATGTCGATCCCGAGGTAGCACGGGAATCGGATCGGCGGGCAGCCGATGCGCACGTGGACCTCCTTGGCGCCGGCCTGCCGCAGGATCTGGACGATCTTGCGGATCGTCGTGCCCCGGACAATCGAGTCGTCGATCAGGACGATCCGTTTGTTCTTCACCGCCGATCGGATGGGGTTCAACTTGAGCATGACGCCGATCTCGCGGTCCTGCTGGTCCGGCATAATGAACGTGCGCTCGATGTACCGGTTCTTGATCAGGCCCTCGACGACCGGAAGTCCTGCGACCTGCGCGTAGCCTTGCGCCTGCGCGCGGCCCGACTCGGGCACCGGGACGATGATGTCGGCTTCGACCGGATACTCCTTCGCGAGCTGTTCGCCGATCTTCACGCGGGCGTCGTACACGAGCCGCTCGTCGAGGACGCTGTCCGGCCGCGCGAAGTAGACCCACTCGAACATGCAGTGTGCGGTGTGGTTCGGATGCGGGAGCCGCATCGACTCGAAGCCGTCGGGCCGGAGTTCGACGATCTCTCCCGGTTTCAGGTCGCGGATGAACTTCAACCCGAGCGCATCGAACACGACGCTCTCCGACGCGATCATCATTCGGCTGTTCCCCTCCCCGATGCAAAGGGGTCGGATCGCGTAGGGATCGCGCACCGCGTACACGGTGTCGTTGATCATCAGAGCGAGGCTGTACGCCCCGACGAGACGGCGGGTGAACTCCTTCAGCGCCCGATGAACGTCGCCGCCGGTGTTGACGATCTCGTTCGCTAGAAGACGGACGATCACCTCGCTGTCCGAGGTCGTCATGAACGCCCAACCCTTCTTGCTGAGCTCCTGACGAATCTCGTCCGCGTTCGCGATGTCCCCGTTGTGCGCGAGCGCGATGTCCCCGTACGACGTCTTCACGACGATCGGCTGCGCGTTCTCGAGCACGCTCGAGCCGGAGGTGGAGTAGCGCACGTGGCCGATGCCTGAATTCCCGCTGATTTCCATCAGGTCTTCGCGGGAGAAGACTTCGTGGACCAGCCCCATGCCCCGCTTTGCCTTGAGGCCGCCGTCGTAGACGGCGAGGCCGGCCGACTCCTGGCCGCGGTGCTGGAGGATTCTCAGGCCGTAGTACAGGTCGGACGTCACGGACGACGTGGCGGCGCAGCCGATGATCCCGCACTTCTCCTTCGGGCGAGCGTCGGAATATTCCGACGTCCCTTCCTCACGCACCATCCTCAATGCCTCTTCGCCCAGGAGAAATTCCGAAGCTTCTTCGTCCGTCCGTAGCCGCACGACGCGCAGTATCCCTTCTGCTTGTGGAACGCGCGCTTGCCGCAGCGACGGCAGCGGATGTGGACGCTCTTCCGTCCCATCTTGCCGAGCGACGCGGTCCCCTTGGTCACGAAGCCCACCTACGTCATGGGGAGATGTAAATCACGTTGTCTCCGCGGACGATCGCCAGATCCATCTTCCGCTGGGCCTGATTGTCCTGCATCTCCTCCGCGTTCCGGAGGACGAGGTTCATGTGCGGGTCGAATCCATCGAGGATCCCACGGTATCCGCGCCCGCCTTTCAGCTCAACCATCACGTTCGAGCTGATCCGTTGGTTGAGGAGAGAAAGCGGCTTAATCATGGGGACCACGTCGCAGCCATGGAGGCGCGATACTTAAAGGTTTACGGGTGGCGCGAACCTCGCGCGTCGGCATCGCGGCCGTTGCCCTTCGACGGATCGACGAGGAATCCCGAGTCCCGAAGGACGTCCATCCCGACGATCATGTGATACCGCATATCCTTGCGGTCCGTGATTGCGACTGCGACATCGAACTCCCGGCCTGCGATCACGACCTTCGCATCCGCCACGTCGCGTTCCTCAAGCGCATTGGCGGCCGCGGCACGGACCCGCACGCGGTCGAAGACCGGCCCGAGTCCCGCGCGGGCGGCGAGGTCCGTGTCCAGGCTCGTTCGCGCCGCCCCCGTGTCGATCCTCGCGAGCACCCGGATGTCGCCTTTGCTTCCGAGGATCGTGACTTCTTCGACGACGCCGATCGTCGTCCGCGCAACGTTCCGTCGACGGTCCGAGGCCACTGGGTGCACCCGCCGGCTCCCTTCTTCGGGTCGATACCCGTCCGCCGATATATCCTTAACCGCCTCGTCCTCTCGACACGTTTTTCTGCCGCGAACCGCATCGAGGGGTTCCGCGATTGTCCGGCGGCGTCCCATGAAAATCGGCGTGATCTCGAAGAAACCGTCGTACTGGTCCACGAAGGCGCTCCTCGCGGCGATCCGCAAGCAGGGCCACGAACCCACGTACGTCAAGACGGACGAGGTCCGGCTGATCGTGGCGGGCAAGGACGACGCCACGTACAACGGCGAATCGCTGCGCGGACAAGACGTCCTCATCCCGAGGATCGGGCGCTCGATGACCGACTTCGGGAAGATGCTGTTGCGTCAGCTCGAACTGATGGGCATCCGGACGACGCTCACGAGCGACGGCCTCATCACGGCGCGGAACAAGTTCCTCGCGCTCCAGTCGCTGCGGCAGGCGGACATCCCGATCCCGCGGAGCATCCTCCTGGCCTCCCGGCCGAACTTGATGGAGGCGGCGCAGCTCGTCCGGTATCCCGCGGTCCTGAAGATCCTCTCCGGGACCCAGGGCATCGGCGTGATGCGCGTGAAGAGCCTCGAGGAGACCGCCTCGATCGTCGACACGCTGAAGTTCTTCGGCGAGGTGATGTGCCTCCAGGAGTACATCCCGAACCCGGGCGTCGACATCCGCGCGCTCGTCGTCGGAGACCGCGTGGTGGGGTCGATGAAGCGCGTGGCGGCGCACAACGAGTGGCGGGCGAACATCCACCTCGGGGCGAAGGGCATCGCGATGGAGCTGGACGACCGTGCGAAGCAAGTCGCCGTGCGGGCGTCGAAGGCCGTCGGACTCGAAATCAGCGGGGTCGACATGATCTTCCGCGGCGACACCCCGTACGTCCTCGAGGTGAACGCGTCCCCGGGATTTCGAGGGCTCCTCGAGGCCACGGGAATCAACGCCGCCGACGCGATGGTCGAGTACGCCGTTGAGAAGGCGAAGGCCGGTTCGCCGAAACGTCCTTGAGCGGGATTCCCGTTCCCACGGCGATGGACGAGGCCCCGATCCCCGGGTCGCGCGTGCGGGCGACGACGAAGCACGGCGCCCTGACCGTCGACGAGATCGCGGCGATGCAGCCCGGCATGGCCCGCCTGATGGACGAGCTGAGCCGGCGGTACTGGGTCCTCTACTACGCCGCGAAGGCCGGCAACTGGGAGCTCGCCGCCTACGAGGCGAAGGAGTCGGAGAAGATCCTCAAGAGCGCGTCCGCGGCGCGACCGAAGTACCGCGACGACATCGCGACGTTCGTCAGGCTGCGCCTCACACCCCTCGGGCAGACGATCGAGGCCAAGGACTGGCGGTCGTTCGAGGAGGCGTACCAGCGGGGCATCGACGACTCGAACATGTACCACGACAAGTACAACAAACGATTCGTCCGATTCCGCCTCCCGGACCACCCGCCGGAATGGTTCGATCTCGAGCCTCGATAGCTTTTTGGCCCGCGTCCGCGTGCCGCCGCACGGGATTCGCATGGACTACGTGACATTGGGCCGAGGCGGTCCGAAGGTCTCTGCGATCGGCGTGGGGATGTGGCAGGCGGGCGGCAAGGCGTGGGGCGCCGACGTCCGCGACGTCGACTGCCGCAAGGCGATGGAGCGAGCAGTCGAACTCGGGATCAACCTCGTCGACACGGCGGAGGCGTACGGCGACGGGCATTCGGAGACCGTCATGTCCCGCGCGATTCGGAACGTCGGCCGGAACAATGTCTTCGTCGCGACGAAGGTCGGCGGGTGGCACCTCCACGCGGACGATGTGAAGAAGGCGTGCGCGGGAAGCCTGAAGCGGCTCGGCGTCCGCGAGATCGACCTCTATCAGGTCCACTGGCCGGATCCCTGGAGCCAAGTCCCGTTGCGGGAGACGATGAAGGCGCTCGAGGCGTTACGCCGCGCCGGCAGGATTCGGCATATCGGTGTGAGCAACTTCGGGGTGCGAGACCTCGAAGAAGCGCGATCCGCCCTTTCGCGGGACGACATTATTTCAAATCAGGTGCGGTACAACATGCTGCAGCGGGACGTCGAGGCGGAGGTCGTGCCGTACTGCCAGCGGGAGGGGATCGGCATCCTGGCATGGAGCCCGATGGGGAAAGGGGTCCTGTCCGGCAAGTACCACGATGGGAAGCGGCCCAAGGACCGCGTCCGAGCCGAAGAGGACTTGTTCAAGCCCGCAAACCTTCGGGCCTCTGCGCCCCTGATCCGGGAGCTCCGGAAGATCGGCACAGCCCACGGCAAGACGCCGGCGCAGGTGGCCCTGGCGTGGCTCCGTCGACATGGGCACGTAATCCCGATCCCCGGGGCGAAGCGGTCCTCGCAGGCCGAAGAGAACGCAGGGGGAGCCGGCTGGTCCGTGACGTCCCGCGAGATCCGGGCGCTCGCCGCGATCCTCGCACGATTGCGGATCGATACCTTCTAGGGGCCGGGCTTCTTCCGACGCATCAAGACAGCCGCCGCCACCGCGACGATCGCGATGACGATGACGATGCCGCCGATCAAGAGCGTGTTGATTCCGCCGGTCGGCCCGCCCCCGCCTCCGACGGCGCGGACCGTGAACGTCCCGAACATCATGCTCGGGTGGATCCGGCATCGATACGTGTAGTTGCCCGGAGCCAGCGTCACCTGGAAGCTGTAGCGGGTAGACGCCGCGAAGTCGCTCGAGTGAGGCTCGCTCGACTGTTGGGCCGAGTCGTTGTTGAGATCGATGAACCAGCTGTGGAGTTGCCCATCCGCAGAAGTCAGGTCGATTGTGACGGTGTCGCTCTGGTTGACGATCAGATGTGGACCCGGGCTCGTGATCCCGGAGGTCGTGTTCTGCTCGCCCCAGCCCCGCAGGCCGTCTCCATACAACTCGAACGTCGGCGGGGTCTGGATGACGATCTGGCCCGTCATCGTGGTCGGATGGTAGTGGCACCGGTATGTGAAGGTCCCGACGCGGTCCGCGGTGAACGAGAACGTCCCGGGGGTCGTCCCGCCGAAGTCGCTCGCCTTCGGCTCGCCGGTGTCGGCGGCGAGGTTGTTATCATAGTCGATGAACCAGTCGTGAATCACGGTGGGGGTGTCGACGGAGTGGAGAGTGAGGGCGACCGTATCGCCTTGGGTCACGGTGATGGTCGGTCCCGGGTTCGTGAGCGAGGTGCTCGTGAACCCCCAGCCCGTGGTCACGCCTCCGTACAGCGTGAAGGACTCGACATCGGCCCGCACGGGCGCGACCACAAACGCCGACGCGACGAACGCGAACGTCAGCGCGGCGACATAGAACGCCATTCGAGTTCGAAGCATGATCCGTTCCTCTGGAGCCGGCGAGCCGGTTCCCCGTGATAAAGCTTTCCCGCAATCGGTTACGCGACAAGTCGGGTGATGAACGACGGTAGGCACCGCAACGCGATGCCATCTCTCATCCTCCCTGTACGGTTCCGGCCCGGTGCCCTCCGCCATGATGTCGTGAGTTCCCTCTACGACCTCCTCCGAGAAGGGGTAGGCACACGGGAGGAGCCGAGCGGAGTGGAGTTGCAAGCGGGCGTGATTCCATCACCCGACTTGTGACAGAACCTCCGCAATCATCATCCCGGCTTTTGCTGAAGGAGGTGCGGGGGATGGGACTTTCCGCCCCGCGCGCTCGCGCGGCGCATTTGAACCCACGGACTCCTGCGAGACCGGATCTTAAGTCCGGCGCCGTTGTCCTAGCTTGGCTACCCCCGCGCGATGCCCATCGGGTTGTCGGTTAATGCCTTTTACCTTCGCGTCTCCCGCGTGCGGACGTCGCAGGGCCGTCCCACTCGCTGCCGCAATCCGATCGCGCAGCGGATCTCAAGACCGGGGACCCGGAGGGACGCGAAGTTCGACGCGCCGGCAGTTGGTGCACGCATAGACCTCGAACGGGAGCATGTCTTCCCCGAGCTCGGCCCATTCCCCGAACAGGAGCTTCCATCCGCCCGTCGTCCCTCCGACGCGGAAGTCCTCTTCTCCGATCGAGCGAAGCGGTCCTCGACAGACGATGCACGCGTCCGTCATCGCGGGAGTCTCTGCCATGGCCCCTCACTCGCGGGGACCTTCATCTGGTTGCGGCCGAGGATTTATTACGCGCCGTGCGGGTCCGGTCGACGTGGGTCGCCTCGACGGCCGCGTCGCGCTCGTCACGGGAGGAAGCGGCGGGATCGGCCGCGCCGCGGTCCTGGAGCTTGCGAAGGAAGGGGCCGACGTCGCGGTCCAGTATCGTCGCGGGAAGGAGGCCGCCGAATCGACCGTTGCGTCGGTCCGCAAGCTGGGCCGGAAAGCCATCGCGATCCCGGCGGACGTCTCCGACCCAGACGCGTCCGGCCGCCTCGTGGGCGAGACGGTGCGCGCGCTCGGGCGCCTCGATGTCGTCGCGTGTTTCGCCGGGCATCCGTATCGGAACGAGGAGTGGTACAAGGAATACACGGACCTCACCCCCACGGCGATTCGGGCCCCCCTCGACATCGATCTGCTTGGTTCAATCTACGTGTGCCAGGCCGCGTTGCCGGCGATGGTCAAGGCGCGCCGCGGGAGCATCATCTTGATCGGGTCGACGCCGGCGATCACCGGCGATGCGGTCGGTATTTCGTATCTCGTCGCGAAGGCCGGGATCCTCGCGCTCGCTCGCGCGCTTGCCCAGGCGTATGGCCCGAAGGGGGTGCGCGTGAACGCGCTCGCGCTCGGCAGCATCACAACGGGCCCGATGGAGGCCGTGTCCTCGAACGAGCGCCAAAAGCTGGCGGAGGAGCCGGCCCTGAAGCGGTGGGGCACGCCGGACGAGGTCGCCCGCGTCGTGGTCTTCCTCGCCTCGGACGACGCGTCGTACATCACCGGCCAGACGCTCGTCGTCGACGGCGGCTATGCGATGCGCTGAGCCGCTCACGGCGCGGGCAGCGTCACGCCTTCCATCGCGTACATCGCGCGCGTCCCACAGTTGTGGCAGGTGACGAGGAGGGAGACCTGTCCGCCCGCGAACTGCTCCCGCACGATCCAATGGCATCGACCGCAGCGGCACTGGAGACGGATTTCCTCGTCCGATCCGCGGACCCGGAGTCGCAGCCCGTCTTCCGCGCTCCTCCAGGCTTGGATTACCATCCCGGGAGATGCGTCGTAGCGGACGTCTCGGGTCATCGCCCTCCGGCCATCCAACGTGTCGGAAGCTTAAGCGCCTTTCCGGCGGGGCGCGGGGTAGGTGACCCGATTGCCTCGGACCTTGGCGAACGAAGTCAGCCGGTGCGGCTGCGTCGAACGCACGCCGAGGATGTGCGTTACGGGCACGCCCCGCGCGAGGAGCGCGTCGGAGAGAAGGGACCGATGGCATTTCCACGGCACCGCCTCGGCGCACATGATTGCGGTGCGTCGAACGGCGGCGAGGGCGATGAGTCGATTCAGCGAGGCGACGAATTCGGGAGAGGCCATGTGGTCCGCGTAGCCACGGAAGGCTAGGTTGCGCCAGGCTGTGTTCGGGCTGTTCGGCCGAGGCTTGCGGAATCCGCCCAACATTTCGAGGTGCGCGTATCCAATCCCGCGGGACGGGAGGTCTCGCGTGAGGAGGGCCGCCGTCGCCCACGGGACCCGCCGGGAGCCAGGGAAATGCCGCACATCGACGAGGAGCTCGATCCGATGTTCCTCGAGGAGGGAGAGGATTTCCGCGAACGTCCGAGTGGAATGACCGATCGTGAAGATCGCCCGCGCGGGTGGCCCGAGCATCGATTCCCCTGCTGCCTGCGAGATCCTCCGACGAATCGGTCGATGGATGCGGTCGAACGCCAAGACCATATCGGTAGACGGATTTCTCGAATGGATGGCACAACCGCGCACGAAGTACGTCGGGCGCGACCACGGCGAGCATCTGTCCGCCACGACGCCCGCCGGGCCGTTCTATGCAGACGAACCCACATACCGAAGGAACCCGAGCGGGTCTTCTACCGCAGCTGGCTGAACGTCGGGCGCGAGGACCAGATTCCGCAGCCGGGAGGCTTCCTCACCCGGGAGGTCGGCGACGAGAGCGGCCCTCCCCGGGTTAGGGCCTACGAGACTGTTGCCGTGTAGATGTCCTGGTCCCGCGGCGTCGCCGCGGCGACGTTCCGGTTGTCCGCCCAGATCGGATGTGCGCCCGCCGCGTTGGAGGCGATGCCGTTGTAGTCGCCCAGGAACGCCGCCCCGCCCGCCGTAATGCCGAGGTTCGGGTCGAACGGCGCGTCCGTTACCTGCACGTTCGGGAGGAACGAGACGCCGTCGTCATCGGACTCCGCGTAGTAGACGTCCAGGAGCTTCCCGTCCGGGTCGTTGCGGCTGTCGTAGAACGAGATGTCCACGCGGCCCTCGAACGTCGTGATGGCGGGGAAGATCTGGTGGTTCGTGGCGACGTCGTTCACGCGGGCCGGCGCGGACCAGCTCGCGCCGCGGTCCGTGGATCGGGCGAGGACCACGTCCGCGTCTCCCGACCGGTAGTCGGCCCAGGTGACGAAGACCGAGCCGGTGGTCTGGCTCACGGCCATCCGCGGGAAGCTGTCGAGCCGGTACGTGCTCCCCGGGAGCGGCTCGGGCACCGGGACGATCGACGCGATCCCCCGCTCCGCCTCGAACGTCTGCCCGCAGTCGAGGGACCGGGTGAAGAGGATCTGGTCCTTGTGGAAGTCCTCCCACGCGACGTACACCTCGCCGCCCGGGCCGACCCCGACGGTCGTGCCTTGGTTCTGGCTGTTCGGCGCGTGGCTCAGGGGGAGGATCGGCGTCCAGGAGCGGCCTCCGTCCGTGGACCTCTGGAATACTATGGGGACGGCTCCACCGGCGCTCTCGAACAGGGCCCACGGCATGTACAGGTTCCCGTCGCACGACCCGCCCGTATCGTCGACGGCGATCCATTCCTTGTCGGTGACGCGCGAGTTCCCCGGACCGCCGAGCTTGTCGCTCGGCGTGTCGTGCCCCGCGTATACGACCGAGGTGAAGTCGTACGTCGCCCCGAAGTCCGAATAGCGCGTGAGGACGACCCACCCAGCGAACTCCGTTGTCGAGGGGCCGAACGAGAGCCACGCCAGGTAGACCCGTCCCTCTCGATCGGCGGTGATGACGGGGTCGCTCCCGATCGTCCAGCCCGCGTCGTGAACGGGTGACGAGAGCCCTTCGGGGGACGTGTCCCCCGGGAAACCGGGCACGAGGGCGTTCTGCCAGGTGTCCCCTCCGTCCGTGGAGCGGTAGTACCCGGCCCATGAGAAGCCGCTGGCCTGGCGCGTGTCGCGCGCGGTCGCCACGAGCACGTTTCGATTGTTCGGGAACGCCGCAATCGTGACCTCGTTCTGCGAACTCGACTCCGGATCGAGGGTCACTAGGACGTTCGGGTGCTCGACGCGGGTCAGGGGATGGGCGGCCTGCGCGGACGGGGGCATGCCGACGATCAACGCCATCGCCACGATCCCAATGAATGCAACGCGCGCGATGCGACTCATGCTCCACCCCGATCGATGCGTCCCCGCAATCGAGTCTAGGGTATAAAGGGCTGCGGGGCCCGGTGGGGAGTCGCACCCCGAAGCGGATGGGTCCGTCCGGAC